>VOFD01002436.1_pt1 | contig 47727 bp, 65 predicted proteins | sample 5384101 | NCBI WGS metagenome assembly VOFD01 (sample SAMN12384723, study PRJNA508395) | human gut metagenome | isolation source: healthy gut C | host: Homo sapiens
GGCCGATCCAGATGCGCGGGGAAGCAAACGCCGCCATATTCGCGCACAAGCGGCGCAACACGATCCACTCGAATTTCTGAAGCCGTCGTCAGCAGAGTAGATTCCATGCCAAGGATGCCGTCCTCCGCATTCATCACGCGCTTCTCGCCGAAAATCTCCGTACGATTTTGAACGGGTGGAATATGCGTTTTAATAAATTCGGAAAAAACATCGCCGGTTCGAGCGCGGGAAAAAGGCAGACGACATGTGCCTCCTCCGCCGTACACAATTCCATGCCGGGGATCACCAACAGGCCCGTCTGCATACCCACCTCCATCGCGGCGGGACAGTTCAGGCAGGAATTATGATCCGTCAGCGCAATCATCTGCATCCCCTGTAACGCCGCCATGTGGACAAGGTTGTAGGGGGTCATATCGTTATCTCCGCAGGGGAGAGACAGGAATGCAGATGAAGATCATAGTAAAGTTTCATATTGCCATCCTTAATGAGGATTCTGTTCCTGCGTCAAGCAGTTTGCAAGAAGGGTGCTGCGGCCTTTCACACCGGCAGGGCGCCCCCTCTGTTGGAATATCTCTTGTGGCGTCCACAGGATAACGGTTCAAACATGGTCACACGCGCTGGGGCTCACTTTCCCCCGGCCTGTGCATACAAATCCGGCAAACCGTATCCGCCGCCTGTGCGATATAGGCGGAGAGGGGCTGATTCTCTACCCCCATCACGCTAACCGCACATTTGGAAACAGGGATCAATAGCTTCTGTGCGCTGCTTTCCGAGATGGCGCGCGCCATTTGGGGCGTGATTTCGCCCAGCATCGCGTTGGCCAGCAGCAGGCCGATCGGGCCCAAAATCACATCCGCGCGTGCGGCATTGTAAACCACGGCGTTTTCCCCTGTTGCGCCCGCATCCGCACCGGCCTTGAGCATCGCATTCGTGGCCAGCACATTGGTGCCCACGCAGATCACCTCCACATTGGGCAGCTCCTTTTCACGCAGGGAGGCGACCAAGCGGCTACCAACGCCGCCGCCCTGCCCATCGATCACCAAAAGACGCATCGCCATCACCATCCTTTCTCTGAAAGGGTCAAAAAAACTTGCCTGGCCTTTTCAGCGCAGGGCATCGAGCCCAGCCGCACGTTTTTTATGCCTGCTGCGGTAAAGCTCCGGAGAGGCCATTAAAAAACAGCGGAAAAATTTCAAGCCTGCCCAGCAGCATCGCCAACGACAGGATCATTTTGGAGAAACCGGAAAAATGGCTGAAGTTCCCTGTCGGCCCCACCATGCCAAGGCCCGGGCCGATATTTCCCATGCAGGCGGTAACGGAGCTCAACGTTGTTTCAAAATCGTAGCCGTCCGCTGAAACCAGCAATGAGAGGATAAAAATAATAAACAGGTAAGAGAGCAAAAACACACTTGCTCGATTGACCGTTTCATCATCCAACCGCTTTCCTTCCAACCGGATTGGATGCACGCTGCGCGGGTGCAGCATACGGATAACATCATAATAGAGCTTCTTCAACACGATTACCAGGCGGGATACCTTCACGCCGCCCCGGTGGAACCGCCGCACGCGCCGACGATCATCAGCAGAAATAGGATCATGCGCGACAGCTCCGGCCACAGGTTATAATCAGCCGTGGCGTAGCCGGTCGTTGTGATAATCGAGCCGACCTGAAAGGACGCCTCCCGGAACGCACGGCCCAAAGAAGGCGACTGCGGTAGGATATTCAGAGTGATTACCAGCATGGAAAGCCCCGATAGGCACACATACCAACGCAGCTCCTCGCTCTTGATCCCCTGACGAAATTGCTTGCGCAAAAGAGGTAATAAATATTAAAATTAACGCCAAACAGCAGCATGAATACCGTGACCACACCATCTACATACGCGCTGTTATAGGCGCCGATGCTGGCATTGCGATTGGAAAAACCGCCTGTGCCGGCAGTGCCGAAGGCTGTAATTAGGCTGTCAAACAGCGGCATACGGAAAAGCAGAAGCACAATTTCCACAACCGTCATCGCAAAATAGATCAAATAAAGCACCGTAGCCGTCTTGTGGGTTTTGGGAACGAGCTTTCCAACCGAAGGGCCGGGCACCTCCGCGCGCATCACATAGATGGAGCGTTCGTTCACCCCGGGCAGAATTGCCAGCGCAAATACAAGGATCCCCATGCCGCCGACCCAGTGCGTAAAGCTGCGCCAGAACAGCAGGCTTTTCGGTATGGCCTCCACATTGGTCAGAATGCTCGCGCCAGTGGTGGTAAAGCCTGAAACCGTTTCAAACAGGCTGTCGATATAGGATGGAATCGCGCCGCTCAGATAAAGGGCAGCGCACCGAACAGGGATAGTAAAATCCATGAGAACGCTACGATAATGTAGCCCTCCCGCGCATACATGCTTTTGTTCGTCACCTTCAGGCAAAGTAATGGAATGCCTGCCGCCAAAAGCAAAACGATCGTCGCCAGCAGGGAGAGCACACACCTCTCCCGGTAATACAGGCCTACCATCAGCGGAAGCATTAGAAGGCCGGCCTCTAAAGCCAAGACATAGCCCAGCATTTTCAATACAAGCTTGCGGTTCATGAAAAACCTTCCTTGTCGATTTCTTTCCAGCGGGCAGCAGGGCGCCTACAGCAGGATATCGTTCAGATCCTCCAGCCACTGCCGCATGGTGATCACAATCACGTTATCACCGGCCCGGATGCAGTCGCTGCCCGTGGGGTAAATCACCTTTCCGCCACGAATGATTGAAGCAATGAGCAGCTCTTTTTTCAGCGCCAACGTTTTCAGCGATACATCGCAGGCCTCAAAGCTCTCCTTCACGTGGAATTCCAAGGCTTCCACCGCACCGCTGCCAAGCCTTACCATCGATTCTACGCCATTGCCGCGCGAATTCTGCATCGCGCGGACATATTGCACAATCTGATTAGAAGAAATCAGGTGTGGCGTGACCGTGCAGTCCACACCTGATTTTTCAAGAATTTATCTAAGCTAATATGATTGATCTTTGCAATTACCTTACCCACCTCATGAAGCGTGGCAAACATGGAAATGATTACGTTTTCCTCATCCATATTCGTTAAGGCAACGAGAGCGTCCGTGCGGTCGAGATCCTCTTCCATTAAAAGCGTTTGATCGGAGCCGTCTCCGCAGATCACCATTGCGCGCGGCAGCAGCTCAGAAAGCAGGTCGCAGCGCTCTTTATCCTTTTCCAGAATTTTTACCTGCAAACCGCTTTCACAGAGCAGGCGGGCAAGATAGAAGCTGATTTTTCCGCCTCCGACGATCATCACAGATTTGATCTTCTGCCCCCGGATGCCCGTTGTGTGAAAAAACGCGGCGACATCCTTCGGAGAGGCGGTCACCGAAATCGTGTCGCCTCCTTGCAGCACAAAATCCCCGTCCGGAATATAGACCGCGCCGTCACGCTGCACCGTACAGACCAGCACACGGGATTTCAGCGCATGCAACGCCTTGCCCGCCAAAGGGCTGTCCGCCGTTAGGCGGAACGTCAGCAATTCAACCCTGCCTTTGGCAAGGAAATCAATTTTTAAAGCGGTTGGGAAACGCAACAAACGAAAAATTTCGGTTGCCGCATCCATCTCCGGATTAATCAACATGCTTAATCCCAATTCTTCCCGGATGAAAAATAGGCTTTTGGCATATTCCGGGTTGCGCACGCGCGCGATGGTATGGCGTGCGCCGAGCTTGCGCGCCAACATACAGCAAATAATGTTAACCTCGTCTCTCGACGTAACGGCGATGAGAAGGTCGCACTCATCCGCGCCCGCCTCGGCCAGCACCGCCAGGCTGATGCCATCCCCTCGCAGACAGGCCACGTCGAGGATGTCCCCCGTGCGCTCCAAAATCTCGGCGTTATGGTCGATAACGGTTACGTCGTGTCCTTCTTCGGAGAGGTGACGCGTCAGGGTAAAGCCCATTTTTCCGTCGCCTACAATTACTATTTTCATTGCCACTTCTCTTTCTAGCAGCGGCCAGCAGGCCGGATGTTTTCGGCGGCTGCCAGATATCCTTCCCCCTGGCAGCCGCAAAGCGTATCTATCATACATCATAAATCGGCAATCTTCAAGCCTTCTTGCAGATTCGGCCGTTTTCCCAGCAGCTTGGCGCAATTTTCCCGTTTCTTTTTCTAGCAAAGAGCGGTATAATGAAAAAAGTCCCTAGATTAACAGGCAATTGCAGGGTGCCATTGCGCTTACAAGCAAAAAGCACCGCATTGATCCCAAGGAAAAGAGCCGATTTTTATGATACAAAGCAAAACAAAGCTGCTCCCCTCCAACCGGGAGCTGGCGCAGATGTGTGCACGCGCCGGCATCAGCGATGCGCAGGAGTTCTTTCCGGCGGACAGCGGCGGTTTCAACTCTGTGTATCGCGTGAGCACCGCCGCACATGGCATCTTCATCCTGAAGATGTCGCCGCGATACGGCGCGCCGGTGCTCACGCATGAGCGCAATATGATGCACGGAGCTGACTGCCTATGACCTGATCCGAAGCCATACCAGCATCCGCGTTCCCCGTGTAATATTCAGCGATTTCAGCGGTAAATGTATGCCCTGCGACTGGTTTCTTATGGAGGAATTGGAAGGCTGCCCGCTCGCCCAAATGCCGCGTGACGTCCGCCAATCTCCCGATCTAATGCGCGCCTTAGGCGAGGCTACCGCACAGCTCCACGCCATTTTGGGCGAGGGCTTCGGTTACGAGCAATGGGGTCTGCGCGGCAGTTGGCGGATGCATACCTGGAAATGACGCACCATATCATTGCCGATGCGAAGCGGCTCGGGGCAGAAATCCCCTGTGTGCGTGAGGTACGGGAAACACTGCGGCACTTTGAACGGGAGCTGGATGTGGTCAAAACGCCCTGCCTCGTGCATTTTGATCTGCGCCCGGAGCATATTTTTTCGTCCGGCAGGAGGCCGGAGCGCCTCTGTTCAGCGCGGTGATCGATCCGGACTGCGCCTATTGGGGCGATCCGCCGGGGATTTTCTTTTATTTGATCAGCAATCCGCTTTCTGGGAGGGATACCAAGCCGCCGGCCATGCGCTCGAATGGAACCGGAATCTCCAGCTCCGCACCCTACTGATGCAGCTATATCTGGCTCTCATTCACTACACACGCGTTGAGGTGCGCTTAGAGAAAAACAGTTTCCTCTACCGGCGGGAAAAGTGGTCTGCCGGGCACGAAATCAAGCGGACACTCCGCCTATTTCGTGATTGTGCAAAAATGAAAAACTAAAAAGCGCCGAAAAGCAAAAAAAAATAAAAATGGGTGTTGCTTTTTGGGCGCATGTGTGATAGAATTCTAATGCTATACCAGTGTTTGTAATCGAAAGAGGTGACAAGAATGAAAGAGGGCATCCATCCAAATTATAAGCCTACGACGATCAAGTGCGCTTGCGGCGAGGTCATTGAAACCTCTTCGACCAAGCAGGATATACGCGTCGATATTTGCTCCAAGTGCCATCCGTTCTTTACCGGCAAGCAAAAGCTTGTTGATACAGGCGGACGCGTCGACCGCTTCAAGAAGCGTTACAATATGGACAAAAAGGGCGAATAATTAAGGTTACCAGCAGAGCGGCGCTTCATGAGCGTCGCTTTTTGTTTTAAAAAGGTGAGTCTCAATGGAAGAATATAAAACCCTGCGCGCGCCTGCCAGCGACGAATTTACAGAAAAACGCTCCCGATTTATCGGCTACGCACAGCCTGTCTCCACGCAGGTAGAAGCCGCCGCTTTCATCGAGCGGATTAAAAAACAGCACCACGACGCCACCCACAATGTGTTCGCTTACCTTTTACGCGAAGGGCAATTGGAGCGCTATTCGGATGACGGCGAGCCGCAGGGCACTGCCGGCATCCCGGTGCTTGATGTGTTACGCAAGCAGGGCGTTACCAACTGCGCCGTGGTGGTCACGCGCTATTTCGGAGGAATTCTGCTCGGCGCAGGCGGGCTGGTGCGGGCGTATTCCCACGCTGCGGCAATTGCGCTCGGCAAAGCGGGGATCGTTACCATGGCGCACTGTGCAATTTTAGACATTGCCTGCGATTACAGCTTTTATGGCAAGCTTGCCGTCTGCATCCCGGAATGGGGCGGGATTGTGGAGGACACGCAGTTCGGCGGGGCGGTTACCGTGCGGGTGCGCATCCACGCCACGCTGGTCGATTCATTCTGCGCAAAGCTGACGGATGCGAGCAACGGCCGCTTTCAGGCTGTGCAAACCGGAGAATGCTTTGCGGCCGCCGATTGATTTCACACCCTGGAAACGCGATGAAAAAACTTTTTGCATAGATTCAGAAAAAAAGAGGGAAAACGGAAAAAACGGCGTATATGTTAATAGATAGAAACATAGAAAAAAAGGGCTTTCTTGTGAATTTGCGAAAGGCAGGTGCCGCCGATGGATATGGAGATCCGTGCACGCACACAGGCCGTTGAGCGCGAAACGCTCTCTCCCCGCGCCGCATTAAGCGAGCATTCGCGCGGGCGCTTACGCCCGGAGGTGGAATGCCCAGTGCGCACAGTATATCAGCGCGACCGGGACAGAATCATCCACTCAACCGCCTTCCGCCGATTGAAGCACAAAACGCAGGTATTCCTCGCTCCGGAAGGCGACCATTACCGCACGCGCCTGACCCACACGCTGGAGGTGGCTCAGATCGCCCGCACGATCGCGCGGGGCTGCGGCTCAACGAAGATCTCACCGAAGCGGCGGCGTTAGGGCATGATCTGGGTCACACGCCCTTTGGCCATGCCGGCGAGCGAGCGCTAAACGCAGTTTTCCCCGGCGGCTTCCATCATTACAACCAGAGCCTCCGCGTGGTGGACAGGCTGGAAAAAAACGGACGAGGCTTGAACCTTACGCAGGAAGTGCGCGACGGCATTCGCTGCCACACCTCCGGCGAGGAAGCCGGGACGCTGGAGGGCAAGATTGTCCGCCTGGCTGATCGGATCGCCTACATCAACCACGATATCGACGATGCGATGCGCGGCGGCGTGCTCCGGCAGGAAGATCTGCCGGACAGCGCCTGCGCTATACTGGGTAATACCAAATCTCGGCGCATCAACACGCTGGTGATCTCCGCGATCCTCACCAGTGAAAAAGCCGATACGATCTGCCTTGCGCCGGAAATTAAAAAGCCGTTTGACGAGCTGCACAGCTTCATGTTTGAGAAGGTATATACCAACCCCCGCTGCAAAGGGGAAGAAGGAAAGGCCATCGATATTTTAAAGCATATGTATGAGCATTTCGTCCGCCATCCTGATGATCTGCCTGAAGAATATGCCCTTATTTGCGAGGAGGAGGGTGCTGAGCGCGCCGCGTGCGACTATATTGCCGGCATGTCCGACTCCTACGCCCTGCGCGTATTTGACGCGCTGTTTATCCTGCGCGCTCCTGGCGAGTCTGATGCCTGGAGCACCAGCCTGATTGGGGGAAGGCCCGCTTTGCTCAGCGATGAATTTTTACAGGAGCTGCGCTCCAAAATTGATATTGAAGAGATTATTGCGCCGTATGTGAACCTCAGGCGGCGCGGGCGAACTTATACGGGGCTGTGCCCCTTTCACAACGAGAAAACGCCCTCCTTCACGGTTTATCCAGAAACCCAATCCTTCTACTGCTTTGGTTGTGGCGCAGGGGCGACGCGATCACCTTCGTGCGCCGGATGGACAACCTTGACTATATGGAGGCCGTAAAAAGCTTGGCAGACCGTGCGGGCCTTGCCCTGCCGCAGGATGGCTATGACGACACCCTGATGAAGCAACGCCGCCGCATGCTGGAGGCAAACCGGGAGGCAGCCCGCTATTTTCATGAAACGCTCTTCACGCCCGAGGGGCGGCAGCGCTCTCCTATCTACAGGGCCGGGGCCTCAACGCGAAAATAATCCGCCATTTTGGGCTTGGCTGTGCGCCGAACCGATGGGATGGGCTCCTGCGTCACATGCGGCAGAAGGGCTATTCCGAAGCGGAACTTGTAAACGCCAACCTTGCGCGCCGCAGCGATAAAAACGGCCGCACTTCCTGCTATGACAACTTCCGCAACCGGATGATGATCCCCATCATTGACCTGCGCGGTAATGTGATTGCTTTCGGCGGCCGCGTGCTCGATGATGCCAAGCCGAAATACGTCAACACCTCGGACACGCTCGTCTATAAAAAAGCCAGGCAATTTTTGCGCTCAATTTTGCCAAAAGCGCCAATCAGGGTAAATTGATCTTAGCAGAAGGATATATGGACGTGATTGCCTACCATCAGGCCGGCTTTACCAATGCGGTAGCCTGCCTGGGCACGGCACTCACCCGCGAACAGGCGCGGCTGCTTGCCCGCTATGCAGATGAGGTCATCCTCTCCTACGATGCGGACGGCGCGGGCCAAGAGGCTACCCGCCGGGCAATTGGCATTTTCAACGAGATTGGGATGAAGCTGCGTGTGCTGCGCCTGTCGGGCGGTAAGGATCCGGATGAAATCTTGCGTCAATACGGGCCTGACAGGCTACGCGACCTCCTTGAAGGAGCGGCTAACGACGTGGAATACCGCCTGCTGCGGGAACGGGAAAAGTTTGACGTTTCCATCCCGGACGGCAAGGTCAGCTTTCTCACCGCCGCCATAGGCGTGCTTGCACAGGTGGACAGCCCTATTGAGCGGGACGTATATGCGGGCAAGCTCGCCTCCGAGCTGGAGGTCGGCAAGGAGGCTATTCTCTCCCAGCTGGAACGGGCGCTCCGCTCCCGCCGCCGGACGCAGGAAAAAACAGCGATGCGTGCCGTGCAGCAAATGGATGCTTCTCCGCAAAGCGCAGCCAACCCGGAGCGCACCCGTCACCTGCGCGCAGCGAAGGCGGAAGAAACGCTGATCGCCACATTGATGCGCAATCCGGATTTTTTGACAAAAATCGAAAGCCAGATAACGCCGGAGAATTTTCTCACGGATTTCAACCGCCGCGTTTTCGCAGCCGTGTGCGCCGTGATCCAGGAGGGGCACACACCGGAGCTCGCTCTACTCTCCGCACGCTTTACCCCCGTGGAAATGGGCGCCATTGCGGGCATTCTCGCACAGGGCGCGGCAATCAGCAATACCGTCGCAGAATGCGGCGATTGTATAAAAGTGCTCTTTGAGGAAAAAGCTAAGCTTGAAACAGCGGATCCCGCTTCGGCCAGCGACGATGAGTTCCGCGCGCTTTTTCAAAAGAAGAGCGACTCCCCGTAGGCCGCCTGACAGGGGAAACGCAAAATACATAGGGTGTAGGGTGCCGTTTGCAGGCGCAAAGCCTTTGCCTCAAACGCGCATGAAAGGATGGTATGGATATGGAAAACACGGAGAAAAAGCAGTCGGTCAAAAGCTTGTTGGATAAAGGCAAAGCAAGCGGCCGCCTGACGACGCATGAGATTGATGCGGCCATCGTAGAAATGGATATGGACGTGGAGGAGCTGGACAAGCTCTACGACACGATTGAAAGCCAAAATATTGAAATTATCGACGATCTCGGAGACGCTTCCCTGGATGTGATTACGTTTGACACGCCGGATATGCCAAAGGCAGCGGATCCCGACCTTTCCATTGGGGTCGATAACAAAAATGTAGCAATGGACGATCCTGTCAAGGTCTATCTCAAAGAGATCGGCCGCGTTCCCCTGTTGAGCAGTGAGGAAGAAATTGACCTTGCCATCCGCATCAGTGAAAACGATCCGGTCGCTAAGCAGCGGCTGGCGGAGGCAAATCTGCGCCTGGTCGTCAGCATTGCAAAGCGCTATGTGGGGCGCGGCATGCAGTTCCTCGACCTGATCCAGGAGGGCAACCTCGGCCTGATCAAGGCGGTGGATAAGTTTGACTACACCAAGGGATTCAAATTTTCTACCTACGCGACCTGGTGGATTCGCCAAGCCATCACCCGCGCGATCGCGGATCAGGCGCGCACCATCCGCATCCCCGTGCATATGGTGGAAACCATCAACAAGGTGAAGAAAACCAACAGCCAGCTTCTGCACAAAAACGGGCGTGACCCGACGGCGGAGGAAATCGCCGCGGAGCTTGATATGCCGGTTGACAAGGTGCGCGAGATTCTGCGCGTCGCACAGGAGCCCGTCTCCCTTGAAACGCCCATCGGCGAGGAGGAGGATAGCCACCTGGGCGATTTCATTCCGGATGACGACGCGCTCGCCCCGGCGGACGCGGCCTCCATGCTCCTGCTCAAGGAGCAGCTCGGCGACGTGCTCAAAACGCTCACGCCGCGGGAGGAAAAGGTGCTCTCCCTGCGCTTCGGGCTGGAGGATGGCCACCCGCGCACGCTAGAGGAGGTCGGCAAAGAATTCAACGTCACCCGTGAGCGCATCCGTCAGATCGAGGCGAAGGCGCTGCGAAAATTGCGCCATCCGAGCCGCAGCAAAAAACTCAAGGATTTTCTGGATTGATTGCAAAACGCCCTGTCGGACCAATCCGGCAGGGCGTTTCTATGGTTCATGTAGCACGCAAATGAGCCTAATTTCCGGCAGCAAGCATTGATCGGCCGCAGTAAAAGAGGACGCATATCCCCTGACCATGCTTTTCTTTCTGATACCGCGTCCCAAAAAGCGTAAAAATGTCCTCTTTCTCCGAAAAAAGAGCAGCATAGACTTGATTTCTATCCGAGATTATTATAAACTATCTTTGATATCATAAGGCGATTGCGGCATGAGGAAAATTGGAGCAGGATAGCAGCTGGTAATCCATCGGCTGCTTTTTTCGGTTTCATTCAGGAAATGTTGCCAAGGCCTTTATTATGGCAGATCATCGAGGGAACAGGCCTTCAGATGAACTGAGAGGGATGGGCAAGCGTTTATGAAGCTTCTGGAAGAGCGAATTTTGCGGGACGGCAAAGTTTTGGGCGATGACATTTTAAAAGTCGATATGTTTTTTAAACCATCAAATCGACGTTACTCTGCTCAATGAGATCAGGAAGGAATTCCACCGCTTATTCCAATCCGCACCCATCAATAAAATTTTAACGATCGAGGCATCAGGTATAGGGATCGCGTGCATTGCGGCGCAATATTTCTCTGTGCCTGTTGTTTTTGCCAAAAAAGGGGCGCACCGCAATGTGGGAGAAAACCTCTATACCAGCGAGGTTTTCTCCTTCACAAAAAAATAAAGCCTATCTGATCGGGGTTTCAAAAGATTATCTTGGGCCGGACGATCATGTGCTCGTTATCGATGATTTCTTGGCAAATGGGCGCGCGCTCATCGGGCTCAAGGACATTCTCGATCAGGCAGGATCTACGCTGGAGGGGATCGGAATCGTGATTGAAAAGGGCTTCCAGCCGGGCGGAGCGCTCATTCGAGGGATGGGTATCCATCTGGAATCTCTGGCCATCGTAGAATCCATGAAAAACGGCACGGTCGTATTTACATCACAGGACTGTTAGGAAAGGGGCCGGGCTTCCGGCGCTTTTCCGTAACATAAAAAATATTTTGGAGGAATCAAAATGAAGAAGTTCACCAAGGCGCTCGCCCTGCTGATGGCTCTTGCAATGGTTTTCGCCCTTGCGGCCTGTTCTGGCGGCGGCGACACGGGAGAATCATCCAACAACAATGCATCTGAGGCTCCAAAAAGCACGTTCGCTCCTGTTGCAAAAGGGCAGATCAAAGTCGGCGTTATCCACATTGGAAATCCGAAGGACACCTCCGGCTACACCCACGCGCATGACCAAGGAATTGTGGACATGCAGAAAACGCTCGGCCTGCAAGACAACCAGATTATTCGCAAGAATAACATTGACGACCAGGATAAAAAAGCGATTGAAACTGCCATTAGGGAATGTATAGAAGAGGGCTGCAATATCATCTTTGGCACAAGCTACGGCTATATGGATACAATGGAGCAGCTCGCTGCGGAGTATCGGAGGTCATCTTCTCCCACTGCTCCGGCTACAAGAATAATGGTAAAAACCTCAACAATTATTTCGGCCGCATCTATGAGGCTCGTTATCTCACCGGCATTGCAGCCGGCCTGAAAACCAAAAGCAACAAGATCGGCTATGTTGCCGCACAGGGAAGCAGCAACCCCGAGGTCACCGGTGGTATCGACGCATTTGCCCTCGGTGTTAAGAGCGTGAATAAAGACGCCAAAGTCTATGTAAAAGTAACCAACACTTGGTTTGACTTGAATAAGGAAAAGAGCGCCGCCATCGCCCTGCTTGATCTTGGCTGCGACGTCATCGCTCAGCATCAGGATACCGCTCAGCCGCAGATCGCCGCTGAGGAAAAAAGAGGCGTTTGGGGCTGCGGCTACAACTCGGATATGACTGCTGAAGCTCCCAAGGCGCATTTGACCGCCACGGTTTGGAATTGGGGCGTGTACTACACGCAAGCCGTAAAGCAGATCATCGACGGCACCTGGACGCCGACCAACTATTTCGACGGCATGAAGGAAGGCCTCGTAGATATTTCCCCGCTGTCCGCCAACTGTGCGGATGGAACAAAAGAAGCGATTGAGAAAGCAAGAGCTTCGATTGTTGACGGCACCCTGAAAGTTTTTGCCGGCCCGCTGAAGGATAACACCGGCAAAGAGCAGGTCAAGAGCGGCGACTATCTCAAGGATGACTATATCGCCGGCAAGCTCAACTGGTATGTTGATAACGTGGAAGCGAAATAAAAACAGCAATCTTTAAGAAGATGGGTGGTATCTCATTTGGATACGGTTGAACAAAACTTTGCGATTGAACTCAAACACATTACAAAGACCTTTGGCCCGGTTGTCGCCAAAGATGATATCAGCCTGTCCGTCAAGCAGGGCGAGATTCTCGCCCTGCTTGGCGAAAAATGGGTCCGGTAAGACAACGCTGATGAATATGCTATCCGGCATTTACCATCCGGATAGCGGCACAATCTACGTTCGGGGCGAGCGGCGCACGATCGCTTCCCCATGATGCGCTGTCGCTCGGCATCGGCATGATCCACCAGCATTTCAAGCTGGTGGATGTTTTCACTGCGCAGGACAACATTGTCATGGGCACGGAAAAAGATCGCCGCCTGCGAAAAAAGCGCTGGCAGGAGAAATCACTTCCCTCTGTCAAAAATATGGTTTGGAAATTGACCCACTGAAAAAAACCTACAACATGTCCGTTAGTGAAAAGCAAACGGTTGAGATTCTCAAGGTGCTTTACCGGGCGCGGACATCTTAATCCTCGATGAGCCGACGGCTGTGCTCACGCCACAGGAAACGGACAAGCTCTTCTCCATCCTGCGCAGCATGCGTGACCAGGGCTGCGCCGTGATCATTATTACGCATAAATTGAACGAAGTGCTCGCCATCAGCGACCGCGTAACCATCCTGCGCAAGGGGAAAAGCGTTGCCACGGTGGCGACGGCGGAAACCAACGCTCAGGAGCTCACAGAACTGATGGTTGGCAAAAAGGTATCCCTACAAATTGAAAGGCCCTGTGTGAAACAGGAAAAGGCCCTGTTTGAAGTGCATCATCTCTCCGTGCGCAATGAAGACGGCGTCTATGCGCTCAACGATATCTCCTTCGACTTAAACGGCGGCGAAATTCTCGGCGTTGCAGGCGTTGCAGGCAGCGGACAGAAGGAGCTGTGCGAAACCGTCGCCGGCCTGATGCACGCGGAAAAGGGTGCGATCCTTTATAAAAAGAAAATATCGTGGGCAAATCGCCCCGTGAAATTATAAAGATGGGCATCAGCATGAGCTTTATACCAGAGGATAGGCTGGGCATGGGCCTGGTTGCCTCCATGGGTATGACGGATAACATGCTGCTCAAATCCTACAAAAACGGAAAATCCCCTTTTATCAATAAAAAACCGGCAAGGGAGCTCGCCCTGCGGCTGATTGATACGCTCGAAATCGTCACGCCCGGCGTGACGACCCCGGTTTCCCGCCTTTCTGGCGGCAATGTGCAAAAGGTGTTGCTTGGGCGCGAAATTGAATCCGAGCCGCAGCTACTGATCACGGCTTACCCAGTGCGCGGGTTGGATATCAACCCCTCCTACACGATTTACGACCTACTCAATGAGCAGAAGAAAAAAGGCGTGGCAGTGCTCTTCATCGGAGAAGATCTCGATGTGCTGCTGGAGCTGTGCGACCGGATCATGGTGCTGTGCCATGGAGCGGTCACCGGCATTCTAGAGGCACAGAGCGCCACCAAAGAGCAAATCGGCCTCCTCATGGCCGGAGAAACGATCAAAAAGGAGGCAGACGCCCAATGAGTAAGCCTACCCCATCCTCTTTGGCGACCCGGCGCAGTTCGCCGGAACCGCTGCTCCGTGTGGTAAAAAAGCCAGAGCTCCCACCATGGCAGGCCTCACTGCTCCGCGTGGGTGCATTTCTCCTTGCCATCGCCGCAGGGGCGCTATTCATCCTGATGCTGGGGCAAAACCCGCTGAACGTTTATGCCGAGATGATCCGCGGCTGCTTCCGCAGCAAAATTGCCATTCAGTCCACGGTGAAAATCGGCATTCCTCTGTTGGTCACTTCTCTCGGCGTGACCCTTGCCTTCAAAATGAAGTTTTGGAATATCGGCGCGGAGGGGCAGCTGATTATGGGCGCGGTGTTCGCCACATATTTTGCGCTGTTTCACAGCGATTGGCCGCACCTTTTGCTGATGCTGGCCTGTTTCCTGGCCGGTATAATCGGGGGCGGCCTCTGGGGCTGATCCCCGCTGTATTTAAGGCGCGCTTCAACACCAATGAAACACTGTTGACGCTGATGCTCAACTATATTGCCTATTATATCGTCGATTACCTGCGCCAAGGGCCGTGGCAGGATCCGGAGGCGCGCGGCTTCCCTAAAATCGCTACTTTTGATCCGAACGCCTACCTCGGCAAAAATTTTCGGCGTGCAGTTCGGATGGATCATCGGTCTCCTGCTTGTGGTGCTTGTATTCGTTTACCTGCGCTATACCAAAAGCGGCTATGAAATCAGCGTGGTGGGCGAAAGCCAGGCCACGGCCCGGTATGCCGGCATCAACGTGAAGCGCGTGATGATCGTAACGATGGTTCTCAGCGGGGCAATCTCCGGCATTGCCGGCATGCTCCAGGTTACTGGCACCGATTTTACACTCTCCACAGGCGTTGCGAGCGGTGTGGGCTTTACGGCAATTATTGTCGCCTGGCTTGGCCAGCTCAATCCCTTTGTGATTCTTGTTTTTACAGCGTTTTTTAGCATTCTGGAAAAGGGCAGCGGCGTGATTCAAACCGCATTCGGCCTTTCCTCCTATGCCGCGGATATTTTACAGGGCGTGATCCTGTTTTTCATTCTGGGATGTGAATTTTTCATTCGCTACTCCTTTGCGTTTCGCAAGAAAGGGGGCAACGCCAAATGAACACCTTTGTTAACTTTCTGCACGCCGCGCTTTTGGCTGGCACGCCCCTGATGTTTGGCACGCTCGGCGAAATTGTCACGGAAAAAGCGGGCAACCTGAATCTTGGCGTGGAGGGTATGATGTCCATTGGCGCCATCGCAGGGTTTTATGTGGGCTTTACCACACAAAACATTGTGCTCGCTGTGCTTGGCGCATTTCTCGCAGGCCTCCTCTCCGCCCTCATCTATGCGTTTTTGACTGTTACGCTCAAAGCAAACCAAAACGTGACAGGCCTTACCTTGACGATTTTTGGCGTGGGTTTCGCCAATTTTTTTCGGGGATTTTCTGCGCGAATCGGCCGGAATCGACGTGCTGAAGCTATCGGATAAAATCACTAACACTGTGCAGGCGATTCATATTCCCGTGCTCAGCGACATCCCCTATGTTGGAAAGCTCTTTTTCAATATAACCCCTTCGTTTATTTTGGGATTCTTCTATGCATTTTGATGGGCATATACATCCTGCACACGCGCAAAGGCCTCAACCTCTGCGCGGTTGGTGAAAATCCCGGCGCGGCCGATGCGGCGGGCGTTAACGTCACCCGTGTGAAATATTTCAATATCCTGCTCGGCGGCGGGGTCTGCGGCATTGGCGGCGCCTACATCTCGCTGGTGCTCTGCGGCGGCATTTGGGTAACCGACAGCGTCAACGGCCTTGGATGGATCGCCGTAGCGCTCGTGATCTTTGCAAGCTGGAACCCATTCAAGGCGATTCTCGGCTCCTTTATCTTTGGCGCGTTCAACATCCTAAAATTTTATATTCCAAAAAACATCGTCACCATCCCGGAGGCAATTTTCGACATGCTGCCCTTCCTCGTGACAGCCATCGTGCTGATCGTCACCTCTATCCGGAAGAGCAAAGAGAACACCCAACCCGCAGGCTGTGGGATAAATTATTTCCGGGAGGAGCGGTAGCCGCAAAATTAAAGCTTTACAAACCGGCCGTTGCAGATGCGTTCTGCAACGGCCGGTTTGATAAAGACGCACACGCCAGCCTTGGGGTAACCGCTGCCCTGCTGATAGGTTTACAAGGCTTGAACCCTGTGTGGTTATGAAGACGTTCTCTCGTGGCGCCTTAGAAGCCGCCTCCTCGTTGAAAAAATCTGTTGCGAAATGTGAAACACTTCGCAACAGATTTTTGATAGGCACTTTTATTCGGAAAGGATTTTTTGTAGGGACGATCCGTCTACCCGATATGCTCTGAATTCCTGCCCGTACGCGTCTTTCCGGTATAGCAACAGAAGATTCCCGCCCTCATCCATATTGATCCGGTCAAGAAATGGATATTCTGAATCACTGTCCATCTGGAGCCGGGTAATCTCCCCCGTCTGCGTATGTACTGCATAGATAACGGGCTTTCCAGCCTCCGCTGACCGGGCAAGACTATTTTTTGAAAATACAGATAGGGCGTTTTTTCACTGTTATACAGGCTCTCTAAATTCCCTGCAAAATCATACTCCTGATCTGTTCCAAATAACAGCTCATAATGTTCCCCCCTCCGGATAAAAAGCGAAGCGCGCAAGCTGCTATAATCCTTCACGACCAACAGGTTGCCGACAATATCCATGTGCAGCGGGGCGCCAATTTCTTTACCGATCTCCGCCTCCTCCGTTTGGGAGAGTAGCAGTGATCCTCCCCGTTTTTTTTCTGCCTGCCCAGGCCATAGATCTTGCCGTCAGCGGCGCAGGCAACCTCGAGAACCGTGCCCCGGCTGTTCTGCTCGCCCCCTGATAGAAAAATTCATTTTTCAGGATCGTTTTGCGCTGTCCGGTTTTTCCATCGTATTTCTCGATCTCCGTGACGATAGAATCTTCCTCTTGGCGGGGGACGTAGCCAATGAATTCCGTTGCCGACAGCTTGCTGAGGTTGATCAGCGCGGCCACGTTTTTCCGCTTCGCCCAACGTTTTCGGCGCCGCCGCTTCGCCACAACGTCCTGAAAACCGCATCCCCCGCTGGAGGCGGTCGTATTAACGATCTTCATTCGTTAATACCCAATCGCATTCTGACCTACACCCATTTTATTCGTATTTACTTTCCAAAGTTGAGTAAAACTTCTCGTAAATTTTCCGTCGGCATAAATTCCATGTCCATACTTAGGGAAGTAGTAAGGATCTACAATATAATAAGAATGTCCATACTTAGGGAAGTAGTAAGGATCTACAATATAAGAATTTCGAGCCGGATCTGGATTATCGCGATTGGGATTTGAATATCCCACTAAATTTGTGTAATGTCCATCCGTTTTATAGGGCCAGTAAACAGTATCATAAGAGGCTAATGTGAAAATAATCGGTGCATTTATTTTACTATACATCGTGCGAACACAGTTTAGAAAATCCGCTTCGCCAGAAACAAGGCGGCGAACGTAAGTATTTCTGCTTTGCATTTTGTTTAAATAATTCAATACCGTCTGCATAGCCGGCCCTCGCCCAACCGCATTTTGAATGGTGGTTTGAGAAGGTACCGTTTGCGACGAGTGTGCTTTTTTAATATACTTTAAAATCTGTTGAACCGTAGCCGGAGCGCATTTGGTATTATCCTCTTGCATAACGGCATCAACATTTAAAACGGCGGTACTGCCCGCACGCGTACTCGGCTGCCCTTCTGATGCCAACCGATCTGTCAAATCCCATTTTTCTTTTCACTTGCTCTTTCTGTTCCGGCGTTAGATCTGGATTTGCAAGCGCTTCCATTAGAATCTCATCATTGGTTTGGCCAATCTCCGAGGGGCATCAGACCGCCCTCACTTGCCGAGCCTAAAGCAGACGCCTGTGTGACCGCCAGAACAGCGACAAGTACCGTTGCTACAACTCCAAAAAGCTCTTCTCTTTTTCATTTCTTTGTCTCCCTTCCATTAATATATCCATAATTGGGGACAACCTTATTATATATATCATTCTATAATTTGTCAATATATATAATACTATTTATCTATTCTATGTATTCATTGCAAAATAAAAATACGCCGCGAACCCGCGGCGTATTTTTTATATCACACTTCCCTGTTATTGCCCCTTCTTCTTGTAATATATCCGTTGGAACGCTTTGACGACCTCCACGATTGGAATAACTAGAAACGCCAACAGCATCGCCTCAAAATACTCCATTGCCGTCAGCGGAACGAGACGGAAAGCATCGGCCAAAAATGGCACATAGATCACCGTTGTCGTCAGCAGCACGGAGAGCACCATTGCGCCATAGAGCACCCAGTTGTGGCTTCCGCGCAGGCCCATGGCCAATACGGAGCCATGCTGCGAGCGCATGTTGAAAGCGTGGAACACCTCGCACATGGAAAGCGTCAGGAACGCCATCGTGATCGCATGGTTGTGAAGGCCGGTTACATCGTCCACATTATTGTAACCGAGCGCATAGGCGAAAATTGTCTGCGCCGCAATTAAAATGCCCTGATATAAGAGCTCCGGCCCAAGGCCGCCCGCAAAAATGCCGTCTGTAGAGCTGCGCGGCTTTCGCTTCATCAAATCGCGCTCGCCGCGCTCCATGCCAAGGCCAATGGCGGGGATGCTATCCGTAATCAGGTTGATCCACAACAGGTGAACCGGAAGCAGGATCGTAAATGGACCGCCTGTCAGCGCGCCGAGCCCGATGGTAGCCACCAGGATACATACAACCTCACTAAGGTTGGAGGAGAGCAGGAACTGGATGGTTTTGCGGATATTATCATAAATCCGCCGGCCCTCCTCCACAGCGGAAACAATGGTGGCAAAGTTATCATCTGCCAGCACCATATCGGCCACGTTTTTCGTCACGTCCGTGCCTGTGATGCCCATGCCGATTCCAATATCGGCTGTTTTAATCGCCGGGGCATCGTTCACGCCGTCGCCCGTCATTGCTGTGACCATGCCGCGTTTTTTTCCATGCGCTGACGATGCGCACCTTATGCTCCGGCTGCACACGGGCATAAACGGAATACTGATCCACTTGGCGCTCAAACGTCTCGTCATCCATCTCGCTGAGCTCTGCGCCGGTGATGGCCCCGCTGGCATCCTCAATGATGCCGAGCTCCTTTGCAATTGCCACGGCCGTATCGCGGTGGTCGCCCGTAATCATAATCGGCCGGATACCCCGCCTCGCGACATTCCGCCACGGCAGCCTTCACCTCCGGCCGAACCGGATCGATCATGCCGGTCAGGCCGATAAAAATAAGCTCCTGCTCCAGCTGCTCCGGCTCAAAGGAATCCGGCAGGCTGCCATAGGCACGGTAGGCCGCTGCCAGCACGCGCAAGGCTTTATCCGCCATCGCTTTATTCTGTTGCAGGATTTCTTCGCGCTTCTCCTGCGTCAGCGGGATTGCCTCGCCGCCTTCCCATATCTTTGTGCAGCGGCTGAGCACCACATCGGGAGCGCCCTTGGTATACTGAATATATTGCCCCTCCTGCGCCTCATGGACAGTGGACATCATCTTCCGCATGGAGTCAAACGGCGCTTCTCCCACGCGCGGAAGAGCTTTTTTCAGTTCCTTTTTGTTGAGCGATAATGAGAGGCCATAGGAGACGAGCGCCGCCTCCGTTGGCTCCCCTACCACGCTCCCATCGTCCTTTACCTCTGCATCCGTGCAAAGTGCCATCGCCTGTGCAAGCAAAGGTTCCTCTGCGCCGAAATGCTCGACGACAGTCATTTTATTCTGCGTGAGCGTCCCCGTTTTATCCGAGCAGATGATCTGTGCGCAGCCCAACGTTTCCACAGCGGTGAGCTTGCGGATGACGGCGTTGCGCTTTGACATATTGGTCACGCCAATGGAGAGCACGATCGTCACAACGGCTGCCAACCCCTCCGGAATCGCCGCAACCGCCAGGCTGACTGCGATCAGAAAGGTATCGAGAATCGCTTGCAGGTGGAAATCATGCCCGCGCAGCAAACCGAAGGCAAAGATGAACACACAGATACCGAGCACCAGCCAAGTCAGAATTTTACTCAGCTGCGTCAGCTTTTTCTGAAGCGGCGTTTCACCATCCTCCGCCTGGGTGATAGCCGTTGCGATCTTGCCCATCTCCGTGTGCATCCCGGTCGCCGTAACGACCGCCTTGCCGCGGCCATAGGCAACCGTGCTGCCCATGTAGGCCATATTCTTACGATCGCCAAGCGCCACATCCTGCCCCTTGGGAACAAGCCTATCCACAAGCTTGCTCACCGGAACACTCTCGCCAGTCAGCGCGGATTCCTCAACCTTCATGCTTGCGCATTCAAACAGGCGGCAATCCGCCGGAACCGCGTCGCCCGCCTCTAGCACAAGCACATCGCCCACGGCGATTTCTTCACTTTTTACGGTGATCAGCTCGCCATCCCGCAGCACCTTGCTGGTGGCCGCCGCCATTTTCTGAAGGGCTTCGATTGCCTTTTCAGCCTTACTCTCCTGATATACGCCCAACACAGCGTTCAGGATAACGACCACCAGAATGATGACGACGTCCGCATAGCCTTCCTTCTCATGGCCGAGCGCTGCCGTAACAGCGGAAACGACCGCAGCGCCGATCAGCACGAGAATCATTGGGTTGAGAAGCTGCTCGATAAACCGGCGCAGGATGGATTTCTTTTTCGCCCTCCTCCAGCCTGTTTTTACCGTCGCGCGCAAGGCGCTGCGAGGCCTGAGCGCCACTGAGGCCGTTCGGTGTGCTTTCCACTGCTGAAAATACATCCGAGATGTTTTCCAGATAGTATTTTTCACTGTTCTTCTGCCTTCCTTCTATTGTGTTCCAACAGCTATATATTAATCAACCGTCCTTCTAAGACGGATTGTGCCCAAAAAAATCAAAAATCCTTCAGCAGAGAGAAATCTGCTGAAGGTCTTGCTTCCATTTTCATGGATCGCAGCCAGACGCATCTGCGCCGTGTGTTGACATGCGATTGCCAAGCTACTCCCCTTCACCGGCCCGGCCGGAAAAGTGATCTTTATGTTATCTTTATCATACCATGATTTTCCGTGAAGTCAATTGCTGGATACAAAATTTAAAAACCATTCATACTCTATTCACATTGGCTGCAAGCTGCTCAATATGCAAGAGGTATCTACAGCTCTTCCACTATAAGCTTTCGCAAGCATTTCGTTTTTTATTCGCGGAGCTTCGATTCATATCCTAAAAGATAGCGTTCAAAACAAAAATAAAAGAAATCAAAAAAAAATAAATCGTATAAATTGACTTTTTCATACATTGATGTTATAGTAAATAAAGCATGCGACATTTTTCAATCAAATCTGACGGGAGGCCCTATTTATGAAACGAATCATCTGCCTAATTATGGTATGCCTGTTCGCACTCTGCGCCCTGACCGCCTGCAAAAAGAATGGGCCCACGATTATGGGGAACGACGGCGCGACCTATGAGCAAGTGGTCGACAAGGATGGCAACCCTGTTACCGATCCATCCGGCAACCCGGTTGTAATCGCCCCAAAAGGGACGGATGCATCCGGAAATGAACAGGAGGACGCCACACAGAGCCTTACCATCCCGTATCTTTGGCCTCGTCCGGCAAAACGATTGAATCCCCAGGTTACCGTGTGGACATTCCGAAAGACTGGGAGATGAAATCCAGCGCAGCCGATCCAATTTTAGAAAACAAAGAGGAAACGCTCCAGATCTCTATTATGGATAAAAGTGCCGTTGCCAAGAATCGGAAAGAATATGCCGAAACCGCCCGCAACAGCTTGATGCAGGTTGGCAATACGCCCAGTGAAATTACGGAAACCACCATTGCAGGGAATTCGGCCAGCAAATTCACTTCCTCCGTTCAAAAGGATGATGACACAAAGCTCTTTTCCGTTTTCTACATTGTGGAAAATAACGGTAAAATTTACGTACTCTCCGGCACGGCAAAAAGCGAAAACGAGTTTCAGTCAGCTGATTTCGACACAATCTTCAACAACAGCATTCAATTTAAATAAGAAGCTTTACAAATCAAAAAGCACGCACTGGAAACAAAACTTTCTATGCGTGCTTTTTTCTTCGGTTTGACCAGTTGCGGCTATGCTTGCGGCGGAGGCAAAGTGTTGATATAATGAAATTAAAAATCCAGAAAGCATCCAAAATTGTTGTGCAATTATAAAACCGCCTATTGAGATGATTCAGAAAAGGAGTTGTTCTGTTATGAAACGAAGCCTTGGTTTGCTGCTGGCCGCCGCCCTATTGGCCGGGCTGCTGACAGCCTGCTCCAAAGAAGAAAAAGGGCCGGAAAAACACAAGCTCCGCCGCATCTGTTACCGCTAAAGTGCAAAACCACTGCCGCGGAGCTCATGAGCGGGGAACATTTTGCGATGGAAAGGGCTTCCGGCTGGGAAGAAGGCGGAAGCCAAAACGCCATAAAAACAAAACAATTCAACCGCACAGATGGATATTGTAACGCTCGGCAGCCTGGAGGCGAATCCTGTTGCCTACCTGCAAAAAATTTCATGACACCTACCGGGACGGAGGGCTTGGGAAAAACCTTTCGGATGTGGAAACCGTGTCGATTGGAGGAGTGGGCGCCGCCTATTTCCAATTTGAGGACACTGTCGCCAAAGAAGGGACGGTAAAAGCTTTTTACTGCCTCAATCAAAATCAAAAAACCTACCTCATCACCTGCTGGGCGATTGGATGGGCGGATTTCAATGCGGCGGATTTTCCTTCGCTGATTGAGCAGATTCAATTTCAATAGCTTTTTTCTATACATTCGAGAAATCAGGCGTCATAATCACCACAAAAAGAGAGGTGCGCCGCGTGGGTATCTTTGAAATTGCCGACCCAAGCCGAATCGAAGCACTGTATGCGGGCTGGCCCGAGACCTTCATTTGGTCTTTTCTACAAGGCTATATGGGATTTGCCTGGGCGGATCACCCCTGCTCGCCGCGCTCTGCCAAAATAATGGCCGGTGATTTCTGCCTGTTTGCAGGAAAACCGAATGTCGATCTGATCCTCCATCGGCCGAAAGGGAAGAGAACGGGCTGTTTCATCCTTGTGCCGCAAAATGAAGCTTGGAGCCGGGAGATTGAGCAAGCTCTCGGCAATCATGCCCGGCGGATTACGCGCTATGCAACCCGGAAAGATCCTGCCGCATTTGACTGCGGCGATTTGGAGCGATTCGCCGCTTTATCTAATCCCGACTTTCAGCTCCGGAGCATTGATGAGCTGCTATTCCGCCTTTTTGCGGAAAGGTGAATGGTCGCACGATCTCTGCTCCCCGGTTTGCTGCAAAAAAGGGATTGCCTGAAACCTCCCAGGAGGGGGCAATCAGGGATTAAACTGCACCCCATTTGTTAGACAGTATGGTATACTGAATAACAAGTGGGGTGTTTTTTATGCCAAAAGGAGTGCCAAACAAAAGATATACGCCAGAATTCAAGACACTGGTCGTTGAAACAAAGCTCAACGAAAGACTGAACTACAGTGAAACGGCGCGTCAGTTTGGTGTTGTACGGAGTAGGATCACAGCATGGGAACGAATCTATCTGGCAGAGGGATCGGTAGGATTTCAGGTTGAGCGGCGAGGACGTGGAAGTAAGTGCATCCTTGGGAAACTGCCCCTGAAAAAAAGATAGAAGAAGATCTGCTGGCCGAAGTTCAGCAACTAAGATCGGAGAATAATACCTAAAAAACTTGTAAGCCTTGGTTTTGGAAGACGAGCGACGCCAGCGCAAAAAACGCAGGTAGTTCAAAAACTGAGGCATGAGTTCTCGCTGGCCCTTCTGCTCACAATCGCTCAATTACCTCGTGCAACCTTTTATTATCAGTTGAAGAGAATAGGAGCCACAGATAAATATCAAGCCGTCAAAGCAGAGATTACCGCTGTCTATCATGAATACAAGGGCGGTACGGCTATCGCCGCATCACAGCAGAATTGCATAGCCGTGGATTTCCCTTTAATCACAAGACCGTCCAGCGGCTTATGAAGGAGTTGGGGCTGGTTTGCTGTGTCAGAATCAAGAAATATCGTTCTTACAAGGGCGAAGTGGGGAAGAGAGCTCCTAATCTGCTGAACCGGGACTTCTATGCGGAAAATCCAAACCAGAAGTGGGTCACCGATGTAACAGAGTTCAGCTTGTTTGGTAAGAAGCTATATCTCTCACCGATCCTGGATCTGCACGACAGCTATCTGGTAAGCTATGCGATCTCTGACCGGCCTGTCTTAAACATAGTAACTACTATGTTGGACAATGCTTTTGAAACAATACCAGATGGAACGGATCTGATCCTTCACTCTGACCAAGGCTGGCAGTACCAGCATAAGGAGTACCAGCGTGTGCTCAGCAAAAAAGGGCATCCGGCAGAATATGAGCCGCAAAGGCAACTGTTTGGACAATGCGGTGATGGAAAACTTTTTCGAGCTGCTTAAAAGCGAGCTGCTTTATCTGTAAGTCCATGGAACACTTCAAACAGGAACTGGTGGACTATCTTGAGGATTACAACGCCCGCAGGATCCAGGCAAAACTAAAAGGCTTGCCGCCTGCGGATTACAGACAACAAGCCCTTTCAGTTGCTTGAACGATTTTTTCTCAAAAATATCGTCTAACTTTTGGGGGCACTTCACAGCACGCCCTCTGCCGGGTTTTCTAAGCTATCCGAATATTCAGATGAAACGATCAACGGACGAACAGCCGCGTCAGCAAGGCCTTGGCGTCCTCCGCTGTAAAGCCGCCGGGAGAAACGCGAAAATTTTTCACATCTCCCCAACGGGAAGCATACCGCTCCACTTGCTCCAGGGTCATCCGCACGGACGCCGTATCCGTCAGCCTCTCCACGACGCTGCACAGTTGCCCAAAATCAGTGCCCAGAAGCTGATAATACTCCGCCGCGCGTTTTGCTTCAAACTGCTCTCCACGCTCCAGGAATGCCGGCAGAAAAGCCGTGCAGGCGCGCCCATGCGGGATGCTAAAATCCTCCGTTAGCACATAGCCAAGCGGATGGGGAAACGCCGTGCCGCAGGCACTGAGTACAATGCCTGCATAAAGAGAGCCATAATAAAGCTCCTCGCGCATCTTCTGCTCCGGCAAGCGCGCATTTCGATCCAGCCAAACAAGGCTATTCCACAACAGCGGCAGTCCCTTCACGGCAAAAAGCTTCACCGGATCGCTGAGTTGTGGGTTAAACCAGCCCTCCGTTGCATGGGCAAGGGCATCCAGGGCTGTGGAAACCGTTACGCTGAATGGTGCGCTGTGCGTATAAATAGGGTCTGCAAAGGCAATGCGCGCATAGCAATCGGCGCCGGATATGCTTTTTTTACGCCCGCTCTCATCGATCGTCAGCACAGCCACGGGAGAAACCTCACTGCCTGTGCCCGCCGTTGTGCCAACGAGTGCCAGAGGCAGCGGCGGTTTGCACCCCCTCCCTTTGAAAGATATCCATGGGAGCAAGCTCTTCATTGGCAGCAAAAATGGCGGCTGCCTTGGCCGCGTCGAGCGGCGAACCGCCCCCGATGCCAATGATAAACTCCGCGCGGACGCTGCGCGCGACTACCCCCGCCTCATGGCAGGCAGAAACAAGCGGATTCGGGCCGACTGCGTCATAGACCGCCCAGCCGATCTCCCAAAGATCCAGCGCCGCCGTCACATCGGCCAAAGCGCCGCTGCGCTTTGCGGAAGAGCCTCCGGTGATAATCAGGCACCGCCTGCCGAGCGTGCGCAGCAGCGTGGAATTGCGCGCAACCGCTCCTTCTCCACTGACAACATGCACGGGCATATGAAAGTTAAAATCCATTCTGAATCCCTCCATGGTTTATATCTGGTCAAAAATGACGTTGCCGCATCGCGGCAGGAGGCGTTTCGCGCCGACAGGCATTTTTCCAATGCTTCAAACTCTGTTTGAAGCTATTTTACCATGATTCCATTGCGCAAGGCGCAATGAGCGGCGCAGCCGCAGGGCGTTAGCCCGAATCAATGATTCAATTCTCCGAAACGCTCAAAATTGATTTTGTAAGTGTTTCGTGAGGTTATTATATCACAAATCCATTCTACGGCAAAGCACCGGAGCGCTCTCCGCTGTTCTACACGGATATAAACGATATTTGCTTGTTAATTTTTATTTAATCCAGAAACGATTGAATATTCTTGTGATATCCAGTAAAATAGAATTGGAAAAACAGGCGGAAGGAGCGCTATTTTTGCAGGATATCCACAAAAAAAAGAACGATCTTGGCCGCGTTCCTTATAGCCGCCGTTCTGGCCTTGCTGCTCTTTCTGGTCGGCCTGGATGTGTGGAAAAGCCAAAAGGAGGCAGCCTTTGCGCATAGCGGGCTTTCCATGGGCACCGTTGTCACCGCGCAGCTATATGGCCCAAGGGGGGAAAATGCGTCCGCCGCGCTCTTTTCCGCATTCGATACACTGGAAAAGGAGCGAATTTCCTGGCGTGTGGAGTCCTCAGAAATTGCCAAAATTAACGCCTCTTCCGGATCCGCCGTGCCCATCAGCGAGCAAACCGCTTCCTACCTGCGAAGAGCCGCTGAGGTAAGTGAAAGGAGCGGTGGCGCGTTGGACTGCACCGTGGGCGCGCTAACAAAGCTTTGGGATATTGGCGGTGAACGTGCCCGCGTGCCCTCCCCGGGGGAAATTGCGGCCGCCCTGCAAACGGTCGGCTGGAAACAGGTTTCTCTAGAGGCCAGGCAGGCTAAGCTCAAAAGCGGGCAGGCGCTTGATTTAGGCGCAATCGGCAAAGGGATCGCCTGCGACGAAGCCAAGCGTATCTTAGACGATACACACCTAAGCGGCGCGGTGATTTCCGTCGGTGGCAGCCTCCTGCTCTGGGGCAGCCGCCCCGGCGGAGGAGATTGGAAGGTTGGCGTGCGCGACCCGCGCGGCAAAACCTCAGATCAGCTTGGCGTGTTTACGCTGGCAGAAGGTTTTGTTTCCACCAGCGGCGATTATGAACGCACTCTAACGGCGGACGGAAAAACCTATCACCATATTCTGGACCCCAAAACCGGCTACCCGGCAGACGCAGGGCTGATCAGTGTGACAGTGACCGCCCCCTCCGGCCTTCTAAGCGATGCACTCTCCACCGCGTGTTTCATTCTCGGCTATGAAAAGAGCCTTCCCCTGCTGGATGCTTTCGGCGCAGAGGCAATTTTTGTCACCAAGGAAAAGCAGGTGATCACAACACCCGGCCTGAAACAGACTTTTCAATTGACAAACAATGCATATCACCTCATACAGGATACATAAATTTATGAAAAAGCAAGCCTTTTTTCGGCGGGCCGATCTGTTGTTGATCGCTGTGATTGCCGCCGTGTGTATTTTTCTTTTTCTATCTAAGCAATCACCCCACGCATCGCCGCAAGACGTACAAGCCGTACTCTATAGCGGCGGTGTGGAAATCGACCGCATCTCCTTAAACGAAGTAACGCTGCCCTATACACTCACGCTAGGCAAACAGCCACAGGCTGTCATCCAGGTAGAAAGGGGCCGTATCCGTTACCTCTCCGCCGAATGCCCGGATGGGCTGTGCGTCAAATCCGGCTGGCTTTCACAGCCGGGGGATACCGCCGCCTGCCTGCCCGCGCGTACCGTAATTGCCATTGAAGGCATTCGTCCGGCGGGCGGGGTAGATGTGCAAACCTATTAAGCAGGGCGAAAGGCGGGAACAAAGCATGAACGGCAGGCCAAACCTCAGCCCGCGCACTCGGAAAACGGCGCTGCTCGGTATGCTCGCCGCCGCCGCGCTGGCGCTCTCTTTTCTTGAAAATCTTATTCCCGGCCTTCCAGGCCTGCCCCGGGGCAAAGCCCGGCTTTTCCAATATCGCCACGATGGCCGCGGCTGCTCAACTCGGCTTCGCAGGCGCATTTCCAATTACGCTGCTCAAGGCGGGCTTTGCGGGGCTGACCCGCGGGGCAACCGCCTTTTTCATGAGCACAGCAGGCGGTGTGCTTAGCATGCTTGTCATGCTGCCCCTGCTGCACGGAAAGCGCAACCCATTCGGCGCGGTGGGCACGGGAATTCTGTGCGCCGTCATGCACAACCTCGGCCAGCTGCTGGCCTCCTGGGCGCTGACGGGCACAAAGGCTATTTTCGGCTACGCGCCGCTGCTGCTGCTGTTTGCCTTGCTGACAGGGCTTGCTACCGGCGCCGTATATGGAGCGATCGCTCCTTCTCTCAACCGGATTTTTCCCTCCCACTTCAAATAAATTATAGCTTGAAAACAAGGGGTTGACCAGATGAAACCAGAAAAAATGAAGGGCGTGCTCACGGCGGTGCGCAGGCCTCGCGGTGGCGTGAGTGTTTCGCACAATAAAAACACCGCCGATATGGAGCCGGTGCGTATGCCCTCGCCGGAGCGCGTCATTTTGCCTATGCAACAGCACATCGGCGCACCATGTACGCCAACGGTCAAAGTGGGCGATTCTGTCTCGGTGGGCGAGGTCATTGGAGACAGCGACAAGTTCATCAGTGCGCCGATCCACGCCTCTATTTCCGGCAAGGTATCTGCCATTGGGGAATGCACCCTGCCCTCCGGCGCGCGTGTGCAGAGCGTGACGATTGAATCCGATGGGGAAATGCGCCTGTTCGATGGGGTTGAGCCGCCAAAGGTGAACAACCGCGAAGATTTTTTGCGCGCCGTGCGGGCCTCCGGCCTGGTGGGAATGGGCGGCGCGGGTTTCCCCACACATGCAAAGCTGCGCGTGATGCCGGATAAACACATTGACACGCTCGTGATTAACGCTGCGGAGTGCGAGCCCTATATCACAGTCGATTACCGGGAATGCATCGACAACTCCTGGGATATTATGTCCGGCATCTTCACCATCAAGGAGATTCTTGGTATCGACAATGTGGTGATCGCCGTGGAGGATAATAAGCCGGCAGCCTTTGAAGTGCTCAATCGGATTGCAGAAAACAGCAATGACATCGGCGACCATGTGAAGCTCATGGCTTTAAAATCTCTCTATCCCCAAGGCGCGGAGAAAATGATGGTGCAGTCTGCAACCGGCCGCCGCGTGCCGCCCGGGAAGCTTCCGGCGGACGTTGGCTGCATTGTAATGAATGTGGGCAGCGCGGCGTTTGTATCCCGATACTTAAAATCAGGCAAGCCGTTTGTCTCCCGCTCGATCACGGTAGACGGCTCCGCCATCAGCGAGCCGAAAAATATCCGCCTACCCATCGGCACCCGGATCACGGACGTGATCGACTATTGCGGCGGATACAAAACGGATGTTTACAAGCTCCTCATGGGCGGACCGATGATGGGCATCGCCCTGGCGGATGACAGTTTACCGATCCTTAAGCAAAACAATGCGATCCTCGCCTTTGCAAAGAACTCCTATCATATCAAAAAAGAACGCGCCTGCATTCGGTGCGGGCGGTGCGTGCAAGTCTGCCCAATGAGCTTGATGCCGACCCTCATCGAGCGCTATGCCCGCGTGAAGGATGCGGAAAGCCTTAGCCGCATCGGCGTTAATGTCTGCATGGAGTGCGGCAGCTGCGCATATGCCTGCCCCTCCGGGCGGCCGCTCGTACAGTATATGAGGCTTGCCAAATCAGTCGTCAGGGAAGCAGGTGACCAGAAGAAATGAGTTTGAAAGAAAAGCTGACCGTCAGCGCGTCGCCGCATGTGCGCTCGCCGGAAACCACCACGGGCATTATGCTGGATGTGATCATCTCGCTGATCCCAGCCCTTGCGGCGAGCGTCTGGCTCTTCGGGCTGCGCACGCTGCTTGTAACCGCCACCACTGTTCTATCTTGCATGCTCAGTGAATTTTTCAGCCGCAAAATCATGAAGCGGCAGGGCACGCTTGGAGACCTGAGCGCCATTGTAACGGGCATCCTCCTCGCCTTCAACCTGCCAGCCACTATCCCGCTGTGGGTTGCGGCGATCGGCAGCGTTGTGGCGATCGTTGTGGTCAAGCAATTTTTTGGCGGCATTGGGCAAAATTTTGTCAATCCGGCCCTGGTTGGCCGCATCGTGCTGATGGCCTCCTTCCCCACGATGATGTCCACGTGGGTTCAGCCCTTTGCATGGCGTGGCGTGCAGGTTGTCACCACAGCTTCTCCGCTCGCTTCCATTTCCTCCATGTTTACGGCGGGGGACGTCTCCGCCGCCGCGACAGCTTCCAATCCGGCCCTCCCTCGCTGTGGCAGATGCTCATCGGCCAGCGTCAGGGCTCGCTCGGCGAAGTGTGCGCGCTAGCGCTCCTGCTCGGCTTTGCCTATCTGCTCATCCGGCGCGTGATCACGCCCGTGATTCCATTGACCTACATCGGCACGGTGGCCGTCATCATGCTGATTGCCGGGAAAGGGAGCCTCTCCTTCGTCGCCTATGAGATCCTTGGCGGCGGCTTGCTGCTCGGTGCAATTTTCATGGCTACCGATTACACTACCTCCCCGATCAACTTCAAGGGCAAGCTGATCTACGGCGTGGGCTGCGGCATCCTAACCGCACTAATCCGGCTCTTCGGCAGCCTTCCAGAGGGCGTATCCTTCTCGATTATTATTATGAATATCCTTGTGCCGCACATTGAGCGGCTAACCACCCCCAAGCCCTTTGGAAGCGCCAAAACACCAAAGAAAAAGCAAAGCCGAAAAAAGGAGGCGGGCGCATGAATCAGAAGCAGAAGCTGTGGAAGGCAATTTTGATCCCCACCGTATCCCTCTTTCTCATCTGCGTTGTTTCCACGGTGCTGCTCGCCGTGACCAACAGTGTAACAGCCCCGATGATCGAAGACCTTGCGGCTAAAACGGCCGCTGAAACCCGCCAGACAGTGCTCAGCGCGGCCAAACGCTTTAGCGATCCGAAAACCGTAACCATGGCCAAAGCGCAATACACCTATTACGAAGGCTTCGACGGAGATACGCCGGTGGGCTACGTTTTCACCACGCAGAGCAAGGGCTACGGCGGCGCGGTGGAGATCATGACCGGCATCGACCTGAACGGGCGTGTGACCGGCATTCAGACGCTCACGCTCAATGAAACGGCGGGCCTCGGCATGAATGCGAAAAACGATGCCTTCCGCGATCAGTTCAAGGGGAAAAGCGGCAGGATTAGTGTTGCCAAAAATAGCCCGGGCGAAGATGAGATTCAGGCGCTAACCGGCGCGACGATCACCTCTAAAGCGGTGACGGATGCGGTCAATCTCGCGCTCGAGCTCTATACGCAAGTGGCAGGAGGTGCGGCAAATGGCTGAGAAAAAAAGCCTCGGCAAAGAATTTGCCAAGGGCCTGATCAAAGAGAATCCGGTGTTGCGGCTGGTGCTCGGCACCTGCCCGACGCTGGCGGTGACCACCTCTGTTGAAAGCGCCCTAGGCATGGGCGCTGCGGCGATGATCGTGCTAGTGTGCTCCAACATTGTGATCTCCGCACTGCGCAAGGTGATCCCTTCAAAAGTGCGTATCCCTTGCTATATTGTTGTAATCGCTTCGTTTGTGACGATCGTGCAGATGCTTGTGAAGGCGTTTTTGCCGCAGATCGACGAGCAATTGGGCGTGTATCTACCACTGATCGTTGTTAACTGCATCATTTTAGGCCGGGCGGAGGCCTTTGCGGGCAAAAGCCCCGTTCTCGCCTCTGCGCTCGACGGATTAGGCATGGGCATCGGCTTCATGGCCGCTCTGCTCGCAATGGGCGCAATCCGCGAGCTGTTCGGCGCAGGCACGCTGCTAGGCTACCAGATCATCCCTGGCAGTATAGCGCCGATGATTATTTTCATTCTGCCCCCCGGCGGCTTCTTCGTATTCGGCATGCTCATCGCCTGCGCAAACCGGCTCGCAGAGCGCAGAGGAAAGCCGAAGGCAACGCTCAACTGCGGCTCTTGCCCGATGGCGGACGCATGCTCGCGCGTCAATTGTGAAAAGGCGGAAACAAAGGAGGCTGATGCAAAATGAAGCTATTTTAGCCATCCTGCTCACCGGAATTTTAACGGAGAACTTCGTTCTCTCAAAATTCCTCGGCATCTGCCCCTTCCTCGGCGTATCCAAAAAGCTCAATACAGCCGTGGGTATGAGCGCGGCGGTCATTTTCGTAATGGTGCTTTCCACAGCTGTAACCTACCCAATCAATCAGTTCCTTTTAGTAAAAAACGGGCTCGAATATTTGCAAACGCTCGTCTTCATCCTCGTCATCGCGGCGCTCGTACAGCTGGTGGAAATTGCGCTAAAAAAATTTCTGCCCGCGCTTTACAATTCCCTTGGCATTTATCTGCCGCTGATCACGACGAACTGCGCCGTGCTGGGCGTGGTGCTGCTCAACATCGATAAGAGCTACAGCTTTTGGCAATCCATTGTGAATTCCCTTGGCGCGGGCCTTGGCTTCATGCTTGCGATGGTGCTCTTCGCAGGCGTGCGTGAACGGCTCGAATCCTGCGAAGTTCCTAAATTTTTGCAGGGGCTTCGATCACCCTGATTGCAGCCTCCCTCGTATCCGTCTCCTTCCTGGGGTTTACAGGCATCGTGGAAGGCATGTTCCATTGACCCGGCGCAAAAAAAAGAATGGTTATAAGGATGGGAAACAAATGAACCCAATTTTACTCTCTGTTTTGATTGTTTCCGCCATCGGCCTGTTGGCGGGCCTCGGCCTCGCGGTCGCGTCGATCGTGATGGCGGTGCCTGTGGATGAGAAAGCGGAAGCGCTGGGAGGCCGTGTTGCCTGGTGCAAACTGCGGCGCGTGCGGGTTCTCCGGCTGCGCGGGCTACGCAAAGGCACTCTCTGAGGGAAAAACCCGGGAGACCGCGCTCTGCGCGCCCGGGGGCAACGCGGCGGCAAAGGAAATCGCGGCGATTCTCGGCCTCTCCGCCGGGAATGTGATTCCCATGGCCGCAACAGTGCTGTGCCGTGGCAACAACACAAACACAGGCAAAAAATTTGAATATGCCGGCGTGCAGAGTTGCAAGATGGCCGCGCAGCTCTTCGGCGGCTCCTCCACATGCAGCTATGGCTGCCTCGGCTATGGGGACTGTGCCGAGGCTTGCCCCTATGACGCCATCAAAATCTGCGAGGGCGTTGCGCAGGTGGACCCGCTCCTGTGCCGCGCCTGCAAGCTATGCGTAGCCACCTGCCCCAAGCGGCTCATTACGCTGATGCCCCTGCACGAGAGGAAGGCTGCCGTCATGTGCCATAACATGGATAAGGGCGGCCCCGCCCGCAAGGCCTGCAAGGCGGCATGCATCGGCTGCATGCGGTGCGTGAAGGCATGCGAATACGGAGCGGTCACCGTCAAAAACAACCTTGCCGTGATTGATGGCGAAAAATGCGTGGCCTGTGGTAAATGCGCGGAAGTCTGCCCCTCCAAATGCATCCATCTCTTCGAGCTTGACGCGGCGCGCGCCGCGCAGGCGTAATCTAATCCAGAAAGGCAGTTTCTTATGAACAAGCAACCGGTAAGCGTACGAAGCCTTTTCGGTTTTCCCATTGTGCGCGGCATAGGCCGTGATTACACCATCCCGCAGGTTGACCTAAGCGCGGAGCCGGACGGAATCCAGCCGCTTATCACGGTGGACGGCAGTCGTCCATACCTCGGCCATCCGGATTCCATTCTCACCAAAACAGGGGAAATCCTCACCTTCTTCCCCGCCGGGCATGGGCGCGGCGCGGTGCTTGGCCGCATAAGCGCAGATGAGGGACGAAACTGGCACTCCCTCGAAAATACGCCCAAGAGCTGGGAAAAATCCCGCGAAACGCCCACTGTCTACCGCCTGGAATTTGCGGATGCGCAAAGGCCCGATCAGCTCATCCTGATCTCCGCCAATACGGACTGGCCTGGGGACAAGGGGCCGGGCGGCTTCAACTGCTCCCTCTCCGCGGACGAAGGAAAAACCTGGAGCGAATTTGAATGCTTCTATGAAAAAAACTCCGCCCATCCCGTTGTGCCCATCGTTGCGATGAGCGCATTAACAAGGCTCAAGGAAAATGGCCGGTTTGTGGATCGATGGTTGGGCATTTTCCATGATAAACATTTTATCAATTACAGAACGATCCTCACCTTCGACGGTGGCGGCCGTATGCATTGGAGTCCTCCTGAGCCCTATTTTTTCATCCTATCGGGCGATCGAAAAAGGCTCGAAAATGTGCGAAGTGGAGATGATCCGGTCAGACGGTGGACAGGGCGATGAACTTTGCCTGATTACCCGCAGCCAAACAAAAAAAGGTCAATTCGTTGATCTCCTTTTCCCAGGATGAGGGAAAAACCTGGTCTACCCGCGTGAACTGCCTGCTGCGCTCAACGGCGAGCGGCACAAGGCGGAATGGACGAAAGACGGGCGGCTCTTCATCACCTTCCGCTCCATTGAGCGCAGCCCGGATAAAAACCGCATCCATCAGGAAAAAGGCCATGAAAAACGCGGCTGGTACAGCGAGGGTTGGATCGCCTGGGTCGGCACCTACGACGATTTGAAACAGGGCCGTGAGGGCCAATATCGCATTAAAATCGCGCACACCTATTTAGACGGTCAAACAGCTCCCGAACCCGTCGCCAACGGCGACACAGGCTACTGCGGCAACATTGTGCTTGAGGACGGCACGATCTTCACCTGCACCTACGGTCGCTTCGGAGATACCTATCAAAATCAGGAAGGGAAAAGCGCTTTGCGCACCTACATCGCTTCCCGGCGGATCAATCTGGCTGTGACAGACCGCCTGGCAGCAAAATAAAGGGAAGAAAAATGATTACGACTATTTTCCGCATCGTAGCGCAATTTATGGCCGCTCTGTTCTGCTTTATTCCGGCGCTAATCGGAAGCTATACCACAGGATCAAATTACACAATCCCACAGATTGACCTGAGCGCCGCGCCGGCGGGCGTATCCGCCGAATTTGCAGAGCTCTACGAGCAGACTGTGGTGGACGACAGCCGGAACTATCTGGCTCACCCAGATTCCATCCTGCTCAAAAACGGAAATATCCTAACAATGTATCCCGCCGGGCACGGCAAAGGCGCTGTTCTTAATAAAGTGAGCACCGATGGCGGCCGGAGTTATTCCTCTACCATCGCAAACACCCCCGCGAGTTGGGTGAACTCACAGGAAACCCCCACGGTTTACAGGCTCCAGTTCACAGACGAGCAGATGCAGGATAAGCTCATTATGATCTCCGCCAACCCCGACTGGGGGAGCGGCTCGACCGGCGGCTTCAACTGCTCTCTCTCCTCCGATGAGGGGCAAACTTGGACGGAATTCCAAACCTTCTACGGGGAAGGGCAGTTTCCGAAGGTCATCCCGATCGTTGCGATGAGTTCCTTGACGCAGCTCAAGGAAAACGGCCGGTTTGTCGACAAATGGATGGGCATTTTCCACGATGCGAAGTTCACCAATTTTAAAACCATTCTGACCTTTGACGAGCAGGGCAATATGCGCTGGTCGATGCCGGAGCCGTACTTTGTGCAGCATTGGGTGCGGCAATATGCCACCAATATGTGCGAGGTGGAGATCATCCGCTCCGATGGCGGGCAAGGCGATGAACTGTGCCTGATTACCCGGAGCAATACGAAAAAGTGCAATTCGCTGATCTCCTTTTCCCAGGATGAGGGCAAAACCTGGTCGAAACCCGTGGAGGCGCCCGCCGCGCTCAACGGCGAGCGGCATAAAGCCGAATGGACAAAAGATGGCCGTCTCTTCATCACCTTCCGCTCCATTGAACGCGATCCCGTCAAAAACAGCCTCTATTCCGATAATGCAGAGCGCGGCTGGTATAGCGAGGGCTGGATCGCTTGGGTGGGAACCTATGAGGATCTGAAAAACAACATGGAGGGCCAGTACCGCCTCAAGCTCGCCCACACCTATCTGGATGATCAAACGCAACCGCAGATTACAGCGGGTGCGGACACCGGCTATTGCGGCAACGTTGTGCTGGACGATGGCACGATCGTAACCAGCTCCTACGGGAAGTTTGATCCAGATAAAACCTATATCGACGATGCCGGAAACACTGTGACAAAAACTTCCATTATCTCCAAACGGATTGATCTATCCCTAACAGACCGCCTTGCAGGAAGCAAAAACTAAATAAATCGCCCGCAATGCGCAAAACGGCGCGGCGCGGGCTTTTCCTTGGATAAACTGTTTTAAAATTTCCGACGCACTTGAAGTGGATGCAGCGAAGCTGCTGAAATGCAGAGAATAACCGACAGACGATTTTTTAAGCAAAAACGCCCCGCGCTCCTCCATTTTCGGTGGAAGGGCACAGGGCGTTTCACTTGCCTGCATAGGGATACTTTACAACAGAAACGCATGCGCAAGCGCAAAATAAATCGCAAGTGTCAGCGCATCCACAATTGTCGTAATCATCGGCCCGGCCATAAGCGCCGGGTCCAAATGGATGAGCTTTGCAAAAATAGGCAACGTACAGCCGATGCATTTTGCCGCAACCACCGCGCAGAACAATGCCGCGCAGATGACGAGGTAGACCGGCAAAGTCGCCCCTCCAAAAATCAACAGCCGCAGGAAATTAACAACTGCAAGGACCGTGCCGCAGATGAGCGACACACGCAGCTCCTTGAACAGGACGATAAAATAATCCTTAATGGTGATTTCGCCCAGGGCAAGGCCGCGGATAATCAATGTAGAGGTCTGATTGCCGGAATTTCCGCCCGTATCCATCAGCATAGGGATCGCGGCGGTCAGGCCTACTACGACGGAAAGCATGCTTTGATAGTTCTCAATGATCTTCCCGGTAAACGTGCCAGAAATCATCAGCACCAGCAGCCAGACGATACGATTCCCAGCCAAGCGAAAAACGCCGGTTTTGAGGTATTCGTTTCCGTCCCGGAGGGATGCATAAGGGCCATCTTTTCAAAATCCTCTGTGTTTTTTTTCCTCGATAACGTCAACGATATCGTCAATCGTAATCACGCCTACCAGCCGCTTTTCGTTATCGACGACCGGAACGCTCAAAAGATCATATTTTCGGGCAAGATCCGCCACATCCTCCTCATCCTCGAGCGTGGATACAAAGATGAGCTGCTGATCATCATCCATCAAATCACGCACCAGCGAATCCGCTTTGGCAAACAAAAGCCTGTGCAGCGGCAACGTGCCGACCAGATGCCGGGCATTATCAATGCAGTAGGCCGTATATACGGTTTCATCGTCGATGCCACTGGAGCGAATCCGATCGATCGCCTCCGCCGCCGTTAGGCGATCGTGCAGCTGCACCATCTCAATGGTCATGATGCTGCCGGCCGAATTGTCAGGGTACTGCAAAAAGCGATTAATCAGCTTGCGTGTTTCCGGATCGGAATTGGCAAGCACGCGTGTGACAACGTTTGCGGGAACCTCCTCCAGGAAATCGACCGTGTCGTCAAGGAACAGATCGTCCAGCAGGCTGGACAGCTCGTTATCCGTAATCGTCCCCACGATGTGGGACTGACGGTCCGGATCAAGATAAGAGAATACATCCGCAGAGATATCCTTCGGAAGAATTCGGAATGCAATCGCCATGCCTTCATTTGAAAGCTCCTGCAAAAAATCCGCAATATCAACCACGTTCATCTCCGCCAGCTCATCACGTAGGGCGGAGAGCTGGTTTGTTTGCAGCAGATGGTACAACGCCTCAAAATTGTAGTTGGTTTCCAATGGTAACACCTTCTTTGCGCACAGCGCGAAAGGGCAGGCACGGCAAAACCCGTGCCCGGAAGCCAGATGCTACCGGTTGATCACACAGGAAAGGCCGCGCCGGTCTCCTCCGGCTGTGGTATAATATCGATCGGGAACACGCGGTCTATGCGCGCCTGTACTGTCCAAGTGCGGCCCACCTCCGTTTGTTTTGAATTCTGCATTCCCAGTTCTTTTTTAGTCTAATCGTTTTTTCGTGTAAAGTCAAGCGAAAGCGCAAAAAAAGAACAGAACGCGCAAGAATGAATGCCAGTCACAAATTTTGGGTTAAATCGCTCCTTTCAAGTTCAAAATCAGCCAAATTCAGATTGTTTTAAAACACATTAAAAAAATATTTTTTACCCCCGTTTTGTTGCACGGTTTGATGCAACAAAACGGGGAGTTTTGCATATGGGTGAAATCATTTTTCAGGAAGGGATGAAGCAATGGAATCCTTAAGTGAACGCGAGCTCCTTTTTGCGCCTATTACAGCCGAACGCACAGCGTGCGAGAGGCGGCGGCACGGGCCGGATTCCGCCGCAAGCCGGAGCTCAACGGCATCCGCCTGTTGGAAAAGGAAAGCGTACGCGTGGAGATTGAGCGGCTGGAGCAGCGCCTTCACACCGAGCAGGAAATTCGGGATGGCTACCGCAGGCTCGCCTTTGGGCCGGTCACAGATGCGGTGAAGCTTTTATTTCTGGAAGAGGCGCCATCACCCGGCCAGTTGGAGGAAATGGATCTTTTTCCCGATCACAGAGATCAAACGCCCGCGCACCGGCGGCATTGAAATGAAATTTTGCGACCGGCTCAAGGCGCTCGAAAAGCTGGCACAGCTGGAAGCACAGGAAACGCAGGAAAACGGAGCTTCCTTCTATCAAGCGCTGGAAAGCGGCGCGCGCGCCTTGCGGGGAGAGAGGTGAAACCATGCCGGAAAATATGAGATTTCAGCCTTTTTCCAAAAAAACAGCTCACCGTGCTGACCTGGTGGTGCCGGGGAGCCCCTATTCCCGCTGTGATAGCATTCTCTGCGACGGCGCAGTGCGCAGCGGCAAAACAATATGTATGTCCCTTTCATTTCTCGCGTGGGCGTTTTACCAGTTTTCCGACGCCTCTTTTGCCATCTGCGGCAAAACGGTCGCCTCACTGCGGCGCAATGTGGTGCAGCCGCTGCTGCCTGCCCTGCGTGAACTGGGCTTTACCTGCACGGAGAAGCTCTCCCGCAATATGATCGAAATCAGCCGCGCAGGCAGGCAAAACCACTTCTATCTTTTTGGTGGACGGGATGAATCCTCCGCTTCGCTCATCCAGGGCATGACGCTTGGCGGTGTATTGCTCGATGAAGTAGCGCTCATGCCGCGCTCCTTTGTGGAGCAGGCGCTCGCGCGCTGCTCGCTGGAGGGCTCAAGATTTTGGTTCAACTGTAACCCGGAGCATCCGCAGCATTGGTTTCATGAAGAATGGGTGTTGAAGGCGAAAGAAAAAAATTGCCTCTACCTGCATTTCACCATGCGGGATAATCCCTCGCTGACACCCGCAATCTTGAAACGCTATGAAACGCTTTACAGCGGCGCGTTTTATGAACGCTTCGTTGAAGGAAAATGGGTGGCGGCGCAGGGGCTGGTTTATCCTATGTTCGGCAGCCATCTGGTTGCCGAACCACCGCAAGACTGCGGCAGCTACTATCTCTCCTGCGACTATGGCACGGTAAACCCATTCTCCTGTGGCCTGTGGGGGGAACGAGAGGGCACCTGGTACCGCCTGCGGGAGTATTATTATGATTCCCGCAGAGAGGGACGGCAAAAAACGGACGAGGAATACTATGCCGAGCTGGAAACACTGGTCAGCGGATTGCCCATACATGCCGTCATCGTGGACCCTTCCGCAGCAAGTTTTATCGCCTGCATCCGCCGCCATCAAACCTATCGTGCGATTCCGGCGCAAAATGAGGTGCTGGACGGCATCCGGCGGGTGTCGGATGCCTTGAAAGAGGGCAAGCTGCGCATCTCCCCCGCCTGTCGAGATACCATCCGGGAATTCGGCCTCTATCGCTGGGACATCCGCGCCGCCAAAGACGCGCCGCGCAAAGAGCATGACCATGCAATGGATGATATCCGCTATTTTGTAACCACCATCCTGTGCAGGGAGGAGGAGGGCTTTTATGCGCTTGCTACCGAGCGGCGGTAAGCCCTTCCATCAAGAAAGGAGGAAGCAAATGATCTTCCGAAAACGCAAGCAAACGCTTTCGCCCGCAGGGGCCGCGTCAGTGCCGCAGACAGCGCCACAGCAGCCCCTACGGGGAGTTGATGCGGTATACGCCCCTCGCACCCCTTGAGGGGCGGCTTTATGAAATGCTGCGCGAAGCGGTGCCAATCATCGACGCGGCAATTGTGAAGCTCATCCGGCTAACTGGGGATTCACTGTCTCCTGTACGGATGGGCAGGCACAGAGGCTGCTGGATGAATTCTTGACGAACGTTCCCGTTGGAGGCTGCCAAAAAGGAATAGCGGCGTTTCTGGATACTTATTTTGACCAGCTGCTCACTTTCGGCACTGCCGCAGGGGAGATGGTGCCGCTTGCCACAGGGAGAATGGCGCTTTATAACGCGCCGCTCTGCGCGCTAGAGCTCAGGCGTGGCCAGAGCGCATTGCAAACGACGATCTGCCGCAGGGGGCCGAGCGGCGAGGCCATACCAGTCCCCACCCGGAACGCGTGCTTCTATCCGTACTCAACCCGCACGCCGGGCAGCTCAGCGGCAATTCCATTTTGAAGGGGCTTCCCTTTATCAGCAAAATCCTGCTACAAATCTACCAAACAATCGGCCTTAACTGGGAGCGCGTGGGAAATGTGCGCTTCGCCGTGACCTACAAGCCCCACAATGACGCAATGGATCGTGCCTTCGCCAAAGAGCGCGCCCTTCAAGTGGCGAAGGAATGGGGCGAAGCGATGAATGCGGGCGGGCGCGTAAAAGATTTTGTGGCTGTAGGCGATGTGGACATCCGCGTGATCGGCGCGGATAATCAAATTTTAGATAGCGAAGTACCCGTGCGCCAGATGCTGGAGCAGATTGTAGCCAAAACAGGATTGCCGCCCTTTCTGCTGGGGCTGAACTGGTCGTCTACGGAGCGGATGTCCTCCCAGCAGGCGGATGTGCTCACCAGCGAGCTGGAAAGCTATCGCCGCATCTTAACCCCGGTGATCGAAACCGTTTGCCGAACCTATCTGCGTCTGAACGGCTGCCTGAGCGGCCTGCGGGTGATATGGGACGATATCACACTACAGGATGAGGTAGAGCTTGCACGGGCACGCCTCTACCATGCACAGGCCGCCTTGCTAGAAACGCAGCAAACCACAGGAAAGGAGCCAAAAAGGGATGGATGATTCCAAAATCACCGACGGGGGCGTTCCGCCGGAAAGTGAGCTCGCAGAAATCAGCCGCTATGCCCGCTCTTCTCTTAAGCGGGAGGAGATTTACGCCTTCACCGCTACCCTCTGTGACAACGAGATCGACCGCGATGGAGAGCGCTTCACCGTCGAAACGTTGGAACAGCTTGCCGCGCTTTATCCCGGCAAGCCCGGTCTGTTTGATCACAGCATGAAGGGCCGCGACCAGACCGCCCGCACCTACCGTGCCTGGGTGGAACGGGATGAAACCAAACTTAACAGCCTAAACGAACCCTATACCGCCCTGCGTGCGCGAGCCTATATGGTGCGCACGCCGGAAAACCAATCGTTGATTGCGGAAATTGACGCGGGCATCAAAAAGGAGGTCAGCGTTGGCTGTGCGATTGCCACAAAGGCCTGCTCTATCTGCGGAGCAAACCGCCACACAGAGCCCTGCGCGCATCTGCCGGGGCGCTTTTATGATGGCAAGCTCTGCCACACCCTGCTCAGCGGAGCAAAAGACGCATACGAATGGTCATTTGTGGCAATCCCCGCTCAGCCAAAAGCGGGCGTGACAAAAGCCTATTCCACTTGGGAAGGAGGGAATCCATCGATGAAGGACTGGCACAGCATTTTAAAAAACACGGGAAACGGTATTACCCTGACCCAGGAACAGGCGGGTGATCTGCTCTCCCACATCCATGCGCTGGAAGCGCTCGCGCAGGAAGGCAAGCAGTACCGCAACGCACTTTCGCAGGAGGTGATCCGGCTGTGCGCATTGCACCTTCCACAGCTCGACCTCAGCCAGTGCCCGGAGCTCCTGCAAAAATGCAGCACGCAGGAGCTGGCAGCCTTAAAAGCCATGCTCAGCGAAGCACAAGCAAATCCGCCCGCCGCTCAACTCACAGCGCCGGAAGCAGAGCAGCACCGGCAGGAGCATCAGGCGTTTCTCATTTAAATTGAAGTAACAGGAGGAAGCAACCATGAGCATATCCCTAAACGGCTTTGCCGAAGAAAGCATCACCTTAAAAATGGCGGGAACCGCCGCCAAAGGCACACCCGTATCCATCAGCGCCAGCCTGACCGCCGCGCCCAGCCAGGCGGACGGCGTGTTTGCAGGCCTGCTCACCGCAAGCCCCAAGGGCGGCTATGCGGGCGTGCAGGTCAAGGGCTTTGTGAAAACGCCTTACAGCGGCACAGCACCCGCGCTCGGCTACACCGCCCTCGCCGCGGATGGAAACGGCGGTGTGAAAGCCGCCTCCAGCGGCCCCCTGCGCCTTGTGCTGGAACTGGATACCACAAAGAAAACCGTTGGATTTTGCCTATAAAACGGAAAGGAGCTTAACCCATGAGCAATTACGATACCATTCGCCTCGAAAAGGGCATGTATGCGGGTGGAAACTCCCTCACCCATACGCTGGAGGAGCTCGACCCTTCTGAAAACTACCGGGGCACTGCGCTGGAAGGGCTGGACGCCTACCAGCGGCAGCTCAAGCGCTTTGGCATCCATGTCAGCGGCCCGGGCAGCGACGCGGTGGAGAAATTTTTTCAAACCTCGGATTCCGCTGCGCTGTTCCCGGAATATGTATCCCGCGCCGTGCGGCAGGGGTTGGAGGAGGCAAATGTATTGCCCCGCATCATCGCCTCCACCACCAAAATCGACGGCATGGATTATCGCACGATTACCTCCGTGCCGGAGGAGGATGACCGCTCGCTAAAGCACGTGGCGGAAGGCGCTTTCATCCCGCAGACAACCGTGAAAACACAGGAAAATCTCGTGCGCCTGTACAAGCGAGGCAGAATGCTCGTTGCTTCCTATGAGGCGATCCGTTTTCAGCGGCTGGATCTGTTTACCGTTACCCTGCGCCAAATTGGCAGCTACATCGCCCGCGCACAGCTCAAAGACGCTGTAGACGTTTTGGTAAACGGCGATGGGAATGAAAACGCCGCAGAAACTGTTTCTGTTGCGCAGGCAGGTACGCTCGCTTACAGCGATCTTGTCCGGCTTTGGAACAGCTTCGACCCCTATGCGCTCAACACACTAATCGCCTCCCCGGTGTGATGGAAAAGCTGCTGTCCCTTTCCGAATTTCGTGACGCAGCGGCCGGGCTCAACTTTCATGCGACGGGCAGCATGGTCACCCCACTCGGCGCAGATCTCGTCAAATCCGCCGCTGTGGAAGAGGGCAAGCTCATTGCGCTCGACCGGGGCTGCGCACTCGAAATGGTGCAAGCGCAAGACGTGATGACGGATTATGATAAACTCATTGATCGCCAGCTGGAGCGCGCCGCCATCACGACGATCACAGGCTTTGCCAAGATCTTCACAGACGCCTCCAAGGTGCTTGAAATCTAAGATTTATACAAAATTCAAGCTTATTTTACAACCCTTTTCGTGCCTCAGGAGGCGATAAAATGATCGATTCTTCCGTTGTCTTAGAAAAATTGAAGCTTTTGCTACCGCTCGCCCAGCAAATGGAACCAGCCGCACAGCTGCTCTGCGAGCAGGCCGCACAGGCAATTTCAGGCAGGCTCGCCCAGCCGGAATTCGGGCAGGATACACGGGCAACCTTTGCGGCCGCCGCGCTTGCCGGCAGCTGGCTGACACAATGCTGCGCAGCTGATGAAACGCGCCAAGTCTCCTTTCGCGCGGGCGACGTCAGCATCACGCAGCCGCAAAAATCAGAGGGCAAAAATAGCCTTGCCCTGCTCCTGGAGGATGCGATGCAACAGGCGGCCCCCCTGCTGAAGGATGACAGCTTTGCATTTTGGCAGATTGGAGTCATCTGAAGAGGCATGTAGTAGACGACATTGGGCATGTGAAAGGAGGAAGCAATTGATGCAAGAGAAGCTTCAGGCACTGATAGAGCGCTATGGTCGCAGTGTCAGCCTCTCCATGGAGGATGGTTGGCATTCTCCTCAATTCAGGGCGCTGATTCAGCCGCTGCGGTATAAAAACAAAATGTATCTGGAAGGGGTGCATACCCCGATTGGCATCCACGACCCGGGCTATTACCTCTATATCGGCCCTGCCGCACACGATGTGACAAAGCTCGGCAGCATGGGGGAAGAGGTGTGGCTCAACGCCTCCGGCGGGGAGCGCTACCAGATCGACCGGGCAGAACGGGTTTATCTCGGCGAGGAGGCGCTCTATATCTGGGCGATCCTGCGCAGCGTGACGGAGGCGGAGCAATGAGCGGCTTATGGGAGGTGGCGCGGGAAACGCTGCGGTTCCTCTCCTCACGGGAGGAATTGGCCGATCTCACCTTCTGTGAGGATTTCCCCGCCGCTGCAAAAGAATCTCCCTTGCGCCGCATCACGGTGGCAGTCGGGCTTGAGCAGGCGGACTGCGTGCCGGATGCACTTGGGCATTTTGGGGGGATTCGGCAGGCGGCACTCTAACCGGCGCTCCATGGAAGCTGCGCATCCGCCTGCAAATCCATGCGCCAAACCGCATGGGGGGAGCGGCATGCCGAAAAGCCTTCTCGCGCATTTGGGAAGCGCTCTATTTTGACGCGCCCTTCCCTGTTACCGCCGCCGGATGCGGCCCTGTCAGCGCGCGCAGGGAAACCGGCTCGCTGGAGCTCGACGCCTGGGTGGAATACAGCGTTATTCTTGCCCGTTTTGAACAGGAGGATGGAGCATGAGCACACTTCAGCAAGTTCCACGTATCACAGGAGGAGAAATATATCTGACAGCGGCTGGGAGACGAATTGCAGCAGTAGGAAGCTGCGAAATACAAGCCCGGCGGGAGGGAGTTCCGCTCATTCCATTCGGTGCATTGGAAGGCGCAGCCGCAGAGCTTGGCCCAATGCAATATACAATTGCGCTCACCAGACTCTCGCCGGAGGATGGGGAAATTGATCTGTTCTCATTGAACAGCTTTTCCTTGGTGGTAAAAAAAACAAGCCAAACAGTCACCTACGAAGGCTGCGAGTGGCTCTCTATTATCGAGACGCTCTCTCCCCGCGACTATGCGGTGGAAAGAGCAACCCTGCTCGCGCTGTCACGGAGAACAAGCTGAAAGGATGTGTCAGATCGTGGAAGAAATTCTTTTACCGGAGCTGCAAACGGAGCTGCCGTCAGGCGGTGAAGCGCTGCTCGGGCTCATATCCAGCGCCTTAGAGCGCGACGCACGCCTCTACCCTGCGCCGATGCAGGGGTAGCGGAAAGGAGGAAAACGATGACAACGATGCGCTTCGGCCCCTTTGTATGGCCGGTGAACCCAACAGAAATCCGGGTGGAGGGGGTGGCAGGAGCACCCGGGAGGCACTGTTCCCTCCCCTTCTCTTCAAGAAGAAGGGGAAAAGCTTAGCCGCGTGACCGGCCGCGGTGTTTTTACCGGCCCGGATGCCGCGGCGCAATTCTCCGCCCTGCACGCGCTTTTGGAAACCGGCGGCGCGGAGATTCTGACCGTGCCGGAATACGGCCCCCTGCGGGCCATCTTAACGGAGCTCATCCTCCTGCGCGGAAGCATGCGCATGGTGGAATACACCTTCGCCTTCCGAGAAAGCCCAATGGAGAGCGCCTCTTCCCCCTGTAGGGAGCAGACGACCATGCTCCAAGAAGGCGAAACGCTCTGGCACCTCGCGGCGCGCCTTGCCATCCCCATTGAGCAGCTTCTCACGCTCAATCCTAAGATTCCAGAGCCATGGAGCGCAAAGGCCGGCACAGAGGTGAGGATACAATGAATTGCACAGCTATCCGGGCGGAGGATGGAAGGCGCATCACGCTACCGCAGCCCGTTGGGCTGGAGCTCAAATGCACCTGCTCCTCCCCCCGCCCGCCAGGCAACGCTAACCTTCGGAATAGAGACGCCCTTGCCGCTGCTGGCGCAACTTCAAATCGAACAGTACGCAAGGCGCACGCCCCTCTTTTCCGGCGCAATAGACGAACAGGTTTTTCCTGCGGCCAATCCGGCCCCCGCGTGATGCTCAGCGCCCGCTCCCTAGGAGGTGCGCTGCTGGATTACGAGGCGCTGCCCGCTAGCTACAACCAACCCGACCTTCAGGCGATTTTTTTGCTGCACGCAGCCCCTTATGGCCCTCTCCTCTGTGCGTGGAGAGGGGCGCTGCCCCGGCGTTTATCAAGTGGGGAAGGGACAAAGCGAATGGGAAGTGCTCACCGATTTCTGCGCTTATGTATGCGGATGGCAGCCGCGGGTAACGAAAAGATGGCATCCTGGAGGCCTGTCCTCCGGGGCAGGATGCGTGCCACCTATTTTCAAATGAGCAATATGGTGGAATCCGTTATTCTTCTCTGAAAAGAATTCATCGTCCATACGGTGTGATTCATGAAGTTCGCTACCGGCCGGATCGGGAAAGCGGCTATGCCTATGCCATGCAACAGCCTGAACCCTCCACTGCGACGGCAAGGCGATTTTTAAACCTTGCCCAATCCCCCGCATGGCGCGGCCGCCGGGAGGCGGAGCTGCTGCTCCAGCGCTCTCTCTCAGGCAGTGAGGAGCTGGTGCTCGAAGCACCGTTCTCTTTTGCCGGGGAGCTCGGCGACGCGGCAAGTGCTCCGGATGGGCTTTGTGCGCCGGTCCGGAAGGATTGGTGCATTTGGTCGCTATGCTATCACTGGCGGCCCTCCGACATCGGCTGCACGGTAACGCTGCGTCCCAAAACCCATTTTTAGTCAGGAGGCGATTGATCTTGTGGATCACGCAAAAATAACACAACCCCTGCGGGAAACCGCAGCCGAAAACGGGAGGGCGGTCGCCTTTCAAAACCTGGAGCTCTCCACCACCGGCTCCATGCGGCAGCAAAACGTTCCGCTCTACGCACCCGCAGGCTTAAGCGCTATCCCATGCCAGGGCGCGCAGGTGATGTTGCTCCCCTGTGCAGGAGAACCAGTTTGCACAGGCGTGCGGATGACAAACCTACAAAATCTACATCCAGGAGAAATTCGTCTGTTCTCTGCGGGAGGCGCATCCCTCACGCTGAAAAACAGTGGAGAAATTGAGCTAAATGGCCTCGTCATCACAAAGGATGGTGCGGTGATTGCCCGACAAGAGAAAGAGAGAAAGGAGCCATAAGCGCTTGGATACGCTGCTGAACAATCAAGATTGGGCCGTAGACCCATGCGGCAATCCGGTAGCCGTTTCGGGCTGGGAAGAAGAGCAGCAGCGCTGCATGATCCGGCTACAAGTGCCGAAGGGAGCATTCCCTTACCAGCCGGAACTAGGAAGCGGCCTTCATGCCCTCGCAGCGCAGGCGGCACAGATGACACGGGCGGATTGTGCCGCGCGTGCCATGGAGCTTGCTCAAGAGGCGCTGCTCCCAATGCCCTATATCCGCGTATGCTCCGCTTCTTGCCGCTATGATGCAGATGGGCGGTTTACTGGATTTTCCATTCTACTGGCCGGTGCAGAATGGGCTGGAAGAACTCTTATCGGCCTATGAAGACTATGGCGGGAGCCGCCCGGACGACGCCTCTGATGCAGGCATCCGCATGCGCGTGCTGGCGGGGCAGCTTTTCGCCTTGCATGCACGCATCACCTGG
>VOFD01000878.1_pt1 | contig 47701 bp, 52 predicted proteins | sample 5384101 | NCBI WGS metagenome assembly VOFD01 (sample SAMN12384723, study PRJNA508395) | human gut metagenome | isolation source: healthy gut C | host: Homo sapiens
GTTGTCGATGTGCAGGCTACTGAAGAGGAACTCCAGCTCGTCCACCTCCTCGCCGAAAATGGCGAGCATGGCGCGCACGAACTTGGCGCGGTCCACCTCCGTTCCTTGCCCGTTCAGGAAACCGGCCACCAGGAGGAAGCCCCCGTGGCGCAACGTGATGCCCGCCACCTGCTTACGCAACGCGGCAGACTTGAGCATCGTGCCCAAAAGGCTTTGGAATGGCAGGCCAGCAACGCATGGAAGGCAGTTGCGTGAAAGGCATCAAGTTCCGCCGGAATTATGGCAAAAGCCCGGCCCTCTACTGCGGTTTCAAAAAGCGGAAGGCAACGTGGTGATCACGATGGATGCCGACCTGCAAGACTCTCCTGACGAAATACCCGGACTGTACAACATGATAACCAAGGACGGATATGACCTCGTGTCGGGCTACAAACAGAAACGCTACGACCCTCTGTCGAAGACCATACCCACCAAGCTCTTCAACGCAACTGCGCGCAGGTGAGCGGAATAAAGAACCTGCACGACTTCAACTGCGGACTGAAAGCCTTACCGGCGCGACGTGGTGAAGAGCATCGAAGTGTATGGCGAAATGCACCGTTACATCCCCTACCTGGCCAAGAACGCGGGATTCGACAAAATCGGCGAAAAGGTAGTACACCATCAGGCCCGCAAGTATGGCAAGACGAAGTTCGGCGGACTAAACCGCTTCTTCAACGGCTACCTGGACTTGCTTTCTCTTTGGTTCCTTTCCACTTTCGGCGTGAAGCCGATGCACATCTTTGGTTTCCTCGGCTCCATCATGTTTTTTTGGGATTCATTTCCGCGGCGGCCATCGGCATCAATAAACTCTACGACATATACAACGGCAACCCCTATCGGCTGATTACCGACTCGCCGTACTTCTACATCGCGCTGACCACCATGATCTTGGGAACACAGCTGTTCCTCACCGGCTTCGTAGCAGAACTCATCAGCCGCAATTCGGCAGAACGGAACAACTACCTCATAGAAAAAAGAAATCTAAAAACAAAGAGGCTTTGAAAATGAAAACAGAAAAAGGCATGCTCCACTGGCTCGCCGCAGCGGCCCTGCTTGGCACATTCGCCTCCTGCGAGACTTCGGACTGCCCCATTAACAATGTGGTGTACAGCACATACGGGTTCTATGCGTTCACGGAAGAAGGCGAAAGCCCTGTCGGCCTGCTGGACACACTGACCATCACCGCAGCCGGGACGGACTCCGTCTTGGTCAACAGGCTGGTGGGCCGAAGCGAAGTGGACCTGCCGGTGAGCTACAGCGCACCAGTGGACACCATCGTTTTCCATTTCACCGACACATTAAGGCGAACACGGAGAGACACGATATGGATTGAAAAAGAGAACATCCCGCATTACGAATCTCCCGACTGCCCTACGTCCATGTTCCACCACGTCACGGCAGTCCGCAACACGCATTTTCTCATAGACTCCGTCATCATCGCAAACCCGAACATCAATTATAATGTATCCGAGAACTTTAAAATATATTTCCGTTATAGCTATTAGCCTGTTCTTCTTCCCTTTCGGCTTGCAGGCCCAACAGGCTGACGGCGGCAACGGGAACGAACGCATTGCGGAAGCCGTGAAGGACTTGGCCGACCAGAAGCCTCCCGTCTTTGGCGGAGTATCGGTCTCGGCCGACCTCGTCGGAGTCCTGATGAACGTGCTCAACTCGGACTATTCGCAAGCCGAAGTGGCCGCAAAACTGAACTTTAAAGAAAAAGTTCTTCCCCACATTCGAACTCGGTTACGGACGGAGCGACTACGAAGGGGCGGAAACCGGCAACACCTACAAGACGCAAGCGCCCTATTTCCGCATCGGCATGGATTACAACTTCACCAAGAAATGGTACACCGGCAATCGGCTGTACGTAGGATTGCGCTATGCCTTTACTTCTTTTAAATACGACATCAGCTCTCCCGGCTTTGCCGACCCCGTGTGGGGCAACGAAGTACCGTTCGCGTTCAACGGATTGAGCGCCAACGCACATTGGGGGAAGTGGTATTTGGCTTGGAAACCCGCATTTGGAAGATATTCCACTTGGGATGGAACGTGCGCTACAAGGTGCGCATCAACCACAGCGAAGCCGCACAAGGCACGCCATGGTACGTGCCGGGATTCGGCAAGTATGGCAATACCTGTCTGGGAGGAACCTTCAACATCATATTCGACATTTAACGACATGGTAAAGACAGACAAATAGGCATGCACATCACAGAATCAATATTATTGGGACTGGCGCTCGCCATGGACTGCTTTGCCGTGAGCGTGACTGCCGGCACCATCGCCAAGCGCATTGTGGCGCGCCCCATGCTGGCCATGACTCTCGCCTTCGGCATCTTCCAAGGAGGCATGGTCGTGGCGGGATGGTTCGTCAGTTCGCTGTTCAGCAGCATTCTGGCACCCATTGACCATTGGATCGCCTTCGGGTTGCTTGCCGCCATCGGAGTGCAAATGATACGCGAAGGTTTCCATCCCAAAGAAGATACGAAATTCGACCCGCTCAGCTACAAAGTCATCCTCACCTTGGCCGTTGCCACAAGCATCGACGCCATGGCCGTGGGCGTTTCGATGGCTTTCATGCAAATAGGTAGCGGTTGGAACGCCATCGCACAACCGGCCTCCGTCATCGCCCTGATTTCATCTCTGCTCACGGTAGTCGGGTTGGGCGTAGGCATCTTTGTGGGACGCAAGATTCCATTCTGCATGACGCCCGTCGGGGGACTTATATTAATAGGTATAGGCATTAAAATCATCATAGAACATTTAAACTTATGGCCATGAACAATAGAAATAAAAAGCTGCGCTGGCAACTGCCGTTCCTGCTGTTGCTCATCGTAGGGACCATTTTCATCATCCGCAACCATCAAACCGCAGCCCCGTTCCAAAAAGGAGAAGGAGCTGTATTCGGCACCTTTACCACGTGACCTACCAATATCCGTCCAACCTGCAAAAGGAAATCGAAGCGGAACTGCAAAAAGTGGACGCCTCATTGTCACCGTTCAACAAGACCTCCATCATCAGCCGCATCAACCGCAACGAGGATGTCACACCGGACAGCATGTTCATCCACGTTTTCCAACTGGCCAAATCAATCAGCCAACGGACGAACGGCGCTTTCGACATCACCGTCGCCCCCTTGGTCAACGCTTGGGGATTCGGTTTCAAAAACGAAAAAGAAGTCAGCCACTCACAAATAGACAGCCTGCTCCAATTCGTGGGGTTCGGGAAGGTAGACCTGACCGACGGGGAAAATCATCAAGCAAGACCCACGGGTAACCTTTGGACTGCAGCGCCATAGCCAAAGGTTACGGCAGTGATGCCGTGGCACGCTTGTTCGACAGGAAAGGCATCAAGAACTACATGATAGAAATCGGCGGAGAAATAGTGGTGAAAGGCGTCAACGCCAAGCAACAACGCTGGAAGGTAGGCATCAACAAACCCATAGACGACACACTGAACATCCATAGCGAGATACAAACCATCCTGCACGTCACAGACGCCGGTATCGCCACTTCGGGAAACTATCGGAACTTCTATTACAAAGACGGCAAAAAGTACGCCCACACCATAGACCCGCATACGGGCTACCCCGTACAGCACTCCATCTTGTCGGCCACCGTAGTGGCAAAAGACTGTGCCACCGCCGATGCCTACGCTACGGCCTTTATGGTGCTCGGACTGGAGGACGCCCGGAAAGTGTTGGACTCCGTTCCGGAAATACAGGCTTACCTCATCTACGCCGACGAGAAAGGGCAGAACCAGACGTATACCACCCCGGACTTCAAGATATGATGGAACATTAAGCTGAACGACATGGAGAATTTCACATTGGACACTCTGACCGACTTACCCCTGTTCCAAGGAATAGGGAAAAGCGAATTGGCCCGCTTTGCGACTTCCGTCCCACATAAAATCAAGCGTTATGCCGCAGGGGAGAGAATCGCGGAGCAAGACCATCCTTGCCAGCAGCTCGTCCTCGCCTTCCGCGGCGTCTTGCAAATGTGCACCCGTTCGGACAACAACCGCTTCGCGTTCCACGAAAGGTTACAAGCTCCTATCGCCTTGCAACCCGAGGCCTTGTACGGCATCAGTCCGCGTTATACGCATACCTTCACGGCGCAAACCGAGGTGCAGGCCATTGTCATCCCGAAAGAAGGGGTCACACAACTGTTCAGCAGCCTGGAAGTATTCCGCCTCAACCTCATCAACCTGTTGTCCACTTTCATCTACCGACAAAGCCGATGGCTATGGCACAACTTGTCGGGCGACACGGAAAAACGCATCGTCAACTTCATCCATGCGCACAGCATCCATCCCGCAGGCGAAAAGATTCTGGACATAAGCATGGAAGACTTTGGGCTCCAAATCAACGAGCCGAGAATGAACATCTCACAGGCACTGAACCGACTGCAAAAGAAAAAACTTGATTTTGCTCAAACGAAAAAGAATCATCATCCCGGCTCTGGAAAAGCTTATCCAGACCTGTTAACATAAGAAACAATGAACCAACAAGACAATAGAAGAAATCCATTCTTCGCCCATCCATACGAAACGCCGCACGACACGGCGCCATTCGACCAAATCAGACTGGAAGACTATGAACCAGCCTTCATGGAAGGCATACGGCAAGACGATGAGCTCACCGACACCATCGTCAATAATCCCCGAGCCGCCGACATTCGACAATACCATATCGTTCAGTGTACCGGACAATTTGCTGGGACGCGTGGGCAACGTGTTCTTCAACCTGCTGAGCGCGGAAACGAACGATGACATGGACGCCTTGGCACAGAAAATGTCCCCCATCCTGACGGAGCATGCCAACAACGTGCTGCTCAACGAGAAACTGTTTGCACGGGTGAAGGCTGTATACGAAAGCCACCGCGAACTGACACCCGAAGAACAAATGCTGCTGGAAAAAAGCTACGATGGCTTCATCCGCAGCGGAGCTAACCTTTCGCCGGAAGACAAGGAAAAGTTCCGTGCCATCAGCAAGGAACTGGGACAACTAACCCTGCAGTTCTCACAAAACAATCTGAAAGAGACCAATGCTTTCCGGCTCCTACTGACAGACAAACAAGATTTGGCCGGATTGCCGGAGTCGGCCATAGAGGCGGCCGCGCTGGCCGCCAAAGAGCGGAACTTGGAAGGGTGGCTCTTCACACTCCATGCACCAAGCTACAATCCTTTCATGACGTATGCCGACAATCGCGAGCTCCGCAAACGGATGTACATGGCGCGCAACACTATCTGCACGCACGACAACGACTGCAACAATATCGACATCGTGCGCCGCATCGTGAACCTCCGCCGCGAACGGGCCCAACTCTTGGGCTATCCGACCTTCGCCGACTTCATCCTGCAAAAGCGCATGGCGGAAAACAGCGAGAACGTATACAAACTGCTCAACGACTTGTTGGAAGCTTATCTTCCGACGGCGCGTGAGGAAGTGAAAGCCGTGGAACAAAAAGCGAAAGAAACGGAAGGCGAGGATTTCGTCCTGCAACCTTGGGACTTCGGTTATTACGCCCATAAGCTTCAACTCGAAAAGTTCAACCTGGACGCAGAAATGCTACGCCCGTATTTCGAACTGTCCCGCGTAAAGGAAGGAGTGTTCGGACTGGCCACCCGCCTCTACGGCATCACATTTAAAGAGAACCAAGACATACCCGTTTACCATCCGGACGTGACAGCCTACGAGGTGTTTGACAAAGACGGTTCTTATCTGGCCGTGCTTTACACAGACTTCCACCCACGGAAAGGCAAGCAAAGCGGAGCGTGGATGACGTCCTATAAAGACCAATGGATAGACGAAGACGGACAGACCACCGTCCGCACGTGTCCGTCACGATGAATCTGACAAAACCGACAGAAAGCAAGCCGGCCCTGCTCACGCTGGGCGAAGTGGAGACCTTCCTCCACGAGTTCGGGCACGCCCTGCACGGCATCTTTTCCCGCACGCGCTTCGAAAGTCTCAGCGGCACCAGCGTGTACTGGATTTTTTGTGGAATTACCGTCACAAATCATGGAAAACTTTGCCGTGGAACGCGATTTTTTGAATACCTTTGCCAAGCACTATCAAACCGGCGAACCGCTCCCTGACGAACTGATTGACAGAATTGTCCGAAGCCGCAACTTCAACGCCGCATACGCATGCATCCGCCAAGTCAGTTTCGGACTGCTGGACATGGCTTACTACACCATGGACCAACCTTTCGAAGGAGATGTCTTCGAGTTCGAACGGAAAGCATGGGCTGCCGCCCAGCTCCTCCCCCAACCCGATGGCACGTGCATGAGCGTGCAGTTCGGCCACATCATGTCGGGCGGGTATGCCGCCGGATACTACGGCTACAAGTGGGCGGAAGTACTGGACGCCGACGCTTTCTCCCTCTTCAAGGAAAAAAAGGAATCTTCAGTCAGGACGTGGCACAGCGGTTCCGCGACCACATCTTGTCAAGAGGCGGCACCGAACCTCCCATGACACTATACAAGCGTTTCCGAGGACAAGCGCCGACCATTGACGCCCTGCTGGAACGAAACGGCATAAAGCCTAAAAAAATTAAAACATGATGCACATGAAAGACCCGGAAGAAAGGAAACACGAATTGGACTTGCGCTATTTGCGCATGGCACAGATATGGGCTGAAAACAGCTACTGCGAACGACGCAAGGTGGGCGCCCTCATTGTCAAGAACAAAATGATCATCTCGGACGGCTACAACGGTACGCCTGCCGGCTTTGAGAATATATGCGAGGATGAAAACCATCTGACCAAGCCCTACGTGCTGCACGCCGAAGCCAACGCCATCACCAAAATCGCGCGTTCGGGCAACAACAGCGAAGGAGCCACTCTCTACGTCACCGATGCCCCCTGCATCGAATGCTCCAAGCTCATCATACAGGCAGGCATCAAGAAAGTGTTTTATGCCCGCCACTACCGGCTGACAGACGGCGTGGACTTGCTGAAAAGGGCCGGCATCGAAGTCTATTACCTGCCATTGGACGATATGACAAAAGAATCTTAAAACATAAAGATATGACTCCTAACAACTCTTCACGATTCATGCCCTTGTTCTTGGCGCTCTGCCTTGTGGCCGGCATCCTGATTGGCACATTCTATGCCAACCACTTCGCGGGCAACCGGCTGAACATCATCAACACCAGCAGCAACAAGGTGAACGACCTTTTGCGCATCATCGACGACAAATATGTGGACACCGTCAACATGGCGGAGCTCGTGGAGCAAGCCATGCAGCAAATCCTCTCCGAACTCGACCCGCACTCGGCCTACATCCGTGCCAAGGACGCGGAAGCCTCGATCGAGAACCTGCGGGGCAGTTTCTCTGGCATCGGTGTCTCGTTCACCATGCAGGACGACACCGCCCGCATCATCAGCGTCATCAAAGGCGGCCCGTCGGAAAAAGTCGGGCTGCAGGCCGGCGACCGCATCGTCAGCGTGGACGGAGAGACTATCGCGGGCAAGGGAATCTCGTCCGACGAGTGCATGAAAAGGATGAAAGGCGAGAAAGGCAGCAAAGTGAAACTCGGCATATATCGTCGGGGGGAAAAGCAAACGCTCTACTACACCATCATCCGTGGCGACGTTCCTGTCCACAGTGTGGAAGCCACCTACATGCTGACGCCGGAAACCGGATATATCAAAATCAATGCCTTCAGCGAAACCACCTACCCTGAATTGCTGGTAGCCTTGGCCGAACTGAACCAGCAGGGCTTCAAGGACCTTGTCATCGACCTGCGCGGCAACACGGGCGGCATCATGCAAACTGCCATACAGATGGCTAACATCTTCCTTCCGAAGAACCGCCTGATCCTCTACACCGAAGGACGGAAATCGCCCCGACAGGAATACGTCAGCGACGGACGCGGAGCCTTCCCCAACCTGCCATTGGTGGTGTTGGTGGACGAAGGGTCGGCCTCGGCCAGCGAAATATTCGCCGGAGCCATCCAAGACAACGACCGGGGCACCATCATCGGGCGCCGCTCCTTTGGCAAGGGCTTGGTGCAACAGCCCATCGAATTCCGCGACGGCAGTCTCATCCGGCTGACCATTGCGCGCTATTACACGCCTTCGGGCCGCTGCATACAGAAGCCTTACGAGAAAGGGCATGGCGATGAATACGAAAACGACTTGATGGAACGCTACGAACGCGGGGAATTCTTCTCGGAAGACAGCATCAAGCAAAACGGGCCGCAATTCAAGACCCTGTTAGGAAGAATCGTCTACGGCAGCGGCGGCATCATGCCCGACATTTTCATCCCCGAGGACACGTCGGACGTGACTTCCTATTACAAAGAGGCTAACATGAGCGGCCTGATACGCTTGTTCGCCCTTGACTTCACAGACGAGCACCGCGACGAACTGAACGAACTGGAAACCAACGACGAGGTCATCAGCTATCTCGACCGCCAGAACCTGATACGCAAGTTCGCCGACTTTGCCCAAAAAGAAGGACTGAAGAAAAGGAACCTGATGCTCTACAAGTCGCGCAACTTGTTCAAACGGACCATCTACGCCCACATCATCAGTAACACGAAAGAGACGGAACAGTTCTATGAATTCATCAACCGCGACGATCCAGCCATAGAAAAAGCCGTAGAAATATTGGCCGAAGGAAAAGCTTTCCCCGAAGCGCCGCAAGAGACAGAAAACGAAAAAGATTAATCCTCTGGCCGGAGTGCCCGTAGCATCCATACTTGCCGCGGACACCCCGGCCAATACTGCAACAGTCATGGAGAAGAAAGAATTAAGGAAACTCATCGCAGAACGCAAGAACGAAGCTTCGCCGGCCGCACGGCTGGACTTGTCCGGTCCCATATTGAGAAGGCTGGCCGTCCACCCGCGTTTCATCGCGGCACAGACCGTGTTGCTCTACCACTCCCTTCCCGACGAGGTGGACACACGGGATTTCGTGCGATTTTGGAGCCTGCGCAAGCACATCCTGCTCCCCTCGGTCAGGGGTAACGAAATTGAACTGCACCGCTACTCCTCCGGCGACCAACTGGAGGAAGGCGTGTTCGGAGTGCAGGAATCCACAGGGGAAGCTTTCACCGACTACGCCGCCATCGACCTGGCCGTCATCCCGGGAGTGGCGTTCGACGCGAAAGGCAACCGCCTGGGGCGCGGGAAAGGATTCTACGACCGACTTCTCACGCGCATGCAGGACTATCATATATATAAAATAGGTATATGTTTCGATTTCCAGAAGGTGGAGGAAGTCCCGACGGACGGACGCGACGTGCCCATGAACGAAGTGCTCTGACATAAGAAATAGACAACGGCAACTTTCTCACAATGGAAAATCGAACCGCATCTTCTCGCTGGATCTGCTCAGGGTAGTGGCCTGCCTGCTGGTTGTTTGGCAACACACGAGCGAGTTCTACTACATCCCGTCGTCATTCCGGGTCGAAGCCAACGACAATACGTTCTGGGTTGGCATCATGACGAGCATCGCGCGCACCTCAGTCCCGCTTTTTCGTCATGATTACGGGCTATTTCCTGCTGCCCGTTTCCGGAGCACTCTCCGCGTTCTTCCGCAAACGGTTCACCCGTATCCTTTATCCGTTCATCGCATGGTGCGTCATCTATGCCGCATACTATGTGTTCTACCGGGGTGACAGCCTGCAACAGATGTGGACCAATATCCTGCACATCCCCGTCAACTTCGGCACGCAAGTGGGCCATTTGTGGTACATATACATGCTCATCGGCCTCTACCTGCTTCTCCCCATCCTCTCGCCATGGCTACAGAAAGCTTCCAAGAGAGAGCTTCAAGGCTATCTGTGCCTGTGGGGCGTGACGGCGTTGCTGCCCTACCTCCACTTGATTTTTTCCTGAAATCTGGGGCGAATGCTTCTGGAATCCCAGCCCCATGCTGTATTACTTCACCGGCTTCGCCGGCTATCTCGTGGCAGGATACTACCTGAAGACTTACGGCCCGTTGCGCCCGTCCGTCGCCACCCTTCTGCTGTTGGGCGGATATGCCGTCACGGCCATCGTCTTCTGCTCCCGATCCACGAGACGGAATGGATCAACGAACTGGAACTCAGCTGGGGATTCTGCACACTCAACGTAGCCGCAGCCGCAACGGGCATCTTCTCGCTGTTCCAATCGCTCTCCTGCAAGGGGGGAGAACACCATCCGGTCGGTCGCCTCATCGGACACATGTCCCAACTGTCGTATGGCATCTACCTGGCACACATCATCGTCCTCAATGTCTACCACGACTTGTTTGCCCACATCTCCAGCGCTCCCGTAGCCATCCCCCTCATTGCCTTCTGCACCCTCGCCACCACATACGTTGCGGTGTGGTTGCTGAGCCTGTTGCCCGGCCGCAAATATTGGTTGGGTTAACGGCACAACGGCCTCAGCAGAACACGATGTTCTGGATGACCTGCGCCCCGACGTGCCCGTTCAGCTTGCGCACAATCGCTTCGCGGTTCATCAGCAGGTTGGCTTTGAGGGCCGGCGACTTGAGGCGCACGTACAACGTCTGGTTCTTGACGAACACGTCGCCCGTATAACGGGCCACAACGGGCCCCATGACTTCCGCCCATGCCGCCACCATGCGTGTTTCGTTCAGTGGTGTTTCCAATCCTTCTTGCCGGAGATATTGCCGAAGGATGTCGCCGATGCTTTCCGCCTTGTTCCACCTCATGGCTTCACTTCTCCCTTCTCCACGTAAAACAGTTTATAGTCCTTGTCCATCTTCTCCAGGATTCGGTCCAGATGGTCACGATTCGTGTCCGTCACGAAAATCTGCCCGAACTGCTCTCCCGAAACCAACTTGACAATCTGTTCCACGCGGTCGGCATCGAGCTTGTCGAATATGTCGTCCAGCAGGAGCAACGGAACGGTGCGGCTCCCCGTCCGGCGCAGGAAATCGAACTGCGCCAGTTTCAGGGCTATCAAGTAGGTTTTGTTCTGCCCCTGCGAACCTTCGCGCTTGATGGGGAAGCCGCCCAGCGTCATCTCCAAGTCATCCTTGTGTATGCCGTGCAACGAATATCCCATGACCCGGTCTTTCGCCCGGTCGCGGCGTATGACTTCCAGCAGGTCGCCCCTCTGTCCGTGCGACACGTACTGCAGTCCCACCTCTTCCTTTCCCTGCGAGATGCGGGAATAAAAGTCCTGGAACACGGGAATGAATTCCTCCACATACGCCTTGCGCTTCTCGTAAATCGTCGTGCCCTCCTGCGCCATCATTTCCTCCCACACCCGCATCAGTTCCTCGTCGGGCTCTTCTTCCTGCTTGAGCAACACGTTTCGCTGCTGCAGTGCCTTGTTGTAACGAGTCAGCGCCTCGGGATATTCGTGGTCGTATTGCACGATGACCATGTCCATGAAGCGCCGCCTCTCCTCGCTGCCCCCGGCAATGAGAGCCGCGTCGGCGGGCGTCACCAGCACGAGCGGAATCAGCCCGATGTGCTCCGACAGGCGCTTGTATTCTTTCTTGTTCCGCTTGAAACTCTTCTTCTGCCTGCGCTTCAATCCGCAATACACCACCTCCGGCTCCCCGTTCTCGCGCTCATATTCTCCCTGCAGCATGAAAAACTCTTCGCCATGCCGGATGTCCTGCGAGTCCACGGCGTTCGTGGCGCTTTTGCAAAACGACAGGAAATACACGGCGTCCAGCAAATTGGTCTTCCCCACGCCATTGTGCCCGATGAAACAATTCATCTTCGGCGAGAATTCCAACTCGGCCTGCGCAATGTTCTTATAATTCAAAACAGAAATTTTCTTCAATATCATCCGTCGGTTTCCCCTTGATTAGCCTTGCAAAATTAAAGTTTATCCATCAATCCTTAAAAATAATAGCCCATAAATTTCATCAAACGAGAGAAAATAGCTACTTTTGCTCCGCTTTCCCCGTGGCGTCTGCCGCAACGGGCCAATAACTTGGGAAATAACAATAAACCATCAAATAAAATGACGAACAAAAAGACACATCGCGACTCTCTGAACGTGGAAGAAACGCTGATTTCTTCCGAGGCTTTCATCGAAAAATACAAGAAGCCCATTATGTACGCATTCATTGCCATCATCGTGTTGGTTGCCGGATACTTCCTTTACAGGAATTTCGTGACGAAGCCGCGCGAGGAAAAGGCAAACGAACTGATATTCAAAGGACAGCAATATTTCGCCACGGACGACTATGAGAAGGCCCTGAACGGCGACGGGCAGGGATTCCCGGATTCGTGAAGCTCGCGGACGACTACGCAAGCACCAAGGCCGGCAACCTGGCACAACTCTACGCAGGACTGAGCTATGCCAAGACCGGAAAATATCAGGAAGCCGTCAACCGGCTGGAAGGCTTCAAGGATTGTGGCGATGCCATGATTTCACCCGCAGCCTGGGGGGCGCTGGGCAATTGCTATGCTGAACTGGACCAGCTGGACAAGGCTACCGCCACCCTGCTGGAAGCCGCACGCAAGGCCGACAACAACACGCTTAGCCCGCTCTACCTGCTCCAGGCCGGCGAAATCTTCGAATCGCAGGGCAACAAGGAAAAGGCATTGGAATGCTACAACGAAATCAAGTCGAAGTACGTGAATTCCATGCAGTATGCCGACATTGACAAATATATCGAACGCGCCAGCAAATAACCGCCGCGCGGGAAAGGAGAGAGGAAGGAAATGGCTACAGCTTTGCACAACTTGTCCGACTACGACCCTGCCGCCGTACCATCGGCCGAAGGCATGAAGTTTGGCATCGTGGTCAGCGAATGGAACCACAACATCACCGGCACACTGCTGCAGGGCGCACACGACACCTTGCTGAAGCAGGGGGTGAAAGAGGAAGACATTCTCATCAAAACCGTGCCCGGCAGCTTTGAACTCATCTTCGGCGCCGCGCAAATGGTGAAAAGCGGAAAAGTGGATGCCGTCATCGCCATCGGTTGCGTCATCCGCGGAGACACGCCCCACTTCGACTACATCTGCCAGGGCACCACACAGGGATTGGCCGAACTGAACGTCACGGGCGACATTCCCGTCATCTACGGACTGCTCACATGCAACAACCTGCAACAGGCACAGGACCGCGCCGGCGGCATCTTGGGCAACAAAGGAGACGAGTGTGCCGTGGATGCCATTAAGATGGTCGACTATCGGCGAAAAAATAAGGCAATAAGCGGGCTTGGCATTACAGGCCTTCCGCAATGTCAGAAAGTAACCTGCGGAAAGTATTCGAATACTCTGCGGAAAGTACTGCGGTACTTTCCGCAGAGTACTTTTTTATATCCTGCAACAGCATTCTCCTTTTTGAAGACAATCATGACACACCAAGCGCAGGCCATTGCTTCTTTCCCCCACTTGCAGCATTGAATGCACCTTGTCGTATGGGAAAACAAAACGGCGCACAGAGGAACACCTGAAGCCGGACAACGACAAAGTGTTCAAGGAAAAACACGCAAACATAAGGAAACGGTTGCCGTTTCGTCAACCGATACCATACAAATGAAACGCCGGGCTATCCCGCACGCTCAACAGCGAACGAAACGCACAAACTTACACACCCGCTTTCTCTTCCGCAATCAACCTTCCCGCAAAAGCCCGCGAAGGTCGTCCATGATGCCGACGTGGGGATAGGCAGCCAGCTCGGCGCGGGTAGTCGTGCCGTGCAGCACGCCGGCGAAGTCCACTCCGGCGGCCTGGGCCGTTTCGGCATCCACCACGCTGTCGCCAATGTAGAGGGTGTCCTGCTTCGCATGTCCGGAACGGGCGATGGCCGCCAGCAATCCCTCCGGTGCGGGCTTGGGCGCCTGCACGTCCTCACCGCCCACGATGAAATCCACCAAGCCCGTCTGGCCACGTTGTTCCAACAGGTCAAGGATGCGATAGCGGAACTTCGTGGAAACGATGCCCAGCGACGCTCCGCCGGCTTTCAATGAGCGCAACACCTCCACCGTTTCGGGGAAAAGAAAGGTGTTGACCGTCATGTGCGTGTCGGCTTCTTTCACGTATTCGCGCTTGTAAGCCGCCAGGGTCTCCATGTCGTCGATGCCCGTCAGGATGGAGAACGACTGTTCCCAATGTCTTCCCGATGGTGCGCTTGATGGCCATTTCCGTCACATCAGCATAGCCATGGCGGTCCAGCACATGGCGGAAACACGTCACGATGCCGCGCGAAGAGTCCACCAACGTATAGTCAAAATCAAAAACGTAAGTCTTATAGCGTTTCATTCCACATTGCCTTTCTGAGATTCAAACAAGTCCAGCCGGTTCCTCCGCGCTTCGTCCAGCGACACGGTTTCTGTCCGCTGACCGGCGGCGCGCTCGCGCAAATCCTGTTGCTCCGCCTCCAGTCCGGCCACGGCCTCTTCCCGTGTCTCGGGATTCAGGAAACGGGCGGCGGTGAGCGCGTTCTGCGAGGCATCCTTCATCCAGATGACCGGGCCTCCATAGACGGGCGCTATCTTGAGCGCCGTGTGCAGCCGGCTCGTCGTGGCCCCGCCAATCATCACAGGCACCGACACTCCGGCCCGCTTCAGTTCCGTGACCACATGCACCATCTCTTCCAGGCTGGGCGTAATCAGGCCGCTCAGCCCAATCAGGTCGGGATGCAGCTCCAGAGCCTTTGCCACGATGTCCTCGGCCGGCACCATCACCCCCAAATCCACAATCTCATAGCCGTTGCAGGCCATGACCACCGAAACGATGTTCTTGCCGATGTCGTGCACGTCGCCCTTCACCGTGGCCACCAGCACGAGCCCGGCCCGGGCCGCACCTTCTTTCTTCTCGGCTTCGATGCGGGGCTGCAGTATGCCCACGGCCTTCTTCATCGTGCGGGCCGTCTTCACCACTTGGGGCAAGAACATTTTCCCGGCCCCGAACAGCTCGCCCACGGTGTTCATGCCCCGCATGAGCGGTCCTTCTATGATGTCGACGGCATGGGGATAAAGGCCGGTCGCCCCGGCCGCCTCGCCCAAGTCTTCCTGCAGGTAGGTGTCGATGCCTTTCACCAATGCGTGCTGCAGGCGCTCGTCCACGCTTCCGGCACGCCAGGCATCCGCCTTCGCCGCTCCTTCGGCCTGCCCGCCGGTTTTCGCAGCGTCGGCCTCAGCTTTCAACTGTCCGGCCAAGGCAATCAACCGCTCTGCGGCATCGGCACGGCGGTTCAGCACCACGTCCTCCACCGCTTCCAACACATCCGCCGGCAGGTCGGCATACATCACGCTTGCCGCGGGATTCACGATGCCCATGTCCATCCCCGCCGCACAGGCGTGATAGAGGAAGACGGCGTGCATGGCCTCGCGGATATAATTGTTTCCCCGGAACGAGAACGAAAGGTTGCTCACTCCCCCGCTCACGTGCGCCCCGGGCAGATTTTCCCGAATCCAGGCTGTGGCACGGATAAAGTCCACCGCATAACGGTCGTGCTCCTCCATGCCGGTGGCAATGGCCAGCACGTTGGGGTCGAATATGATGTCGTGGGGATTGAAACCGACGCGCTCCACCAGCAAGCGGTAGGCGCGGGCGCAGACTTCTATCTTGCGCTCATAGGTGTCGGCCTGCCCGCGCTCGTCGAAAGCCATCACGATGACCGCCGCCCCGAGGCGCTTCACCTCGCAGGCATGCGCCAGGAACACTTCTTCGCCCTCCTTCAAGGAGATGGAATTGACAATGCCCTTTCCCTGCACGCACTTCAGCCCCGCCACGATGACCTCCCACTTGGAAGAGTCGATCATGACCGGCACGCGGGAAATCTCCGGTTCCGAAGCCAGAAGGTTCAGGAATCCCACCATCTCCTCGCGGGCGTCCAGCAGTCCGTCGTCCATGTTGATGTCCACCACCATCGCGCCGTCCTCCACCTGTTTGCGGGCAATGTCCAGCGCCTCGTCGTAGTGCTTCTCCTTGATGAGCCGCAGGAACTTACGCGAACCGGCCACGTTGCAACGCTCGCCCACATTCACGAAACGCATTTCCGACGTCAGTTCGAAAAGTTCCAGTCCGCTCAGGCACAACGTGGCGGGCCTCTCCGCCGGAACGTGGGGCCGGCCCTGCGCGGCTAGGTCCGGGAAGCGGGCGATGTATTCGTCCGTCGTCCCGCAACAGCCGCCAATGATGTTCACCCATCCCTCGTCGACAAAGTGTTTCATCTCTCCGGCCATCTGCTCGGGCGTCTGGTCATACTGCCCCATGCTGTTGGGCAATCCGGCGTTCGGATAGACCGATATATAATAAGGTGATCGGCGCGCCAGAGTTTCCACGAACGGAATCAGGTCGTGCGCCCCGAAAGAACAATTCAAGCCCAAAGAGAAGATGTCGGCATGCGCCACCGAAGCCATGAACGCCTCCAACGTCTGTCCGGAAAGCGTGCGCCCGCTCTTGTCCGACACGGTGACGGACAACATCAGCGGCACCCGGCGCCCGGCAGCCTGCATGGCATCCTCCGCCGCATAGAGCGCGGCCTTGGCGTTCAGCGTGTCGAATATGGTTTCAATCAGGAAGGCGTCCACTCCGCCCTCGAGCAATGCTTCCATCTGTTCCCGGTAGGCCGCAGCCAGCTCGTCGAACGTCAGGGAACGGAAGGCCGGATCGTTCACGTCCGGGCTCATGGAACACGTCTTATTGGTGGGCCCCACGGAGCCGGCCACGAAGCGCGGCTTGTCGGGCGTCTGCGCCGTAAACTCGTCCGCCAACGCCCGGGCCATGCGGGCCGCCGCAAGGTTGATGTCGCGGCAATAAGCCTCGGTGTGGTAGTCGGCCATCGAGATGCGCTGCGCGTTGAAGGTGTTGGTCTCGATGATGTCCGCCCCCGCCGCCAGGTATTTGCGGTGAATGTCCTGCACCACGTCGGGACGGGTCAGGCACAAAAGGTCGTTGTTGCCGGCCATCAGGCCCGGCACGTCCCTGAACCGTTCGCCACGGAAGTCGGCTTCCGACAAGCCGTAACGCTGTATCATGGTGCCCATCGCGCCGTCCAGCACCAAAATCCGATCCTTGATTGCTTCTTGTAATGTCATCCTCAAAAAAACTGCTAATACCTTTTGATCTGGCGGTCCATCTCGCGCCGGTCTTCTTTCTCCTTCAGGGTCTGCCGCTTGTCGTATTCCTTCTTGCCGCGGCACAGGTAGATGTCCAATTTCGCCCGCCCGTTCTCATCAATAAACAGCAACGTGGGCACAATGGAATACCCCGGCGCTTTCATCTCCTGCTGCAACTTGCGTATTTCGCTGCGGTTGAGCAACAGCTTGCGGTCGCGGCGGGTGGTATGGTTGTTGTACGACCCGTATGAATACTCCGCCACGTACATGTTCTTCACCCATATCTCACCGTTGTGGATATAGCAAAACGTGTCCACCAGGCTGGCCTTGCCCGCCCTGATGGACTTGATTTCCGTTCCGGTCAGCACGATGCCGGCCGTGTATTTATCCAGTAGCAGGAAGTCGAACGACGCCCGCTTGTTCTTGATATTGACCGATTTGGTCTTGCTTTTCTTTTCTGCCATTTCCTTTTCTTTACTCCTTCACTATCTCGGCAAACTGCTCGAGATGCTCATCTACATAGCGCGCCAAGGTCTCCGTCACCTCCTCTTCCATCTCCACGAACTTGTCGTCCAGCTCGTCAAACTTGGGATAAGCCTCGAACAAGGCCATGAAGTCCTCGTCCGAACGCTCGCGCGTCAGCTCTTCCTTGTGGCGGACATACAGTTTATGGCCCTTGTTCACCAACTTGGCCAGTTCCGTGGCGCCCATCATCCGCATGGCCTTGGCAAACGGGTTGTTGAAGAAGAAGGGGCCGTAACCGTTATAAATCAACTGGATGAAGCCTCCGTCCATCACTTCCTCGCGGAAGATGGAGTAGGCCAGCAAGGAGATTTGCTCTCCGCTGAGCATCCCCATGTTCTCCGCGTTCAACTCCCCGCCGATGACTTCCTTGTAGCGGTCGATGAAGACCTGCAGGAATTCGTCCATCCCCTGCCCCGCCGCTTCGCGCAGCCGGGCGTCGCTGATTGTTATTGCTTTTTGTTCCATGCTTTGATTCTTAGTTTGCAAAGATACGATTATTATTCCTTTTAAAGCTTGGGATTTCCGAATAAAATCATCAACCGCGAAGGAAAAAACGGAATCATGGCTGCCCGACAAAAGTTTTCGGAGGAGGGCAAATCCCCGCCGCGCCGCGCGGAGTCCATCGGCGTACCTTGCGGAGCGTACTTGAGTACTTGCCGCAGAGTACTCGAGTACTCTCCGCAAGGTACAATCCGAACTCCGCAAGGCAGTTGTCCGCCTTCTGCCTGCAAGGGCTCTTGATTCAGGCAAACAACCGTCTTTCCGCAGGCACAAAATAATACGCTTAAAGGCTTGGATTTATCAAATAAAATCATCAACTTTGAAGAAAAACAAGAATAACCATCAGCATCATGGCAAAGTGGCTCTTCCTTTTCTTCCTGACGGCCTGCATCGGACAAGCCGCAGCACATGCACAAGACTTACGGCTCAAGGCACGAAAATACCAATTGAATTTACCCGACAGCCGGAGGGCTACGGCATCCGCATCTGCCATGGGAAGCAGATGTTGTTTGCCCAAAACCGTCCCTTGCAGCTTATCCTCTTCTCTCCGGAAGCAGTTTCCGTGCCCTGCGGGGAAACGGCTTACGGTTCCGCCTATGCCCTTGTGGAGAGCACGGACGAAGGCATCATGGCCAGCGGAAAAATCCGCACGCCGCAAGGCACAACGGTGGAGTTTGAAGACTTATACGAAGAAACGGAAGGCGGCTTCACCTTGCGCAGGAAAGTGGAAATACAGGAAACGCAGGAAGAAGGAAAAGGGTTTGCCACTGCGTATTCCATCGGCTCCTGCCTGCCATCGCCCCCTCCCGCCGCCTACGAATACTTCATCCCCTCCATCCTCTACCGCAACACGGAAGAAATGCACCCGCAGGCCATCGCGGCCGACTTGGACGTGGAACGCATGTACGTGAAGGAAACACGCACCGGCATCCCGCTGGCCATGGCGCGCGACACGGCCAGCGGCTTCCAGATTTCACTGCTTCACCACCCCGACATTGACGCGGCAGGACAGCCCAACGGTGGCCGGCCGGGCATCATCGGAAACGACATCCGCTTCGGCGCCATCGGCTATTGCTTCTCCCCCGTACTGTCCGTCGACTTCCGGTTCCCTTGCGCCGAAGGGCCCAGAAGCTACGAGCCACGCCCACGGAATGCAGCCCCGACACCATGGAACGGCCGCTACCACAAGCTGCAACCCGGAGCCACACAGGCATACACGCTGTCTATCTTCCCCGACCGGCAAGCCACGTTCCAGGACGGGATGCAGGCCGCTTACCTGCAAGCCTTCGCGCAAATGCGCCCGCCCATCGCCGACATCTGCATGGACAGCATCTATGCCTACAACCTGCAAATCTTCCGCTCCGAGTGCCGGCTATACGGAACAGGGAAAATCCGGGCGGCCGGACTGCCTTGGTCACTCGACCTGCCCGACGGCACCAACCGCGAAGGCGTGTCGTTCCAGATGGGCTTCGTCGGACAACAAATCGCCGTGGGCTACCATCTTTTACGGTTTGGCCTGCAACACAAAGACAGCAAAGCAAAGAAGCAAGGAGAAGCTATCATAGATTTCTGGACATCGCCCTCCATCATGGACACCTACTTCCCTACCGTATGGTGGGACCCGGCCAACGACGAACTGGCCGGAAGAAGACGGAATTATCCTTGTTTCCTCCGCTGCATGGTGGACGGCATGGAAGGCTTGCTCGACGCCTGCCGCACGGCTGAAGCCTACGGACAGCCGCATCCGCAATGGGAAGCCGCATTGGAGAAAACCGCCCGCCATCTTGTAGCGAAACAGGAAACGGACGGTTCATTCCGCCGCGCCTACCGGACTGACGGCAGCGTGGAAACCGGAGGCGACCGCAACACGGGGGATTCCAAACTCAACACGCCCGTCGCCATACGTTTCCTGGCCAAGATGTATCACCGGACGGGAGACATTGATTACAGGAACGCCGCACTGAAAGCTGCCGAGTTCTCCTACACGGAGCTATACCAAAAACTTGGAAAGTATGTGGGCGGGACACCCGACAACCCCAACACCGTGGACAAGGAAGCGGCCATATTCGCCCTCTATGGTTTCAACGCGGCATACGGACTGAGCCGCGACAAAAAGTATCTCAGAGCCGCGGAGCACGCGGCTTGTTGCGCCATGAGTTGGGCGTATTGCTACGATTTCGCCGTCCCCAACCGGAGCGAGGCCGACCGCCGCCGGAATCCTTTCGCACATGGCGGGACATCCGGATTTTCCATCATCTCCACCGGACATTCCGGAGCCGACAACTTCATCGCTTACCTCTATTATGAAATGTATAAGCTGTACGTCACAACCGGGAAAGACACTTACCGGGACATGGCGCTCTTCCTGCAAAACAACACCAAAAGTTGTACGGACTTCGACGGACGGATGGGATACAAATACCGGGCGTTCATGCCCGAAGCCACCAACATAGCCGACTTGGCCTTCCGGTCCGTCGGGCTCTGGCTCCCCTGGTCGGGCATCGCCAACATCGAGCCCATCGCGCAAATGGAAGAAACCTTCGGCGAAAGCGACATCCGCCGAATCAAAGACAACCTGAAGACGCTACGGGGGAAACTGGCGGAGCATGAGGAAAGGCATTATGCCCGTCCCGCACGTTAAAAAACAAATCATGGGATTCCATGCAAGCATGCAGCTCCGATGCCTGCGATGAAGGAAGGAAAGGGGGATGCCTGTTCCTCACCCCCATACAACAAAGAAACAATCATGGACGCCAATGACAACAATGGCCAGCCCGGCCTTGCCATTAAGCCATTTTGCCCGTGGACAGTTCCTTTTCAAGATATTCATACACGTAAGCCGTGCTCTGTGCATAAAGCCCCGTGCGTGGATTGGACAAACGGCCATAAGTGTCCGAAGTGTAGAGCGTGCGCATGGCTTCTTCCATACTCATGCCATGCTCCACCATCAACAGAAGCACAATATCCTTGGATATTTCTTCCACCATGAAAGTCTCCTTAGTCATAACGCTTGTATTTTGGTTAAGTAACGAATGGATTTCTCCGTGCCGAAAAAATATTGCATGGTCCTGCCCTTCATGTATTTCAATTCTTCCATAAACTTATCCATGTCAATCAACCCAGAGACGTAACGACGTATCTGATATCCCACGGCATCGTCGGCAATCGGACCGATGACGATATCATAGCCATGCGCCTGTATGCGTGTCCGATTGCGCCGGTTCATCAAAACAAACTCCGCCCACTCTTTGCTATAAGACTGAAATTCGAGTATACGCAAATCCGGGTCGTTCATACACTCCATGCCAAGCTCATACACATTCAGCGTGGGGATTCCCACACCCAACTGTTCCGTCTTCCTCTCTGCCAGTTCGCGGGCTTGTTCCTTGTCAGCCGACAAATAGAAACCACAGCCGAAGTCCTTCCCGACTTTGGATAGAGAAAGGTCTATTTCCCCGATTTCCACATTGGAACCATGATACAGAATCATACCAACCCACCTCCTTTCCGATGACAATAGGTGGTAAGGTCCTCCACCACATCCTCGAATGGGATTGTATGCTCCACATTGTAGAACCGATTCAAGAAATCAAGCCCCTTGAAACGCTCCAAATAACGGTACGCCTGTGCATTGCTCAACGAATGTGCTGAGGCAAACTCGCTGATTACAGCAATGATATAGGCTACCTTATCTTTTATTTCCTGATTCACATCCATCACGTCTGGCTGTTAGGTTATACATGGACAAAGATACGCTTTTTGCCCCTAAAGCCCTCATTGTTTTTTCAAAAAAACGCACTTGTCATCATTCTTTTGCAGCAATAATAAATGAAGCAGTCCGTCACTAACATCTAACCCATCGCACAAATGGAAGAAACCTTCGGCGAAAGCGACATCCGCCGAATCAAGGACAACCTGAAGACGCTACGGGAAAAACTGGCGGAGCATGAGGAAAGGCATTATGCCCGCCCCGCACGTTAAAAAAAGCAAATGCTCTTGTTCGTTCCGCACAATGCGCTTATCTTTGCGGTGTACTATTAAACTAACACACCAACAACCATAAAAGACAAGAAGCTTATGATAACCATCGACCATCTCTCTTTCGGATATTCCAAACGGAAAAGCCGCGTGTTCAACGATTTCTCCCTCAAACTGCAGGAGGGCAACGTGTATGGCCTGTTAGGAAAGAACGGAGCCGGGAAGTCCACCCTGCTCTACCTGATGACGGGACTGCTCACACCCGTGGCCGGGGAAGTGCGCCTCAACGACGTGAACGTCCGCCGCCGGTTGCCGGAGACGCTCAGCGACTTCTACTTCATCCCCGAAGAATTCGACCTGCCGGACTATTCATTGGAAAAATATGTCCGCCTGCATGCTCCCTTTTATCCGAAGTTCGACCACGAGAACCTGCGAAGCAACCTGCAGATGTTCGGCATGACGGAGGGCATCAAGCTCGGCGAACTTTCCATGGGACAGAAAAAAGAAAGTGCTGTTCTGCTTCGCCCTCGCCACCCGCACCTCGTGGCTCATCATGGACGAGCCCACCAACGGCATGGACATCCCCGGCAAGAGCCAGTTCCGCAAGCTGCTCATCCGCGAGATGAACGAGCAACGCGGCGCCGTGATTTCCACACACCAGGTGAAGGACGTGGAACAATTGCTCGACCACATCGTCATCATCGAGAAGGGGAAAGCGCTCGTCGACGCCTCGACCTCGGACATCTGCCGGAAGCTGTACTTCACTCCCTCCGCCAACGAAGAAGAAGCCCGACAGGCCTATTTCGCCCAGCCCTCGCCCCATGGCTACTCCGCCATGCTGCCCAACCCTGACGGACGGGAATCGGAAATGGACATCGAGCTGCTTTTCAACGGCGCGCTGGCGCATCCGGAAAAGCTCGGCCAGTTGTTGAACCCTCAAAAATAAAAAGCCATGTCATTGCCATCTTTCAACGGCAGACGGTTCGCCACCCTGCTCCGCAAGGATTGGACAGAGAACTGGAAGCAGAACATCCAGACATTTCTCCTCCTTTATGCCGGACTGGCCACCTACTTCTGCTTCTGCACCCTGCCGGATGCCCGGCATGCCCACCGGCTCATGCTCCACGCCCATTCGCCCGAAGAAGTGGCCGAATGGCAGACCATCGCAGCCCGGATAGCCGCCGGCATAGACAACAGCTGGGAGAACATGGACACGCTCATCCACTGGATACCGTTCCTTTTCGTCCTCCTCTCGGGAAGCGTCTATACAGGCCGTTATACGAAAAACGACCGCATCCGGAACCTCACGCTGCCGGTTTCGGCGGCCGAGACGTTCCTGTTGCGGTTCGTCCGCACAGTGCCGCTCTTGCTCTTCGGCTCCCTTGCGCTGTTCCTGGCGGCCGACTACACCCGTGTGTTCGTCTGCAACGCCCTCTATCCGGGCTTGCACTATGCCTCCCCGCAGTTTTCATTCGCGCATTTCCACGACACGCAATGGATGTGGGCCAACACGACGCTCTTGGCCGCCGTCCTTTTCATCCAGTCCGTCTTTGTCGCAGTCAGCGAAACGCGCACGCTGTGGCCCACCATCTTGGGTTACCTTTTCATTCTCCTGGTACCTTTTGCCATGTCATTCTCCGGATTCCTCTATAAAAGACAACGGCTGTTGGACAACCTGATGGCGGACACCGACTTCCTGCTCGGCTGGACCCTCTTCTTCATCGCCGGCTTCATCCTGAACTGGTATCTGGCCTACCGCCACCTGCGGCAAGCCGACCTGACTTATTGCAAACTTTCAAAAGAATAGCCCCATGCAGACCTCTTCTTCATTCCACTATCCCCGCTTCGCCGCCTTGGTCCGCCAGGACTATGGCGAAAGGCGGATGTCCTATTGCTTTTTCCTGCTCGGCGCCTACCTCATCTCCGCCATCGCCCTCACGGCCGGCAGCATAGAGATTTACCGGAACACGCTGCCCGTCATCGACGTGTTCTACCAGCGCGGAGCGCTTCAACCCGGTGCGGACCCGGGATGGAACGTCGGCAAACAATACCTGACCGTGGCGTTCTTCGTCTTCATGCTGCTCTCCGTCAACGTATTCCGCACCCGCGCCCAAACGCGCCGGGAAAACATCCGCGCCCTGCTCCTTCCCGCCACCACGGCGGAGAAGTTCATGCGGTGGTGGCTGTATGCCGTCCCGTTCTCGCTGGCCGCTTTCGCCGCCATTTTCCTCGCCGCCGACTTCACGCGCATCCTCATCTGCCGTTCGGTCTTTCCCGGAGCCGACTTGTCCCTTCCCCTTTTCCTCGACCCGGACTTGCGCAAAGGCGAGGGCACCCCGCTGATTTTCCAGGCGCTGTTCACTCTCACCCTGCTGGGGCAGTCCATCGTGGGCCTCACCAGCACGCTGAAGACGAAGCCCACCCGTTTTCTCTGGCGGGTCTGCATCCTGGCATTGCCCGTCATCCTCGTCTACAGTGTTGCCGGCTTCATGCGGGTCTACCCTTCTGTCATGGCCGTTGCCGTGCCCTGGCTCTCCGTCTGGCACACCTTCTTCCTCGCCCTGACCGTCCTTTGCTGGTACGCCGTCTACCGGCGGCTCGTGCGAAGAGACCTCCAATATTGTCCTCCATCCCAATCCTCTGCAGCATGAACTTCAAAGAAAGCAAACCCATCTACCTGCAAATCGCCGACCGCATCTGCGACGAGATCCTGCAAGGGCGCTACGCCGAGAACGGGCGCATTCCGTCGGTGCGCGAATATGCCGCCACCGTGGAAGTCAACGCCAACACGGCCATGCGGTCGTACGACTTCCTGCAGTCGCGCGGCGTCGTCCGCATCCAGCGCGGCATCGGCTACTTCGTGGAACCGGGCGCGGCCGACCGCATCCGCTCCTTCCGCCGTGAAGTCTTCATGAACGAAGAGTTGCACGACTTCTTCCGCCAGGCCCGCTCCATCGGCATCACGGCCGACGAACTGGCCGCGCTCTATCGGCAGTATTGCGAAAAAGACCATTCGTTCCAATGATTATCAACCCATAAGTATCGGAAAGATGAACAACTCACACTTCCACTTGGCACGTTTCCGTGCCTTCGTCCGAAAAGACTTCCGCGAGCACCTCGCCCCCGCCCTCGGAGCCGGCCTCATCCTCTATCTCGCGATGGCCACAGCTTTCGTCTGGTTCGACCTCCGCGCCAAGAGCCGCTTCCTGCAAGAGCTTCCGGCCAGCGTCAACGGAGGCAAAGCCCCGAACCCGCTCCGCGACCTCATCATGGAAGAAGCCTTGCAAGGAACAGACCAACTGTGGTACGCCATCGGCACGCTCACCACCCTGTTTTTCTGCCCCTTCATGGCCTTCGCCGGCAGCCGCTTCCTGCGGGAGTCCCGCCGCAAGACGGGCTATGCCCGGTTCCTGACCCTCCCGGTGTCGCCCGCCGAGCGTTTCGCCGGGCGCGCCTTGTGCCTCCTGCTGCTGTCGCTGGCGGTGTTCTGTTGCTCTACCCTGCTGGCCGACCTCACCCGCGTGGGCGTCACCCGCTGGATGTATCCCGAGATAGCGCTCTCCTTTCCTGTCCCTTGGTGGTCGGGCGAAGGCTATTTCCTGCCCGAGATGTTCCTTTGCGGCATCGCGTTCCATGCCCTCTTCGTCCTCGGAAGCACCTATTGGCCCCACGGCCCCTTCCGCAAGACGGCGGGCGCCTACCTGCTGTCGGCCTCCCTCCTTGCCACGGCCTACATCATCAGCGTGAGCAGCCTCCAGCCCGAATACGGGCATCACCCCATGCCCGGCAACTGGCAGGCATTCTGGCTCTACGGGATGAACGCCTTCTGCATCCTGTTCTGCTATGCGCTGGCCTACTTCCGACTGAAGCATGCCGCCCTGCTCCCTTCGTGGAACGACCGGACTACGCGGGCCGTCCTTGTGGCCTTCGCCCTCGCCCTCGTCCTTTGCGTCGCCGTCCCCCACTACAACATACGGCACTTCCCTTTATCACCCCACCCCTGCACCGCCATTCCCATTCATGGGGCTGCCGCCGCAGGACTGAAAAACATTGTCTCACCCTCAAAACCTGTAAACCATGAACCCAAACCCATTCAACACCGAACGCTTCCTCCTCTACCTGCGCAAGGACTGGAGCGAAAACCGCCTGCAATTCCTCTACGACCTCATCCTGCCCTACGGCATCCTGAGCCTGCTGTTCGTCTGGATCGACTTCACCAAGACGGCCCCCGTGGTGCGCGCCCTGCAAGACGTGGCACAAGGCTTGAAGACGCGCAACAACAGCTACCAGGTCATCCTGGAAGAAGCCGCACAAGGAACCGACCGTAGCTGGGAATCCATCGCCTTCACCACCATCGTCTGCCTCACGTTTTATCTGGCCTTCACGGGCAGCACGTTTTTCCTTTCGTCCAAGCACCGGCGCGACTACATCCCCGAGCTGACCCTCCCGGCCACCACACTGGAGAAAGCGCTCGCGCGCTGGCTTCGCACGGTGCTCCTCCCACTGCCGTTGTTCATGGCAGGCGCCGTGCTGGCCGACTACACGCGCATCGGCGTCGCCCACCTGCTTTTCCCCGAGGTGTCGCTGGCCTTCCCCGTGCCGTGGACGGGCTCCTGCAGCTTTTTCCTGAACAAGGGTATTCCGCAGGCCTACGCCCTGCAGGCGCTGTTCATCCTGGGCGCCACCTATTGGCGCAAGAAACCTTTCCCCAAGACGCTCTGTGCCGTGCTGCTCCTTGCCATGTTCTATTATGGTGCCTACTATTGCAACGTGGTGTTCTTCATCGGCCCGGAATACGGCTACCATTCCGCTCCCCACCGCTGGTTCTACGGCTGGTGGTTCGGCCTTGCCGCCTTCCTTTTCCTGCTGGGCTACGTCCTGGCCTATCTCCGCATGCGGCGGGCCAGCCTCCGCGTCGACTGGAAGGACGGGACGACCTTGGCCCTCCTCGTCGCCGTCCTGCTCGGGTTGGGCCTCTGCCTGTGGATGCCCCACCACGTGGTGGCACACTTCGGATTCAACTGAAAAATGCCCCTGCTCAGCAGTTCGTCCGCGCGACCGACCGGGCCTCACGGTCGCGCAGAATGCCATCCATCTCGCCTTTTGCCCAGTCAATCAAGCCGTTCAGATGCGGCAAAAGGGAATGTCCCCGGGCCGTCAAAGAGTATTCCACCTTTGGCGGCACTTGGGCATACACCTTCCTGCCGACCAGTCCGTCTTCTTCCAACGTGCGGAGCGTGACGGTCAGCATCTTCTGGGAAATGTCCGGAATCATGCGATGCAATTCCCCAAAACGCATCACCGGGAACTGCTCCAAAGTAAAAAGAGTCAGGATGGACCACTTGTCACAGATACGGGCCAACACATTCCGTATCGGGCAGTCCTTGATATAAATCTCCTTGTTCAGTCTGCTTGCTTCCATTACTTTTCGTCTTTTACTCTACAAAAAAGTAAGTAAAAAAGGCCGGGAAGGCACAATGCCGCGCTCGGGAAAAAGTTTAAAATATAGTTAAAAGAGGAAGAAGGAACACGCTCATAACCAACAACGGTTTCCTCGCAGTAAGTATCTGACATGCTGTTAACTACTTGTTTCCTAAAAGAATATTTCAGAACTTTGCAGCGTAAACATTAAAAGAACAGAGACATGAAAAAAGTTGTATTAATCGGTGCGAGCGGATTCGTAGGAAACGCTATCTTGAACGAGTTGTTGGAAAGAGGCCACGAGGTGACCGCCATCGTGCGTCATCCCGAGAAAGTGAAAGCGGACAACCCGCGGCTGTCTGTCGTCGGCATGGACGTGGAGGATTCGGCCCGCCTCACGGACGTATGCAAGGGACACGATGCCGTCATCAGCGCTTACAACCCGAGATGGGGCAACCCTGACATGTATGAGGACACGCTGCGGGTGTACCCGAAAATCCTGAATGCGGTGAAAGCCTCCGGCACAGGGCGGCTGCTCATCGTGGGCGGAGCCGGAAGCCTGTTCGTCAAACCGGGCGTGCGGCTGGTGGACACGGGCACACTGCCCGAAGCCTGGTTGCCTGGCGTGAAGTCGATGGCCAAGTTCTATCTGGAAACCCTCGTCCATGAGCAGGACCTCGACTGGGTGTTCTTCTCTCCCGCCGCCAACCTGGGCAACCTGCAACCGGGCGTCCGCACGGGCAAGTTCCGCCTGGGCAAGGACGACCTCATCGTGGACGAGAAAGGCGACAGCTTCATTTCGGTGGAAGACTACGCCATGGCCATGGTGGACGAACTGGAGCAGGAGAACCACCACAAGGAGCGCTTCACCATCGGATATTAGACCATTCCTATATAAAACCACATGGAGAAAGTATTTCAATTCCTGGCCGGACATCCCAACGTGGCACTGGCCACCATGGAAGACGGGCGCCCCAAAGCGCGCGTCTTCCAAATCATGAAGCATGACGGCAAGCGGCTCTATTTCGCCACCTCGGCCGGCAAGGCCGTCTACCGCCAACTGCGAAAAGACCCGCACGTGGAGATTCTGACGTGGGACGATGACATTTCGGTACGCATCAGCGGAGTGGCCGCGTTCGACGTGCCGGACAGCGTGCAGGCCGAAATCTATGCCGGAAACGCCATCCTGCAGCGCCTTTATCCCAGCTACGACAGCATGGAATATTTCAGCGTCGCCATACAGGATTGCGACTATTACGACTTGCGCCCCACTCCCCCTGTCTTGGAACACCACAGGCTGACTGCGGCTTCGGAATGACCGCTCGACGGGAGGTTGCCATGCGGAGTGCGGAATCGTACTTGCCGCAAAGTACTCGAGTACTCTGCGGCAAGTACTCGAGTACGCTCCGCAGAGTACGCTACGGGCATGCGCAACAGCGCCTACGCTTCTGCGCCCCGTTTCCGCAAATCAAACCGACGTCCGTAGGTCAGCATCCGCCAGATCCACTCCAGCGGTCCGAAGCGGAAAGCCGAAAGCCACCAGTGGCTGACCAGCATCTGGGCCACGTAGACCGCCAGCGCGACGACCTCCGTCTGCGCCAGACCGACTTGCGCTCCCCATCCCAGCCCTATGCCGTAGAAGAGGAACATGCCGGCAACAGACTGGCCGATGTAGTTCGTCAGCGCCATCCGCCCGGGGGCGGCCAGGGCCGTCCACACCGCAGCCTTCCGCCACCGGAGATAGAGCAGGCAGAAGCCGCACAGATAGGCCAGCCCGAGGGGATAGACACTGGCGGTATAGACGAGCGTGTGCACGGCATTGCCCCACGGATGGCCGTTCATGCCGCTCCAGGCATAGAGCGCCGACAAGGGCAGCCCCGCGCCAAAGCCCCAGGCCGCCATGCGCCGGAGCAGTCGGACGCGCGCCTCCAAACCGGCATACATCCGGTTGCGGCCGATGTAGAATCCCAAGAGGAACAGACCGAACACCTTGAAATAGCGGTTGCCGTCGACAAATTCCTGCACGCGCACCAAGGCGCCCTGCACCAGGAACTGGAACACTTCCCGGTAGGAGTCCGCATCGCGGAGCCAACGGCCGAAGTTTTCTTCCGTGATGCCGTACAGGTCACAATAGTGCCATTGGGCGCGCACGGCCGCCGCCGAAAGCCGCACGCTGAAAGCCTCGGCCAACGCGTCCACCACGACGGGCAGCAGGAGGAAGAAAGCCGAAGCGCGCAACAGGCCGCGGTCCGACACGCGGCGGAACAGCGGCAGCAGCATGCCCAGCAAGGCATAGAGCATCAGGATGTCGCCGCTCCAGATGAACATCAGGTGGAGGAAACCGACGACGGCGAGCACCGCCATCCGCCGGTAGAAAATGCGGAAGCCGTCGGCCCCCTTCCGCGCGGCATTGGCAATGATGATGGAAAAGCCGATGCCGAAAAGCAGGGAAAAGAGCGTGTAGAACTTGCCGTCGATGAAGAAGTAGAGCAGGGCGCGCAGCGTGCGGTCCAGCTCCGCCGCGGGCATGGCCGCGGCCGCCTCGGCACTTTGGAAGGTGTAGAGCGAGAACTCGGGAAAATTGGCCATGCAGATGCCCAGGATGGCAAAGCCGCGCAAGGCGTCGAGGACGACATATCGCTCGGACGAGCGGACGGGAGCGGCCGGCCCCGCCCCCGCGGCAGGAGTGAGTGGTGGATTCATAAGACTGAATGTAATGCCATGGTTTATGGTTGGTGCAAAATTACGGTTTTCCGTCCGGCAGGACGGTAGACAAATTCGCGCAAAAATAACCATAATTACGGATATTCATGCCGCGCCACGGGACTTTTTCCGTATCTTTGCGATTGCCGGTGGCAAAGGACTTTCGGACGCAAAGTTGTGGAAGAAAGGACTTTCGGACGCAAAGTTGTGGAAGAAAGGACTTTCGGACAAATAACGCAGGCGATTGGACAAAAAACATAAGCCGAAACCAACCCGGCCCGCCTATATTTGCAACGAACAAAAACACATTAACCCATAAATCATGATGAAAAAGAAACTACTCTTTCCCATTTTGGTATTCAGCGGGCTCCCCGTTGCCGCACAACGGCAAATGGAAACGCTCGACCGCGGACTCGTGGCCGTGCAGACCGCAGACGGCGTCTTCGCCAGCTGGCGCATAGACGGCACGGAATACTATGACACCCAGTACAACCTCTACCGCGACGGCACGCGGGTCAACCCCGAACCGCTGGACGTGTCCAACTTCACCGACGCGGGGGGGCAGCCCTCCTCCACCTACACCGTGAGGGCCGTGGTGCGGGGCGTGGAACAGGATGATTCCAAGCCCGCCAAGGTGTGGAACCAGCAATACATGGAAATCCCCATGGGCAAAATCTATTCCCGCCGCGGCACGGACATCACCGCCAGCTACAGCCTGAACGACGCCACGGCGGCCGACCTGGACGGCGACGGGGAATATGAAATCATCGTGAAGCGCATCTACGACCCCGACGGCCTGTTCGACGTGCCCAACGACAGCGCGTATGCCTTCTTCGAGGCCTACAAGCTGGACGGCACGAAGCTGTGGGCCATCGACGTGGGCCCGAACATGATCAACAGCGGGCACGTGGAGACGAACATCATCGCCTACGACTGGGACCTGGACGGTAAGGCGGAAGTGCTGATGCGCGCCACGGACGGCACCATCATCCGCGACGCCGAGGGCCGGCAACAAGCCGTCGTCGGCGACCTCAAGGCCAACTATCGCGACCAGATCTCCCACAGCGGCAACATGACCTATGCCACGGCGGGCAACGAATACCTTATATATATGGAAGGGGCCACGGCACAACTCTACGGCGAACCTATGGAATTTCCCCTGAAGCGCTTCGAAGCCGGGGAAAGCAATCTGGAGGCCGTTTGGGGCGACGGCTACGGTCACCGCTCGAACAAGTTCTTCTTCGGCGCGCCGTACCTCGACGGACGGAAACCGAGCGTGTTCCTGGCCCGGGGCATCTACACCCGCCACAAGATGATTGCCTACGACGTGAACCCGCAGACGCACGAACTCACCGTGCGCTGGCGATGGAACTGCAGCACCGGCGGCAGCCCGTGGTTCGGACAGGGATACCACAACTATGGCATCGCCGACGTGGACTGGGACGGACGGGACGAAATCGTCTACGGCTCAATGGTGATTGACGACAACGGCAAGGGACTCTCCACCACCGGACTGGGGCACGGCGACGCACAACACTGCAGCGACTTCGACCCCTATCGCAAAGGGCAGGAAATCTTCGCCTGCAACGAAAACGCGCAAGGAGCGAACTACCGCGACGCCACCACCAGCAAGATTTACTACATGCACCACCTGGGACGCGACTGCGGACGGGCCATGGCCGGCAACTTCACCGACCAATATCTGGGCAGCCAGGCCGTGGCCGTCGGGATGGGACTGCTCAGCACCGTGACGGACAAAATCTTGGGTGACAACACGGCGGGCATCGACGACAACTTCCGCATCTACTGGGACGGCGACTTGTGCTCGGAGACGATAAACGGCGACGGGACGGAAGGGCCCGCCGTGGTACACAAATTCGGGTCGTGGACGCCCATCTTCAGGGCCACAGGCACGAAGATGAACAACTGGACGAAAAATACGCCGTCGCTACAGGCCGACATCCTGGGCGACTGGCGCGAAGAACTCATCTTGCGTGCGGAAGACAACCAATCGCTGCGCATCTACACCACCACGGACGAAACGCCGTGGCGGAACTACACCCTGCTCCACGACATGCAATACCGGCAGGCCGTGGCATGGCAGATGTGCGGCTACAACCAGCCGCCCCACACCAGCTACTTCCTGGGCGAGGCTGAAGGCATCACCGTGGCCCCGCCACCGGTGATGACCAACGGGCGGACGGAAGTGACGGATGCCATCACGGCCGCGCAAAACGGGCAGCACGTGCTGCTGGCCAACCCCGAAGGCGGAACCGTGACGGTGGCCGAAGGGGCGGCACCCTATATCCTGACGGTGAACGCCTTCGCGCACACCGAGGGGAACGACGACAACGACCGCATCACGACCACCCGTTCGGAATACACGCTGCAGGGCGGCACCCTAACGGGCGAAATGCGACTGGTGAAACAGGGCGAAGGCATACTGACCTTCGGCGGCAACCAGACTTACAGCGGCGGAACTTACCTTTGGGGCGGAACGACCAACTTCAACGGCACGCTGCCCAACAGCCGGGTATGGATGAACCGCTTTGCCGAACTGAACGCTTCGGGCGAACTGGGGAAGGACATCGAAATGGAATATGCCGCCGTGCTGCGCATCGGAGACGGCACGCAGGCGGGCACGCTCAAGGCGGACAGTGCCGTGCTGAACTTCGGCGCCATAGCGGAATTCGACCTCTATGCCGACGGGATGCAGGCCGACGTGCTCACGCTGGACGGCAATCTGGTGCTGAAGACCAATGACCGGAGCAACGGCCCGGCATACGACGCACCGGTGTTCCGCTTCGTGGCGCACGCCGCAGCCGGCGAAACGCAACTGGCCGCCGGGAAATACTGCATCGCACGCGCCGCAGCAGTGGAAGGCGACCTCTCGCGGGTGAAACTGGAAGGATTGGAAGGACTGCCTCTCTCGCTGGAATGGGACAACGGCAACCTCTATCTGGTCGTCGCAAACAGCCGCACGGCCGGCACCGTGTATTGGAACGGCAGCGAAGAAAACAACAGCTGGGACCTGAACCACACGGCCAACTTCAACTTCGAAGGTGAGCCCGATGTGTTCGTGACAGGCGACGAAGTGGTATTCGATGACGCTGCGCCCTACGCCAACGTGCGGTTGGCCGAAGACGTACGCCCCTCGCATGTTCTCTTCAAAAACGAGGAAAAATCTTATATCCTTGCCGGAGAAGGAAGCATCACGGGAGAAGCCCGGCTCACCAAACAAGGGGAAGGACGACTGAACATCAACCAGACCAACTCCTACACCGGCAAGACCGTGCTCGAAGGCGGCACGACTGTCGTAGCCTCCATGGCTAACAGCATCACCACCAACGGTTCGCTGGGCACCTACACGCAGGAGCACGGGAAACTGGAAATCCGCAACGGGGCGACGCTGCTGAACAGCACGGCCGTGACCAACGGCACGCCCATCACCCTCGGCGAGGGCGGCGGCACGCTCTACACGCAAGGCAACTTCACGATGGAAGCCCCGTTCGAAGGCGGCGTCCTGACCAAAGACGGGAACGGCGAACTGGCCCTGTCGGGCACGCAAAGCATGGAATATGTCATCCTGAAAGCCGGGACGCTGCGCGCCAAAGCCGACAACGTGAACTTTGGCGACACACTGGTGTTTGCCGGTAACTCCACGTATGCCGACAACGACAACAACGGTTCATACAGCACCAACAGCAACCACTTCAAGGTCAACGAAGGAGTGGAAGCCTACATGTATCTGGACGGACGGTGCAACTACACGGGACGGCTCTACGGCAAAGGAAAGGTGAAAGTCAACATCCCGTTCATCCGCACCTACCTGCAAGGCGACTGGTCGGCCTTCGAAGGCACGGTGGAGCCTTTGGTTTCAGGAAACGTATTCTCACTGGACAACTCTTACGGATTGCCCAACGCCACGCTGAACATTCCCGAAGGCGTGGAAGTGACCAACTCCGGCAAGTCGTTCACCATCGGCAAGGTGACAGGAGGAGGCACGCTCGGCACGCTGAGCCCCAACTACAACTCGGGCGTGAACACGTGGCGAGTGGGATCGCTCAATGAAGACTTCACCTTCTATGCCACAGTGAAAGGCACCGGCACTATGTTCGAGAAAGTGGGCAGCGGCACCATGACCGTCACCAAGACGAACAGCTTCACGGGCAGTTGTACCATCTCGGCCGGAACGCTGTGCCTGAACAACCGTTCGGCTGGAAGCGGCATGCTGGGAACCGGCGCGCTGACCGTGAAGAACGGGGCCACACTGTGCGGAATGGGCATGCTGGAGAATGCGTCCGTCACCGTGGAACGCGGCGGCAAACTCTTCCCCGGAGTGCGAGAGAATTCCCTCACGGGCGAGATTGACTTTGCCGGAAAGCGGCTGACGGTGTCATCGGGCGCCACCTTGCAATTCTACATCGGGCGGCAGGGACGCAGCACGGAACTGACCGGACTGGCCGGACTGACCATGCGCGGAACGCTGAAAGTGCTCGTGAAAGAAGGGATCGCCCTCGAGCCCGGCGACGAGTTCCAATTGTGGGAAGCCGACCGGACGCAACTGACGTCCGACGACTTCGAACTGGACAGCCCGGGCGAAGGCTTGGAATGGGATACCTCGAGACTCGAAGAAGGCATCTTGCGCGTACAGACCGGCTCGGGCATCGAAAGCCTGAAAGCGTCGGGACAAGCCATGGAATGGCAGGCCTACACGACTGGCGGGGCTTTGGCAGGAACATTCACCTGCACGCCGGAAGGCATCCGCCAGCACATGGAAAGCCACGGCTTCGCCCCGGGTGTATACACCGTGAAGGCCGCACAAGGACAGGGCACCGCCGTCCGCAAGGTGACGGTAAAATAATGTGCGCCACGGATGTTTACAATCTTTAACGCGCGATCGGGAAAAATAAGCTGTAATGAATACAAATGTGGAAGATAATATTCGTATCTTTGCCTTGTCCCTGAAAGGTCAGAGCACAGTATTCACCCATTAAAACAACAACGACTATGGAAAAGAGCATTAAAGGAACGCGCACGGAGAAGAACCTCATGGTTTCTTTCGCCGGAGAATCGCAAGCAAGAATGAGATACACCTACTTTGCCAGCGCGGCAAAGAAGGAAGGTTACGAACAGATTGCTGCCATTTTCACGGAGACAGCCGACCAGGAGAAAGAACATGCCAAGCGGATGTTCAAGTGGTTGGAGGGAGGTATGGTGGAAATCACCGCCAGCTATCCCGCGGGAGTCATCGGCACCACGATGGAGAACCTGAAGGCCGCTGCCGCAGGGGAACATGAGGAATGGTCGCTGGACTATCCCAAGTTTGCCGACATCGCGGACGAAGAAGGCTTTCCGGCCATCGCCGCCATGTACCGCAACATCGCCGTGGCCGAGAAGGGGCACGAGGAACGCTACATTTGGCCTTGCTGAAGAACCTGGAGGAATTCAAGGTGTTCGTCAAGGACGGCGAGACGGTATGGCAGTGCCGCAACTGCGGTTACATCCACGTGGGCAAGGAAGCCCCGAAGGTTTGCCCGGCCTGCCTGCACCCGCAAGCCTATTTCGAAGTAAAGAAGGAGAACTATTGATTCCCCCTGCATACAGCCCCGCCAGGAAGGGTTCCGGCCCTTCTTGGCGGGGCTGTCCGTTTCTATCGTCCGGCAGCTTTCGGAAGGCCTGCCGGCAAAGTGGCCCGCAGACTCCGGAATGCTTCCTACAAGCAAACGGAAGGGGCAAATCCTGAATAAAGGATAAAAATAACGTCTCTTAGGGAAGTTTTAATCCGAACACGAAGAATATATTTGTTTCTTTGTAATGAACAAAAGAAAGGAAAGAAGTATGTTACCAGACGAAAGAACGATCCAATCCCGCAGCATGAGTGTGTACAAAGCCTTGTCGAGAACCATCCGTTGCACCTTTGCCGAACTGCAGCACCTCTGCAAGCTGGGTTCCACGGAGTTGTGCCTCGGCATTGCACGCCTGATGCAGGAGCACAAGATCAAGGAAGAGCGGCTGGACGGCAACGTGTACTACAGCATTTGCTGCTGACCACCCGATATTCCATAATCGTACATCCCAAAGGGGGCAATGCGCCGCGGCGCATTGCCCCTTTGGGATGTCTCTTCCCCCCGTTCCCGTCAAGCACTCACAAACTGATTGATCCAATCCTTGATGCTTTGCACAATGGACTTCTTTTCCGCCACCGATGGCGTTTCAACCACCTGTTCTTCTCCGGCATCCGGCTCCTCGTCCTCCAGGGCCTTCACCTCTGCCGCGGCCTCTTTCCCCTTTTGCGGCACGGCATAATACTGCCGTATCAGTTCGTCAATCTTGCGGTCCTCTTCCTCCTGACTGGAAGAAAGGTCGGACATTTCGGCCACCGCGCGGTCGAACCCCGTGGCGATGATGGTGATTTTCGCTTCTTCGTCCAACGAGTTGTCTTCATACATTCCCCAAATCAGGTTGATGTTCTGGTTGTTCAGCGAGGCGATGAACTCGTTCATCTGCTTGATTTCGTTGATGAGCAACGGATGGCGCTCGCCCGTGTAGAGCACGCACAGCATCTTCTGCGACTTCTGTATGTCGTTGTCCTGCAAGAGCGGCGAGTTGAGGGCGCTGCGTATGGCATTCTGCACGCGGTTTTCCCCCTTGGCCGTCCCCGTCGTCATGATGGCCTTGTTCCCGTTCTTGAGCGTGGCCTCCACGTCGCGGAAATCCCGGTTGATGTTGCCCTTCATCGTGATGATCTCCGCGATGCTTTTCGCCGCCGTGGTGAGGATGTCGTCGGCCCGTTTGAAAGCCTCCTTGGCCGGGATGGGCACGTCGGCATTGTAAAGCTCCAGTATGCGCTCGTTGTTGATGACCAGCAGGGCGTCCACGTTCTTGCGCAATTCATGACGGGCGCCGCCCCGGTGCCCGTTCCTCCTCCCATCCCGGCGGTGACGAAGGCCATCTGCGTGCCGTCGTCGAAGAGCGTGCGCAAATCCTCCAAGCTTTCTTCGGCATAGCCTTCCGTCTTCCCCTTCTCGGGGTCGCCACCGGCTCCCAACCCCGGTCCCAGCTGCACCTTGCAAAGAACCTGCGAACTGGGATTCGGGGATTTGGCTGTCCGTGTCGGTCATACCGTAGGAAGCGGGGCCTGCGGCCATGTTGTCGGGGTGGAGTGTACGGCCGGTGCCGCCGCCCGAAGCCACGGAGAAGTAATGCTTGCCAGCCAACACGCGTTCTTTCTTATACGTGCCGGCTACGGGGTGCTGGAAGCGGGTAGGGTTGGTCGAGTTGCCGGTGATCGACACGTCGACGTTCTCCTTCCACATCACGGCCACGCCCTCGCGCACGTCGTCGGCGCCGTAGCATTTCACCTTGGCGCGCGGCCCGTCGGAGTACGGAGTTTCCTTCACCATGTTCAGTTCGCCCGTGAAGTAGTCGAACTTCGTCTGCACGTAGGTGAAACCGTTGATGCGCGAGATGATCAGCGCAGCGTCCTTGCCCAGGCCGTTGAGGATCACGCAAGCGGATTCTTGCGCACCTTGTTGGCCATTTCGGCAATCTTGATGGCGCCCTCGGCTGCGGCGAAAGACTCGTGGCCGGCCAAGAAGGCGAAGCACTGGGTCTCCTCGCGCAGCAGACGTGCAGCCAAGTTGCCGTGGCCGATGCCCACCTTGCGGTCGTCGGCTACGGATCCGGGAATGCAGAATGCCTGCAACCCCTCGCCGATCGCCTCGGCAGCGTCGGCCGCATTCTTGCAGCCCTTCTTGATGGCGATGGCGGCGCCTACGACATAGGCCCACTTGGCGTTCTCGAAGCAAATCATCTGCGTGTCTTCGCAAGTCTTATAAGGATCCAAACCGGCCTCTTCGCAAATTCTGTTCGCCTCTTCGATATCTTTGATGCCGTTCTCGTTCAAAGCAGCCAAAATCTGCTTCATACGACGGTCTTGACTCTCAAACTTCACTTCTCTTATCATAGTCTGGTTCCTCCTTATTATTCTTTACGTGGGTCAATAGCTTTAACAATTCCCTGCTCCGGCTTCGTACGGCCGTACGTGCCCGTAACAGACTTCAAGCGCCTCGTCGGACCGGAACGCCCTTCTTCACGGCCTCCATGAATTTACCCATGTGCACGAATTCGTAACCGCAAACCTGGTCGTCCTTGTCGAGGAACATTTTGGTGATGTAGCCTTCCGTCAGTTCCAAGTAGCGTGTGCCCTTGGCCAGCGTGCCGTAGATCGTGCCCACCTGGCTGCGCAGGCCCTTGCCCAGGTCTTCCAGGCCGGCGCCGATCATCAGGCCGCCTTCCGAGAAGGCAGACTGCGTGCGGCCGTAAACAATCTGGAGGAACAGTTCGCGCATGGCTGTGTTGATGGCGTCGCAGACCAGGTCGGTGTTCAGCGCTTCGAGGATGGTCTTGCCCGGCAGGATCTCCGATGCCATGGCGGCCGAATGCGTCATGCCCGAGCAACCGATGGTCTCCACCAAGCATTCCTGGATGACGCCTTCCTTCACGTTCAGCGTCAGTTTGCAGGCACCCTGCTGGGGAGCGCACCAACCGATACCGTGAGTCAAACCTGAGATGTCTTTAATCTCTTTTGCCTGCACCCATTTGCCTTCTTCCGGTATGGGAGCCGGTCCGTGGTTCGGGCCTTTGGCCACGCAACACATGTTTTCTACTTCGTGTGAATAAACCATAATTATACTAATTTATAGGTAATATTAATGAGATTCCGAACAAAATCCTCGTCTCTTTGCCTGCAAAGATAATCATTTTTTGGTATTCCATCTGTCGCCGGCATCAACTTTTTAGGTGAGAGCCGCGTTTTTTGTCGCACGCCCCGGAAGGCACGGCAAAAATATTCGAAATAATTTATAAAATAATATGCCGGATAAGTTTTTTTTCATACTTTTGCCGTCGGTTTTCCTCTGCCAACCGAGGACGAACCGCCGACAACGGAAGCCACAAGCGGCTTCGAACCCATGCCCATCCATGCAGAAAGGACAAGGCAACACGCGGAAACCATTTTTTCAGGAATGCAGCCCGCAGACATACAAACTCCTATATATCAGCAGGATATGAATACCTGCCGATATGGTCATCAAGTACTTATGAACGAATACGCGCCCCCTCCGCCAAGGGTCGGGCCACACGCCGTGCGGTGGTACATACTGGTCCTGCCCGCGGGGCACAAAGGCGACCCTGCCCGCGGCCTGCGGATGGAGTCGGAACGCAACTACAGGGAGACCGGCGACGAACTGGAATTCTTCGCCCCGCGCTACGTCGAAGTGAAGCGCAAGGGCGGCGGGTTCGTGCGCACGGAGCGGCCGCTGCTTTATAATTATGTGTTCATCCGCTCCTCGGAAGCCGACATCTACAGACGTCAACGCCTCACCCTGCAAGCCTACAGCTTCCTGCCCCGGGTAAGGAACGGGCAGGAAAGCCACTACCCCTACCTGTCCGACACGGAAATGGCCAACCTGCGCTGGGTGGCCGACGCCTACCGCGGCGAACTGCCCGTCTATTTCCCCGAGCCGGGAAAGCTGGCCAAGGGCGACCGCGTGCGCATCACCGACGGGGCGTTCAAAGGCGTGGAAGCCACGGTGGCCGTGCAGCCCGGGGCCGGGCACAAGGACGTCGTGGTCTGCCTCGAAGGCGGCTGGTGCGTCCCGCTCCTGCACGTCTCCGCCAAAGACTATGAAATCATCGGCCTGAACGAAAGCGGCAAGCACCAATACACCAAACTTTCCAACGACCGCATACTCCAAGGACTCCACGACGCTCTACGACACTACCACTTCCCCCAAGATGGACCGCCCGATGCCGGAAAAGATCTGGCTCGGGAAGCCATACGCACCTTCGGCCAACTGCAGCTGGACAGCGACGTGATGCGCTGCAAACAGGCATCCATACTGCTGATGGCCTACACCGTGGCAGGCGAATGGGACGAGCGGGACAAATGGAAGGCGTTCGCCCGCGCCATACTGCCGCTGCTGAAGGCGGAACAGGCACGCGCCCTGCTGCTGGTCACCCTCTACGGGTGCACCGACAACAACATCTATTACCGCGAGGCGCACGAACTGGTGGCCCCTTGGCGGAACGCCCCCAACCGGAAAAAAAGCAAAACCCAACTCATACGGTGGCTGGACGACTACGACGAATGGTTCGGCCACCCTGCCTGGCCCGACAAGAAGTGAGCGGCAGGCAAACATCATATCGTCTTCGCCCCATGCAACACCAGATGTCCTCACCGGGATTGGCGCGCCGCGCCGCAACGCCGTGCGGAGTGCGTCGGCGTACTTTGCGGAAAGTACTCGAATACTCCCCGCAGAGTACAATCCGAAACCCCGCAAGGCCACTGCCCGCTTTCGGCAAAAAGGAAGCCGGAAAGGCAGGCCCGCCCCCATCATCCCGAAGGTAGGAAATCGCATTTGTGGATTATAAAAAAAGCATAAACTTAGAAAAATCTCCTGCAAGCCGGACCGCACACCCGAAGGAAATGCTTAATTTTACGGCGGATAACAAGAAAAAGCCGCAAACGAAGGCGAACCGGACAAACACGCGGGCCAGCAACAATCGGCATCGCGACAAGCCGACGGCCACAGGAAGCGGCAGCGAAAATCCACGAAACCGACAACGACCACGACAGAGCATCATGAACGAAGACGAAATATCCAGAGAAATATTCAAACAGCCCCTGAAAATCTTCCGCATCTACAACGCAGGAAACTATGAACGCGAAAACCTGGTACTGATTGCAGGGGAAGAATGCACATTGAGCGACTTCATCCTCTTCCAAATGGAATACAACGAAAAAGACCTGCCCGACTACGCCAAGTCGCACTTCCTCACGTTCGACTGCATCGAACTGAAAGCCGGCGACCGCGTGCGCATCTACACCTGCAAGGGGAAGACCGCGAGGAAAAAGGAATCAACACGGGGAAAAACTACCACGTGATTTACTGGAACCTCGACGCCCCGGTCTGGAAAGAGCACGAAAACGAAGTGAAACTCCAACGCGAGGCCGACAGCTACGCGGCCCTGCTCAATTCAAAAGACGCATAACGGGATTTCAGAGGAGGCAACACGGCCATCGTGCCGCAAGCCGTAAAGCCGGCTCCCGGAAAAAGCCGGACCGCCGTTCACAGGCAGAAGCTGCCAGCACAAACCGCATACCGACAGGAGAAGAGGATTTGTTGGCATTGCGCCGGCATCAGCACGCCGGCAATCCTTCCGCTGACAGATTCTTCGCCCTCCCATCTTGGACTAACTGCACTTTTCCCTGACGGTCCTCATCGACAGAAGTACGAACATTTTACAAATCTCCACCAATACACAACTTTGCTTCAAATACGCTGCTCCCGAAGCAGGAAGCGCATCGGCTCCGGACGCCAACAGCCGCCCGCCACACAACCGCGGCTAAAACTGAAGGCCTCCTCCAAGACCATGCGACCTTCCCTTCACCGGAACGCCCCGCCTGTCAAGGCATTCAGCCACCGGCATGTGAACCCTGCGTGAACCCCGCGAAGATAGAGGGTTCACCGGAACGCACTGATACACAAAGAGTATGAACCCTGCGAACCCTTTCGCATAAAAAAACCGCTGAAGAGAGGAGGAAAGAAGGCCTCCCGCCCCGAAGCCTCCAAAACAGCACCACACGAAACGCCCCACAGTCCCCGTCCCCCATTCCACACACCAGAAACACGCCCGGCGCACAACGACCAACCGCCTTGCGCACAACGCGTCGCTCCCGTGCGCACAAGAACAAAGGACATCCCCAACCCGAAGGGCAAAATAACATACAAAACTCCGTTCTGGCAAACCCGGCCCGAACATCCCAACACAACAAACAACAGCCTCCCCCAAGCCGGTAACTTTTATCAATGCTACTTTAAACCTTATCAGCCCCCGGGGAGAGCTGTTTTCCCTAAAACCAACCTATGTCACAAACTTCACAAAACAACAAGCGGATTGCCAAGAACACGCTGCTGCTTTATGTGCGGATGTTCGTTATTATGGCAATAACGCTCTTCACGTCCAGGGTGGTTTTAACCACCTTAGGAGTTGTAGACTTCGGCATCTACAATGTAGTGGGAGGTGTTGTTGCCATGATGGGTATTTTGAACGGAGCCATGTCCGTGTCAACGCAACGATACCTTACGTTTGAATTAGGACGGAAAGACGCACTACGGCTAAAACAGGTATTCAGCATGTGCTTCACCATATTTGTCATACTTGCATTTATCGCCATTTTTCTGGCAGAAACCATTGGACTATGGTTCTTAAATACGCACATGATGATACCGGACGACCGGATGGCTGCCGCCAATTGGGTGTATCAGTTTTCTATCCTTGCATGCGTATCATCACTAATGGTAATACCATACAACGCCACCATAATAGCCCACGAACGTATGAATGTTTATGCCTACGTAGGTATATTGGAAGTGGTATTAAAACTAGCGATTGTCTACTTGTTGCTCGTGATTCCAGCCGACAGGCTTGCCTGTTATGGACTGCTTGTTTTCCTAAGCCAAACCATCGTCACTTGCACGTATATCCTATATTGCATCAAACATTTCAAAGAATCGCATTATAAGTTCTATTGGGAAAGGGCATTGTTCACCGAACTCATCTCCTATTCCGGCTGGAACTTGTTTGGCTCGATTTCCAGTCTGGTAAAAAGGACAAGGCCTTAACATTCTGCTCAGCATGTTTTTCACACCCGCGGTAAATGCAGCACGAGGTATTGCTTACCAGATCAATGCTGCCATCACGCAGTTCTTCACCAATTTCTATACAGCGGTACGTCCCCAAATCACCAAATATTATGCACAAGGCGACATGACAGAGATGACGAAACTCGTTTTTCGCAGTTCAAAAATGTCGTTCTATCTGATATTGCTGGTTTCAATGCCCATCATTATAGAAACTCCATATATTGTGAACTTATGGCTTGGACAATTACCTGAATACGTCGTGCCATTCACCCGGCTGATCATCGCCATATCTGCCATAGATTCAATGGCCACTCCCCCTAATGACGGCAGCCCATGCCACCGGAAACATCCGTCTTTACCAATCGTCAGTGGGAACAATGACCATGCTAAACATCCCGATTTCATACCTGTTTTTAAAATGGGGATTCTCGCCGATGGTTGTTTTTTACGTTTCATTGTCCATATCCATCGTGTGCCTTTTCATGCGCTTGTGGATTGTGCGCAAACTAATGGAATTCCCTGTAAAAGAATACATCATAAAAGTATTTGGCTCATCCCTGCTGGTATGTGCCATCGCGTTGGTCATACCATTATTGGCATATATACACATGCCGGAAGACATTTACAGCGTATTACTGATATGTATACTTTGTATTGTATCAAGCATAGGAACAATCTATTGCATAGGCTTAAATGCACAAGAGCGCCAGTTTGTATCGGAAATTATCAAAAAAGGAAAATTCTGCATAAACAATAATGGGAACAATCCAACTCGCAGCGCACGAAGTTTGCACCGGTTGCGGGGCATGTGCGTACAGATGCCCCAAACATTGCATACACATGAGAGAAGATGACAAAGGCATAGTGGTCCCAGTCATCGATGACACGATCTGCATTGAGTGCCACTCTTGTGAAAAAGCATGTCCGATACTAAACCCCGTGCCTTCCACAAGCCGACAATGGCTTATGCCGCTTGGTCGAACAACGAAGAAGAGCGCCGCACCTCCGCCTCTGGTGGAATAGCAGCAGAAATGTACAAGCATGCCTTGGCCAATGGCTACAAGATAGTAGGAGCATCACAGGACAAGAATTTCTCCGTCACCCACAAACTTACTACAAAAAGAGGAAGATGTTGAGCTTTTCAAGAATTCAAAGTATGTGTTCAGCGATGCGCATGCTGCTTTCGAGCCAATCAAGCAGGCCCTTAGCAAGGGTTGCAAAGTGCTATTCATAGGACTTCCTTGCCAAGTGGCAGCCTTACGTAAATTATTCAAGGACAACGAAAGCCTTCTATTGGTTGAACTAGTTTGCCATGGCACGACACCCTATTCATATCTGAAACAACACATAGACATGCTTTTCCCATCAGGCCGGGAAAACTGCGACACGGATGTCATTTCGCGACCCTCATACCTATACTTATACTTATACTTTTACTTTATACGACGAGGATGGCCAACGCTTCTACGCCAAGCGCACAAAAGATGGCGACACCTACCAATTCGGATACCACCGGGCGATAAGCTACAGAGAGAACTGTTATCATTGCCGCTTCGCCAAACCGGAACGCATTGCTGACATCACTATTGCCGACTATCATGGCCTTGGACTTTCCTCTCCTTGCAGCTACGATGCAAAAAACGTCTCGCTCATTCTTGTCAATACAACGAAAGGAATCCAATGGATTGAAGCACTGATTGCAAGCAAGCGAATCCACGCAGACCAGAGGCCATTGGAAGAACCTGTCAAAGGAGAAACCCAGCTCAGGCATCCCTCATTGAAAAGCAAGTATAGACTGATGTTTGAAAAGGAAATCTCCGCTTGGAATGGAGACTTTGAGAAGGCCATACAAAAGCCCATGCAAAGCTACAGACATGACGAAAGGCTTAAAACTACGTACCGTCTCCCTATCAAAGTTTTGAAACATATTGCAAAAAGCCATTATTGGGAATAAAAAGAAATAGATAGAAATGAAAATCGGAATTATCACCATACACAACTCGCCCAACTATGGGGCATGTCTGCAATCTTTTGCCCTATGGAAATACATCGCGAATTTGGGGGTATGAGACGGAGATTATCGACCTCCATCGTCCTCATCAAGCGGATTATGTTGCGAGCAAACGGTTCACCCGGAGTAGAGAAACGCAAGGATACTGTCTCCGCGCCATTAAGGGAAAGTTAAAGAAAATACTTGGACTATCACGACCACACAGGCATCTCAGCGATTCCGCGCAGGCGAAATTTGACGCCTTCAACAGCCAGATAAGGTTAAGCCAACCTTACCGCTCAATAGACTACTTATATGATAACCCGCCCGTCTACGACATCTACATCAGCGGCAGCGACCAACTATGGAATCCAGACCAGCCGTTTTGTCTGGAACCATATTTCTTAACCTTCGCTCCGCAAGGCAAGCGTAAAGTTGTCCTATGCGTCCAGCGTAGGCATAACAAAGCTGACAGAACAAGAGAAGGACTCTTTCGGGGAATGGCTTAAAAGCTATGATGCCATATCCGTACGTGAACTACAGACCAAAGAACTGATAGAAACACTTGTCGGGGAAGAATGTCGAGCAAGTGGCAGATCCGACATTCCTGCTTAACCCATCTGATTGGAAATCCATGGCTATAGCCCCAAAGCGAGATGGCTATCTGCTCTTGTTCACACTGCAATATGACAGACTGCTACTCAACTATGCCCGCAACCTTGGCAAGGAAAGCGGACGAAAAGTAGTCTACCTCACGGCCCTGCAACCAGAAAGTCAGGAACCGGACTACGAGGCTGTGACCAATGCAGGACCACGCGAATGGCTTGGACTGATAGGCAACGCCCAAATGATGATAACCGACTCATTCCATGGTACGGTATTCTCACTCATCATGGGCACGTCCAATTTCTTCACTTATATAGCCCCTACCAACAAACGTGGTATACGCATCACAGAGTTGCTCGAAACATATTGCCTGACCGACCATCTGCTCTCAGCCGACCTAGACCAGACATACGACCAACTCGAAGCAAACACGATAGACCATAAAAAAGTGGAGAATATTATGGGAAATGAACGGAACAGGTCGCGCCAGTTCTTAAACGATAATTTGCAATGACTACGCAACGACTTCATTGGATTGATTGGAGCAAGGCCTTACTGATTTACCTCGTGGTACTTGCCCACTATGGAAATATACCCCCATGGTTGACAATCTGATTTGTGCATTTCACATGCCGGCATTCTTCATGATTTCCGGCTATCTGCACAAACCAATTGCCCCAAGTCTGTCTATAGCCAAGAATTTTAAGCGGCTTATCGTACCAGCATTACTATTCTCATTGCTGTGTTGGGGATATTACACCGGACTGATGCTCATCAAACACACGCCCTTTTCTTGGGATGAATACATATACAAGCCACGGCTCGGCATTATTCGTTATGACAGGCCTCACGTTTCGCCTCCTTGTGGTGAGAGCTGGTTCTTACAAGTATTGTTCATTTGCCAAGTCGTGATTGATGTTTTTGTCCGAAAGGGTTATAAAACATTAATTGCGCTGAGTCTTACTTGCATAGTTGCTACCGCTATTTGGTATGGCATGGGAATTGATGACAAACGTAACTTGTTCTTTTTACAACGCACCTGTGCCAGTCTCCCATTCGTGATTTTGGGTTTCATGGCCAAAGAGAAGAATTGGCTACGAAGGCCATCACAAACGTATTGGTTCCCAATTATATTAGCCGTTTTATATATTGTCGGTGTCATATACAATGGACGAGTTGGCATTGCCACATGGCGATTTGGTCATAGCGCCGTCCTATTCTTCCTAATTGCAACCATCGGGTGCTTTAGCTTCTTCTTGTTTGTTAATAAATTTAAAAATGGAGGGGGCAAATTATTGATTACTATATCAAACGGAACAATAGTCATCCTTTGCCTGCATAGGCTTATGATACCGTTTTTTATGCATTTTCATATCAACGCCTACATAGGTTCGTTGCTCATCGTCGCCGTTTGTTATCCCTTGATATTGTTTTTCAATAAATACCTTCCTTGGTTTACCGGAAAAATAAAAAAATGAACATATCGGATATTCATAATTGTTATGGCTGTGGCGTATGTGCCACAGTCTGTCCACGGATATTATAAAGATCGGCTTGAATACCAACGGATTCTATGAACCGCATGTTACAGACCATTCACAATGCACTGATTGCGGATTATGCGTAAATATGTGTTCTCATATACAGGACGGTTTGTCGTTGACAGATTGTTGCATTAAAAGCTATGCGGCATGGAGCAATGATGCGCAAGTACGCCGTAAATGTTCTTCAGGTGGTGTGGGCTTTGAGATTGGGCGCATACTGATAGAAAGAGGCTATAAAGTCTGCGGTGTAAGGTATAATCCGAATATGAACCGCGCCGAACACTACATCGCTTCGACTATAGAAGAACTCATTCCGTCAATAGGGAGCAAGTATATACAGAGTTATACTGTCGATGGATTCAAAGCAATCAACCGAAAGGAGAAATTCCTTGTAACAGGAACTCCTTGCCAGATAGATTCTTTCAGAAGATATATCCGGAAGTTCCGTTGCGAGAACAATTTCGTGCTGATGGACTTTTTCTGTCATGGTGTGCCGTCCATGTGGTTGTGGCGCAAATATGTATCTGGAGTGGAGGAAAGGATAGGAAAAGTCACTTATGCCTCATGGCGTAACAAATTCACCGACAGATATGATACATGGGCGATGTCCAGGGATGGCGAACAACTGGAAGAGAAGGTGGATTGGCATGACTCCTACAATATATTAATAAA
>VOFD01002662.1_pt1 | contig 47568 bp, 77 predicted proteins | sample 5384101 | NCBI WGS metagenome assembly VOFD01 (sample SAMN12384723, study PRJNA508395) | human gut metagenome | isolation source: healthy gut C | host: Homo sapiens
TATCGAAATGCAGAAGGTTATGAGTGCCGTTGACCTCGGTGCGGAAGCGATCATGGATCTTTCCAGTCACGGCAACACACAGCCATTCCGTCAGAAACTGACAAGTGAATGTCCGGTTATGATCGGTACGGTTCCTGTTTATGACAGCGTGATCCATTACCAGAGAGATCTGGCTACACTGACTGCAAAGGATTTTATCGATGTTATCCGTATGCATGCAGAAGACGGTGTAGACTTTGTAACGCCGCACTGCGGTATTACACGCAAAACCATCGAACAGATCAAAAAGCACAAACGTAAAATGAATATCGTAAGCCGCGGAGGAAGTCTTGTCTTTGCCTGGATGAGAATGACGGGAGAGGAAAATCCTTTTTATGAATATTTTGATGAAATCCTTGACATCTGCGAAGAATACGATGTGACGATTTCTCTTGGCGATGCATGCCGTCCTGGATGCCTTGCCGATGCAACCGATGTCTGTCAGATTGAAGAACTTGTCCGTCTGGGAGAACTGACCAAACGTGCCTGGGATAATGATGTCCAGGTTATGGTAGAAGGTCCTGGCCATGTGCCGCTGGATCAGGTTGCCGCCAACATGAAGGTACAGCAGAGTATCTGCATGGGTGCTCCTTTTTATGTACTTTATCCCTCTTGTAACCGACATTGCTCCGGGATATGACCATATCACTGCGGCGATCGGAGGTGCAGTTGCCGCTATGAACGGTGCCGCTTTCCTTTGCTATGTTACACCGGCTGAACACCTGGCTCTGCCGAATGTGGAGGATACCAAGCAGGGAATCATTGCTTCCAAGATCGCGACTCACGCGGCGGATATTGCGAAGGGTATTCCGGGAGCAAGAGACATCGATGACCGCATGGGCGCCGCCCGCCAGAAACTGGACTGGGATGCACAGTATGCATGCGCTCTGGATCCGGAAACAGCAAGAGCCATCCGTGACAGCCGCAAACCGGAAGATGACCACAGCGATACCTGCAGTATGTGCGGAAAATTCTGCGCGGTCCGAAGTATGAACAAAGCACTTGCCGGAGAATACATTGATATTCTTTAAGACAGAAAATGCCCGGGTCAAAAAGACCTTTTGATTCAAGAATGCCTCTGGCATTCTTGTTGCTCGCCGCCTACAGAGGCGGGAGTCACCTCACATCTGATGTATAACACAAAAGCGAATCTCGGATATTGTATCCTTGATTCGCTTTTTTATTGCTTTTTATTTGTTATTTTATTTATTCTTCCGGTGCTTCAAAGCTGTGATCTACGGTGATCACACAGGTTGCACCATTTTCCATTTCTGAGATCAACTGCATCAGCTGATGCAATACACGGTCGGTATCTTTCTGTGTATATTCTGCCGGGACAAGAAGATCAAAGATCAGATTGACCGGCGTTGTTTTCACCAGCCGGAAATCGTGAAAACTCAGTTTGCTGTCTAACGCTTTGATGATATGTTCCGTCTTTTCTTTTAACCGAAGTACTTCCGCATCGTGCGGCTCGACCGGATCATATGGATCACCAAGGTGATATTCAGCTCTTTTCCGACTTCCCGCTCAATACGGTCAATGATTGCATGGGATACTTCAATATTCACATCGTTCGGCACCTCTGCATGAATGGTTGCCATTCCCTGATTTGGTCCGTAATTATGCACGATCAGATCATGCGTTCCGACAATACCATCATAGGATTCTACCATCTGTGAAATTTTCTGATACAATTCTGCCGGAACCCTCTGTCCGATCAGCGGCTCCAGTGTGTCTTTTTGCAATTGAAAATCCGGACCAGATGACAAGCAATGATACGATCAGTCCTGCGATCGCATCAATATTTACGTTTGCAACATAACAGATCAAAATAGAAACAACGGTCGCACTTGTCGTAATGACATCTCCGAGGGAATCTGCCGCAGTTGCCAGCATGACTTTTGAATCTATTTTTTTACCAAGTTTTCTATTGAATCTTTGCCATCCACAATTTCACCAGGATCGACAGGATCAGGATCAGAAACGGCACCAAGTCAAACGTGATATCTTCCGGATGCATCAGCTTGCCTGCTGACGTTTTGAAAAAGTAAATCCAACCTCAATGACCAGAAACGATACGATCAGTCGCAATGTATTCAATTCTTCCATGACCGAACGGATGCTCCGCATCTGCCGGTTTCCCTGCCATTTTTACCCCGATAAAACTGATGATTGATGATGCCGCATCGGATAAATTATTAAACGCATCTGCCGTGACTGCCAGAGAATGCATCAGCGTACCGATGATTAACTTTGCCGCAAACAGAAATACATTACAGAAAATACCGACGACACTGGCAAGAATCCCATACCGGGTACGCACCTCCGTTGATTCTGTGTTTTCACTGTCTCTTACAAACCTGCGAACTAAAAAAATCTGTCATACCTTCCTGAAAACCCCTTTTGATTTAAATTCCAGATTCAAGAATGTCTCTGGATGACCCGCCGTTTATAACGGCGAGAACCACTGCACTTCTGATATCATTCTCACTATTATATTGAAATCCTCTGAAAAAAATCAATATCTGTCCGCTTTTTTTTTTATCTTCCGTTTGCAGGCTCTACGTTAATTGTTTTTCCTTTAATTTTGGTGTTTTTCATGGCACGGAGTACATCAGCCGCATTTTCACGCGGAACTTCAACGAATGTATATTTGTCATACATATCGATCGTTCCGACCAGTTTTCCCGGAATACCGGATTCTCCTGCAACTGCCCCGAGAATATCGCCCGGGCGTACTTTCTGTTTTTTACCAATGTTGATGAAGAGACGTACCATGCCTGCTTCTGCCCCGGTATCACCGAAATCTTCCATATGCCCACGGTCATTATTCTGCTCATTTTCACCCAGTGCCTGTTTCAGAAATCTTTGCCGCAATGTCCATCGCTGTGTAGTCTTCTTCGTTAAGTTTCTGTTCGATGATACGTGTCATGCGGTTTAAGTCTTCGTTTTTAATGATATGGTCGATCTCATCCAGCACTTTTTCCAGACGGATGGCTGTAATATCATTCAGAGACGGAATTGGCTGTGCGTAGATTTTTTGTCTTACAGTAACGCTGGATGTCTTTCAGCTTATAAACTTCACGTCCTACAACAAACGTAAATGCCTTTCCGACACGACCGGCACGACCGGTACGGCCGATACGGTGCACATAAAATTCATCATCCTGCGGCACATCATAATTAAACACTGCCTCTACATCATCTACATCAATACCACGGGCCGCCACATCGGTGGCGATCAGGATCTCTGTTTTGCCGCCGCGGAAGCCTTTCATAACACGGTCTCTCTGGCTCTGCTTCATATCTCCATGCAGACCTTCCGCAAAATATCCCCGTCCTTTCAGTGCCTCAGTCAGCTCATCCACACGTTTTTTTTGTATTGCAGAATACAAGGGAGAGCTTTGGATTGTACATATCCAGAAGTCTTGAGAGAACTTCTTCTTTGTTCTTCTGTTTTACTTCATAATAGTACTGGTCGATATTTTTTTACGGTCAGTTCTTTCTTTACGACACGAACCAGAACAGCATCTTTCTGATAATTTTTCGTGATGTCCATGATCGGCTTCGGCATGGTCGCAGAAAAGAGAACCGTCTGACGCTCTTCCGGTGCATCTTTCAAAATCGTCTCGATATCCTCACGGAATCCCATGTTCAGCATCTCATCTGCCTCATCCAGCACGATCGTGTGAAGGTTGTCGAAACGTAAGGTGCGACGGCGAAGATGATCCATCACTCGGCCCGGTGTTCCGATCACAAGCCGCACACCACCTTTTAAGGAACGGATCTGTTTTCCGATATCCTGTCCGCCGTAGATCGGCAGGATCTTGATGCCGTGCATATACTTTGCCAGGTTGCGGATCTCATCTGCTACCTGGATGGCCAGTTCTCTTGTCGGACACAGAATGATTGCCTGCAGTTTCCGGTTCTTCGGATCGATCTTCTGAAGAAGCGGAATACCAAAAGTCGCTGTTTTTCCGGTACCTGTCTGCGCCTGACCGATTACGTCATGTCCGGCCATCACTTCTGGAATCGCTTTTGCCTGGATCGGGCTTGGCTCTTCAAATCCCATCTCTGTAATAGCTCGAAGAATCTTCGGGTCAAGTCCAAGTGTATCAAATTTTATGATTTCCATATATTAAATCCTTTCTTTCTGTTGCAAATACCCTTTTATTTCAAATCTCACTGACATAACGCTCCTCACTGCTCAGTGTTTCATGCACTTACAGCTACAAAATACTTATATGTTCATATAATGACGTCGGAGGAAAAAGTCCCCAACTATATTTGAAAAACAAGGCATAAAAAATACCGCCTCTTTATTTATCTAATGTGAGGCGGAAGAGTAACAATTCACATATGCCAGTCATTTTAACATATCCCGTTTTGAAATTCAACTGTTCATTTTAATTTGAAACCAGACACATATTTGAGCAACATGCAATTCCGGCAAACAATGCTTCGCATTATCCTCTGTAAATTTCTGCACAGCCCGAACTGATTATTGGCTATTGTAAAAACAGGGTTGCATTTTTTATGTTTTCGGTATAATATACATATAACTACACATAGTATTCAAAACTACATGTAACGGTTTTGATTTCAATATTTATTTTATATTGCTTTCAAGTCATGAGGTATGATCACGAATATCTGAAAATTGCTCTCACAATTCTGTCATCTGACTTGAATCATGTTTCAAAGGAGGTATTCACTATGTTAGAAAAAATCAAAGATCCCGGAAGTGCGATCACACACTTCATTGGTATGCTGATGGCAATGTTTGCCGCCACACCGCTGATCATCAAATCTCTGCATGAGCCGGATTATATCCATGTGATTTCCCTGACTGTTTTTATTGTGAGTATGATCCTACTCTATGCGGCAAGCACGATCTACCATACTTTAAATCTTTCAGAAAGAACAAATCGTATTCTCCGCAAGTTAGACCACAGTATGATCTTCGTACTGATTGCCGGAAGCTACACACCGATCTGCCTGATCGTTTTGAAAGGTCCGGTCGGATATTTCCTGTTCGCTCTTGTCTGGGCAATCGCACTGATCGGCATTATCGTAAAAATCTGCTGGATCACCTGTCCGAAATGGTTTTCTTCTGTGCTTTATATCAGCATGGGCTGGGTCTGCGTACTGGCTTTCACACAGATTGTCAATTCGCTCTCTCCGGCAGCTTTTGGATGGCTCCTGGCAGGCGGTATCATTTACACTGTCGGCGGCATCATTTATGCTTTGAAAGTTCCGCTGTTCGATGCAAAGCACAAAAATTTCGGCTCACATGAGATCTTCCATCTGTTCGTGATGGCAGGAAGTGCATGCCACTTTATTCTTATGTATGTTTATATCGCTTAATGACTGTGAAATCATTTCGATTATTCAAGAATGCCTCTGGCATTCTTGCCGAAAGATAAAATTTCAGAGGTTCTGATTTTGCTCAGAGCCTCTTTTTGTATCCTGAGAACCTTTTTTCTTTGCATATTTTTTCTTTGATCAGGTTTTCTTTTTCTTTTCTCGTCAACTGTTTGATCGCATATTCCCGCTTCATTGCTTCTTGTTTTCCCTGAAATTCTTCATAATAGACCAGTGTGACCGGTCTGCGGTTCCTCGTATCTTTTGCACCGGATTTCCCGCCGTTATGGGCTTTGAGACGCTTGTCCAGATCATTTGTCCAACCGGTATAATACGTGCCGTCACTGCACTTTTAAAATATAGGTATAACACATACTTTCCATTCACTTTCAACTGTTTCATATCTTCGTATTGTGACATACTCCTGCCTCTGATACAAATCGCTTGCTCTCTTCCATCAGAAACGCGAGTCATCTCACATCCGGTATATGTAAAGCGGAGGATTTCCCCGCATTATTTCAAGCAATCGGCAAAGCGGTATATTTTCAACTAAGACAAATTTGTTGCTCGCCACTTATAGAAGTGGAAGTCTTCTCCGACTAAGATAAAACCTGTAAAATGAATCCGATTGCAAATATTGTATCTTTGCGTGCGACTCCTTACGGATACCGTATAGCCTAATATAGTATACGCTTTCTCTCACTTTTTGTGAATCATCTTTCTTTTTTGATGTCAAAACGGCTTTTGTACAAGCACATCGTAGTTTCAGGCTTTTGACCCTGGCATCATTATATTATTCAAGATATAAAAACGGATCTTCTGTTGCTCCGTCTTTCTCCATGGCAAAATATAGATTTGTGCCTTCTTTGCAGTAGTATTTGGTCGGCTGTGCCACGTATCCTAAAAAGTTGTCCTCTCTCGACTACATCGCCTTCTGCTACGGCTACATTCTCAAGCTGGCCGTAGATCAGCGTGTACTGATCTCCGAGATTCATGCGGATCGTTGTTCCTGTTTCATCATTTGTTGTGATGGAATCAACGATTCCTTTTGCCGCAGATACGACCTGTGCCCCTTCTTCCGCCCCGAAGATCAGTGCCGGATTATATTTATACTGATCCAGCGTTGCAAAATACACGGTAGAATCCATGCTGTAGTCCATGAGCACTTTGCCGGCTACCGGCCACTGAAGTTCCTGTGTGGACGCAAAGCTGACCGTCGGACTGACCACTGCGTTGACCTGTCCGGAGGAAACTTTTTCGGTCTCCATGCCTTCTGTCTCTGCTTCTGTTTCCTGCCCGGCTGTTTCCTGTTCTGCCCTTATCTGACGATTGCCGCCTGCCAGTGATTTCGGATCAACATCCATCTCATTTGCCTGAGAAGCCAGATTTGCTTCCGCTTCTGATGAAATCACCGCCTCAGCTTCTGTTTCGACAGGACTTTCATTCAGATCCACCATATGCTCTTTTTGCCGGTTCCTGTGCCGTATCCGACAGATCAACAGCATAGTAGGTCGTTGCCGCAGCCGCCCCTACAAGACATAAAGTCAGAACCAACATCGCACCTTTTTTTTCGCGTAAACCATTTTCCATCCTTCTTCTGCATATCCCTTCACCTCATAAATTCAGATTTGCAACCAAACAGTTACCTTATTCTCATTTTTTCCGATTTTGGTTTTTTATGCGAAGTGAATATGAAAGAAACTATATTTCTATGATGTTCTTTTTTTTTTTTCAAGTCGAACGCACGTGAGACTTGGCACGCGATTCTGGTCAGCTTTGCTGACATTTACCCAACAGAATCGCTGTGCATTCTCGCGGAGCGTTTATCTTAGTCGGAGATTGCTCTCCCACTAAGACAAATTTGTTGCTCGCCACTTATAGGAGTCTTCTCCGACTAAGATAAAAACAGGCAGTTGGCTTTTTCATATCCAACTGCCCATTTTTGCTATTTCTTTATCATTCTTTTATGCTTCTACGGTCACTTTATCCAGATGCCAGATTTCATCTACATACTGCTGGATGGTACGGTCTGATGTGAACTTGCCGGCGCATGCGTGTTCATCATTGCCATTCTTGCCCAGCCTGTTTCGTCACGGTATGCTTTTTTCTACTCTCTCCTGAGCTTCTGCGTAAGACTTGAAGTCTGCCAGGATGAAGTAAGTATCTGCTCTGTCGCTGCTGTTTGTGTTCAGCAGGGAATCGTAGATATCACGGAATCTTTCTGGATCATCCGGAGCATATTCTCCATTGATCAGCTGCATCAGGACACGACGGATATCCTGGTCGTTGTTGAAATAATCCATCGGATTGTAGCCGCCGTTGTTCTCGTAATTGATAACTTCCTGAGCGGACAGACCGAAAATAAATGCATTTTTTCTTCTCCAACTTCCTGAACGATCTCTACGTTTGCTCCGTCCATGGTTCCCAGAGTCAGGGCACCGTTCAGCATGAACTTCATGTTACCGGTACCGGAAGCCTCTTTACTTGCGGTGGAAATCTGCTCGGAAACATCGGCAGCGGCAAAGATCCATTCTGCATTGGATACACGGTAATCTTCGATAAATACAACTTTCAGTTTTCCGTTGATGCTCTTATCGTTGTTGATCACATCTGCAACAGAGTTGATCAGTTTGATCGTCAGTTTTGCACGACGATATCCGGCAGCTGCTTTTTGCACCAAAGATGAAGGTTCTCGGGTAGAACGGCATATCCGGATGATCTTTGATCTTATTGTACAGATAAATAATATGAAGGATATTCAGCAGCTGGCGCTTGTACTCATGAAGTCTCTTAACCTGTACATCAAAAGATGGAACGAGGATCTACATCGATACCGTTGTGCTCTTTGATATATTTTGCCAGACGCAGTTTGTTCTGATATTTGATATTCATAAATTCCTGCTGTGCTTTTTTATCATCCACAAACAGTTTCAATTTGGACATCTGAGTCAGATCTGTGATCCATTCATCTCCGATATGATCTGTTACCCAATTTGCCAGCAGCGGGTTTGCATGAAGCAGGAAACGTCTCTGTGTGATGCCGTTTGTCTTGTTGTTGAATTTCTCAGGCATCATTTCATAGAAGTCTTTTAATTCCTGATTCTTCAGGATCTCTGTATGAAGGCGTGCAACACCGTTTACAGAATAACCTGCACGATAGCCAGATGTGCCATTTTAACCTGTCCATCGTAAATGATAGCCATCTTGCGGATTTTCTCCTGGTTGCCCGGATATTTTTTCTGGATCTCTTCCACAAATCTGCGGTTGATTTCCTCGATGATCTGGTAGATACGCGGAAGCAGACGGGAGAACAGCTCGATCGGCCATTTCTCCAGAGCCTCAGCCATAATCGTATGGTTTGTATAAGCGCATGTTTTTGTTGTGATTTCCCATGCTTCATCCCATTCCATTCCTTCCTCATCCATCAGGATTCTCATAAGTTCTGCGACAGCCACGGTCGGGTGGGTATCGTTCAGCTGGAAGGTTGCCTTCTCATAGAACTTACGGATATCAGAATGATTCTTCTTATATTTTTCAATCGCTGCCTGCACGCTTGCGGAGATGAAGAAATACTGCTGTTTCAGACGCAGCTCTTTTCCGGCATAGTGGTTATCGTTCGGGTAGAGAACTTCTACGATATTTCTTGCCAGGTTTTCCTGTTCTACGGCTTTCTGATAATCACCTTTATCGAAAGAATCCAGCTGGAAGTCGTTGATCGCTTCTGCATCCCATACACGCAGTGTATTTACTACATTGTTGTTGTATCCAACGATCGGAATATCAAACGGGATTGCACGTACAGACTGATAACCTTCCTGGATAAATTTGTTGCGTTTTTGTTGCTTCATCGTATTCTACACGGATATAGCCGCCGAATTTTACTTCCTTTGCATATTCCGGGCGGCGCAGCTCAAACGGGTTGCCGTCCTTTAACCAGTTATCCGGCACCTCTACCTGATAGCCGTCCTCGATTTTCTGTTTGAACATACCATAACGGTAGCGGATGCCGCAGCCGTATGCTGCGGGTAGCCAAGGGTAGCCAGGGAATCCAGGAAGCATGCCGCCAGACGTCCAAGACCGCCGTTTCCAAGCGCCGCATCCGGCTCCTGGTCCTCGATCACATTCAGGTCAAAGCCCAGCTCTTCCAGAGCTTCTTTTACTTCTTTGTACTCTGTCAGATTGATGAGGTTGTTTCCGAGCGCACGTCCCATAAGGAATTCCATGGACATATAATAAACCATTTTCGGGTCTTCTTCTTCGTAAACTTTCTGGGTTTCCATCCAGTTGTCAATAATCGTATCCTTGACCGCATAGGATACTGCCTGAAATACCTGCTGTTTTGTTGCGTCAACCAGTGTCTGACGGTACAGTGTTTTCAGGTTGCTTTTCACACTCTCAATAAATACTTCTTTGTCAAATCTTTTGCTCACAGCAAATCCTCCTTATTTCTGTGTCTTTTCAACACCCATGCGTACACTTTCACCGTTAATACTCCATTCTTTTTCGTATCCGGCAATACTTCCAAGAACAATCTCATCTGCAAGGACTTCATCCTTAATCTCATCCATATGGTCTTTCAGGACGGTGAGGATCTTTTCGTTGTCAGCTGCATACAGGCGGATTCTGTCCATTACCTCAAAACCTGCCTCTTTACGCATGGTCTGGACTTTACTGATCAGTTCTCTCACAAATCCCTCCTCAATCAATTCCGGAGTAAGGTTGGTATCCAGAACAACGGTAATATCGTTATCCTGCTCAGATACATAGCCTTCGATCTGTGCTGTATCAATCAGTAAATCTGTCTCATATAATACAACTTCACTGCCATTGATGTCAAGCGTGAGGGAGCCTTTGTCTTTCAGCTCATCCATTGCCTGATTGCCATCAAGTGCAGAAAGTGCCTGTTTGATACCGCCAAGCAGTTTGCCGTATTTTGGTCCTACGGTTTTCAGTCAAGTGGTTTGAAGCTGTAAGAAGTAAAGTCTTTTACATCCTGTGTAAAGGTAACTTTCTTGCTGTTCAGCTCGTCACGGATAATGTCTGCGAAGTATTTTGATCTTATCCTGCTCCATTCCCTTGGCCCAGAAACGCTCACGGCTTCTTCTGACATACCAGTTAGACATGTCGTCTACAAATTCCTGCAATGCCCTTGCGGACTCCGGAATCCGGTAATTTGCCAGGTTGTCATCCACGGTCTGAATCATGGTGTTCATCTTGGAGAGCAGCCATTTGTCCATCACGGAAAGCTTCTCATAGTCAAGCGTATATTTCGATGCGTCAAAATTCGTCAATGTTCGCATACAGCACGAAGAATGCATAGGTATTCCAGAGCGTACCCATGAACTTGCTCTGTCCCTCCATAACCGCTTTTCCATGGAACCGGTTGGGCAGCCACGGCGCACTGTTGACATAGAAGTACCAGCGGATCGCGTCTGCGCCATATTTTTCCAGCGCCTCGAACGGATCGACTGCATTTCCCTTGGACTTGCTCATCTTCTGTCCGTTCTCATCCTGCACATGTCCGAGTACGATAACGTTCTTGATACGGTGCTTTGTTGAACAGGATCGTGGACTCCGCCAGCAGGGAGTAGAACCATCCACGCGTCTGGTCGACAGCCTCAGAGATAAAGTCCGCCGGGAACTGTTTTTCAAACAAGTCTCTTTGTTTTCAAATGGATAGTGATGCTGCGCAAAAGGCATAGAACCCGGAATCAAACCAGCAGTCGATCACCTCCGGCACCCGGTGCATCGGTTTGCCACACTTCGGACACTTGATCGTGATCTCATCGATGTACGGACGGTGCAGTTCTACGGTTTTTGCCTTTTCATTTCCACTCATTTCGAACAGTTCTGACGGCTTCCGATCGAATGCTGATGTCCGCATTCGCAGCTCCCAAATGTTCAGCGGAGTTCCCCAGTAACGGTTACGGCTGATACCCCAGTCCTGAACATTCTCCAGCCAGTCGCCAAAACGTCCTTTACCGATGCTTTCCGGAATCCAGTTGCGTGGGCAGTAAGGAACGATCTTGAATCCTTTGTACAGCAGGCCTTTTTCCCAGATGGTTTTCAGTGCCCACCATTCAGACTCGATATAGTTATCATCATAAGTAACATACGGATTTTTCATGTCAGCCCAGAAACCAACGGTGTTGGAGAAATCCTCCCACATACCTTTGTATTTCCATACGCTCTCTTTACATTTATCAATGAAAGGAACCAGTCCATATTCTTCGATCTGATCTTTTCCGTCCAGACCGAGCATTTTTTCTACTTCCAGCTCAACCGGGAGTCCGTGGGTATCCCAGCCTGCCTTACGCGGAACCATGCAGCCTTTCATGGTGCGGTAACGCGGGATCATGTCTTTGATGACACGGGTCAGAACATGTCCGATATGCGGTTTACCGTTAGCTGTTGGCGGTCCGTCATAAAAGGTGTAAGTTTCACCTTCTTTTACGGTTTTCCATACTCTTTTCAAAGATGTGGTTCTCTTCCCAGAATTTCTCAACATTTTTTTTCTCTGTCTACGAAATTCAGATTTGTCGAAACTTTTTCGTACATAAGCAACCTCCTGTCCTTATTATAAGGAATAAATCAAAAAAGTCGCCATCCTGTAAAAGGATGACAGCCAATACTCTCATAACCACCTGTTACAACATACCGACAAAATGCGATATGCGTTCCCGATAACGGGGGAATCCGGCACGACTTACTTTCAGCGATGCTGTAAAACAGCTTTCAGTCTGCAACTCCGAAGTGATATTCCGCCTGTGTTACTTGTACTCCTTCCCACCCACCGGAGCTCTCTGTGTCTTTTACGACAGACGTACTTGTCTTCTTCTGCGTTATTTTCCTGTTAGTCTGTCCCTATTATATAGTAGAAATTCCGGAAAAGTCAAGGCAAAAAAGTTGTTCAGCTATAAGAGTTGCCTGACAAACATATTCTTTTTTCTATTTGTCATTTTCTCAATCTTATATTTGCCAAAAGGTACTAAATATTTCATATATCATCATTGAATTTTCAGTTAAATATGCTATGATAAATTTGAGTTATGATGCCAGAGTGAGAGGATCCATCACTTTATAACGAAGCAATTCGCCGGCATCATTTTTATTCTCAACATCTTTAATATTTATCTTATGAAAGGAGAGAAAAGAAATGAAGAAAAACACACTCAAACGCTTTATGGCTTCTGCAATGACAGCCGTTATGTGTGTCAGCTCACTGGGAACATTAGCTGTAAATGCTGCTCCTGCTGACCCGGTCGCTGAAACCTCTGTTGTCGACAATCTGATGAGCAAAATGACGCTCCGTCAGAAGATCGCCCAGATGATGATGCCTGATTTCCGTAAATGGCAGACAGAATCGGACTCGGGACAGAAAAATTTCCAGGTGATGAACGATGAAGTGGCTCAGATCATCAAGGATTATGATTTCGGCGGAGTTATTCTTTTCGCTGAAAACGTAGCTCAGACAGATCAGACACTGAAACTGACAACGGATCTTCAGGAAGGCGCCACAGGCGGAACGGACGGCAAACAACATCCCGTCGCTCCTGACAATCGACCAGGAAGGCGGTATTGTTTACCGTCTCGGAAGCGGAACGGCTCTTCCTGGAAACATGGCTCTCGGTGCAACCAGAAGCACGGACGCTGCAACACAGTCCGGAGAAGGGATCGGACGCGAGCTGAGTGCCCTCGGCACCAACGTAGACTTTGCACCTGTTGCCGATGTCAACAGCAATCCTTCCAACCCGGTTATCGGCCTTCGTTCTTACGGAAGCGATCCGGAACTGGTAGGAAGCATGGCAACTGCTGCCATGAAAGGTATGCAGAAGTACAACATCGCTACTGCTGCCAAACATTTCCCGGGTCATGGCGATACCGCTACAGACTCCCCACACAGGTCTTCCTTTGTGTAGACAAATCTCTGGACGAACTCAGACAGTGTGAACTCGTTCCGTTCCAGAAAATGATCGACAACGGCGTAGACATGCTGATGACAGCACACATTCAGTATCCACAGGTTGAAAAAGAAACTGCCATTTCTAAGAAAGACGGTTCCGAGATCAGTCTCCCGGCAACGCTTTCCAAAACCATTCTTACTGACCTTGTAAGAAACGAAATGCACTATGACGGCATCATCGTAACCGATGCCCTGAACATGGATGCGATTTCTCAGAACTTCGGCGAAACCGATGCCTGCATCCGTGCCATCAAAGCCGGTGTTGACATTTGCCTGATGCCGACTATCCTCAGAAGCAAGGCAGATATGCCGAAAATGGATGCGATCCTGGACGGCGTAGAAGCCGCTGTTAATTCAGGAGAGATCTCTGTGGATCGCATCAACGAATCTGTTAAGAGAATCCTTTCTCTGAAAGAAAAGAGAGGCATCCTGAATTACACAAGCGATACTCGTACTTACGAGGAAAAACTTGCCGTTGCAAACGAGCAGGTTGGTTCTGAACAGAATCGTGACATTGAGAGAAATATTTCTGCCCAGGCTGTTACCGTTATCAAAAAATAACGACAATATTCTGCCGCTGAAACCGCAGGCAGGACAGAAAGTGCTTCTGCTTGGTGCATACAACAACGAAACCCGGGACTCGCACTTGGTATGAGACGTGTGATCGCAGATCACATCATCAGCGGAAAAGTAGATTATGAGACATTTCGTTACACTTCTGCAAACCTTGACCAGGTAAAACAGAAAATTGACGATGCAGACTACGTGATCGTTATTTCCGAAGTTTCCACAAACTTTTCCAACTGGCTGACCACACAGCCGACCGCTATCACAGAATACGCAAAAGCACAGGGCAAGAAATCCATCGTTATGAGTATTTCCAAACCTTATGATGTTGCAAACTATGCTGATTCTGATGCGATCGTAGCTGTATACGGAAACAAAGGTATGGATCCGACAGAAGCTCTGAAACCGGATAATGCATTTGGTCCGAACATCATCGCCGGCGTAGAAGTTATCTTTGGTCGCTTTGCCGCATCCGGTAAACTTCCGGTTAATGTTCCGGTTATCGAAAATGGTCAGATGACATCCGATATCAAATACGCTTTCGGTTATGGTCTGACTTACGATGCAGTCGAACCAAGTTCCTATTATGCAGTTGAAAACTCACTGCTGAACTTCTACAATACATGGAAAGACGCTGATCTTTCTGTTTATACAGCAGATTCCGCAACCGCACTGAAGAGTGCTTTAACTGCCGCAAAAGCTGTTCTTGACAAATCCAATGCTTCCATCACAGAAATGGACAGTGCTGTGTCCGCTCTGGTCGATGCAGTCAACAACCTGGCATACGGTGTTCAGAAAAACACATCTGAACGTTGCCATCGACGCCGCTGACAAGCTTCTGGAACGTCTTTGCTGATTATGAAAACACCGAAGATCTGACAGTCTGCTCTGACAGCCGCAAAAGCTGTTTATGCAAACACATCTGCTACTCAGACAGAAGTTGACCGTGCTTTGCTTCCACACTGCTGGATGCACTGGTCGCTATGGCTGAAAGAGCTGACCTCGCCGCTCTGAAAAAACTGGTTGCTTCCGCAGGCGGTCTGGAAGAAAAAAGACTTTACATCCGACAGCTATAAAGATCTGAAAGATGCAATGGATGCTTTGCAAAAGACGTCATTGATGACCTGAACCGTACACCGGAGGCGATCGGCAAGGCATATGCTGATATTATCACTGCGATCACCAATCTGGAACGTGTCGGAAATAAAGTCGCTCTGGTTGCTGTCATCGCAAAAGCAGAAGCCATCGTTGCTGCAAAAGACAGCTATGTATCTTCTACACTGAACGGTCTGGAAGAAGCTCTGGCCGCCGGAAAAGCAGTGAATGACAACCCGGATGCACTTCAGGATGCAATCAACAATGCAGTTACCTTGCTGACCGAAAAAGTTGCAAACGTTCGTCTGCTTGGCGACGTAAATAACGACGGCAGCGTAACTACTGACGACAGTGCACTCTTCGCTTCGTTCTGCCGCTGAACTTGATACTCTGGACGATGCTTTGCAACCGTAAGTGCAGATATGAACCAGGACGGTATTGCAGACACTTCCGATGCCGTTCTGATCCTGCAGACAGCGCTGAATTCTGATGCAGAAGTTTTTACCGATCAAAAAAATCGATTTTTATAGTTTGTCTTGCCATGATGCTGTGCTGGATTCCTGTCACAGCACATGCCGCAGGGCACAGGGAAGCACCAACATCTCCCACACGCATTTTATTTGTGGGAAACAGCTATACACAGCGAAATCATATGCCAAATATTTTTCGGAAACTGTGCAAGAGTTCTGGGCAGAACGTGATCGTAAGGTCACTCACCAATCCGGGACGTTCCCTGAAAAATACAAGCAACCCTACAACTGCCAACGGCAGAAAACTTTACCGGCTTCTGCGTATGCAGCGATGGGATTACGTCATTTTGCAGGATCGACGCTATTATCCGATTTCCAAACCACAGCGTATGAAAAGAACCATCCGCAAGCTGGCTCCTTATATTCAGGCCAGCGGTGCAAAGATGGTCCTTTATCGACATGAATTTTGGGGAAATGGCATAATGATTATAACCGGTACGATTCCGTGTCAAACCGCTCTGATTACCAGAGTATTCTTAACCGTACGATTGCGGAAATCGCCGAAGAGCACAATGCTCTCGTCGCTCCGGTTGGCACAGCATTTCTGCTCTGCAGCCATTCTTCGTATGGGATCAAACTTCTGATGGGTGACTATTCGCACCCGACCGTAGAAGGAAGTTACCTGGCAAAGCATGCGTCATTTACAACACTGTTTTTTTCGAGATCCTCAATGGGCATCCCCTATACCGGAACTCTTGATGTGATGACTGCATTCAAGCTCCAGAAACTGGCTGAAACTGTATGTTTTGCATCTTAACCGGAGCAATATTTTCAACGAAATCACTCCGCAGATATATACAGTGATCCTGCCGCAAAAAAATCCGGAACAAAACAGTTTTTACTGTCCGTTCCGGATTTTTATCTTAGTCGGAGAAGACTCCCACTTCTATAAGCGAGCAACAAATTTGTCTTATTGGGAGTGCAATCTCCGACTAAGATAAACGCTCCATGAGGATGCACAGCGATTCTGTTGGGTAAATGTCAGCAAAGCTGACCAGAATCGCGATGCCAAGTCTCACGTGCGTTCGACTTGAAATTTTCATTTATTTGTGTTTCTTTTTTTACTGCTGTTTCTCTTCGATGATCTTCTGGCTGTCGCTGTTCAGAATCTCCATAAATTCTTCTCCGGTGATCGTCTCATGCTCGTAGAGGAATTTTGCGATCTCATGCACTTCATAACGTTGTCTTCCAGAATTTTCTTTGCCTTCTGATGCTGTTCTTTGACCAGCTGAACAACTTTCTGGTCGATCAGCGTCTGTGTCTCCATGGAGCAGGTCAAAGAGCTGTCTCCGCCAAGATACTGGTTAGAAACGCTTTCCATGGCTACCATATCAAACTCTTCGTTCATACCGAAGCGGGTGATCATGGCTCTTGCCACCTTCGTTGCCTGCTCGATATCATTGGAAGCTCCGGTTGTGATCTCACCAAAGATCAGTTCTTCTGCCGCACGGCCGCCGGTAAAGGTTGCGATCTTGTTTTCCATCTCTGTTTTGTTCATCAGGAAATGCTCGCCCTCTTCTACCTGCATCGTATAGCCGAGTGCACCGGAAGTTCTCGGAATGATCGTGATCTTCTGAACCGGTGCGGAATTGGTCTGCATGGCGAGCAACCAGTGCATGGCCGACCTCGTGGTAGGAAACGATTAGTTTCTCTTTATCCGACAGGATACGGTTTTTCTTCTGATATCCTGCGATAACAACTTCCACGCTCTCCATCAGATCTGCCTGTGTTGCAAATTTGCGTCCCGCAGCGTACAGCATGAAGTGCCGCTTCATTCACGATATTTGCAAGTTCCGCTCCGGATGCTCCGGATGCGCTCTGGCGATCGCATTGAAATCTACGTTATCCGCAAGTTTGATCTTTTTTGCATGGACTTTCAGAATATCCACACGACCCTGAAGATCCGGCAGTTCCACCGGAATACGACGGTCAAATCGTCCCGGACGGAGCAGTGCCGGGTCAAGAGAATCCGGCTGGTTGGTCGCCGCCAGAATGACAACACCTTTGGAACCGTCAAATCCATCCATTTCCGTGAGCGGCTGATTCAGCGTCTGCTCACGCTCATCGTTGCCGCCGATGCGTCCGTCACGTTTCTTGCCGACCGCATCGATCTCGTCGATAAAGACGATACACGGTGCTTTCTCGCTTGCCTGTTTGAACAGGTCACGCACTTTTTGCAGCACCCATACCGACAAACATTTCAACAAACTCAGAACCGGAGGTCGAGAAGAACGGTACGTTCGCCTCACCTGCAACTGCTTTTTGCCAGCAATGTTTTACCGGTTCCCGGAGGCCTACAAGCAGTGCACCTTTTGGCATCGATGTCCGATCTCCTGATATTTGCCGGGATTGTGAAGGAAATCTACGATCTCTGTAAGCAGTTCTTTTTGCTTCTTCCTCTCCTGCCACATCGGAGAATTTGATGCCGCTTGTGGATTTTACATAGATCTTGGCATTGCTCTTTGTGCCAAACATCATGGAGTTCATCGGGTTTGCCCCGTCACTCATCTTGCTCATTATCTTTTTTTGGAAAGCCATCTGCCAAGTGCAACAAAAATAAAGATTGGCAGTACATAGCCGAGCAGAAGATAAACGATCGGAGACATTTCTTCTGTGATCTCCGTGGAAAAAGTTGCACCTGCTTTGTACAGACGGTCTACCAGTTCCGGGTCGTTGATCACGCCGGTTTTGTACATCTGCGAATTGTCTTTGTTTGTAAAGAAGATCTCAGAATCGGTGATATTTACCGAGCCGATCTCCTGATTATTTGTCATCTGCATAAAAACATTGTAGCCGACTTCCTTTACCTGATGCTTCAGCACATTCGGAAAAACAAGTGTGTTGAGCAGTATCATGATCGTTGCCGCAATGATCAGGTAATAGATAAACGGCTTCTTTGGAGTTTTTACTTCCTTCATGATGTTCCTCCTTGTAAATACTGGGGTTAAGCGATGCCATAAAACCACTCTTGTGCAAGCACATCGTGGTTTCATGCTTCTGACCCTGGCATCTTTAAATCTTAAATCGATATCCCACGCCCCAGATTGTCTCGATATACTGTGGCTTGGCTGTGTTAAACTCAATCTTCTCACGAATCTTTTTGATATGTACCGTAACGGTCGCAATATCTCCGATCGACTCCATATCCCAGATTTCACTGAACAGCTCTTCTTTTGTGAATACATGGTTTGGATGCTCCGCAAGGAAGGTCAGCAGATCAAATTCTTTTGTGGTAAATGCTTTTTCTTCTCCATTTACCCCACACGGCGTGCTGTCTTGTCGATCTTGATGCCGCGGATCTCTACGATATCATTCTTCGGCATATTTGTGCTGACCAGACGCTCATAACGTGCCATATGTGCTTTGACTCTCGCTACCAGTTCACTCGGGCTGAACGGTTTGGTCATATAGTCATCTGCTCCAAGTCCCAGTCCACGGATTTTATCAATGTCATCTTTCTTTGCAGAAACCATCAGAATTGGTGTATTTTTGTGATTTCTGATCTCTTTACAGATCTCAAATCCATCCATTCCCGGCAAAGCATCAGGTCGAGAATATAAAGATCAAATTCTTCTTCCAGGGCACGTTTGAGTCCAACGTCTCCCTTGCTCTCAATCTCAACTTCAAATCCGCTCAGTTCCAGATAATCTTTCTCCAGCTCTGCAATACTCTCCTCATCTTCTATGATTAGTATTCTGCTCATTTACAGGCACCTCCTGATATTTTCTAAGGACAAAGTACATCACTGTACCACATCCGAGTTTACTGTTTGCCCAGATCTTTCCGCCGTGATCTTCGATGATCTTGCGTACGATGGAAAGACCGATTCCACTTCCTCCTTTGGAAGAATTCCTGGATGCATCCGCCCGGAAGAACCGGTCAAAGATTGCCGGCAGATCTTTTGCCGCAATACCTCGTCCGTTATCTTCGATCTCAACCTGGATGAAATCACCCACATCTTTGACACGGATGCTGATATAGCCTTTTGGCTTATCCATATATTTGATAGAGTTTCCGACAATATTGTTAATGACTCGCTTCATCGCTGCTCTGCATCGGCGATCACAAGCACATCATTTTCAACTGAATTAAAGTAAGACAGCTCAATATTTTTGGATTCCAGATCCAGTCCGACCTCTTCCACACAGTCATCAAAATATTCACGTACATTAATCTTATTGAATGTATATGGAATACGGTTTGTATCGATCTTTGAATAGAACGTCAGCTCATTGATCAGACGATCCATATCATTTGCTTTATTATAAATCGTGCGGATGTAACGATCCATTTTCTCCGGCGTATCCGCCACACCATCCATGATCCCCTCCGCATAACCTTTCAGGGCTGTGATAGGAGTTTTCAGATCGTGTGCAATGTTGCTGATCAGCTCTTTATTTTCCTTGTCGTACTGTATCTTTTCCTCAGATGACTCCCTCAGTCTCTGCCGCATTTCCTCAAAATCGCGGCACAGCTCACTGATCTCATCGTCACCTTCTGCATCCAGAACAAAATCCAGATTTCCCTCTTTGATGTTCTGCGTTGCTTCCTTAAGCTTTTTCAGCGGAATGCTGATTCCATTGTAAATCCACATCGTCAGCATACCTGCTGTCATGATCAGAATGATCACGATAGAAACAAGCATATCTCTTGTAAGAGTCCTTATCTGACGCACCATCGTCAGGCTGGTGATTACAAAAACACTGCCTTCTGTCTGATCTGAAAACGTCAGATCCATCTGCTTGACGAACGCCTTCACATCCTTACCGATGTAAACGCCGCTGTCCGACTGGCTGACCACGTCACTATACTCCGGCAGCTCCGGAAACAGCTTATTCACGCTCTCATCACTTCCGGAATAATAAAGGCTGTCGCCCTTTTCTTACGATCAGAAAAGAATATTTCTCTTTCAGCTCATCATTCAGCTGATCCAGATAATCACGATTCAGAAATGCATCCGGATTTTCACTGCCCTTTGCTTTGATCTGTTCAAAATTGGAGTTCGTCGCTTTGTTCAGAACCTGCACCGAATCCGACATATTTTCATAAGTCACACCGGAAATGCCGAGATGATCCTCCAGATTACGGATCTGATACGTAGAAAACCAACCAGCGATACTCCTGCAAGCAAAAAGAGGTACACAGATAATAACAAAAAAGGCTATGATAAGCCTCGTTTTTAATTTCATAAAAATCGCTCCTTGCCTCGGTTTTAAATCCCTTTCAGTATAGCATATCGCTGTTGGATATACACATAAAGTTTTTTCTAAAAAAGACAAAAAAAATTATCGTTTTTTCTTTTTCAGTGTAAAAGAATGGGATGAAGGTGTTATAAAGTGCTGGCTTCCAAAAATATGCATGAACGAATTCTCCGAAGGGCACGTAAAAGTGCCTTCGGAGAATTCGTTCATTTGCACGTTCATAACTCCTACTCCTTCTTGCGAAGCCCCTGGTATTTTTCTCCACTTGTTTTCTCGGTATCATGATCTGATGTGAGCATCCCATACACTCCAGTCGGAAGTCCGCTCCTACCCTGAGGATCCTCCACTCTTTACTTCCGCACGGATGCTGTTTTTTCAGTTTCACGATATCGCCTACTTCATAATCCATCCTGTCCCTCCCAATCTACAAAATGATCTCATATATTCTTACAGATCGTTATATGTTCAGATGCCGGCAAATACTTTTCCGATCGGTTCCTGGATCACCAGATCTGCATTTTTATCCTGCGATGTGACACTCATATTGATCACAACCAGTTTATTTCCTCTGTAATAATCAATCAGTCCGGCTCGCCGGATAGACGATCAGGGAGGTTCCGCCGATGATCAGCATATCTGCATCCTGGATCGCCTGGATGGCTCTTGCCATGACGGTCATATCAAGCCCTTCTTCGTAAAGCACCACATCCGGTTTGATCCTTCCGCCACAGGAACAGGTCGGCACACCTTCTGCATGAAGCATATATTCTGCATCATAAGATTTTCCGCATTTCATACAGTAATTGCGGTGCACGCTTCCGTGAAGCTCCAGCACTTCTTTGCTTCCTGCCGCCTGGTGCAGTCCGTCGATATTCTGCGTGATGACTGCCTTTAATTTTCCGGCCTTTTCAAGCTCTGCCAGCTTTTTATGTGCCATGTTTGGCTTTGCATCCAGGCAGAGCATTTTATTTTTGTAAAAACGATAAAATTCTTCCGGGTTTCGCATGAAAAAACTATGGCTCAGAATGGTTTCCGGCGGATAATCATACTCCTGGTGATAAAGTCCGTCCGTACTTCGAAAATCCGGGATCCCGCTTTCCGTAGAGACGCCTGCCCCGCCAAAAAAGACAATATTATTGCTTCCATTGATGAGTTCTTTCAGTTTTTCTGTGCCATTCATACAAATCACCCTTTCATACCCAAATTATATGATGCCAGAGGCAAAATCTCTTACACTGCCTTGTAGGTTTCGATCAGCTTGCCCTGCACGAGAAATCTTGTCTCGGAATTTCCGGTACAGGTAGAAAGTGTCACGATTTTATCATCGCTTGTCACTTCGATGTCACGTTTCAAAACGGAACGTTCAAAACAGGAATCGATATATTCTTGAAATTTCTTTTTGTCGGAAAACTGAAGCTGATAGGTTTCGCTTGTCGCACCGACTTCCTGGCAGGAGAAAATTTCGTATTTATAAATCTTCTCCGGCGTATATACCCAGAAATATGCATCCGAGTCAAACACTGCCTGATCGCGGAATTGTTTTAATTTTCCGAACATGGAAAGATTTCGCATATTGTGTCCGTAAATGATCGTGTTCGGATCGGAAAATCTTTTTTGCAGCCGTGATCCATAAAAAATACATCCGGCAATATTCGGCTGATTTTCAAAGGTATTGTGCAGATAGTAATCGTTATCCTTGCCCTGCGTGACCGGATAACTGATATCGATCGCACCGACCTTCAGCCAGGCGATAATATCCTCATTCACGGCTTTCAGTCCGGCAAAATCGATCGGATTTTTTCATCGTCGGCTCCGCCGCATCCGTGTTGATCTCTTCAAACATGCCCTTTTCATCAATATATTTATTCTCCAGTGCATGATACTCATCACTGCCCTTTTTATATTCCTGATAAATCGAAAGCAGCTGATAGCCGGAATAACAGAACACGCCAAGTGCCACGATCATGATCAGCATCCGGATCACATCTCCGGCGGTACGCTTCTTTTTCTTGTTTTCTTCCATTTAAATAACACCTCCCGATTGCCGCCGCCCCTTCGGCAAAAAGTCGCTTCAGACGCACCACAAAACGGGTGGACTGAATGTCACTAAAGGCTTCGATCGTTCCTTCATGCAATTCCACGATCTCTTTTGCCACCGAAAGTCCAAGTCCGGCTCCTCCGGTCTGGCTCGATCTGGAATTGTCCGCACGGTAGAACTTTTCAAATACGGTCTGCAGTTTCTGTTTCGGGATCGGCTCACCCTGATTAGAAAATACGATGACAACGGCAACACCTTCCCCGTATGCACGCACATCAATGTTTGTGCCGCGGTAACTATAGGCAACCGCATTTCGCAGAAGGTTGTCAAACACACGGGCAAGTTTGTCCGGATCACCTTCTACCATAAGATCTTCTTCCGTATAAATATTTCCAGTCAGATTGTTATCGGCAAACACGGCATAAAATTCATCCATGATCTGCTCCAGCATCAGTGAAAGATTGATGGTCTCTTTCTCCAGACGGATATTCTGGAGATTGAACTTTGTGATCTCAAAAAATTCGCTGATCAGTTCACTTAGACGGATCGCCTTGGTGTGTGCGATATGGATATATTTTTTGCGTTCTTCCGGCGGCATATCCGGTTTTTCGTCCAACATACTTAAATACGCGATCACAGATGTGAGAGGCGTTTTGAGATCGTGTGCCAGATAAACGACCAGATCATTTTTCCGCTGCTCACTTTCCTGTGCCATGCGTTCTTTCCGTGCCAGCGTCATTTTCATGGTATTTAATTTCTCTGCGATCGGCTCCAGTTCCGTTTCCAACTCGATCGGCTGTTTTGAATTTGATAAAACATTGTCGATCCCATCTCCGATGTTTTTCAGATAATTAGCAGTCTTTGACAGTGCCGCATAATATCCGACCAGAAACAGCAAAGCATAAATCCGATCCACTGAAACACATCCCGGTTTGCCCGAAATACATTCTGATAGATCACATCTGCTTCTGCCTGCGAAAGATTCATTTTCATCAGAATACCGATGATCAGGTTTGAGAGCTTTCCCTGAAACAATCCGTCAATGATCAGTGTGATGATCACTTTTCCGACCACCAGGCTCATCATCATAATGCCCATCGTCTGCAAAGCATCATTTTCCATTTCAGCCTGCGATATTTATTTTTCAACGCGGTATCCCACTCCCCATACGGTCTTGATAAAATTACTCTTGCCGGTCATCCGCTCATCTTTTCTCTCAGGTGACGGATGTGAACCATAACCGTATTGTTGCTGTTTTTATAATATTTTTCTTTCCAGACTTCTTCAAACAGCCGCTCAGAACTGATGACCTGCCCGCGGTTGTCACACAGCAGACCAGAGAATATCAAACTCAATCGGTGTTAAAGTCAGATGCTTTTCATTGTAAATACACTCATGCGTGGTACGGTTCAGAAACATATTTCCAAAATCAATCACATCTTCCTGTGCCCTTCCGCCTGTATTGTACTTGGTAAACCGACGCATCTGTGCTTTGACACGTGCGATCAGTTCCAGCGGATTAAATGGCTTTTGCCATGTAGTCATCTGCCCCGAGCATCAGACCGTTGATCTTGTCCATATATTCTGTTTTTGCCGTCAGCATAATAACCGGAAAATTATATTTTTCACGGATTTTCTGAAGAACCTCAAATCCATCAATATCCGGAAGCATCACATCCAGAAGTGCCATATCCGGTGCCGCTTTCTCAATCGATACAAGTGCATCTTTTCCTGTATAAAACTTTTCGACCTCAAAGCCTTCGTTTTTCAGATACAGTTCAATAACATCTGCGATTTCCTTTTCGTCATCAACCACTAAAATTCGGTTTCCCATTTCTGTACTTTCCTCCTGATACAGCTTGCACCCACTTTTCAAGTCGAACACAGGCAAAACCTGGTATGCGGTTCTGCGAAGCCTTAATCGTGCAAGAGTCTGAACTCCACCCAAGATTACAGACACCCGGCTCTGTCAAGAAAACCGGGTGCCGCCTGTAAGACTATGCTTTTTATTAAAGTTCGCAGTTTCCTACTGTTCTCGGGAACGGGATTACGTCACGGATGTTTGACATACCGGTAAGGTACATTACGCAACGTTCAAATCCAAGTCCGAAAGTCCCAGCTCATTCATGCGTGCGAGCAGTTTTTCGTAGTCGTCCTCTCTCTGACTTCCGCCGATGATCTCACCGATACCAGGCACAAGACAGTCCATAGCAAAGAACGGTTTTTCCATCTTCGTTCAGTTTCATGTAGAACGCTTTGATTTCCTTTGGATAATCTGTTACAAATACCGGACGTTTGAAGATTTTCTCAGTCAGGTAACGCTCATGCTCTGTCTGCAGATCGCATCCCCAGAATACTTTGTAGTCAAATTTATCATTATTTTTTCTCAAGCAATTCGATTGCTTCTGTATAAGTAACGTGTGCAAACTCGGATTCCACTACATGTTTCAGACGGTCAATCAGTCCTTTATCGACAAAATTGTTGAAGAACTGCATTTCTTCCGGTGCATTTTCCATGACATAGCGGATCACATATTTCAGCATACTCTCTGCCAGCATCATGTCATCCTTCAAATCTGCAAAAGCAATCTCCGGCTCAATCATCCAGAACTCCGCCGCATGACGGGTGGTGTTGGAATTCTCTGCACGGAAGGTCGGTCCGAAGGTATAGATATTGCGGAAAGCCTGAGCGAAGGTCTCGCCGTTGAGCTGGCCGCTTACGGTCAGGTTGGTGGGCTTTCCAAAGAAATCCTGGCTGAAATCTACGCCGCCCTGCTCTGTTTTCGGGATGTTGTTCAGATCCATGGTTGTTACCTGAAACATCTCGCCTGCACCCTCACAGTCACTTCCCGTGATCAATGGAGTGTGAACATATACAAAGTCTCTCTCCTGGAAAAACTTATGGATCGCATAAGCGGTCAGGGAACGTACACGGAACACTGCCTGGAACGCATTGGTTCTCGGACGCAGATGTGAGATAGTACGCAGATATTCAAAGCTGTGACGTTTTTTCTGAAGTGGGTAATCCGGTGCGGAAGCTCCTTCTAACAACTTCGTCTGCCTGGATCTCAAATGGCTGTTTTGCTTCCGGTGTCGGGATCAGCGTACCGGTAACGATAACGGTCGCTGCTCCTACATTCAGTTTGGAAACCTGTGCAAAGTTTTCCATTTTATCGTGGTATACGATCTGCAGTGTCTCAAAGAAAGTACCGTCATGCAAAGCACTAAAAATCCAAATGTCTTGGAATCTCTGACGCTTCGAAGCCATCCTCCCACTGTAATCTTCTGATTTAAATATTTTTCCGTATTACGGTAAATTTCTCTTACTGTTACCAATTCCATTTTATAAACTCCTTTGTTTTCCATTTTTACAGCAGAATCTGGTTCTGCCGTTTTCTTACTGCTCTCAGTATATCCTAATCTTTCCGACGGTGCAAGCAGGATATGGAAAAGCTTGCGTACATTTCGCTTTGTTTTTGCCTCCAGACCATGAAAAATGTTCAGCATCTTCATCATTTTCTGTAAACGGTTCTGCGTAAAATCCATAACCGTGTCTGCCTGAGTCGCTTCAATGATCTCAAAAAGGGCATCCACGATCTCCCTTTGCTCCTCAAGAGAATACGATGCGATCCACTCATTGATCTGCTGATTTTTCTTTTCGGTCGCCGGGTTAATCTCTTCTTTGTATACAAAATCCCCTTCTTTTACTACCCAGGTGAACATATCATGCTGCAAAGACACCTTTCCCGGAACTTTCCACAACCTGATAACTTCCCGCAGTATGCAGAAGCATGCCCACAAAGGAATCCTGCGGAACCATTTTGATGATCTTCTTTTCAATCCGAAGATAACCTTCTTTCCGGTAAATATCTTCCCGGAAACCCGGCCGTCAAAACAGTATACGGCTCTGATCCGGTCCTGGATCTGCGGTTCTGTCTCCATCGCTGCAAAGACTGCCTCATTGCCGCCTTTGGAATGTCCGCCAATCATCAGCGGGGCATCGCCGGTGTATTCTGCAATGTGCCGCAGATAGAGCCTTGCCGCCGTCTGCGACGGAATCGGGCTTTTCAGTGCCATATCAAAATCTTCTCTCCAGCCGACGATCGTCTCATCTGTCCCGCGAAATGCCACATACACCGTTCCGTCTTCCAGCAGAAATGTAACTGCCGAGAACTGCATCTGCATTTCTTTGTCCGTGAGATTGGTGTAATAATTGAGCCGCATTTTTGCAAAACGCCTGCTTCTGGCAACCGCCGCATAGAGCCTGCGATTATCTTTTTTCGTACCAGTCTGACACATACAGACTGTTGTATTTCGGATGTTTGCGAAGAGAACGCATCGTCACTCCTCTGATGTCATTTCCATCCATTTTTTTCGACAAGATCCGGCACCAGATCCTGAAATTTAAAATAAGACAGCTGACACAGGATCAGACTGTCTACGTGGGAAAAAGGTCTTTCCCCGAAAGAAAGACCTCCATATTCCTTTAAATATTTTAATGTATTATCCGTAAGTTTCATATTCTATCACCTGCAGATTTTAAAGATAAAAGCTTTCCGTTCACCGATTTCTGTGAACTACCGCTGTCAAAGTTCCAGTCTTCCGACTTCTTTGTAATCGTTTGCCATGTCATAAATACGGATCTGTCCGCCGCCGACCAGATAAAAATCATCGCCGATAAAGCAGCCTCGGACTTCCTGAAGTCCTCTGTAAGAGTAGCCATAGTAAGAATCTCCGAGATTTTCCGTGAAGACATTTTCAAATCCTTTTTCTTCATCATAGCAAAAGACCATATAGCTGGAATCACACATGAAGCCAAAAACATTTTTTTCCGTATCAATCATCGCCGCTTTGTAATTGTAGAACAGCGGGCAGTCGTAAGTGTCTTTGATCACAAACTTGTGCGACTGTTTTACGTTGGACGGATCTGATACATCAAACATCGCAAGTTTGATACCTGTATAAGCTCCTGTCTCCGGATCAACTTCGTTGCCCACACCGAGCAGTTTGTTTTCTCCGTAAAAATGCAGATACGAGGAAAATCCTGTGATTTTCAGTTCTCCAAGTATTTTCGGATCAGACGGATCGCTTAAGTCAACCGAAAACAGCGGATCTGTATTGCGAAATGTCACAAAATATCCGATATCTCCGAGAAATCTTGCGGAACGGATGTCCTCACCTTCTGCCAGATCTCCAATATTTCCGCAGACCTGCATCGCATCATCCAGCACATAGAGTGCATTTTTCTGTGTCTCCCCGCTGTAGTCTGTCAGAACAACTCTGAGATAACTGTTGTACTCATTCATGGAAAAACTGTCGTTCAGAGAACCTTTTAAATCTGCCGTACCTTTTGCCTGGATCTTCCCTTTCTGGCAGGAGAATTTCAGAATCTGTGTCATCGTCACATCACTGCTCCAGTTTGTGTTGCTGATATAAATATTATTCTCACTTACATAAAAAATTCTCCGCCGCAGATACAACTGCTTTCTGATCTATGATCGCATCCGGCTTTCCGGTGCTCACAGAAGAGATTACCAGGCAGGAAGTACTGTTCTGATACTCCGGAAGAAAAATATCCGAGGACTCCATTCTTGCACCATTGACTGCAGGAATGTACTCATCAATTTCCGATGCATCGCTGACCTGCGGATCAAACTGCGTAAACAGATAAACGATATCGCCGTTTTTCTGGAGGTGCTGTAGTGTCCCTGCTTTGCTGAACCACACCGGTGAGCTGCGGCTGGGAACGATCGGAAATATCATAGGTGTAAAGTTTTGTATAATTTTCCGTATCCGCCGTGTAAGTATCTTCTTCAGCATCACTGTTCAGCGTAGTCTTGCTTCCGGTCACGATTAGGCTGAGTATATTGCCATCTACATACATTTCCTGTGGTGTCTCATTCAGGGCATCCAGCATGATCGTTCCCTCTGTCTGCAAAGCCTTGTCTTCTGCACGGATCAGACGGACACTGCCGGTTGCTTTCATCACATACAGATATTTTCCGTCCGTCTTGACTACATCTGCTTCATCCACGCCTGCTTCCTGCAGATTTGTCTTTGAATAAGAAAGCCCTGCTCCCGCATTTGTCTCAGAGCTTCCCATATCCATGGCCGCCATCGCCGAATCTTCCACCATATAGTCGTTTGTCGTACCTCTTGCCAGCTCTGCTGTCTCATACCCGCCATATCCGCTTTCTGTTTTTTCAGGGCATCAAAAATCTCCTGATAACTCTCTGCACCGGCAAAAACATAATTACCGGATTCAACATCCGCTGACGTCTGGCCGTCGTTGTTTTTTCTGTTGTTGCTTCCGTTGTATTTTCTGTTGTAACTTCAAAAATTTCTGTCTCACCTGTCGCTTTTTTGTACTCTGCGATGCGTCTGCAAGCGACATCGTTCCGGCTTCATTCTGGCTGTTTTCGCCATTTGTGCCGGAAAGTCTGGTAAGACCCGTCACCCCTCCGATGATCACCAGTGCGAAGACTGCCGCAACTGCTCCCCACTGGGCATATCTTCGAAACCGGCTTTTTTATCCACCGGCTGTTCTTCCAGCAGACGTTTAATCTGCTCTGGATGGATTTCTTCCGGTGCATCGACATTTTCACCGGATTTTTTATCATATCCAAAATCTTTTTTTTTCATCCATACAATCCAACTCCTCTCACTCACTAAGCATCTGCTCCATTTTCTTAAGAGCACGGCTTTTCAGAGAACGCACGGTATTCTCATTCATTTCCAGCATGGAGGCAATCTCTTTTCCGGTATATCCGCCAAACAGACTGGAAGAAAGTATCAGACGTTCTTCGTCATTTAATTTATAAAATGCCGCCCGCACATCCATATCTTCGCTCGTGTCACGTTCCCGCCATGCCAGATCGGCCGGAAGCTCCACGGCACGGTTCAGATAGGATTTCAGCTTCTGTCTGCATTTGTTGGCAAGAATCCGGAAAATCCAGGCACGAAAAGCATTTTCGTCTTTTAACCCTTCAATCCCCTTCCAGGCATCCAGTACCGTCTCACTTACAACATCTTCTGCTTCATGCCTGTTTTTCAGGGTATATAATGCAAATCGAAACATATCCTGATATACTTTCTCGTATTTTTTAAACAAAATCTTCTGCATTTCGCTCCATATGATCACCCCATTCTTTTTATGCTCAGGAGGCGTTCCGTCTGCAGCCTTCCCGCCTCTCATCTATACAGTGTCATTTTTTTCGTGTTTTGTTGCATGGAAAATTTTTTTCTGTTTTACTCCTCAAGCGGATCAAAATACGTTACAAACTGATTTCCGGCTGCTTCAAACATATCGGCACTTTCTTCCAGTCCGTAATAATAGGTCTCGGCTTCTCCCGGTTTTAACAGAATCGTATTGTACTGGTCATATCCGGCAATGATCACAACGCCGTCTGCTGTTTTTGCCAGAACCGGCGTGCCCTCGCTTACATAATACAGCACACTGTCGAGTGTACATCCGGTCAGGTCAAGTACCTGTTTGCCGAGATTTTTGACAGTTTTTGATGTTCATCTTACCGCTTAAAATCACATCGGAACGTACTGATATCCAGCTTGCAGGTGGTCTGTTTGTTGCCTCGCTCCCAGATCAACTGCTGTTTGTTGTTTACCACAACGCCAAGCTGATCATCTGCTCTCTGTACCGCCTCACTGATCGTGGTGTACATGCTGTCGAGATGACCTTTCGCATAGACATAGTAAAGTTCTTCTGTCTGTTTTTGGCCGGAATCGATACTTCTGCAGCCTCTTCGCCTTCTGCCTTAACCTGTTTTGCATAAAGGATCTGCGGTGTTGTACCTTCCTCGATCGTCTCACCCGTTTTCAGAATGGTTTCTGTCTGTTTTTGTCGCTTTCTACATACGCAAATCCATAAGCCGCTTCATCGTCCGCACTGCTGTTTACGATGTGATCCTGGCTGGTCTCTGTATAGCCGCGTTTCGTTTTCTTGACACGGCCCAGCGTCAGCAGTTTGTCATTTACGCTTCCGCCGATCACGTAACAACCGTCCGGCTCATAAGTCTTTAATGTCTCTCCCGCAGAATTTACGATCAGTACTTTGTACATCGGGAATACTTCGCTTCCTTTGTCTTCTGTGTCAATATCCGAAACCTTCGCCACGCCGTATACCAAGTCAGAATCGATAAATCCGATTGGTCGCAGACGTTCATCACTGTCGCAGGTAAATGCAGTATCGTTTCCTGTTTCCAGATCACGCAGATTCAGCGTAGAAGAATCGTATTTTTCATTTTCCTGAAGCCATGCAAATTTTCCTCCGGTGGAAGAGCCGACATAACATCCGCGCTTAAGTTGGAAAACTGTTCTGTCACTGAATTATCTGTGATATTGATATCGTAAAAACTTCCTTCCAGTGTCAGATAAAAATGTGTCCGATCCGCTGACATATAACCCAGATTTTCGACATCTTTATCCAGCAGGGAAAATGCTTCCTGTGTTTCCACGTAAAGTCGCTCCGTGATGCTCGTTGTCGCCGCATTGTAAGTATAGACCGCAACGCCGCACTCTCCTTCGTGTTTGCCGCGGTTCATATAACCGCACAGAAGGAAGGTCATATTTCCGCTGGAATCTATATTTATGATGCGGATATTATTTTCATCATAAATATCTCTCGCATCCAGCTTTCCATTCTGAAGGAAACTGAACACCTGCGTCAGCTTTTTTTTCGTCCCCGTTTCATAAAGCCACAGGGAACCCTGCTGTGCAAATGCAAAATATTTTTTGTCGGTATCACTTTTGTAGGTCAGATCCCGGCTGTTGATGCCAAGGCGGATACCATTTGTCACAAGAATCGAATTTTCCGGATCAAAAATCTCATTTGTGTCACGCTCAAAATCAAGTTAAAGCATGACCTGCGATTCTGCGTATCGCATACGGTAATATTCTGTCACATGATACATTTCCATCTCTTCGGTATCACCGGTCGCTGTGATCACATAATCCATTTCCAGTGTTGCCGTGTTTTCGTTTAATTCCTTGATGCTCGGGATCGGTTTTAAATATGCCTGCGGCGTGAGCCGTCCCCACATCAGCTGTGCCCCGGAACTGTGGATGTCCATATGGGCAAGCGTTGTGTTATCGGCATCTTCATTTGGCTCGATCGTCTGTGAGATCATTCCGTCTTCATCATTCCCGTTTAAACATCTCTCATAAAATCCGGTTGCAAAATTCAGGTAGTTTTCTGTATTCAGGTTCGCCTGGTTGATAATGCGTGTGTAATAATAAATATCCCTGACACCGGCAGTCACTTTGATCTTCATGATATATTCTGTGTTGATCAGGATCTTATTATTAACTTTCAGTTCTGCTGTCACATAATCATCCTGGTTGCCAAGTGTCGTTACCAGCGTATTTTCCAGTGATTTTGCTGCCATCCGCAGACAGTACTTCGTAGCTGACGCTGCTGATCTGGTTTTCAAACGGCTGGATCTGTATATTTACTGTTTTATCATTACTGAGCGGTGTCAGTGTATCCCGCATGGCAATGACATCCATTTCCTGTGCATAACCATGCATACAGTTGATCTGTTTTCCGTTCAGATCAACATAAACCAGCGGAAACGTAGCTTGTGCCATCACTTCAGAGGTATCTGCCATTTTTTTCCGAGGATTTTGGATGTACCAAAGACAGCCGCCGCAAAACAAGCACCAGAACTACGATCCTTATCAATATTTTCTTCATTTATATTTCCCTTTCTTTTTCTTTTTTCAAACGTCCAAGCGGCGGATCAACACCAAGAAATTTCTCACAGGCATCCAGTTCTTTGATCTCATGTGGTTTTCCGGTTTTTACTGCTCTTATAAGAATATTTTTCGGAGTATGCTCCATATCAATAAACTCCAGGATCTGCACCTGATATCCGGCTTCTTCCAGTCTTCCTGCCCGGAGTGCGTCCGTCACAAGTGCAGCGATCCGCTCCTTGATCAGACCATATTTCAGAACTGGTTTCAGAATCTCATTTTCCATCTGTTTATTCAGTTCATGCTGACAGCAAGGCACAGACAGGATTACTTTTGCATCCCATTCCAGAGCCTTCTCCAGGGCATAATCTGTGGCCGTATCACAGGCGTGCGCTGTCACAACCATGTCCACTTTGGAAACGCCCTCGTAATCTGCAATATCTCCGGTCAGAAAAGTCAGTTTATCATAGCCGTATTTTTTCCGCAAGGGCATTGCGGCGTGCGATCACATCTTCTTTCAGATCCAGTCCGATCACACGGATATCATAGCCATTTAAAATCTTCAGATAATAATAAAGTGCAAACGTCAGGTAAGATTTGCCGCATCCGAAATCCAGGATCGTAAGCTCTCTGCCCTTTTCCATCTGTGGCAGGATATCCTGCACAAACTCCAAGAAACGGTTGATCTGGCGAAATTTGTCGTATCTGGCATGCACGATCCTGCCCTCTGCAGTCTGCACTCCAAGATCAATCAGAAACGGCACCGGAATCCCTTCCTCCAGAATGTAATGTTTCTTACGATTGTGCATCAGAACCGGTGCATCCAGTTTTGTCACACTCTTTTTTACGTTTGATCGTCACTTTTTCCCTTTTTGCTGATCAGAACTGTGATCAGCTCGTCCTGCATCTGAATCTGAAGTCGCCGGAAATCCTCTTCCATAAATTTCAGAACATCCCCCGATCAGCTCATCACGATCGCGGTTGCTGTGAAACTCCTGCTTCCCCTTGCGTCTTTGCAGACTGAAACATCAGACTTCCTTTTTGCAGAACCGGCCGGATACGCACTTTGGAAATGCCATCCTTGTCCCTCGCCCCACTTGCTGTCATATGTATCAGCTTTTCACAGACACACTCCTCCAGCAATATTTTTAATTCTTCCATATATCCTGTACCCTTTCTTTTCAAGTCGAACGCACGTGAGACTTGGTGTGATTCTGGTCAGCGAAAGCTGACATATTCTTCTCAGAATCACTGCACATACTCGCGGAGCGTTTATCTCAGTCGGAGATTGTACTCCCACTGAGAAAGACTTGTTATTACTCACCACTTGCAGAAGTGGGAGTCTTCTCGACTGAGATGAGAACTGCTGTATGACCCCAGCAGTCCCCTCCATTGTAATGTCTTTGCTTTAAAACCACAACTTAATTTTTTTTAAACTGATCGCAGTATCCCAGGTTCCACGTGCGTTCGACTTGAATTCAGTATCTCCTGCGGCGGCTTCGCCGTCTGCACCTCCTGCGGTACATTTCCTGATACAGAAGCACCTCGATTATGTCCCCAGCCAGTTTTTACGCGGCGGATAACGTCTGTACACCTCCTGCTGCATAACCATCGCCTGATCCCGGTCATCCTCCTCTTCGACCGGATATTTCTCCTGAACCTTATCATAAATCCGGTTTTTGATCCGCTCAAACATCACCTTATCCGGATACTCATCAAACATCATGCCGTCGTACTCCATCTGGTCACACTCATCCTCCACCACACTTAGAACATCCTTCGCCACCTCCGGATAAAGTTCCTTCATCTTCTTCATGTCCCGCTCATTTTGCATCTCATCCAGATACGCCTGCGGATACATGTTTGCCGGATAAACAGGATAACCACCTGCCATACCCATCCACGGTACCATCGGGCTTTCCACCGGCATCATCGCTCCCGGCGTCGGATAACCCTGATGATATGACATAAAATTCCACGGAAATTTTTCTTCAAAAGAATCCACGATTGTCTCACTCCACTCGCAAAACATTTGCTATAAAATATGCTTTCCCCTGTGCAGACGTGAAAAAAGTGGTACAATAAATGATGCCAAGGATGAAAAAGTCCAACGTCGTTCTTGCTTGCAAGATAAGACGATTGACCTTTTCATCCGCTTAAACATGAGGATAAAGCAAACCGAGGTGTCCCCCACATGCGTACGATCTTTCATATTGATGTAAATTCCGCTTATCTAAGCTGGACGTCTGTCGAAAATTTAAAAACAGGAAACGGTCCGGATCTGCGAGAAATCCCTGCCATCATCGGCGGCGATCAGAAGACACGCCACGGCGTTGTCCTCGCCAAATCCATTCCGGCAAAAAATTCGGCATCCACACAGGCGAACCTGTCGTGAATGCCTTAAAAAATGCCCAAATCTTGTAATGGCACCGCCCAACCACGACCTTTATCATGCGTACAGCTGCCGCATGATGGACTTTCTGCACAGCCTGACTCCTGATATTGAACAGGTCAGCATTGATGAATGTTTCCTGGATTTTACCGGGATTTCCCATCGCTATCCGTCACCTTACACCGCCGCCAGATACATCAAGGACGAAATCCACAGCCGCTTTGGCTTTACCGTAAATGTCGGTATTTCTTCCAATAAACTTCTGGCAAAAATGGCATCGGATTTTGAAAAGCCGGATAAAATACACACTCTGTTTCCAGACGAAATCCCGCAGAAAATGTGGCCTCTTCCGATCGGAGAACTGTTCATGGCAGGCAAATCTTCCGTGAAAGCTCTGAACAACCTCGGCATCCGCACCATCGGAGAACTTGTCGCCTCCGACCCGAAACTGATCACGCTCAATCTGAAAAGCCATGGAACCATGCTCTGGAATTACGCAAATGGCATCGATAACAGCCCGGTCTGTTCCACCCGGCGGAGGCAAAAGGGATTGGAAACTCTACCACTCTGTCCTCCGACCTGACAAAAGAATGCGAGGCTGTACCGATCCTGCACTCCCTTGCAGAAAGTGTTGCATCCCGCCTGCGAAAAGCACACAAAAAAGCCGGCAAAGCATCTGTGTGGAAATCAAATACTACGATTTTCAGTCTGTTTCCAGACAAACCCAGATTGATATTCCAACAAATTCTACCGACCTGATCACTCAGACCTCTAAACGGCTCTTCCACGAACTCTGGAATCAGCGGCCCGTTCGCCTGTTAGGTATCCGCACTACCAAACTCGTCGATGAAAAATGAGCCCGTCCAGCTTTCCTTGTTTGACCTGGATTTTTCCGATATTTCTGCAAACAAAACAAATGCCAATGCCGATTTTCCGAAAAACCATCCCCGGAAAAACAGAAAAAACTGGATGCGACTTGATTCTATTCGCAAAAATATGGAAAAAAAGCGGTGACACGAGCAAGTGAGATGGAGTAAAAAACTACCTCTCCACTTTCTTCTTTCTTCTCTTCTGTGGCTTTTTCGTCTTTTTCTTCACAGAATACCCGAACGTCCCGATCTCTTTTCCGAGATCCAGATATTCTCCGTGCGAATATGCGATCAGCCCGCTTTTATTGAGCTGAAATTTTCCATTCTCATCAAGATATTTTTCATCGACATGAACTGCCAGTACTTCTGCGAGGAACATATGGTGCGAACCGAGTTCTTTCTTCTCGGTGATACGGCACTCGATATTGACCGGTGCTTCCGCGATCAGCGGTGCTTTGACCTTCGTTGCTTCCACCGCAGTCAGCCCGGTCTCTTTGAATTTATCGACATCCCGGCCGGAACGTACGCCACAGTAGTCAGTTGCCCGTGCCAGCTCTTTTTGTTGTCAGGTTGATGACAAATTCTCCTGTCTCATCCAGAATATCATACGAATAACGCTTTGCGGTCTTACCGACATATAAACCATCGGCGGGTTGGTACAGACGGTTCCCGTCCACGCCACCGTGATGATGTTTGGTTTCTCGCCCTCCCTCTGACAGCTGACCATCACTGCCGGAAGCGGATAGATCATATTTCCCGGTTTCCAGATTTGCTTTGCCATAATTATAATTGCCTCCTACTGCTTTGCATTGCTGTCATAAAGCTCGGGATCAGCTGTTTCTTTCTGGAAACAACACCCGGCAGGATCACAGACTGCTCGCCTTCCTGCGGCTCTTTGTGGAACGCTTCGCTTACCACATTTTTGCTGTCTCCGCCGTAGAACAGCAGCTCTGTGCTTTCGTTGATAATATCTGTCAGCATAAAGAACAGCATGGATTCTCCGTGGCTTCCCAGAGCCTTTTCCATATATGGAAGCAGTTCTTTCTTGATCTCGGTCAGCTCATCCGCATTTACAGAAGTGATCTGTCCAACGCCAAAGCTGGATTTATTTAACTCAAATTTTTTGAAATCCTGGTAAAATATTTCTTCCGGTGATTTATTCTTTAAGTTGCTTCCCGCCGCAAACATCTCGGATGCCAGCTCTTCGCATTTGACACCGGCGATCTCCGCCAGCTTTTCTGCCGCCGCCTTGTCCATCGCCGTACAGGTCGGAGAACGGAACATCAGCGTATCCGAAAGAATCGCAGAACAGAGCAGTCCGGCAATATTTGGTTCAATCGTCAGATTTTTTTTCCTGATAAATCTGATACATAATCGTTCCCGTACAGCCAACCGGCTGATTGCGGAAATAAACCGGAGCCATCGTCTGCAAAGATCCGATCCTGTGGTGATCGATGATCTCCAGAATCTCTGCACTTTCGATGTTGTCAACCGCCTGCGAAATTTCATTGTGATCCACAAGGCAGAGCTGTCTGCGTTTGATACCCAGCAAGTTACGTCTGGAAACCATTCCCACATATTTTCCGTGTTTATTCAGAACCGGGAAATCTCTGTGACGCAGTTTTGCCATGACTTCTTTGATATCATCCGTATAATCATCAATGCTGAATTTCACCAGATTCTCACTGGTCATAAAATGTTTCACCGGCATACTCTGGTTGATCAGATGTGCAACCGTATAAGTATCATGCGGAGAACTGATCACAAAACATTCTCTCTCCTCTGCCAGTCGGCGGATCGTCTTCGAAATCGGAACACCCATACAGACAATGATACAGCTTGCCCCCATCTCGATCGCACAAAGCTGAGCTTCATAACGGTTTCCCAGAATCACCAGATCATTCTGCTCCACACTTTGTTCCATCACTTCCGGGCTGGATGCCGCGATCAGCACCTTTCCATCCGTAAAATGTGCATGCTCATTTCCAACGATCATCGTTCCATCTACTGTTTCCAGAATGTTGCGATACGGCGTTCTTGCCTCAGAAAGTGCCGCATTGTTGTAAACATCCATGTACGATTCTGTAATGTCGTTTGTCGTGATCAGACCCTCCAGCTCCTGATTCTGATTAAGGATCGGAAGGGTAAATACATTTTCATTCCGCATCAGCGTCCATGCTTTTTTTCAGAGAAATTTTACTGTCCACTCCACCGACTTTACGCACATCCATGTCTTTGACACGCGTACCGACATTCGGCATATAGCCCGGTGTATTCATCTGAAAACGTTTCAGCACATACAGCGTTTCTTCGTTGATCTGACCGGCACGCTTTGCCTCGTAAACGGATTTTCCTCCGTTCTGTTTTTGATATCTGCATAAGCGATCGCAGAACAGATCGAGTCCGTATCCGGATTCTTGTGTCCGATCACATAAATTTTCCTCTTATTGTTTTCCATAATAGCCTCCATATGATTATAACGTAAAACGCTCCGGCAGTAACTGCTCCAGTGTATAACTTTTCCAGTTTTCCGTATCTTTTGCCAGCAGAATCTCAAAATCTGCTTTGCAGAATTCTGCCATCACCTGACGGCACACGCCGCACGGCGGACAGTAATCTCCGGCTTCGCCCCGTTTATTTCCGACGATCGCTATCGCCGTAAAATCCCGCCTGCCTTCTGACACTGCCTTAAAAAATGCTGTCCGCTCCGCACAGTTGCCCGGCGAATATGCCGCATTCTCAATGTTGCAGCCCTGATAGATCTTACCGTCTTCTGTGAGCAGTGCCGCCCCGACCAGAAACTCTGAATACGGTGCATAAGCCTGTTGCTGTGCCAGAAAAGCCTGTCTTACCAGCTCTTTTCTATCTCTGTCATCCATCCTGCAAATCCCTCCGTTATTCAGGTGCGATTTCAAGTGCCAGTTCCATCATATCATGAAAACTCTTTTCACGTTCTGCTGAGTTTGTCGCCTCTCCGGTAACAATGCTGTCCGAGATTGTACAGATCGCAAGAGCCTGTTTTCCGGTTCTCGCCGCATTCATATACAATGCCGCCGCTTCCATTTCCACGGCCAGTACGCCCATTTTCCGCCAGTTCACATCCAGGTTGGAATCGCTGTAAAATGTATCCGAAGAAAGCAGATTTCCGACCATATAATGCAGACCTTCCCTTTTTTTCTGCCGCTTCCACTGCTTTTCTCAAAAGTGGAAAAGATGCCGTTGGAGCAAAGCTTCCCGGAAGCTGATACTGTGCCGCAAAATTCGAATTTGTGCAGGCACCGATGCCAAATACCAGATCCCGCAGATGCAGATCTTCCCTGAGTGCACCTGCCGTGCCGATCCGGATAATATTTTCCACATCATAACCATTGAACAGCTCATAAGAATAAATGCCCATTGAAGGCATTCCCATGCCGCTCGCCATCACAGAAACTCTCTTGCCCTTATAAGTTCCTGTATAACCTGACATCTGGCGCACCGAGTTGACCAGAACTGCATCTTCCAGATAATGTTCCGCTATAAATCTCGCCCGCGACGGATCACCCGGCATCAGTACTGTTTTTGCAAAATCACCCTTTTTTGCCTCTATATGAGGTGTCGGAATATTCATAAGTCCATCCTTTCCGCAGACACCCGTCTGCTCCTGTTTTTATTATTTTAGCATTTTTGAATGTCATGGTCAAAAGTTATTTCCCAAGTTGCTTTACAAATTCATCGCAAAAAGGTATATTGAATCATATTTTACAGACCCGGCAAAGAAGTCTTCCGGTCTGCATCTTTTTGCCTTAACACTACAAAATCAACAGGAGGTATTACAATGTCAGAAGAATTAAAAACATCTGAAGAACTCGCGCAGAAGCCGAAACTTCGGTCGCTGAAACACCGGAAATCACCGAAACTGCCGCACCGGAAGAACCGGCAGAAACCATGGCTGATTACGCTGAAGAACTGGAAGCTTCTTTCAAACAAATCCATGAAGGCGATATCCTCACCGGAACCGTAATCGGTGTTTCCGAATCTGAGATCACACTGGATCTGAAATACTACACCGAAGGTATCATCCGTCTGGAAGTTTCACAAGCGATCCTGGATTTAATCTCAAAGAAGATGTTCACATCGGTGATGAGATCTCCGCAACCGTGATCCGCAGAGATGACGGAGAAGGCCACATTCTGCTCTCCTCCAAAGAAGCGAATGACATTCTCGCATGGGACAAATTCAAAAAATACATGGAAGAAGGCACCAACCTGACCGTTAAGGTCGGTGGCATCGTAAAATCCGGTGTGGTTGCATACCTGGACGGCATCCGCGGTTTCATCCCGGCATCCAGGCTTTCCCTGAACTATGTAGAAGAAGACGCTCTGAACGACTGGCTCGGCAAAGAACTGGAAGTCCGTGTCATCAATGCTGATACTGAAAACAAACGTCTCGTCCTTTCCGCAAGAGAGATCCTGCGTGAGAAAGCAGATGAAGAACGCAAAGCAAAAGTTTCCAACGTTCAGGTCGGACTCGTTACCGAAGGAACCGTAGAGACCATCAAACCTTACGGTGCATTTATCAACCTTGGAAATCAAGTTCTTGTACTCTCCATAGGCGTAAATTCCGGACTAACGTATCCGTACATATTTGCATTAACGTTTCAGTGTTAGCTTGCAAAATTTTTTCTCCATAAGTCTTGAGATTTATAGATGCCTGGAAATCTCTGTCAATCATATTCCCACATGCACATCTATAAACCCTGTCAGATAACTTCAGATCTTTTTGATGTTTCCACAGCAGCTGCAAAAGCTTTGATGAGGGATAAAACCGATCAGCCACAATAAGCTGAATCCCTTTATCACTGCACTTATATTCAAGCTGTTTTCTAAACCAAAAAATCTCTGTTCCTGAACTGCTTTGGATAAATGTCTGTTTTTCATCATTCCCTTTGCATTCAGATCTTCAATACATATAAATCTTGGTTTTCGATTTACGATCTCCGATATGGTCTGATTTACATAGTTTTTCCGGATATTTGTTAATCTGTGATTTCGTTTTAATAGAAGTTTTTCCTTTTTGATTACATTATTTGTTTTACAGTAACTTTCTCCTTTTTTTATTTTTCTCGTAAGAACGAGAGATACTACGCTGTAATCTGCGTTTCTGTTTTTCTAGTTTCTTTACTTTCTGACTCTTATTGATGTTCTTATACTTAGTGCCATCAGAACAGATCGCCAAATCTTTAATTCCTAGGTCTATGCCAACTCCATCATCATTAAGTGTTTCCCTTGCAGTCAGGAAATTCTACACATACGCTGATCCACCAGTTCAATCCGTCAAAGGATATTCTCGGGTTCATATATTTAGCATTTGTCGGAATTCGTCCATGTTCTGCAAGTCTTACCCAATTCATTTTTTGTTTGTTGGCTTTCCTGCTGGAGGAAAAGCCTTCAAATTTAACATGGGTATTACTGAATTGTATCTTAACGTTGTCCTGATAGAACTTCGGCATTGATCTCTTTTGGGACTTGAATCTCGGGAATTTCTGCAAACCCCTGAAAAAGTTCTTATAAGCAGTACAGGCATCTTTGATCGCCTGTTTTGTTACATTATTTGAAATATTCAATAACCATGCATATTCATCAGAATGTCTAAGCTTTGTAAATTCTTTTTCTGAGTTCTGCATCTGAAAGGAATTTTCCGCCTTTTTTCATAGTTTTCTATTTCCCTTGCCAAAGCCCAGTTATAGGCAAATCTTGAAGCACCGGCGTACTGAAACAATTAGTTTTCTGCACGTTATTTGGTATCAACATTACTTTTATGGCTTTTTACCATCTGTTTCCTCCTGTATCAATTCCCGGATAAGTTTCTTAGCTTTGTTTGCTCGTTTTCCTTGTAATTTGCAACTAAATACAGTGATTATCTGAACCAGATCTTCAACAAGTTCCTGCTGTTCGGACTTTTCAGTATTATCAATAATCTCAATCTCACAATTATAAAGTGAAGCGATATATTCTATCAACTCAAAACCAAATCGCAATAGCCTGTCTTTATATAAAACAACAACCTTTTCAACCTGATTTTGAGATATTCGCCTGATCAATTCCTGAAGTCCTTTTTTCTTATAATCAATCCCGGAACCGATATCACTTATTATCTCAAATGGCTGTCCTTTTGCCAGAAGATATGTTTTAACATTATCAATCTGTCGTTCCAAATCATCTTTTTGTTTATGACTGGAAACACGACAATATCCAATTGTAATGCGGTTTTTAGGCTTACATTTACATTTATTACCTGGTTGAGTTGCTCATCAGAATAATATCTATAGCCACTTACTGTAGTATGATGCGGATGAAGTTTTCCATTGGCATCCCAATTTCGTAATGTCTGGGCAGATACGCCTATAATTTTTGAAAATTCGTGTATAGAATAATATTTACTCAAAGTATCAACTCCTTTCAATAATATTACCCGCACCGGTCATCGCCTGCCGCCATCTTTCCCATGATAAAAAGCATGTCTCCAATGTTTCCGCCGATCAGATTTCCAATCTGTTGGATTATTGTACCAACAATCAGTGTAGAAAACAAGCCCAAAGCCATGCCGCTCAAACCATCAATAAAAATGTGGTTCAGTAATTTTTTTCATGCCTTTCTTTCCTCCTCGATAAAGTTTTCCCGGTCAGACTGCCTGTATGCACTTCCCGGAGTGAGTTTACACCTTTATATTGATTCTTCATCAATGTCATTTCAGGTGTCTTGTCACCTTGAGAATGTAGCATATTTTCCAGCATTTATCAAGAATATTTTTCTGTCTGAACTCTTTACAGAACGAAAAGTTTATTGTATGATTCAGAATGATGTCAGAGCATTGGCAGACATTGTTTTGTATCTTGATCCATCAAACTGTTTTTCAGGAGAAAGGATGTAGCATGACCTCTAAGAAACTGAAAAAACTTTTACTGCTTTGCCTTTTGTCCGGCAGTATTCTTTTACAGAATTTTCCTGCTGGCAGTTGCTTCTGATACAACAGACTGGCTGAAGGAATCGCCGTTCCGCCAGGATATAACAACCGAAAAAGTACTCCGACAGAATCCGTTCCGTCCGAAACCGAAACGGTATCCCCTGAAACATTAAGCACTTTTCAGACAGAAGCGGAGACAGAAGCTGAAACGGAAATCCCGGAAGAAAGCAAGTCTTCCAATAACACAGCTTCTTTTCTTATGGCTGATAATTCCGATACCTTTTCACAGATTCTGCAGGAAGCCACTCTTACACCTTCCTACACTTTCGATTCTCTGAATCAGGATTTTTCCTGGAAAGAGCTGAAAACAGAGCTTACCAGACGCGTCAACAGCTATTCTTCCAAGTGGTCTGTTTATCTGAAAGACCTGACCACCGGAAATGTGATAAGCATCAACGAACGTGCCCAGGAGTCCGCAAGCCTGATCAAACTTTATGTGATGGGAGCCGTAATGCAGGAAATCCAGAACGGCAATCTGGAAATGAATGACACGACCAAACATCTTCTCGATGAAATGATCACAGTCAGCGATAATTCTGCCACAAATGAGCTGGTCTGTTATCTGAACAAAGATCACGACCACAAGAAAGGCATGAAGAAAGTAAATGCTTTCATAAAAGCACAGGGATTTGAATATACGCACGAATACAACGGTCTGGAGGACACCAGTCTGTGGTATGACGCTGATACCAAAAACACAACTTCCGCCAAAGACTGCGGTCGCCTTCTGGAACGTATTTACCGCGGAGAATTTATCTCTCATCTCGCTTCCCGCCAGATGGAAGAACTTCTGTTAAATCAGCAGGTTACCTACAAAATCCCATCCACGATCCCGTCGGAATCGCGTGTTGCAAACAAAACCGGTGAGACTTCCGACTGCGAAAACGATGCAAGCAATCGTCTACACACCAAAAGGCGATTATATTTTATGTATCATGTCCTGCGAGGTTTCCAGCAAAAGTTCTGCCGTAGATTCTCTTCAGGAAATGTCCTCCCTGATCTACAGCTACTTTATGAACCGTGACACCTCAAAAAGTCAGCCGCCAGGTGGAGGCTACTGCAAAGGAAACCGATTAGGTTTGATATACAAAATGTAAAATTAATAAATTTTATGTTGTATGTTGTCAATTCATTTTATATATGCTAGACTAATAGTAATCAGATTAGAGCTAACGTAGGAATAGTCTGGTGGTTGTTCCTTCCGGAAACGGAAAGGAGATATTGTATGAATACACTTGAAGTATTAACACTTGTGCTTGTAATTTTTGCAAAGACTTACATATATTGACAACCACCGTAAATAAAAAAAGTGGCTATCTCCTACACCCCTAGGAGATAGCCGTGTGTAATTTATAAACTTCGTTTATAAGTTTCCGGTGGCAACCATCGGACATACGCAAACCCTCTGATTGCTTCTAAGATGATTATAAACTATTCACTTCCATTTTTCAAGTGAAAAAAGTTTGAAGAGGCCGCCGTTTTCAGGCAGTCTCTTTACTTTCATTTTAAAATCCGCTATACTTGAAATCAATTACTTCTGCCCTTTATGGCGCTTTTTATATGGAGGTAGAAATGTTATGTTCCGTTTATGGGGAAAAATTTTTAAAGACAACCATATGCTTCGAGATACCGTCATAGAAAATGACCGAAACGATACACGCACACACAAAATCTTTGATTCTTTAGATCAGATCTGCTACGACTTTGATCTCGGCAAACCAATCTGGCTCGATTCCAATATTCAGGAATTCAAACGCCACAGCAAAACTCGTTTTTACCAGGATAGTTTTATAGAAGAAATCCCCTTCGACTACCTTGAACTTCAGGTAATCGAAGAGGATTGACAACTGTTTCAGCTATGTGCATCCTGTGATATCGAACTGTTTGGTATCACAGGATTTTTTGATATTTTCATAGACTCCGTCCAGCAGTCTTTCACGAGTCTCTTTCGGTGCCCAGGCAATATGAGGCGTAATGATCAGCTTGCCGCTGTCCTGGATCTGCCTTAGTGGATTGTCCTCCCTCATCGGCTCTCCGTCCAGCACATCCAGAGCCGCTGCCGCAATCTTATTTTCCTGCAAAGCCCACGTAAGTGCTTCCTGATCCACGATCGCTCCGCGTGCCACATTGATAAAAATTGCGGACTTCTTCATCTTCTCAAAAGCCGCTCTGTCAAAAAGTTTTCTTGTGTCCGGGTTCAGCGGTGCATGCACCGATATCAGATCCGAACGTTTCAGCAGTTCTTCAAAATCCACTCTCTCATACAGCTGATCGGTGTTCTTCCCGGATGTTGAATAATAAATAACGTTGCGGCCAAATTCCTGTGCATGGGATGCCACACGTTTTCCGATCGCTCCCATGCCGACAATACCCCAGGTCTTTCCGTCAAGCTCTGAAAATTTCTGCTCAAAATGAGAAAACTGAGCGGAGGTACAATACGCACCTGATTTTACATAGTGATCATAATAGGCCAGTTTATGCAGAACATAGAACATCAGTGCAAATGTATGCTGTGCCACTGCTTCCGTAGAATAGCCGGCTACATTCGCTGACAGGATGCCGTGGCTGTCTGTATATGCCCGGTCAATATTGTCCATTCCCGTAGCCGTTACGGCTACCAGTTTCAGATGCGAAGCACCTGCCAACGTTTTTTCATTCATCGGAATTTTGTTGATCACAACAACATCTGCATCTTTTACCCGCTCCGGCACCAGTTCCACCGGTGTGTCTCTGTATTTTGTTACATGTCCCAGTTCGTCAAATCTGTCCAGATTTATGTCATCACCAAGCGATATGGTCTCCAGAAATACAATCTCCATAGCAGTTTCCTCTCTTTCGTAATGCTAGTCTGCAGGGAAATCCCTGCTCCATTATGACAATAACTCTTTCAGAACTTCCCGTATCACACGTTCCTGCTCATCCGAATCCATCTGCCGCAGAATCTTCGCCGTCTGCTCTTTAGGTGTATCCGCCGCAGTTTGCTGTCTCACGAATACCCTCTCGGATTTTTTTCCGAGATTCTCCTTCAGCTCCTGCTTGTCCCTGATACCATCCTTGCTGTTCTTTACGCTCTTCTTTTTCCGTCCCGGCATGGAAACCATTTTTCCGAAATGTCCGGATACGTCTTCCGACTCAGCAGAAACTGCCACTTCTTCTGACGATGCATCGCATTTTGCCATTTCCACCTGATTTGCCGGTTTTGAAAATTCCGCCAGTATCGGCCGCACCGACTCCGGCTGTTTCTGTCTTGCAACAGAAGATTTTGCAGCCTGTACACCGGAAGAAGCATGAAGCACCAGCACATTATCCAGCTCGTCCTGCAAAGTAATCTCCAATGACTGTTTTGCAAATCCTGTATCCAGAACGCCAAAGACCAGAAGAAAAATTCCTCCATCAGCAAAGTGCCTGTCAGATAAGTCTGACGCATGCCGCCAACCGCCTGCGGCTGGCTGATATACCATCCGACCGCTCCCAGTCCGCACATAATATGGCGACCATCTGTGCCATCCGTTTCCAGGTATGCAAAGATCCTCCAAAAAGACGGTACTCCAGCAGATTTTTGCGTATAAATGCTTCCGTGTTAAAAGCATTGACCGTATTCTGTTTCATTCTGCATACGTTCTGATAACGCTGGCGAAGCTGTTTCATAAACTTACCTTTCGCCATGCCCTGCCTTCTGACATCTCTGAGCAGGTTTCCATACATCGAACGAAGTACCACCTGGCTGATCACTCCCCAGGCACAGATCAATGCCATTGTGTAGAACAATATTGTCTGCTGACTTAAAAACTGTAACATGGATAATCCCCCTTCTGATCCTGCTTGTTTTCATTTCACGTGTCGCTCGCTGCTAAAGCAGTCACATTCTCCGGATGAATGTTGCAGGCACATTATAGCCTCAGAATTTGCATTTGAAAAGCAGAATCGTTCGACAATTTCTGCTCTTATGGCTCGAAAATCGGGGGATTTTTTTATGAAGTTCTTCAGTTTTCGTTCTTTTTCTACGCTTCTTTTGCGACCAGATTCTTCATCATGCCGCGAACCAGTCTGACGCTGTGAGCAACTGCCTGCTTCTCAAACGTCGGATAATCCATGGATGCACTGTCATCTGCCTTATCTGAAATCGCACGCAGAACAACAAACGGCACTTCATTTAAGTGTGCAGTCTGTGCGATCGCAAGCACCTTCCATCTCGGTACAGTATCCTGCGAAAAGTGTCGAAATGTTCTCTTTGGTTTCTTTGTCTGCGATGAACTGATCGCCGCTGACAACTCTTCCGTGAAATACCTGAATTTCCGGATTAACCTCTTCACATACTTTCTCAGCCAGATCCGCAAGTGCCCTGTCCGCCTCAAAAAAGAGAACACATCCATCTGCGGAATCTGTCCCTTCGGATAACCAAAGCTTACTGCATCCATATCGTGATGAACCAGATCGCTGGAAATAACCAAATCACCGATGTTGATCTCCGCTTTTCAGAGAACCGGCGATTCCTGTATTGATCACTGCTTTTACATCAAACACATCGATCAGGATCTGTGTGCAGACCGCCGCATTTACCTTCCCAACACCGCTGCGTACCACAACAACATCCTGACCTTCCAGAATGCCCTCGCAGAATTCCATGCCTGCTTTTGTCAGCTGACGCGTAATCTGCATCTGCTCCTTCAGCTCTTTTTACCTCAACTTCCATTGCTCCTATAATTCCAATTGTACCCATGTCTGTCTCCTTCTATATTAATGAATTTGGCACTTATAAAATCCATTCATTTTTCTGTAATTTAAGATTTTTATTAC
>VOFD01002206.1_pt1 | contig 47520 bp, 60 predicted proteins | sample 5384101 | NCBI WGS metagenome assembly VOFD01 (sample SAMN12384723, study PRJNA508395) | human gut metagenome | isolation source: healthy gut C | host: Homo sapiens
TACGACGCGGATGTTCATCTGAGTTCGTTCTGTGTCGGACGTATGTCCTCCGGCGGGCAGCCCTTTTTCGGCGGGTGCCGTGGACGGAGGTTGGTTGTAGAGGTAGCGGTTTTCGCGGAAGGTGTGCGGTGGTCCGAAATGCTCTCCGGTTTTGGGGAACTCCTTGTCCGACGGTCGGCCGGAACGGCGGGTTGTAGCCGGGATTACTGCCCCTCGTCTTCGAGGCAGGAGGCCAGCGCCGCTGCAAGCGCTTCATATCGGTTCGGGCGCGGCAGGTCGGGACAGACGATTTCTCCCGAGGGGGCGAGCAGAATGTATCGGGGTATCGTGATATTCCTGTTTTGATAGACCTTTTGGGTGATGTCTTCCAGCAGGGATTGACCGGCCCGGATGTGCCACCCGGCGAGCGCATGTTTTTCGACGGCCTTCGTCCATCTGTCGGCTGTCTCCGGTTTGTCTATCGAAATATATACCAGTTGCAGGCTGTCGTACCGGGCGGTTATTTCGTGCAGTTGTTCGGTAAACCGGAACTGCTGTCGGCAGGGGATGCACCAGCTCGCCCAAAGGTCTATCAGGCAGTAGCGGCCGCAGAGGCCGGGCAGCGAGACTATCTCGGCGAGGGTTTCGATTTCGTCCGTGACGTAACGGATTTCTCCGTCGTCTCGTGTGCGTGTTCCGTTGCTCGCCCTTTGCGCTGCCGTTCGAGCGAGGCGATGATGGCGGCGGATTCGGAACCGGGCGTCAGCGTGAATTCCCGGAGGGCGTGGTGGAAAGGCTGGAACGCCCCGTCGACGGTGCCGAATAGTTTGATGGTCGTCTCCTTTTCGGCCGCGAGGAAGATGCGTGCCGGTTGGCCTTTGCATGTACCGGCTGCGAGAAGCAGCGCCAGGCAGGCAGCGAAGATTGATGTTCTCATAAGAAAACGGGCGGTGATACGTTTGGTTGCATGTTGCAAATGTATCCGTTCCATTTGCGGAAAGCAACGGAATAGAGCGATATTTGTATTCTCCCGGGCGGGAATATCCGACATCTCGTGGATATTTGGTCCGATTGTGGCAAATAAACGTTAAATTGCAGTGCGTATGCCGGTCGTTTGCGGGAAGTGCGGGGCCGGGACCCGTTTCCTGTCGGTGGCATCTGTTTTGCACCGTCGTTCGGTCCGAATGGCCGCAGCGGCATGCGGAAGCGACAACGGATTGGAACGGACATGTAAAGAGTGATGATATGTTGAGGTTCGATTATGGAATGGCGGCGGCCGGTGTTCCGGTTTCCGCCATCGAAGCGCTCGGCCGGCGTGCCGGGGAGTGCAACCGGATGCTGGAAGAGGGTACCGGCGCCGGTGCCGATTTTCTGGGGTGGGTTTCGCTGCCCTCTTCGGTGACGGAGACGGAGCCTGCGCCGGGTGAAGGATGCGGCGGAAAAGTTGCGTGCCGTGGCGGATGTGGTTGTCGTGGTAGGCATAGGCGGTTCGTATCTCGGTGCACGGGCGGTGCTCGAAGCGCTCGGCAATCCGTTCGCCTGTCTGCGGCGGGAACGTTCGGGGCCGGATGTGGTCTTTGCCGGACAGAATATCAGCGAAGATTATCTGTATGATTTGCTGGAAGCCTTGCAGGGGCGTTCGGTCGGGGTAATCGTCATCTCCAAGTCGGGGACGACCACCGAACCGGCGATAGCCTTCCGTATCCTTCGCGGCGAGCTCGAAAGACGTTACGGAAAGGCCGGGGCGCGGGAGCGCATCGTCGCGGTGACGGACCGTTCCAGAGGAGCTTTGAAAGGACTGGCCGACCGGGAGGGGTATGCGACCTTCGTTATCCCGGACGATGTGGGGGGGCGTTATTCCGTCCTGACCCCCGTGGGGCTGCTGCCGCTGGCTGCGGCGGGTGTCGACATCGGTGCATTGGTCGCCGGGGCTCGGGAGATGGAGGCGGCGACGGCTGCCGGCGTGCCGTTCGGAAGGAACCCGGCGGAGCAGTATGCGGCGGCACGCAACGTGCTTTACGGAGCCGGATACAGGGTGGAGATACTCGGCAGTTACGAACCGTCGCTCCATTATGTCGGGGAGTGGTGGAAGCAGCCTGTTCGGCGAGAGCGAGGGCAAGGAGGGAAGGGTATCTTCCCGGCCAGCGTGACGCTGACCGCCGACCTGCACTCCATGGGACAATATATTCAGGAGGGAGAGAGAATGTTGTTCGAGACGGTCGTTTCGGTCGCTTCGCCGCTTCACGAGTTGCGGATAGGGGCCGGCGGAGACGAGGACGGACTCGGCTTTCTGGCCGGCCGGCGTTTGAGCGAGGTGAACCGCATGGCCGAAGCGGGCGTTGCCCTGGCCCATTGCGACGGCGGGGTGCCCAACCTGCGGGTGGACATCGACCGGGTAGATGCCTATGGTGTCGGAGGACTGCTCTATTTCTTCGAGCGGGCTTGCGGAATAAGCGGTTACCTGCTCGGTGTCAATCCGTTCGACCAGCCGGGCGTGGAGGCTTATAAGAGGAATATGTATGCCTTGCTCGACAAGCCGGGTTACGAAGAGGAGGGGCGTCGGCTCCGCGAACGGTTGAAAGAGCGGTAGTCTCTTTTTCCGGATATCGGATTGATAAGGGCGTATCTGCGGGTTTCCGTCCCGCTACCGATACGCCTTTATCAATCCGGCATTTTGCTTTCAGGATTTTCCTGCTCGGCGGCATTTGTGCGGTACCGTCTTCTCAATGCTGTTTTGCGGCATCTTTTTTTCCTGTTTCGTCTTTTTTTCTGTGTCCGTTCGTCCCGGTCTCTTCTGGCCGGCTCCCTTTTCGGTACTCTCTTTCCCTGTATCGGCTGCCGTGCCGGAAGGAACCGTCGAAGGATGTTCGCCGCTCCGTTCCGGATACATGTGTCCTGTGTTGTTGATAAAAAGTAAAAATTGTTTTTGCTAAATGTAAAATATATTTTACATTTGCAATGTAGTGTTGTATGTACCTGTACAAGTACGGGAAGAAAGTATTATCTAAAATTGATGTTTGTTATGAAAAAGGATTTCTTGTTTCCGCATGCGTGGCGGGTACCGGGATGGATACTGACCGCCCTGTTCGGTGCGGCCGGTCTTGCGTGGAGTATCGATTTTGTTGTATGGTATACGCCGGACGGTAAAATGCAGCAGGTCTCGGACCTGTTGGGAGGATGGATAGACGAGGTCATCGTCATCGGACTGATGGCCGGACTGTTGCTGGTCGCCTTTTCGCGCGAGCGCGACGAGGATGAATATACGACGCGTTTGCGGGCTTCGTCGCTCGTGTGGGCCGTATTGGCCGACAGTCTTTTCGTGCTTCTTGCGACCTGTTTCCTGTATGAATTCGCCTACCTTTACGCTCTTTTCCTGCGCCTTTTTTCTGCTGCTCGTACTGTACATCGTCAAATTCAGGACAGCGGTATGGCGGGCGAAACGGGAGGCCCGGAAGACAGGTATCTGATGTTTAAGGCAGTTGAAAGAGAGTTGAAGGAGATGAAAAACAGCATTAAAGTGCAGAGGGCCATGCACGACATGACCCAGCAGGAGCCTTTTTGCCGACCGGGTGGGAGTGAGCCGACAGACCATCAATGCGGTCGAACTCGGCAAGTACGTTCCGTCGGCCGTCCTCGCCATGAAGGTTGCGGCGGCGTTCGGACGGCGCGTGGAGGAGGTCTTCACGCTCGAAGAGGAGGATTGAGGCGCCCCGTACAGGTTGCCGGACGGTCATCGGGAAAACCTTCGGTCTGCTTTGGGACGGTCGGGAACGGGACATGCCGCACTTTCAGATGCGACATGTCCCGTCGTGTGTTGATTGCCGGCGAATTGCCGGGGTTGGCGGATTCGGATTATTGTACATGTAGGTCTAAAATACCTTTGAACGAACCGGTCACTTTATAGCCGGCGTCGCTGGTGAAATCGAAGGCGATGTCATACTCTTCGCCGTTCCGGGTCACGGTTATTGTACCACCGGTGATGCAGGCATCGCCCGTCACGGTATCGTTTTCCATGCGGATGTACCAGGTGCCGCTCGGAAACTTCGGGTGGGAGAATCCTGCACGGCCGCACATGATATCTCGTGAAACGAATTGGTATGCAATATCTTCTATGTCTGCCGTAGTGACTGTATAAGTACCCTCGGAAGGATGTAAATGTTGTCGTCATTTTTTCTATGGGGTCTGTGTATAATTTCATGTGGAGGCGATTGCCAGTGCCGATAAACATTTGCGACGAGGTCAACGTAATGCCTTCATCCCACAATTTCAACTCCCACAGTGTGTATGGTTGATGCCTCAACTCGTCATTCGGATAGACAGCTATTCGGCTCTGGGTAAGCACTCCGAAATCGACATCCTCTTCGAGCGTGCTGAGGAATTCGGGCTTGCTCTCCTGCGTCACGGGAATCTCGAACGGGCCGATACCTTCGACGTCAGTAGTGACAATCACGCGCGCTGTCCGCGGAGCGGAGTTCTCATTTTTTTTGTCGTTGGCATTGATGCTAATATTATGGATACCACTGTCTTCGTCTTTGAAGGGGTTTACTGTTAACCAATCTTTTTCGTTATCGTATGAGACCCGGACATTCCAATCGAGATTGACAGGAACGACATTGATTGTATAACGTTTTCGGCCGAGATAGTCGATAACGAACCCCTCCTCCGGTACGTCGCCGTCGTTATAAGTCATCGTCAGCGACGGCGGCAGCACCTTGGCCTCCTGCGTCACGCGGATGGCCTTCGGGCCTGCCGACTCCGCACTCGGCGTCAGGGTGACGTTCGCCGAACGTTCCGCCGTGTCGGGGTTGTCCTGCACCGTGACGGTCAACGTCGTCTCCCCTTCGGCACCTTCCGTCGTCGAAAGGGTTATCCACTCTTTGGCGGCCTCATCAATCGCGGCGCTCCAGGTAATCCCCTCGCCCGAAGCGGTCACTTTCACGCTCTGGCCTGCGGCACCCTCGGCCTCGAAAGTCAGTGCCGCCGGGTCCACCGTCAGCGAATAGACCTCCGGAGTCTCGAACCGGCCTGCGTAACCGTCACGCTCACGGGTTCCAAATCATCGTTATCTTTGGCAGTTATCCGAATCGAAGCGGTACGTTTCTCGGCCGTCGGATTCTTGGTGACCGAGACCAGCAGTTTTCCGGCCGTTCCGTCGTCCACCGTAATCCAGTCGGCCGACGAAGGAACGGCATATTCCCACTCCACGCCGGTGGCGGTCACGGTAATCTCCTGCGGGTCGTATCCTCCGCCCCGAAAGTAAAGCGACTTGGGCGACACCTCGAGGGAAGCGGTCTCTCCGCCCCCGTCCTGCGGCGTACATGCGGCGGCGAGCAGACAGGCCGCCGCGATGAATAATAGCTTTTTTCATAGTTGTATGTATTTAGGTTAGTGTAGTTATTCCTCGAGGGGCGGTGCGATGTACCACCAAAAGAAATTTACTCCGGATGCAGATGCCAATGGCGAAAATCCGAGTACACATGAACCGTCGGGTGTTATACGGCTGATGTTTCCGTCCGGGACGATGATTCCGTAATTGTTTTTTATCCAATCGGCCATGTCGCCGAGGTCGGTACCCGTATTCAAATCGTAAACGACAGATGATGTGGAGGCATATGTACCGATAGCGATGAAGGCGATGCCGTCGTCGGTGACATACATTCCCATGGATTCGCCGTAATCTTCTACGATAGTCGTCGTTTCTGTTTCCGTATTATAGAAGGCGAGCTTTTTGTATTTTTTTGATTGCCTGCTTGTTTTCGCTTATTTCTTCGGTACGGTAAGTGCTGGCTATCCATTTTCCGGAGGGACTTATTTTCGTGGCGGTTGCATCGCAGATGAGACCGTCGGCAATGTGGGTTTCGTAGGTTGTTCCGTCCGGACGTTCGAGTACGACAGGGGTTACTTTTCGTACATCTTCGCCTACCCATTTCGGTTTTCCTGTATTTTCGCCGTTGTTTACCCAATAGAGCATGCCGAAATCGGAGTTCTCCCACGAGGTGCCGTAGATGATTTCGCCGTTGGCGGAGATGCCGCGGGCCATGACGCCGACCCAGATTTCTTCATCGCGGAAATTTTTATCGGGTATGGGCAGTTCGTGCGGTACACCGTCAATCCAGAGCAATGGCTTGTACAAATATTCCAATCCATATCCTTCTTTTGCGTAACCTACCCAATACCGACCGTCTGCGGAAGTCTCTGAAATCGTTGGTTTACACTCGAACCCGCTTGGTGCTGCGGGAACAGTGATATTGCCGGTGAGGTCGATGGCTATCTGCCCGCCGTTATAACCGTCATCAATAAAAAGTAGCCCCTGATCGGTAATGCAGGATGTATTGGTAAAATAGTACAGTGCTTCAGGGAAAGGACCGAATTCGTAAACTTCGCCTGTTTTGAGGTCTATGATGGTTGGCGAACGAAGCCAGGAATCATCGGCGGCCAGAGATGGGGGACATAACCGCCGATGTACCTACCGCTGGGAGACATGACGCCCCCTGCTCGAAAAATTCAACATCCTTCTGTAACGGGCGAATTCGTTTTCGGTGGGAAGTTGGTTGATTATAATCTCCTGTGAAGCCTGTCCGGCTGTTACGACGATGACGGTGTTTCTTTCCGTACCCGTATTGTTGTCCTCCACGGTTAGCGTGAGAGTTGTTCCGTTTTCGCTCTTTTTTCTGCCTTTACCCAGGTAGCCCCCGGCGAGGCTTCATATGCTGTGGGCGAAGTTTTGACGGTGATTTCGAGCGGTTGATTATCCGTGCCGAGGAAAGTACATGCAATCTGGCTGAGGTTTACGTAGTGGTACTCCTCTTGGTCGGTCGTACATCCTGTCAGCGCTGCGAGAACCAGAAGTCCTGCCATGCTTTTTGTAAAATGGTTTTCTGTTCATGTTTGGATGGTTTTTTAGGTTTTTGTCTGTACAAGGCCCCGGGGAAGTGTTTTTATGTACGGATACAAACATAATAATAAAATAAAATGAATAATAACACATGTTGTGAAATTTGCATATTTCTTTTGATGTTCCATGCATGTTCGGGTTGTAGATTGTCACGGCAGCGTGTTGCATGTATAAGGGGAGATATTCCTTGCAGCGTGTTATTTTTAACGGCGGGATTGATGAGATGAGCGGATTCTTTGTATTTATTTTATTGATTTATATATTTTGTGTGGTGGTTTGTTGCCGGGGAGAAAGAGGGGGGGGGAGAGGCTCCTGTGGGGTACATGTAAAATGATGACGTATTGTGCCGTGGTTGAATGGGAACTGACGGATGGCGGCGGTGTGGGGCCGGTACCGCCGGGGCACTGCGGCGGGCCGTTTTTTTGTCGTACCTGCCTTGTTCGGCCGCGGGTGGGTAGGCAGGTACTTTCGCGGCTGAACCGTTTCCGTTCTACGGAACAGCGGCAGCCCTGTCGGGACTGCCGCTGTCTTTCTGGCCGTGCAGGCACGGATTATTGCAGGGGAGGGGCGATGTACCAGTCGGCGAAGCCGTTGCCGAGCGCGTTCACGGACGTACCGAATATGTATCGGCCGTCTGCCGATATGTATTCGATGACGCCTCCCGGAATGATGATACCGTAATTCTCGGCGACCCAGTCCGCCATGTTGCCCAGGTCGGTACCCGTGTTGAGGTCGTAAACTTTGCCCTCGGTGATGAACATCGTGCCGATGCCGATGAAGGCGATGCCGTCGTCGGTGACGTGCATGCCCGTGGCTTCACCGTAATCCTCCACTACGGTGGTCGTTTCGGTTTCGGTGTTGTAGAATGCGGGCCGCTGGACGTATGCTATGAAGCCGTCGCTGCCCACCTCTTCTTTCCGGTAGGTGGTGGCAATCCATTTGCCGGATGGACTGACTTTCGTAATCTCGGCCGTACAGATGCAGCCGTCCACGAGGTTGTATTCATACTCGCCCATCCAATCCTCGACGATGACCGGAGTGAGCCGGCGTATGTCGTCGCCTACCCATCTGGGCTCTTCGACGGTCGTGCCGTTGTTTTTCCAGTAGAGCATGCCGCAATCGTCGTTTTCCCACGAGGTTCCGTAGATGATTTCACCGTTTGCGGAGATGCCGTGGGCCAGGACACCTGCCCAGAACTCTTCGTTACGGTAATTCAAGGCCGGCATCGGGAGTTCGGCGACTGTGCCCTCCGTCCACAGCAGCGGTTTGAACATGCCGGCCTGAATGTATCCCACCCAATATTTCCCGTCGGACGATGTTTGCGAGACCTCGGGTTTGTTCGTGTATCCGGCCGCTTCCGGAATGAAGATATTGCCGGTAAGGTCGATGGCTATCTGGCCGCCGTTCTGGCCGTCGCTGATGAAGAGCAGTCCCTGGTCGGTGATGGCGTTCGCCTGGGATAAAGCATACAGCGACTGCGGATAAGGACCGAACTCATGCTTCTCGCCTGTTTCCGTGTCGATGATGATGGGCGTGAAGTACCACATGTCGTTTTCGCCTACTTGCTCTGAGAACCCGCCCACGTATTTGCCGCTGGGCGACATGGCACCGCCCATTGACGAGAACGTATCCAGTTTGCGGTAGCGTGCAATCCGGTTGTCGCGGGTGAGCCTGCTGTACGGTGATTTCCCGGGAGGCGCTTCCGGCCGTGACGATGATGACCGTGCTCCTTTCGGCACCGGTGTCGTTGTCCGCTACCGTCAGGATGAGAGTGTTGTCCTCTTCGCTCTTTTCCGCTTTCACCCAAGTGTCGCCGGGGGTGATTTCGTATGCTGCGGGCGAAGTTTCGACGGTAATGGCCAGCGGGGTGTTGCCGTCACCGTCGAACGAGCAGGCCACCTGGCTGAGTTTTTTACGTAATGGAATGTCTCTTCCGTTTTCACGCATCCCGACAGGGAGGATAACAAGAACATCGCGCAGCTGCGATACTGCCTGATAAGATTCTTTTCATGGCTTGTCAGTTAATTGGTTAATTTAATCGTTTCGGCGGCGGTCGTTGGGCAGACCGTCGTCCATTTCGAACAAACATAATAATTATATATAAATAAGTCAATAATATATATAGTTGTTGTGAAATTCACGTATTTCTGCGTCATTGCTATGAATATCACAAAATGAAGGACGATTTCCCTTTCCGGTCTTTCTTGGCCGGAAGGCGGGTCAGGCCGGGAGGCCGGGTATCGGAGGCCGGGTATCGGAGGCCGGGTATCGGAGGTCGGAAAAGTGAAGTGTCGGGGGAGAAAGTGGAATAGAGAAATAGAAGGGATTGGCGGTTGCGGCATGGATGGCCATAAAGAGCAACCGGCCGCGAGCGGTCGGTTGCCTTCGATTTTTGGTGCCGGCCTGGGAAAGGCCGGCGGTTATCCGATAGGTATGTTACTTTGCTACGGGGGGAGCGATGTACCAGTTGATGAAGTTTACCCCACCTGCCGAAGATTCGGCCTTGGGTGCCGAGCACGAACCGGCCGTCTGGGGAAACGTAGTTGATGTAACCGGCTGGGATGATGATGCCGTAGTTGTCATATACCCAGTCCTGCGTGCTGCCCAGGTCGGTTCCCGTATTCAGGTCGTACACCGCACCCGACGAGATGCCCAGCGTACCGATGCCGATAAAGCCGATACCGTCGTCGGTCACGTGTACGCCGACCGATTCGCCGTAGTCGCTGACGATGGTCGTCGTCTCGGTCTCGGTGTTGTAGAAGGCGGCCGTCTGCGTCGTGACTATCGAAAGCCGGTCTTCTGCAGGTGTTTCAGTGCGGTACGAGCTGGCAATCCATTTGCCGTTGGGGCTGATTTTGGTAAGCTGTGCCTGGCAGATGAGACCGTTTACCAGATGCGTCGTATATTCGGTACCGTCGCTGTTCTTCATGGTCATCCCCATACTTCGCGCACGTCTTCGCCGACCCATTTCGGTTTTTCGGTATTCGCACCGTTGTTTACCCAGTAGAGCATGCCGAAGTCCCAGTTCTCCCACGAGGTACCGTAGATGATTTCGCCGTTTGCGGAGATGCCGCGGGCCATGCCGCCGTACCACGGCTCCTCGTCACGGTAGTTGAGTCGGGCCAGGGGAGTTCAGCCGGCACGCCGTCTGTCCACAGCAGCGCCTTGCACGGTGCGGGGTCTTCGAACACTTTGCCTTTCATAGCAAAGCCCACCCAATATTTGCCGTCGGCCGAAGTAGCCTGTATCTCGGCTTTCCTGGTGAAACCGGCCGGAGACTCCGGAATGAAGATATTGCCGGTAAGGTCGATGGCTATCTGGCCGCCATTCGCACCGTCGCTGATGAAGAGCAGCCCCTGGTCGGTGATGGCCATGGTTTGCGTCAGGTAATGGAGCGATTCGGGGAAGGGGCCGAATTCATAGACTTCGCCGGTCTCCAGGTCCACGATGGTCGGGGAGTACTGCCAGGAGTCGTCCGCTGCGATGGAAGCGGTGAAACCGCCGGCATACTTGCCGCTGGGCGACATGGCAGCCCCCATCTGGAAGGTGTCCAGCTTGCGGAAACGGGCGAATTCGTTGTCCTTGGCGAGCTGGTTCACGCGTATCTCCTGCGAAGCCTGGTCGGCTACGATGGCGATGGTGGTGCTGCGTTCGGCACCGGTGTCGTTGTCATCGACGGTCACGGTGAGCGTCCGGTCGTCCGTGCGCTCCACCTTTACCCACGTTGCTCCGGGAGTGGCTTCCCACGTGGCCGGGGAGGCTTTCACCTCGATGACCAGCGGCTGATTCCCTTCGCCCAGGAACGAGCACGACACCTGGCTCAGATTGACGTACTGAAGAGTCTCTTCCGTTCCGGTAGTACAGCCTGTCAGTACGGCTGCCGCGACGGAAAGAGCCTGCGATGAGTTTTGCAGAAAAAAGTCTTTTCATAAATGTTACTTAGTTGTTTGATAGGTTATGTGTAACTCGGACGGCAAAGCCTGTCCAACAAATTCCTGTACAAAGCTAACGATAAAATATATATGTAAAATGGGGGTGTTAATAAATTTGCATATTCATTCTTTTTGGATATTTGCATAACAAGGGGCCGCTTTTTATGGCCGCATTGTGCTTAAATTGCTTCCGGATTCCGACGGATGTTTTTATTTTATCCGTGCCGTATTTCCGGGCGGTGAAGCACCGTTCAGTGCGTATATATGTCGTCCGGAGTGTTTGCATCGCTCCGCGGAGCTGTATTTTCTGCCGTTCGTTTTCGGCGTGGACGGATTATTATTTGCTGTGGACGGTTCATTCATAGAACGCGGAAGATGCCCGGTGGAGTATGTCGTCGGTACTTTTCGCCGCTCCGGGAATCTGTCCGGCGGGACGGACGGCCTCGGACTTGCTGCCGGGAAGGCGTACAGACAGGGCGGGCCGTCCTCAATGGACGGCCCGCCCTGTCTGTGGTGTATGCTGCCGTTATTTCAGGGCGGCATGGGCGGCAGCCAGCCATGCGATGGGCACGCGGAACGGAGAGCAGCTCACGTAGTTCAGACCTGCGAAGTGGCAGAACTCCACCGACGAAGGTTCGCCGCCGTGTTCGCCGCAGATGCCGCATTTGAGCCTGCGGTTTCACATCGCGGCCCTTGAAGACGCCCGTTTTGACGAGCTGTCCCACACCGTTCTGGTCGAGCGTCTGGAACGGGTCGGCCTTGATGAGCCCTTTGTCGAGGTAGATCGGCAGGAACTTGGCGATGTCGTCGCGCGAGAAGCCCAGCGTCATCTGCGTCAGGTCGTTTGTGCCGAACGAGAAGAACTCCGCGACCTCGGCGATCTGGTTGGCCGTCACGGCCGCACGCGGAACCTCGATCATCGTCCCCACCATGTACTCCATCTTGTCATTGCGTTCGGCGAAGACCTCTTCGGCGACATGTTCGATGATATCCCGCTGGTAGCGGGAGCTCCTTGTGGTTGCCCACCAGCGGCACCATGATTTCCACCTTGACCGGAATGCCGCGTTTTTCGACGTTCATGGCCGCCTCGATGATGGCGCGTGCCTGCATCTCGGTGATTTCGGGATAGGTGTTGCCCAGGCGGCAGCCGCGGTGGCCGAGCATCGGGTTCACTTCGTGGAGCGCATCGACGCGCGCTTTGATTTTGTCGTAGCGACATTCATCTCCGCTGCCATTTCGCGCTGGCCCTTCTCGTCCTGCGGAACGAATTCGTGCAGCGGCGGGTCGAGCAGGCGGACGGTGACGGGATAGCCGTTCATCACCTCGAAGAGCGCTTCGAAGTCGCCGCGCTGCATCGGCAGCATGCTTGGCGAGCGCCACGCGGCGGCCGGCTTCGTCATCGGCGAGAATCATCTCGCGCATGGCCTTGATACGGGTATTTTCGAAAAACATGTGTTCCGTGCGGCAGAGACCGATACCCTCCGCACCGAAAGAGAATGCCGTCCGGGCGTCGCCGGGGGTGTCGGCGTTGGCGCGTACCCTCATTACCGAATACTTCTTGGCCAGGCCGAGGAGTTTGGTGAAATCGTCGTTGAGTTCGGCGGCCTTGGTCGCTACCTGGCCGAGATAGACTTCGCCCGTCGAGCCGTTCAGGGAAATCCAGTCGCCCTCCCGGATGAGGGTGTCGCCTATGCGGATGGTCCGGGCTTTATAGTCTATGATGAGCTCTCCGGCACCCGATACGCAGCATTTGCCCATGCCGCGGGCCACTACGGCCGCGTGCGAGGTCATGCCTCCGCGGGCCGTCAGGATACCCTCCGCCGCATTCATGCCGCTGAGGTCTTCGGGCGAGGTTTCGATGCGCACGAGGATGACTTTCCGGCCGTCGCGGTTCCACTTGGCGGCGTCCTCGGCGAAAAAGACCACTTCGCCGGTCGCTGCGCCGGGCGAGGCGGGAAGACCCTTTGGTGAGTACCTTGGCATTTTTCATCGCCGTGGCGTCGAATACGGGATGGAGCAGTTCGTCCAGTTTGGCCGGTTCGCATCGGAGTACGGCCGTCTTTTCGTCGATGAGCCCTTCGGCGAGCATGTCCATCGCTATCTTGAGCATGGCCGCGCCGGTACGTTTGCCGTTACGCGTCTGGAGCATCCACAGTTTGCCGTCCTGTATGGTGAACTCGAGGTCCTGCATGTCGGTGAAGTAGCGCTCCAGATGCTCCTGTATGTCGAACAACTCCTTGTAGGCGGCGGGCATCGCCTCCTCCAGGGAGGGGTATTTGGCCTTGCGCTCCTCTTCGCTTACCCCCTGTGCGGCGGCCCAGCGGCGCGAACCTTCGAGGGTGATCTGCTGCGGCGTGCGGATGCCGGCCACGACGTCCTCGCCCTGGGCGTTGATGAGGTATTCGCCGTTGAAAATGTCTTCGCCGGTAGCGGCGTCGCGCGTGAAGGCTACGCCGGTAGCCGACGTTTCGCCCATGTTACCGAATACCATCGCCTGTACGGTTACGGCGGTACCCCATTCGGCCGGGATGTTGTTGAGTTTGCGGTAGAGAATGGCGCGTTCGTTCATCCAGCTCTGGAACACGGCCATGATGGCGCCCCAGAGCTGCTCCCACGGGTTGGTGGGGAAATCGGCTCCCGTGCGCTCCTTGACGGCCGCCTTGAACTTCACGACCAGTTCCTCTGAGGTCGTCGGTGGTCAGGCTCCGTGTCGAGCCTGACGCCGCGCTCCTTCTTCATCTCGTCGATGATGACCTCGAACGGGTCTTCGTCCTCTTTGCTCTGCGGTTTCATGTCGATCACCACGTCGCCGTACATCTGTACGAAGCGGCGGTAGGAGTCCCATGCGAAACGGAGATTGCCCGTACGCTTGGCTAAGTGCTTCCACGGCCTGGTGTCATACCCGAGGTTGAGGATGGTGTCCATCATGCCCGGCATCGAAGCGCGTGCGCCCGAACGAACCGATACCAGCAGCGGCATGGTGTCGCTGCCGAACGTCATGCCCGTCTGTTTCTCTATGCCTTTAATCGCTTTCTCCACTTCGGGACGTATCATTTCGACCACGGCGTCGCGTCCCTTCTCGTAATATTCCGTACATACTTCGGTGGTGATGGTGTCTCTTGACTGTTGACATAGGATTTTAGTTATTTATCTGTTTACAACTGAAGTGACATTTTTAACCGTGTTTTCCGGTTTCTTCCCCGCGGAATGCACAGAGGGGTGCAAGGGGACGCGAAGATACTAAATTTTTTAACCCATCTGCAAAATTATCTGCTTAAAATAACAAATACCGGGAGGTGGTCGCTGTATCCTCCCAAATATCGTGCCCCGGAAAAGGTTCTGAAAGGATATCCGCGCCTTTCCCGGGAAGGGGTGTCCGCCCCGTCTCCGGTGAGCAGGTATTTCCTTACGAATACCCCGGCCTGCGTGATATGCAGTCCTTCGTCCCCCGCAAGGGATTCCGATACGAGGATGTTGTCGTACAGCAGCCATTGGCCATTCCAGCAGTATGAGCCGAATCCGCCGCGGGCACATTCATGGAGCGCGTTGCGGAACTTCCCTTCTGCGTATGCTCCGTTCCGCCCGCGGCCGAAGGCTTTCCGGAATGCCGGTTCGTGCAGCTCTCCGTTGAAATCGCCCATGATCAGAAGCCGTTCGCATCCGGCCTTGCACAGGAGCGAATCGGCCACAGCCGCGAGCCGGACGGCCGCACCGGTACGGTAGGATTTGTCGTTGAATTTCGAGGGGAGGTGACACACCAGCAGGCCCGTTTCGTGTCCTATCAGGTCGCCCCGGACGAAGAGGAATTCGCGCGAGGTGCCGGAGGGTATCTGGCTTACCTCCGAAGGGAAGAACTTGTCGCCTTTGTAGAGCAGCGCGATGTCGATGCCGCGCCGGTCGGAAGTGGTGCGGTGGATGAAGTTGTAGTCGTCTGCCAGCGTGGCTGTCAAATCGCGTACTGCCCTTTCGCTCTCCACTTCGGCGAGAGCCACGATATCGAAGCCCGCGTCGTCTATCGTCCGTGCGATGCGGGAAAGTTTCGTCCGGTAGCGTTCCGCGTCCCAGCGATAGCGGCCGGAAGGGGTGAAATCGCTGTCGTTGCGGAACGGACTGGAGATGGTGTCGAACAGATTCTCGACGTTGTAGAAGGCTGCCGATACCTTTCTGTGCTGGGCCGCGGCATCCTCCTGCGGCAGGAGAGCGGAAGCCGACAGGAAAAGGAAAAAGAAGAGATGCGGCGCAGCGGCAGAAACCCGGCGCGTTCGCGCCTTGTCGGGTCTGCCGTTGCGGGTATGCTCTCCCCTGTGTTGCATCGTCCTGCGATTTTATCTCCTAAATATAGTGATTTTTCGCGGAACGGCAGCGGCGGCAAGACGGTTTCCGATAAAAAGTTACGGACGGTCCCTGTTCCGTGCCGTCCGTTGGCGGGTATGCGAAAGGAGTGTCGGAATATCCCGGATTATGTCGTAATTTTGCAATCGTATGGAGAATGGCAAGACAAGGGTTGTGGTGGGGCTCTCCGGCGGGGTGGATTCGTCGGTGGCCGCCTACCTGCTCAAGGAGCAAGGCTACGACGTGGTGGGCCTGTTCATGCGTAACTGGCACGATACGACCGGAACGCTCGAGGGCGACTGCCCGTGGCACGACGACCAGGTCTTCGCCGAGCTGGTGGCCAGACGGCTCGACATCCCTTTCCATTTCGTGGACCTCAGCGAACAGTACCGGGCCCGTGTGGTCGATTACATGTTCGCCGAGTACGGCCGCGGACGTACCCCGAATCCGGACGTGCTCTGCAACCGGGAGATAAAGTTCGATGCGTTTCTCGAAGAGGCGTTGAAGCTCGGCGCCGACTACGTCGCTACGGGACACTACTGCCGCCGCCGCGACGAGGAGGTCGGCGGAAGGGTATATCACCGGCTGTTGGCGGGTTCCGACCCCAACAAGGACCAGAGCTATTTTTTGTGTCAGCTCTCGCAGGCGCAGCTTGCGCGGGCCATGTTTCCCATCGGCGACATGTTGAAACCCGAGGTGCGGCGCATAGCGGCCGAGCAGCACCTCGCAACGGCCAAACGCAAGGATTCGCAGGGTATATGTTTCGTGGGCAAGGTTGACCTGCCCCTCTTCCTGCAGCAGAAACTCGCTCCGCGGCAGGGCGACATCGTGGAGATAGCCGCCGACTGGCCCGGTTATGCGGAGGCTGCCGCTCGGACGGGACTTGAGGAGCTGGCGCTTCCGTACCGTTATACTCCGGCCGACGGCGTGAAGGTGGGCGAACACAACGGTGCGCACTACTACACCATCGGCCAGCGTAAGGGGCTCGGGTGAGCGGACGGGCCGAACCGCTTTTCATCATCGCTACCGATACGTTCTCCAATACGGTCTATGTCGGGCAGGGGCAGAGGCACCCCGGCCTTTACCGCCGGGCGTTGCGGATTCTGCCCGGAGATGTGCATTGGGTGAGTCCCGACAGACGGTTCGCAGCAGGGAAGCAGGCGCCGTTCTCGTTCCGGATACGCTACCGCCAGCCTTTACAGGGCGGGGTGTTGCACCTTCGCGCCGACGGGGCCTACATCGTGTTCGATTCGCCGCAGCGCGGCATCACCCCGGACAGTTTGCCGCGTGGTATGCGGGAGAAGAGCTGGTCGGTTCGGGTGTCATCGCTGAATAGCCGCCGGGTACACAACTCTGCCGTATCCGTTCCGGGAACCGCACGGAGGACGCTCTTTTCGTCTTCTCTTCGGCGGGATGCGGATATCTCTCTTTTCGCCGGTATTGTCGTTCGCAGACCGTTTGCCGGGGATGTGGCATGTCGTTTGCAGTTTGATATATCGTTACAGATTGTTAAAATCGAAATTATGGAAGAAATATTGGAAAGTGGCCGACGGCGCTATCTGGCGCCGGCCGTCGAGTCTTTGTCGTTCGCTGCGGAGCGGGGAATAGCCGTTTCCGTCCAGCCGACGGGTAATTCAATCGAGAGCGTCGGGGAGGATACCCTGAACTCGTCATCTGCGGATTTTTGGGAATGAGGTGTTTTATGAAAAACGTCGGACATTTTTTTGTGCGCTGCGGCGAGTGCGCTGGGCATTCTCGCTTTCGTAGCCTGTGACAAACAGCAGGACGGTGTTCCTCCTGTTTCGGATTTCGTATTGTACGCTTCCATCGAACAGCCTGTATCGGCTGCGGCGCCTGCCGCCTTGTTCGGGGAGGCTGTTGACGGCAGTGTCGCCCAGCGTACCGTCATTCAGGAAGGAACGGTGCCCCATCCGATAGTATGGAAGGCCAACGACCAGATTGTCATTCATTTCGATACGGGCGTTCAGGGGAGCTATGCGTGTGTTCAATCTGCAGAGCGGCGTCGGCACGGGGCAGGCCGAATTCGTTTACAGCGGATTCGGGTATTCGAGCGACCCCCGATGTGCAGGTGCCCATGGAGTTGCCTGATACCTATTCTTCGCTGATTGCCGGTTATCCGGCCATGTTTGTCACCATAACGCCGGAGAACAGGGAGGTCGTTCTCGAAGCTCCGCGCGAAATATACCTCGGAATCGAAAATATCGTCGATTTTCCCATGTACGGTGCGGCGGGTGCCGACGGCAAGGTGAATTTCGTGTGTCCTTTCGGTCTAATCTGTTTTCCCGTGACGGGAGACAACATCTCCGTCAAGACGATTTATATCGATACTACCACACCGCAGAAGGAGATAACCGGCCGCTTCCAGGTGGATGAGAATACCTATGAGACCACCTTTCTCAACTCCTCGCACGGCAGCGAATTTCAGATAGTCTGGACGGGAACCGTCCAGCTTACCGATGTGCCCTCGGTATTTTATGCCGTATTGCCTGCCGGCGAGTACGGCGCGGGTACGGAGTTCCGGTTCACTCGGGCGGACGGCAGCGTGATTACCAAACGTACCAGGCAGCCGTTTACCGTCACGCGGGCGCGGGTACTCAACCTGCCAGCACTGGATGTCGGGAATTGAGCCGGCCGGCATGCCGGTGCCCGGGAGGGTGCATAGAGCGGCAGTCATGGAAGCGGGGCGGATGATTCATCCGCCCCCGCTCTGTCGTACCGAAAATATTCCGGATAAACGGTCATTCCGTCGGGAGGACGGTCTGCTCGTATTCCGTATAGTCCGTTTGTCCTTCCGGCCCGAAGAGCCAGTCGAAAAGGTTCAGTATCCGTGCCGCACGGTCGGTGCGTCCGTAATTTTCGGCGATGCGGTGCAGTTCGGCGAGTGCGGTCGCCTTTGTCGGCGAACTGGTTTTCGATGAGATACTGCCGGTTGTCCGGGAAGGAGAGGAAGTAGTCGACGTACTCTTCGAGATTCTTCGCATAGCTGTCGAAGAGGGCGTCGCCCTTCTCGGTGGCTCTTGCTTCGTAGTAGGCCCGGATGTAGGGGAGGTATTGATAGGTGTATTGGAACTGCGATACGGGCATCTGTTCCAGTCCGTAGTCGAGCACTTCGACCGCTTTCTCCTTTTCGCCGCGTCGGGCGAGCTCGGCGCCCAGCCTTGCGAAGGCTATCCGGATGTTGGTTGCGTTGAAGTTGTAGTTGACGAAGGTGTCCACGTAGACGCGCGGGTCGGCGACGTTGCCGTACCGATAGACCTCCATCAGGTTATGGTAAAGGAGGTCGGTGTCGATGCGGCCTGCATTCCAGAGGTCCGTGTAGGTCGTCTTTATCGGGACGAGCCGGTAGGCATAACCGTCGAACTGCAGGTAATCCTGCAGACCGAAATTGGCGACCAGCGAGGGAGAGGTGACGTAGAGCGGCCGCTCCCAGTCGAAGTTGGCGAGCAGGTCGAGCAGCATCATCTCCGATTTGCGCAGCGACGATGCCTGCAGGTTGATGGTTATCGTATCGACCATCAGGTGGGCGTCTTCCGGCTTGACGATGCCGCTTTTCACGGCATTCTCCTTGTTCACCGGCAGCAGAAGCGTCCGTGTCGGGATGAAGTCGACGGCGAGTTGTTCGTCGAGTTTGATGCGGCTGATGGGGGCGTCGCTGCGGATGAAGTCGATGACCTGCTTGATGGGTTTGGGCTCCTGGAACACATCTTCCACGTAGATGAAGTCGTTCTCCGCCATCGCGTATTTATGCTGCGGCAGCGAGAAGGGTACCGGGGCCGACTCGTTGTAGCGGTGCTTCATTTCGTCGATGTACCAGCCTTCCGTCGAGGTAACTCGTGTTCATGATCCGCACGTCCGGGCGCACGCCGTCCACCTCCTGATTGAACCACAGGGGAAAGGTGTCGTTGTCGCCGTAGTTGATGATGATGGAGTTCGGCAGGCAGGTCATCAGGTAGTTCCAGCCGATATCGCGCGCCACGTAGCGGTGGCTGCGGTCGTGGTCGTCCCAGTTCTGTGCCGCCAATATCGCCGGTACGCAGCAGCATACCGCAGTGGCTATCGCGGAGGTCGCCACGTTGTCTTTGCGGGTCAGTTTTCCGACCCACTCCCTGACGCACATCACACCCAGCCCTATCCAGATGGAGAAGGCATAGAACGAACCGGCATAGATGTAATCCCTTTCACGCGGTTCGGACGGGGTCTGGTTGAAGTAGAACACCAGCGCGATGCCCATCATCACGAAGAGCCACATCACCACCGTGAAGTTCTTCGGGTCGCGGTTGAGCTGGTAAATCAGACCGATGATGCCGAGAATGAAGGGGAGGAAATAGTAGGTGTTGCGCCCCTTGTTGTCGGCCATCTCCGAGGGTAGCTCTTTCTGCGGGCCGAGGTAGAGGCTGGTCGATGGGGCCGATGCCGGAGAGCCACTGTCCGTCGGTGATTTCGCCGTAGGACTGGTTGTCGCTCTGCCTGCCCACGAAGTTCCACAGGAAATAGCGCCAGTACATGAAGTTCATCTGGTAGGTGAAGAAGTAGCGCAGGTTCTGGGCGCCGGTGGGGACTTCGTAGCGCTCTCCCTTGTAGAAGACCGTCTTCCCTTTGTCCATCTGGCTCCACTGTTTGTACCCTTCGATGTGGGAGGGGTTGGTGGACCACATGCGGGGAAAGAGGGTGACGAACTCGGCCGGATAGGTATAGTCCGCCACGCTTTCGGTAGCGCGGTATTTGCCCTCCGTGTCGAGGTAGTATTTCTTGGCGTCACCGGGCGATGGACGAGCTGAACGTGCTGTCCCCCTCGATCGAACCCTGCGCCAGCGGCCATATCATCGAGCAGATCGCCATGGTGAAGGAGATTCTCGACAACGGTTTCGCCTACGAATCGAACGGGTCGGTCTATTTCGATGTGGAGAAATACAACCGGAAATACAGCTACGGCCGTCTTTCGGGCCGCAACCTCGACGATATTCTGACGAACACGCGCGAGCTGGACGGGCAGGGCGATAAGCGCCATTCGTGCGATTTCGCCCTCTGGAAGAAGGCTTCGCCGGAGCATATCATGCGCTGGCCTTCGCCGTGGAGCGACGGGTTCCCCGGCTGGCACATGGAGTGCTCGGCCATGAGCACCAAATACCTGGGCGAGCGGTTCGACATCCACGGCGGCGGTATGGACCTGATGTTTCCGCATCACGAATGCGAGATCGCGCAATCGACGGCGGCGCTCGGCCACGACTCGGCTAAGTACTGGATGCACAACAACATGATTACGATCAACGGTCAGAAGATGGGCAAGTCGCTCGGCAACTTCATCACGCTCGAGGAGCTTTTCACGGGCAATCATAAGTTGCTGACGCAGGCTTATTCGCCGATGACGATCCGTTTCTTCGGTGATGGTGGCGAAAGCCGAGCCACGGACGCCCCAGCCGAATCCGAAGATGAAGAGCGGATTGAGGCAGACGATGATGAACACGGCCGTAAGCATGATGCCCATCGCTTTTTTCGGATAGCCGGACGCACGCAGAATTTTCGTTCATTCCCATGAAGACATGGGTTATGACGTTGCCCGACAGGATGATGCGCATGAAGTCGCGGGCGTAGGGGATGGTCTGTCGCTTGCGCCGAAGAAGTAGAGAATGTCGTCGAGGAAGATGAGCCCCAGCGTGGTGAAGGTGAGTCCTATCACCACGTTCAGCATGATGGCGTTGCTGAGTATCAGGAATGCCCGCTGTTTGTTGCCCTGTCCCAGACGTATGGAGATGAGCGAGGAGGCTCCGACGCCTACCAGCGACCCGAAGGCCGCCATGAGGTTCATCAGCGGCATGGCGATGGCCAGCCCGCTGATGGCCATCGCTCCGACGCCGTGGCCTATGAAGATGCTGTCGATGATGTTGTAGAGCGATGACGACGACATCGCTATGATGGCTGGCAGGGCGTACCGCTTCAGCAGCCTGCCGACGGGTTCCGTTCCCAGCAGTTCGGGATTGTTTCTCGATAAGGTCATAAATGCTTGCAGCCGGAAAGGGGAATCGGGAGACAGGCATGGGAATGCATAGCCTGGTGTCAAGGCGGGGGTCCCGTCCCTAAGGCGGGGCAAAGGTACGGAATATCCTCGAAAATCCGGTATGCGTCCGTTGTTTTTTATCCGGTCGGGCGGGGAGCGGAAAGGGAAGGGCGGGTTGGCGCATGTGGGGTCGCCGTGTCTTCCGTCTTCCGGTCTGTCGGGGATACCCCCGCGGACCGGAAGACGGAAAGGATGGGGCATCTTCGGGCCCCCTCTCTCTTTTCCCAACGGAGAGCCGCTCTCGGTTCAGGGACGCGATGCGGTCGGATGCTGCCGGTCTGCCGCGATTGCGCAGCAGAGCGATGCGGCGGCGCATACGACGAAGACGATGCCGGTGGTCTCGAGAATGTCGCCCGTTCCTACGATGGGCGAGACGATACCGCCGAAGGCGAAGCAAAACCGCACCGAGAATGGCCGATGCACTCCCGGCATATCGGCGTTCGCTCTCCATGGCGAGCGTTGTGGAGAGGGTGAAGGTGAGTGCCATGGTGAAGAGCAGCAGGAACAGGATGCCTTCATATACCCAAAAACTGCATCTGCACCACAGGGCTGCGAGTTCGGCGACGGAGAGCACGCACATCCCGATGCAGCTCGCCATGATGCCGTCCTGCGGGCGGCGGAAGCGAAGCGAGAGCGGGGCCGCGGCCATGAATGCGAGCGAGTTCACTGCGAAAACGATGCTGAATTCCAGTGCCGAAAATCCGTAGTGTTCCTGTATGATGAATGGAGAGGAGGCGATGTTGGCGAAGAGGATACCCTGGGCGAAACCGAGTTGGAGGACGTACAGGATGAAGCGTTTGTTGCGCAGGATGGTTCCGAAATTCCCGAACGTGCGCAGCAGGCTCTGGCCGGCCCGGCGGCGCGGAGGAAGCGACTCCCGGAACAGCATCGAGCTTCCGAGCAGGATGACGCCGATGGCCAGCAGGATGACGAAGATGCCGCGCCACCCGACGGCATCGGTCAGTACGCCGCCGAGTACCGGAGCCGCCACCGGAGCGATGCCGTTGATGACACCGATGACGGCGAGGACCTTGACCAGCTCCTTGCCGCGGTAACGGTCGGTGGCCACGGAACGGGAGATGACGATGCCGCCGGCGGCCCCTATGCCTTGAAGAGCCGCATGCCCACGAATACGTATACCGTGGGCGAGAAGATGCAAATCACTGTGGAAGCGACGAACAGCAGCAGGGAGACGAGGAGCAGCGGCCGCCGGCCGAACTTGTCGCTCAGCGGGCCGAACAGCAGCCTGTCCGAGCGCGAGACCGGCCATGCTCGTCGTGAGGCCCATCTGTACCATCGACTGCGAAGTGCCGAAATAAACTGTCATGGAGGGAGCGTCGGCAGGTACATGTCCGTCACGAGCGGACCGAAGGCCGTGAGGATGCCGAGCAGGACGATAAGGTAGTTCGAGTAGCGTGCCGCGGACGTCTTGGCATGCGAATAGGGAATACCGGTTTGCATTGCGTTCTTTTTTTTGTCTGCAAAGATAGGGTACGGAACCGGATGGGCAGGCGGCCGTATTTACATCGTAATATTTCATTTCCGGCATAAAAGGGGCGGAGAGTATCGGGAAATGGCGTAATTTTGTGTCGTAAAGGGATGCGCGGGTTTTGCCTCTGTCAAGGGGGCGTGCGTCTGCAAAGGGAGGGGTGACGGTTATGGAGAGGAGCGACGGGCAGATGGCTTATGCAGAAGGGGGAGTGGAGATGTTCAGGCATTGGCCGGTGCGGATAGGATGCGGGGTGAACATGCTCTGTGTGCACGGCCGTGCCGATGTCTCGACGGGTATCGAACATTATCGCCTGCAGGCGGGAGCTGAACTGTTGCTCTTTCCCGGTGCGATACTGCATCTGCTCGAAGCGGGGGAGGATTTGGCCGTTCGGATGTTCACTTTTCCGGACGGACTTTTCCATGAGGCGGCGATACCGCTCGATGCCGGCTGTATCCGCTTCCTGCGCGACGAACCCTTTTTCTCCACCCGGCGGGTTCCGAGTCGTGGGCCTCGGCCGTTTTGTGGATGGATATGGCCCGGGAGGTGTGTCGGGGCGGAATATACGGAGAGATAGCCCGGCGCAACTTCCTGCAGGGATTCCTGGTGGCGATGTGCCGGAGTATGCCGCAGAAGACGGCTTCGGCCGAATCTTTCGGCCGGGAATACATCTTTCACCGTTTTCTGTCGCTGGTGCGGCAGCACTGTACCGAACGGCGCGATACGGCGTTTTATGCCGGCGAACTCTGCATATCGCAGCGTTACCTGCGGGTGGTTACGGCCGGGCTTGCACCCCATAAGACACCCAAGCAATTGATAGACGAACGCTCGTGGCCGAAATCAAGGCCCTGCTTTACACCTCCGACCTCTCCGTGACGCAGATAGCCGACCGGTTCGGCTTTCCCGACCAGTCCTATCTGAGCCGCTTCTTTAAACGGAAGACGGGGTTCTCTCCCTACGATTACCGTATGCGGTGCCGCCGGTAAACTGCCGTGTGTGCTGTAAAGGATGGGGCCGTTGCGGGTCCGTTTCTCCGGTACCGCAATTCCTGCTGTTTGCAGGACGGTATGATTGGCGGTTTTCCTTGAGACTGTTTAGCCGTCGGTATGCCGCCCGTTTCGGCTCCTGTGGGAGCAGCTTGAGCGGAACCGTTCTATTGTTCGAGGCGGAGGGCCGTCCGGTTCCTTGTTTGTCCGGACTGACTGTCGGAGCAGGAAACGAAAAGCCCCGGAGGAACCGGTTCCTCCGGGGCTTTCGCCGGTACGGATACGTACCTTGTTCTATTTTTCGAGTGCGAGTTCGAGTACCTCTTCGTTCGTGCGGACGAAGTGGAATTTCAGTCCCTCTACGTAGTCCTCCTTGATTTCGGCGATATCCTTCGCATTGTCCTCGCTGAGGATGATTTCGGAGATGCCCGCGCGTTTGGCGGCGAGGATTTTCTCCTTGATGCCCCCTACGGGCATGACCCGTCCGCGGAGCGTCGTTTCGCCCGTCATGGCGATGCGGTCTTTCACCTTCCGGCCGGTGTAGGTCGATACCAGCGACGTCACCATGGTGATGCCTGCGCTCGGGCCGTCCTTCGGGATGGCTCCCTCCGGTACGTGGATGTTGATGTCGAAATTCTCGAACTTCTCCTTGTCGATTCCCAGCTCCGCATAGTGGGCTTTCGTCCATTCGAGGGCTATCGTCGCCGACTCCTTCATCACGTCGCCGAGGTTGCCCGTCAGGCTCAGTTTGCCCTTGCCGGGGCTGAGTATCGACTCGATGTAGAGGATATCGCCTCCCACTTCGGTCCATGCCAGGCCGGTAACTACACCCGTGATGCCGCTCACTGTACTTTTCGTTGCGGAACTTGGGCATGCCGAGTATCTTCTCCAAATCTTCGACCGATATCTCCGGGTTGTACTCCTGCTCGAATCCGATATCTTTCGCCCGGTGACGTGCGATTTTGGCCAGCATCTTGTCCAGTCCGCGCACCCCTGCTTCGCGGGTGTAGTCGGAGATAATCCGCTCCATCACTTCGCGCGACAGGAGCAGGCTCTCGGCGGGGATGCCGTGCGCCTCGCGTTCCTTGGGGGGAGCAGATGGCGCAGTCCGATTTCAATCTTCTCTTCGAGCAGGTAGCCGGGGATGTTTATCATCTCCATGCGGTCGCGCAGGGCCGGATGTACGTTCTGTATGTTGTTGGCCGTGGCGATGAAGAGCGTTTTGGAGAGGTCGTACTCCGTGTCGAGGTAGTTGTCGTGGAACGTGGTGTTCTGTTCCGGGTCGAGCACTTCGAGCAGTGCCGACGACGGGTCACCGTGGTTCCCTTACGCCGATTTTGTCCACCTCGTCGAGGATGATGACCGGGTTGGAGGAGCCGCATCGCTTGATGGTCTGGATGATGCGGCCCGGCATCGCGCCGATGTAGGTGCGCCTGTGGCCGCGGATTTCCGATTCGTCGTGCAGGCCGCCGAGCGATATGCGTCCGAACTTGCGGCCCAATGCTCCCGCCACCGATTTGCCGAGCGACGTCTTGCCCACACCCGGAGGCCCGTAGAGGCAGATAATCGGCGACTTGAGGTCGCCTTTCAGCTTTGATGACCGCCAGATGTTCCAGCAGCCGCTCCTTGACCTCCTCCAGGCCGAAGTGGTCGTTGTCGAGCCGTTCGCGGGCATGTTTGAGGTCGAGGTTGTCCTGCGTGCACTCGCCCCACGGAAGTTCGAGCATCAGCTGCAGGTAGTTCATCTGTAGGCCGAGTATTCCGCCACGGCGGGATTCAGCCTCTCGAGCTTGTTGGTTCTCCTTGTTGAACATTTCGCCCACCTCTTTGCTCCACTTCTTCGTCTTGGCCTCCTCGCGCATGCGGGCGATTTCGGCTTCGTCCTCGTTGCCGCCCAACTCCTCCTGGATGGTGCGTATCTGCTGCTGGAGGTAGTATTCTTTCTGCTGCTGGTCGATGTCCTGTTTGACCTTGCTCTGTATCTTGTTCTTTAGCTCCACGAGCCTGCTGTTCGCGTACGAGTATTTCCAGCAGGCGGCGGGCACGCGCCAGCAGTCCCGGCGCTTCGAGCAGCCGCTGGCGGTCGGCATCCTCGAAGTCGAGGTTGGAACAGATGAAGTTGATGATGCCGCGTTTGCTGTCGATGTTCTTGATGGCGAACGATGCTTCCTTCGGTATGTTGGGCGAAACGCTGATGATGTTCAGCGCCACGTCCTTGATGGATTCCACGAGCGCCTCGAACTCCACGTTGCCGGAGGCGGGCGTCGTATCCTTGAGCGGCGTGACCGTCGCCGTGAAGTAGGGCTCCGAAGAGAGGTATTCGTTTATCTCGATTTTTCGAGGCCGTGCAGGATGACGGTCAGGTTGCCGTTGGGCATGTCGAGCGTCTTGAGAATGCGGGCTGCCGTGCCGATGCGGTACATGTCGTCCGGTGCGGGCTGCTCGACGTCGGACTCCTTCTGAAGTACCGCACCGAGTATTCCCGTGCCGGCCTCCACGTCGCGTATCAGCTTCATGGACTTCTCCCGGCCCACCGTAATGGGGGTAATCGAGCCGGGGAACAGCACCGAGTCTGCGCAGCGAGAGGATGGGCAGCGATTCGGGTATCGAATAGTTTTCCGAAAGTTCGTCTTCGTTTTCGGTAACTATCGGGATGACCTGGCTGTGTCCCTCCTGAATGTCGGAAATATCCGACAGGATATCTATCTCTATCTTATTGCTTTTTTTTTTGCTCATTCTTTGAAATCTCCTTTTCGATTTGGGTACAAAGATAACGAATCCGTTCCCTTAAATGTTATCTGTATTCCGAAAACAATCATCAGTTTATTAACATGTCCGGCTCCATCCGAACGTCAAAATCGCTATCTTTGCAATTCACACATTTTGTAACGGAAATATTCATACACTATGAAGATAGCAGACAAATACGTTCCCCAGGAGCTCGAAGGCAAGTGGTACGACTACTGGCTTGCGGGCGGGTACTTTCATTCGGAACCCGACAGCAGACCTTCCTATACAATAGTCATACCACCCCCGAATGTGACAGGCATGCTCCACATGGGGCACATGCTGAACAATACCCTGCAGGACGTGCTTGTCCGCCGTGCCCGGATGAACGGGATGAACGCCTGCTGGGTGCCGGGAACCGACCACGCCTCGATAGCTACCGAAGCCAAGGTGGTAGCCAGGCTCCGGGAGCAGGGTATCGAGAAATCGTCGCTCTCGCGCGAGGAGTTCCTGCGCCATGCCTGGCAGTGGAAGGAGGAGCACGGGGGATTATCCTCAAACAGGCTCCGCCGGCTGGGCGCCTCGTGCGATTGGGAGCGTACCGCATTCACGATGGACGAGGTGCGTTCGCGCAGCGTCATCCGCGTCTTCGTGGACCTCTATAACAAAGGATTGATTTACCGCGGGGTACGCATGGTGAACTGGGACCCCGCCGCGCAGACGGCTCTTTCGGACGAGGAGGTGGTTTTTTGCGAGACGCACGGGAAGCTCTACTATCTGCGCTACATGCTGGAGGAGGGCGGCGGCTATCTGACGGTGGCCACGACGCGTCCGGAGACGATACTCGGCGATGTGGCCCTTTGCGTCAATCCGAACGACCCCCGCTACGCGGGCGTCGTGGGGGCGTGCCGTGAGGGTGCCGCTCGTGGGCAGGAGCATTCCCGTCATCGCGGACGATTATGTGGATACGGAGTTCGGAACGGGTGTGCTGAAGGTGACCCCGGCCCACGATGTGAACGACTATGTGATAGGCGAGAAATACAATCTGGAGGTCATCGATATCTTCAATCCGGACGGTACGGTGAACGGCAAGGTGGGCCTGTACGAAGGTATGGACCGTTTCGCGCTGCGTGAACGGATAGAGAAGGACCTCGATGCGGCCGGTCTGCTCGAAAAGACGGAGGCCTATACCAACAATGTCGGTTTTTCGGAACGTACGCATGTTCCGATAGAGCCGAAACTTTCCATGCAGTGGTTTCTGAAAATGGACAAATTGGCAGTTCCGGCACTCGATGCTGTCATGAGTGACATGATACGCTTCGTGCCGCCCAAGTTCCGCAATACGTATCGCCATTGGATGGAGAACATCAAGGACTGGTGTATTTCGCGGCAGCTTTGGTGGGGACACCGCATTCCGGCCTGGTATCTGCCCGAAGGCGGCTATGTGGTGGCCGAAACGGCGGAGGAGGCGCTGGAGCTTGCCCGCCGCAAGTGCGGTGCTGACCTGCGCAGCTCGCTGACCTGCGGCAGGACGACGACGTGCTGGATACGTGGTTCAGTTCGTGGCTGTGGCCCATCGCGCTCTTCGACGGCATCATGCATCCCGGGAATCCGGAGATACGCTATTACTATCCGACCAACGACCTGGTGACGGCGCCCGACATCATCTTCTTCTGGGTGGCGCGCATGATAATGGCCGGATACGAGTATATGCACGAGAAGCCTTTCCAGAGCGTCTATTTTACGGGGCTCGTGCGCGATAAGCTGGGACGCAAGATGAGCAAGTCGCTCGGCAACTCGCCCGACCCGCTCGACCTGATAGACCGTTACGGCGCCGACGGGGTGCGGGTGGCCATGCTGCTCTGTTCCACGGCGGGTAACGACATCATGTTCGACGAGGCGATGTGCGAGCAGGGACGCAATTTCGGGAACAAGATATGGAACGCTTTCCGGCTGGTGAGCTCGTGGAGCGTGGACGAGGGACTGGAGCAGCCCGAAAGCGGCCGCCTGGCGGCAGAGTGGTTCGGTAATCTGCTTGACAGGAGCCTGGCGGGTATCGAGGCCGATTTCGCGGCTTACCGCATCTCCGATGCCTTCATGAAGATTTACAGGCTGTTCTGGGACGAATTTTCCGGGTGGTATCTGGAGATGGTGAAACCCGCATACGGGATGCCGGCCGACGGGAAGACCTTTGCCCAGACCAAAGCGTTCTTCGATAAGTTGCTGCGCATGCTGCACCCCTTCATGCCCTTCATTACCGAGGAGCCTGTGGCAGTACCTTGCCCCGCGTCTGGAGGGACAGAGCATCATGGTGAGCGACATGCCGCGGGCAGCTGCATGGGACGATGCCTTGCTGGCGCGTTTCGAACTGGTGAAAGAGACCGTGACGGCGGTAAGGAACATCCGGCAGCAGAAGAGTATTCCCACCAGGGAACCGCTTGCTCTGAAAGTCATCCGCGACGAAAACTATCATGAGGCCTATAATCCGCTTTTGGTCAAGATGGCGAACCTGTCGGGCGTGGAGTGCGTGGCGGAGAAGAGTCCGGCGGCGCCTTCTTTTATTGTCAAGACTACGGAGTATTTCGTACCGCTCGACGGCATGGTGGACGTGGAGGCCGAGCTGCGGAAGCTGGCCGACGAACTCGCCTATCTGGAGGGATTTCTCGCGTCGGTGATGAAGAAGCTCTCCAACGAGCGGTTCGTTAGCGGGGCTCCGCAAAAGGTGGTGGAGACGGAATACGCCAAGAAGAACGATGCCGAGGCGAAGATAAAGGCGCTCCGCGAACGCATGGCCGCCCTAAAGTAAGAGAGAGGTGTCGGGCCTGTACGCTGTGTCGGATTGAGGCCCCGGAATATTAACGGAATCGTAACGGTGTTGTGACGGCGGTGCAACGGCATTGTGTTTTCATTGCACCGCGAATGGATTGAACCGATGGAAAGAAAGAAGACGATAGCGCTGGTAGCGCATGATAACATGAAGCCCGACCTGGTGGAGTGGGCCGACTGGAACCGCGAACTTCTGCTGTGTCATAGTCTCGTCTGTACGGGGACGACCGGCAGGATGGTGGCCGACGTCCTGATAGGCAAGAAAGGGGACGGAAAATGCCGGCTCGACATCCGGCTGCTCAAGTCGGGTCCCCTCGGCGGCGACCAGCAGTTGGGGGCGATGATAGCCGAGGGCAGGATAGACGCCCTGATATTTTTCTGGGACCCGATGGAGGCCCAGCCGCACGACGTGGATGTGAAGGCGCTTCTGCGTCTGGCGACGTTGTATAACGTTCCGACGGCGGTGAACCGTTCCACGGCTGATTTCATGGTCTCCTCGCCGCTCTTCGACGGGGATTATGAACCGGTGGTGAAGGATTACCGCGGGTATGTGGAGCGAAGCCTCGGCAGATAGGCCGGCGGCGGTGGGGTGTTGGGGCGGAAGCGTGGCTTGTCCGTCGTTCTTCCGTCAGTGAATCATCTGTCCCGTTCTGTTCATGCAGGACGGGACTTTCCATCATTGGCGGTCGGGGATGAGCGGTGCAGAACAGACGGTGCGTGGAAAGGGAACGGTGCGGTACCGGAGTGCACGGGCGCTCTTTCCCGTATGCTGGCTGTCGGGGCGGTTTCCGTTTCGGGCGGTGTCGGAGCGGCAGACAGAGGAAGAATGAAAACCGTATGAAGAGAAGAGTTCATGCAGGATATGTAGCCGTATGTGCGGCATGTGTCTTGTTCCATGCGGCGTGCGGCCGGTGGAGCGGTGCGCCGTGGTATCTCGACCGGGCGCAGTTGCAGACGGATTATCTGGCGGCCGTGGCGGATGCCGCCGTGTCCGACGCGTCGGAGGTGTACCGCGACCTGCCTTGTATCGTTTCCCCCGACTCCGGCGACGGGTTGGAGTGGACGGAACGCGGCGGACGGCAGTTCGTGCTCGTCTGTTCCATGACGGACGGGGAGTATGCCGGTGTGTGGACGGCGGGACGGCAGTTCGTTACGGACGGTTATACGTTGTGGGTCGTTCTGCCGTATGAACTGGAGGAGCGTATGCGGCGTATGCCTCTGATGGGGGATTCATTGGAGTGCAGGATGCGGATGCTGCAGTTGCTCGGCCTTCCGCCGGACAGCCCCTGGAACTTTCTTGTGCGGGGCGTAGAGGGGGAGTGTGGGAGCTGCGGGTGTGTCCCGGCTTTCTGCAGCCGGGAATCGGGATATGCATGAATGAATTTATAAAGATACGTTTTTTTACAATTTATAAAAATAAATTATTGTTTTGGATAAAATTCATCGGCCGCCCTACCTTTGTGTCGGGCAGGCGCATGGGTTTCCGGAGGATTGCGTCCGGAGCGCCTGCATATGTATTTATACAGGTTCATTTTAATTCACTTGCAGTATGGAAAGACGCATTTACGAACGGCCCCGGGCCGAGCTGCTGGCGGTGGCCGTGGAGGAGGGCATCGCGGTCTCTTCGCCGGAGAGCGTGAGCGGCACGCACGAAGACGTAACCCTCGACGGAGGCTACGAATATTGACGGACATCAACACATTACAGGGCATGAAAAAAAGAAGATTATCCATTGCATTGTCGGCCGCGCTCCTGCTGGGGGCGTGTGCCAAGGAGGCTCCGTCGGGGGGACGGCAGCCGGAACCGGGCGAAGGGGCGATACGGGCCGTTGCGGAGGAGGTGCACGACGGAGCCGTGAGCCGCTCTTCGTTCGACGAAAACGGCCGTGTGGCGTGGTCGCAGGGCGACGTGATAGGCGTCATGACGGCCGACAACACCGACGCCAACCTGACCTACCGGGCGCTTACCGAAACGGATGCCTCGCAGGGCCTTTTCACCATGGAGGGTGACATCACGCTTTCGGGCGAGACGTTCTACGCCTACTATCCGATGGTGCCGGGCAACCGGCTGGGGGCCGACCTTACCCTGCCCGTCACCCTGCCTGCCGTACAGACCTACCGGCAGGGTTCGTTCGGGCCCAACGCCAACATTTCGGTCGCCGTATCGGCCGACGGCGCGAACTATGCCTTCAAGAACGCCTGCGGCTATCTCGACATCCGGCTGCTGGGCAGTGCGGAGGATAAAATCGGCTCGGTCGAAGTGACGGCCGGCGGCGCGGTCATCGCCGGCAGCGGGAGTGTCGATTTCGGCGGTTACGCCTCGGGGCCCCTGTTCGTACCGGACGAGGGCGGAAGCACGACCGTACGGCTCGAGTGCGGCGACGGCATCGCCCTGAACCCTGCTTCGGCCACCTCGTTCCATGTGGTTCTTCCGGCCGGGACCTACGCTTCGGTCGGCGTGAGGGCGCGCACCTCCGACGGGCGCAGCTACTCCTATACCAAATCGCCGGAGGGAGGCGTGGTCATCGAACGCAGTACGGTGACGCACTTCAAACCCTCGGAGTTCTTCGACGGGATAGAGGTGGAGAACCTTTCCGGGGAGCTTGCCGACCGGCTCGCCGGGACGGATGCCTCTTCGGTTACCGCCCTCCGCATCACGGGCACCTTGAACGCAACCGACTTTGCATATATCCGCGAGAACCTTACCGCATTGGAACTCCTCGACCTCTCCGGCACGGAGATGACCGTGTTCCCGAACAGGGCCCTGGCCTTCTATGACGATGCCAATACGACCCTGAAAGAGGTGATTCTACCCGAAGGACTTACGACGATTGAAGATGCGGCCTTCGCCAACTGCACCGCCCTTGAAAAACTCGATGTCCCCTCTTCGGTCTCCGAATTGGGAAGGTGGATACTGGAAAACACCGCCGTAAAGACCTTCACGATTGGAGTATAGGGGATGAGGCCTTCCGCCTGGTCGGGACAATACGACGCTCAGGATAATGTCGTTCTCACCAACCTCACTTCGCTGACGCTGCCGGATGAAGTGCAGGAGATTGGGGCGGGGGCATTCAACGGTTGTCCGATAACTGCCCTTACCCTGCCTGCGCGCTTCGGGAGAGGGGATGAGGCCTTTACCACCGATGGTACTGGGGGGTTTACCACGATTCGGGGCGGCGCGTTCAGGAATGCTCCGCTTGAAACATTGGATTTGCCTTCGACGATTGAAGACCTCGATACGGGACGGCATATCTATCTCTTTAATGGGGCCGGTCTTCAGACGGTCATCTGCCGCAAAGAGTACCCCGCCCGCCTTGTCGCAGTTGTATAGTCCTTTCTGCGATGTGGCACATTTTACGTTCGTGAACGAAACCTGTGTACTGAAAGTTCCGGCAGCTTCGGTTGAAGACTACAAGGCTTCGGATTGGGCCAAGTATTTCAAAATCATTCAGGCGATTGAGTAACGCATCGCACGTCCGCTGCCGTCGGACTGCTGGGAAGACCGGGGAAAGAGATATCACATTTGCTCTTTCCCCGGTATCCTTTGTACCGTCAGGTCGTCTCTCTTGTTGTTTGCTACCTTCTTCCTTCATATCCTCGATGGAGAGTACGGAAAGCCGTGTTCGGCGGTGAACCGGATTATCTGCGGGAGTTTGGCCATGATGCTGTCCGGGTTGGGCAGTTTGCAAAGTACCGCCCCGGGTTTCAGCTCTGTAATGGCTATCAAGTCCGCGTTTTCTTCCGTTGTCTGTCGCGGGCGAATACGCCGCCCCGCTGCGCTGCCAGCGGGCAGATGTGGGCTGGTCGGATGGCGTATCGTTCGTTTCGCCGGTGGGGTGTGTGGCGGATATCGCCGTCGGCAGTCGGAGCGGATACGTTCTCTCGTATCGATTGTTTGCTGTCATGTTGTCGATTCCGTCTTTGAAAGTTCGCCTTGTTGATGGTTTTCGCCTGTTGTCGCCATAACTGTGTCTGCGGAATATTTGGTTTATAACATAAACTTGTTTATATTTGCAGAAGAAAAGACGAAGTGGGTACAGGATATGACAGACGGTAGAGTTTGCAGCCCGGCGGCAGAAGGATGCCCGTTCGTCCGGTTGGGATGCCGGAGAAGAGGCGAATCGTTTTTTTGCTTTATATAGTTTATATTGTAAACTTGTTTGTGGTGTACGGAGCCTTTGTGCCGACGGTACGGGCGTAATTCATTAACCTTTAATAGATGTGTCATGGAAGAGAAGAAGTTGACGGGAGCGGAGAGTCTGGAGCTCATCTCCCGGATGATTGAAACGACGAAGAAGCGTATGGAGGTCGGAAGCGGCAACAAATTCCTGCTTTACGGATACAGCGCTGTAGCGCTCTCCGTAGCGGTATTCCTGTTGGTACGCTTTACAGGCGATCCACGGTGGAATTTCGCATGGTTCCTGATGTTCATTCCGGGAATGGTCGATGCAGCCGCCTCCCGAAAGAGAAGGCCGGCGGTCGTCACCTATATGGACGGTGTGCTGTCCGGCATGTGGTGGATAGTGGGCGCCCTGTTCTTTCTGACGGTGATTGTCCTGTGTGCGATGGCCTTCGTTTACGGCGTGGCGGATTTCTCGCTGATGCTGCCGCTCGGCCTGTTGTATGCCTGTTTCGGCACATCCGTTACCGGCATCGTCATCAAGGAACCGTGGTTGGTCTGTATGCCGCTTGTCGGCTTCGTGGCCGCTGTTGGCATGTTGGTTTCCTATGCCCTGCTGGTCGACGATTGTCGTCTTTACTGGGGGCTCTGGTTCGGGCTTTCGTTTCTGGTGATGATGGTAGTGCCGGGACATATTATCAACCGTAAAGCGAAGAGGGCATGTTCCGGGAATTGAATCCGCTGCTCCATTCGCGGCTAAGGCTGGCGGTGATGTCACTGCTGGTTTCGGTGGAGGAGGCCGACTTTACCTGGCTCCGCGAGAAGACCGGTGCCACGGCGGGGAATCTCAGCGTACAGTTGGACAAGCTCTCCGGGGCGGGCTATATCCGGGTGAAGAAGGAGTTCGTAGGGCGGAAGACACGTACATCGTGCAGCATCACGACGGACGGCAGGAGAGCGTTCGAGGAGTATGTCGAGGCGCTGAAAGGATATATCGGTACGGAGTAGGGCCGGAGGGGAAGCGAACAAGACGGTTCCTTTCGGGTACCGCCTTGCCGGTGCAGCAACAAAGAAAAAAGGGAGAACGTTTCGGTTCTCCCTTTTTCGTATGCGGGGTATGGATTAGATGATACCCTGTTCGAGCATTGCCTGTGCGACTTTCATGAAGCCGGCGATATTCGCACCCTTCACGTAGTTGATGTAGCCGTCGGGCTGCTTGCCGTACTCTACGCAGGCTTCGTGGATGCTCTCCATGATGGTGTGGAGTCTTTCGTCCACTTCCTTGCCCGACCAGGAGAGGTGCATGCAGTTCTGCGTCATTTCGAGACCGGAAGTCGCAACGCCACCTGCGTTAACGGCCTTGCCCGGAGCGAAGAGGATGCCTGCTTTCTGGAATGCGTGGATAGCTTCCGGAGTACATCCCATGTTGGAAACCTCGGCGCAGCACCAGGTACCGTTCTTGAGCAGTTCGGCAGCGTCGTCGCCGTTGAGCTCGTTCTGGAATGCGCAGGGCAGGGCGATGTCGCACTTCACGCTCCAAGCCTTCTTGCCCGGAGTGAAGGTAGCGTCTTTGAACTTCTCTGCGAACGGAGCGACGATGTTGCGGTTCGAGGAACGAAGCTCGAGCATGTAGTTGATTTTCTCGTCGGTCATGCCGTTCGGGTTGTAGATGACACCGTCCGGGCCGGAGATGGCGATAACCTTGGCGCCGAGTTCGGTAGCCTTCTTGGCTGCACCCCATGCCACGTTACCGAAGCCAGAGATGGCGATGGTAGCGCCTTTGAGGCTCTTGCCTGCGAGATGGAGCATGTGCTGTACGAAGTAGAGTGCGCCGTAGCCGGTTGCCTCCGGACGGAGGATGGAACCGCCCCAGGTCATGCCTTTGCCGGTCAGCACGCCGGTGTGGTATTTGCGGGCGAGTTTCTGATACATGCCGTTGAGGAAGCCGATTTCGCGGCCGCCTACGCCTACGTCACCTGCGGGAACGTCGGTATCCACGCCGATGTTGTTCCAGAGTTCCTGCATGAATGCCTGGCAGAAACGCATGATTTCAGCGTCGGATTTGCCTACCGGGTCGAAGTCGGAACCGCCCTTTGCACCGCCCATCGTAAGCGTGGTGAGGGCGTTCTTGAAGGTCTGCTCGAAACCGAGGAACTTCAGCATGGAGGGGTTCACTGCCTTGTGGAAACGCAGACCGCCTTTGTACGGGCCGATTGCGCTGTTGAACTGTACGCGGTAACCGAGGTTGGTCTGTACCTCGCCCTTGTCGTCAACCCACGTTACGCGGAAAGTGAAGATACGGTCCGGCTCGACGATACGTTCAACGATTTTGGCCTTCTCAAATTCGGGATGCTGGTTGTAAACCTCTTCGATAGATTCGAGGACTTCGCGTACTGCCTGCAGGTATTCGCTTTCACCCGGGTGGCGAAGTTCCAGGTCCGCCATCAATTTCTGAACATTCATGATTGAAAGTTATTAGTTTGTTTAAAGAAAATGTTAATCTAAAATATACTCTTTTTTTATTAACGAGCTCTTCCTGCAATTTTCCGAAACCAAAGGGGACCTCCATACCCCCTTTTAATTTCGCCCAAATATAGGCATTTTTCCTTATAGATTATAATTACGGAATAAAAAATAATGTAAAACCGTCCGGCATGCTTCCTTCTCTCGTCCCGTCGGCCGCCTGTCGTAGCTTCGCGCGCGTAGTGACCGTCCGGGTGAGCGGTCCCCCGCTCCGGGCGCGATGTCCGTCGCCCCGGCAGTCGGTTGGCCGGTCTGTCCCCTCCGCCGTGTTTTTCAGCATGAAATATTTGTCATTAACCGGATTAATATTAACTTTACGATACATGTTTTGATAAAATATAAACCTTTCACTACTCATGCTTATGAAACGTATGCTCTTATTGGCCGTACTGGCAGGCATCGCTGCCGGAACGGCAGGGTGCAAACAGCAGGATGCGCCGAAACTCGACCGGCAGGCCGTCCGGCTCTATGTGGGCGACCAGGTACGAATCACGGCCGACAGGCCCGTCGCGTGGAGCGCCGCGGACGACTTCTATGCCGCGGTGGACGGGGAAGGAACCGTTACCGCCCGGCACGTCGGCACCACGACCGTCACCGCAACAGCCGACTCCGGCAGCGCCGCATGCACCGTGGAAGTCCAGCCCCGGTACAATACGTTCGTCGAACCGGCCTACGAATTAATCGGCCAAACGATTTCGCATGCGGAGATAGATGCGGTCGAAAAACGGGAAAAAATCGAAGAAACGAAGTTTTCGATTGCATATAAAGGAGAACTGCCTTACATCAAAAGGGTCGAGTATTTTTATGATGTAGCCGATGAAGATGAGCTTAATGCGATAACCGTTCGGTTTGACAAAGGATATGAAAACGAAGTAAAGAATTTTTTGTCCGAACGATACCTGCCAGTTCCAATCAATGCCTACGTTATCAACTTTTACACTCATTATGAAACACTTGCTGCTGTAAAAGTCGTATGGTCCAATCGAGAAAAAGGAGGTCGTACTCCAATATGGGCATAATCCGAAACAAATTAAACAATGAACCTTATGAAAACTTTTTATTCATTTGCAGCCGCAGCGCTTATGTTTTCCGTAGTCTCCTGCGGACGGGAAACTGCGCTTGAACCATGTTCGCCGGAACAACTCAAGTACGAACAGGACATGAACACCATCCGGGAGATGGGATACGATACATCGGAAGCATTCGCGGTCAAAGACGGATACGTCGTCGAGGGCGATATCCTGCTGACTTCAAAACACCTCGAAGATTCCCTCTCCGCACCCCAGACACGGCATACCCGCAACGGGAATTACTTTGTGGGCAAAGACCTACAAATATTATACGTTACCTATGGCGGACCAAACTTTAACGAAAAGATATTTGAAGCCATGGAATATTGGAACGAAAATGCCCAATGCAACATCGTCTTCGATGATAAGAACTGGATGCACAAAATCTCCATTCGGGAAGAGGTACTTTGGACTTATAACGGCGACGTACTCGACACTCCCGACGAGGAGACGCTGCTGGTCGTTTCACCGCCTTTCTCAACAGGCGAACCGGGCGATATCGTCATCAATACGGCCTGCAGATACCTTCCGTCTGGCGAACAGGCCATGTATATGCTTCTCCATGCCTTCAGACATGCTTTTTGGATTCGGACATACGCCCGAATCGCCGGGCGACAAGGGCGACGGCTCCTACATCGAAGGCACGGCGGAATACGACCCCGCATCCATCATGGTCAGGGGAATCCGACCCGCTCGGCTGGAGCGGCTTCAGCGAAAACGACATCAAGGCATTCAAGGCCGTATATCCCACCGACGAGCCGGAACCGGAACCGGAGCCGGAACCGGAAGTCGATTTCAGCGACCGGTCCATGGAATGGATAGCGGATGACGGCTTCGCCATCGCCATGGGCGGACCGTATGCCTACGGTTCGGTGAATATCGACGTTCGCGTACGGCTGACAGGCAGCGAATGGGCGGACGGTCAGGTCAGGGGGATGCGGATATACGACCTGTACACCGGCGAGGAGGTCATGCGCGGAAAGGCCGGCAGCTGCCGGCTGCAACCCGGCAGTACACGCTCCATTACGGGGCAGCCGTCCGGCGCGAAGACGGCACCTTCGAGTGCCGCTACGGCACCGCGGATTTCGAGGTGACTCTCCCCGGATTCGAACTCACCATGCCCATCCTCTCCCATCCCGAAGACATCGACCTCTCGCGCACAATCGTGGTGCGCTGCTCCTTCGAGACCGACGATGCCGCATGGAGAAACTTCTCCTGCTCCGTCGAACTCGTCAATCTGCGGACCGGGGAGGAGATAACGCACCAATCCTACACGCCGAACGAACGTTGGGCCTTCAGGCTGACCGAACGGGCGCCTATCGTGCGGTCGCCACCGTATCGAACGGTTCCGAGACCCTCGTTATCCGCAAAGATTTCGTCCTTCCCGAACTGACGAATCCCAAAGACATCTACCATACGCTGAACTGGCGGGCGATAGACTTCGACAAAGTCATCCAATACTACATCGACTTCTATTCGGACGAAGCCTGCACGGAGAAGCTTTCGCTGCAGCACTCCGCCGCCTGCCACTACATCGTATGGAGGCGTCACCACGACGCAGAAGGCAATCCGACGAAGAACGACAAGGTGATGGAGGATACGGTCATGCTTCCGGCGGGAGTTACGACCTACAACCTGCCCTACACATTCGAGGCGAAGGATTACCTCACGCTCCACGGATACCGGTACGACTATGAAATCGTCGGTATCGAATACCGGTAGCGATTTGGAGGACGGCGTCCGTCTTTCTGCCGGCAGTCTGTCCGATACTTTTATATGCCGGCCGTTTTCGCGTTTCGGCTCCCCCGTATTTCCGCCGGGGGAGCCGGTTCATGCGGACAGACACCGGAGGACCGGACGGCGGAATGAGCACAGGAAGCGACATTCCGTGTTTTTTTCGTACCTTTGACTTTATTTTAGATACTTCGTTTCGGCAAAAACGAATGATATTCGTTTTTGCACCCGACTTTTCGTATCTTTGGATGCCAAAACAGAAAGCGTATAGGAAAATATATGCTCGAAGAGGTCGTGACCAAACGGCAGGAGCGGGAGTTCCTCTCCATGGCCAAGCGACTTTACCGCGGTAACCGCAACTGGGTACAGCCCCTGGACGACGATATCAGGGCCGTGTTCGACCCCGCAAAGAACCGGATGTTCGAGGGCGGAGAGGCCATCCGTTGGATTGCCCGCAGCGGGGAGGGCGATGTGGTGGGACGTATTGCCGCCTTTTACAATACCGACCAGGCCGCAGAGGAGGAACAGCCTACCGGTGGCTGTGGATTCTTCGAATGCATTGATTCGCAGGAGGTCGCCGACATGCTTTTCGATGCGGCCCGCGAGTGGCTCCGCAGCAAGGGAATGGAGGCGATGGACGGTCCCATCAATTTCGGTAACCGGGACGAATGGTGGGGGTGCCTCGTGCAGGGATTCGAGCTTCAGCCGCTCTATACCAACCCCTACAATCCGCCTTATTACAAGGAGCTGTTCGAGCATTACGGATTCCAGAACTATTTCAACCAGTATACCTATCAGCGGAACATACGGGTGGGTGAATTCAACCAGAGCGTTTACGACCGAGTGAAGCGTCTGGAAGAGACGCCGGGTTACCGCTTCGACCACATCGACAAGAGGAACCTCGAGCAGGTGGCCGATGATTTCCGCCTTATCTATAACAAGGCATGGGCCAATTTCCCCGGGGTGCGTCCCATGACGCGCGAGGCGGCCCAGGCACTTATGCGGAACATGAAACCCATCATCGACGAGAAACTCATCTATTTCGCCTATTTCAACGACGAGCCGGTCGGTTTCTTCATCATGGTTCCCGACCTCAACCGGGTGATAGGGCGTTTCCACGGAAAGATGAACCTCGTGAACAAACTCCGTCTGATGGCTATCCTGAAGTGTACGCACAAGGCCGACCGGGTTTTCGCCATCATCTTCGGCGTAGCGCCGGAATATCACGGCCGCGGAATCGAGTCGGGTATCATGCACGAATTCGAGCAGACGGTGGCACGCGGCGAGATACACTACAAGACGCTGGAGCTGGCCTGGATGGGCGACTTCAACCCCGTCATGATACGCATGGTGGAGAATTACGTCTGTGCCCACCGCAACAAGACGCACGTGACCTACCGTTACCTTTTCGACCGTACCAAAGGAGTTCAAGCGCTGCCCGCGCCTGGGGGTGAAACGGAACTGACAGAGACGATTTAACTTCATATACAAACTTCAGATAATGAAAACTACACCATTTACCAAGTACCATATCGCGAACGGTGCGAAAATGTCCGAATTCGCGGGGTACAACATGCCTATCGAGTTTACGGGCATCAACGAAGAGCACCTCAACGTGCGTGAAAAAGCCGGCGTGTTCGACGTGAGCCACATGGGCGAGATATGGATAAAGGGACCGAAAGCGCTCGATTTCCTCCAGCGGATAACCAGCAACAACGTGGCTGCCCTGACCGATGGCAAGGTACAGTACACGACCATGCCCAATGGCCGCGGCGGTATCGTGGACGACCTGCTCGTATATCGTATTGATGCCGAAACCTATCTGCTCGTAGTCAATGCGGCCAATATCGCGAAGGATTACGACCACATCGTGGAGGAGGGCAAGAAGTTCGGTCTCACCGCAGGCAAGGAGATATACAACGCTTCGGACGAGATATGCCAGCTCGCCATACAGGGTCCGCTTGCCATGAAGATTGTCCAGAAGATGTGCAAGGAGCCTGTCGAAGACCTCGTTTACTACACGTTCGTCAAGACTGAAGTGGCCGGTATTAAGGATGCTATCCTCTCCGCGACGGGTTATACCGGTGCGGGCGGCTGCGAGATATACATCGCCAATGAGGATGCCGACAAGCTCTGGGAGGCACTCTGGAAAGCCGGCGAGGAGTACGGTCTCAAGAATATCGGCCTCGGGGCACGCGACACGCTCCGTCTGGAGAAAGGTTTCTGTCTCTACGGAAACGATATAGACGATACGACGTCCCCTATCGAAGCCGGTCTGGGATGGATAACCAAGTTCGTCGAGGGCAAGGATTTCATCGACCGTCCGCTCATGGAGAAGCAGAAAGCCGAAGGGGTTACCCGCAAAAGCTGGTAGGCTTCAAGATGATAGACCGGGGTATACCGCGCCACGGCTACGATATCGCCGATGCCGAGGGGAATAAAATCGGCGTCGTGACGTCGGGTACAATGTCGCCCTGCCTTAAGATAGGTATCGGCATGGGATATGTGAAGCCGGAGTTTTCCAAGGCCGGCAACAACGTGTACATCAAGGTGCGCGAGAAACTACTCAAGGCCGAGGTGGTAAAACTGCCGTTCGTATAACGGAGCGTTTTGCATACGGAAACGAGTCGGGCCGCAGGTATCCTGCGGCCCGACTGCTTTGGGGACGTAAGGCTTGGAGGAGCGGACATGCGTCGGCGGGGAGAATGGCTGTGCCAACGGCAGCATTGCTTCGTGCGGAGAAGACGAAAAGGCGAAAAATGGAGAGGATGATTGATGCCGTCGACAGGGAATGTCCTCGGTATCGGTATCGGCCGACGGCGGGAGAGCGGGTCTGTCTGCCCGGCCGTCAGCCGATTGTTATCTTGCGGCTGTCGGGACCGGTTGTTTCGATGTACACACGCAGTGTGTCGGACGGCAGGAGCGGTTCGATTTTTTTCCGGCCACTCGACCAGGCAGAGTGCTCCGCTGTCGAAATATTCGTCGTAGCCCAGGTCGTAGGCCTCGTCCAACTTTTCGATACGATAGAAATCGAAGTGAAAGATGTTGTCCCCCCTGCCGGAACGGTAGTGATTCACGAGGGCGAACGTCGGGCTGGTGACGTTGTCGGCAACGCCGAGCCTGCGTGCATATTTCGCGTATCAGGGTGGTTTTCCCTGCACCCATCGCGCCGAAGAAGGCGACTACGCCGCGGCCGCCGCTGGCGGTTATGACCGCTTCGGCGGCCTTCGGCAGTTCGCCGAGCGAACCGATTGCAAGTTGTTCCATATTCGTGTCTTTGTCTGCAAAGATAGGGGATAATCCGTTCGTACGTGCATCCATTCCCGGTTTGCCGCGGAATGTCGGTGCGGGTAACGGCAAATGGCCGGTCAGGTGCGGCTGCGTATCTGTCGGGATGGTATGCAACTGTCGCCGGAGAGAGGAAAAGTTCTGGGCGGACAAGGCATGTTCGTTTCCTGCCGGTTGTGTCTGGTAAGGCATAGAGAGCCGGAGAGGGAGCAGAAGCCGGCCCGGGCCGACAGATACGGGACTGTCCGGGGGCAGAGGTCAGCCTTTGGGGCGGAGGACGATGAATGGCACCATCATCTCCTCCATCGAGATGCCGCCGTGCTGGAACGTGTTCTTGTAGTAACGGATGTATTTGTTCGCATTGTTCGGGTAGGAGAAGAAATCGTGCCCGGTGGCGAAGACATAGGTGGATGTCAGGTTGCTTTGGGGGAAGCTGTGCCTCCTCGGGGCGTGTGATTTCGAAAACCTCCTTCGGGTTGTAGTTGAGGTTGCGCCCTGTCTTGTAGCGCAGGTTGGGCGACGTTTCGCGGTCGCCGATTATCTTGATGGGATTATCCACGCGGATGGTGCCGTGGTCGGAGGTGATGATGACGGTATGGCGGCGCTCGGAGAGCATCTTGAGGATGGTATAGAGGTCGGAATGTTCGAACCAGGAGCGCGTCAGGGAGCGGAATGCCGCTTCGTCCTCGGTCAGTTCGCGGATGATTTCCGTTTCGGTGCGGGCGTGTGAAAGGATATCGAGGAAATTGTAGACGATGACCGAGAAGTCGGCGTCGTAGACGTGCTGGATATTCTCGATGAGCCTTCGTCCCGCTTCGGGCCGTATCAGTTTGTCGAACGTCGTCCGCCAGCGTTTGCCGGAGGATTGCAGGCTGGCGCATCAGGAACTCCTCTTCGTATTTGTTCTTGCCGCCTTCCTCGTTGTCGTTCAGCCACCGGTCCGGCATAATCTTGTCTATGGCGAGAGGCATGAGTCCTGCGAACAGCGCATTCCGGGCATATTGCGTGGCGGTGGGAAGTATGCTGCAATAGAAGTCCTCGGATTCGACGTCGTAGTAGCCGTGCAGGAGCGAGTTGATGCTCCGCCACTGGTCGTAGCGGAAGTTGTCTATGACCAGCAGCGTCGTCTTTTCGTGTTCCTCGACGATGGGAAACACGCGCGTGCGCAGCAGCGTATGCGACATGACGGGCGTGGAGGAGTCGCGGCGGTTTATCCAGTCCAGATAGTTGCGCTTCACGAATTTGCCGAATTCGTTGTCCGCCTCGTTCTCCTGATACGAAAGGATTTCGCGGATGCTGTCGTCCGTGGAATCTGTCAGTTCAATCTCCCAGTTTACCAGTTTTTTGTAGATGGCACACCATTCTCCGAAGTCGCGGGCGTCGGCCAGCGAGGAGGAGATGCGCCCGAATTCGGCACGGTAGTCGGCGGTGTTCCGCTCGGTGACGAGCTGTTGGGAATGTACGTTTTTCTTTATCGAGAGGAGTACCTGGTTGGGATTGACGGGCTTGATGATGTAATCGGCTATCTTGGAGCCTATCGCCTTGTCCATGATGCTCTCCTCTTCGCTCTTGGTAACCATTATCACCGGGGTGGTGGGGCGCTGTTCCTTGATGAGCGGCAGGGTTTCGAGTCCGGTCATGCCGGGCATCATTTCGTCCAGAATGATAAGGTCGTAGGGGTGGTTCGCACCATCTCTATCGCGTCGGCTCCATTGTTGCATGTGTCTACATCGTACCCTTTTCCCCGCAGGAAAAGGACGTGCGATTTGAGCAAATCGACCTCGTCGTCTACCCATAGTATCCTCACTTCGTTCATGGCGTTTTGTTTTCACGCGGCTCGGCTCTCCGGCACTCTCCGCAAAGTTACTTCAATTCCCTGTTAATATGAAAGGCTTCCGACGCTTTATTATTGTGTCGTAAGGGATATTTTTTGATTTTTTGCAGGTTCGGAGTACGCTGAAATGAAAATGGCATATAAATTGTTGGATGGAACAAAGATGTTGCGGTCCCTGCGCGTGAGTGGTTGTCGGATAATAAAATGGCTTCCGGCCGCGTTCTCTATTCGCGCTGCGGCAGGAAAACGGACCGGATTTGTTATCGTCCAATCCCTCCGGAATCCATTGCGCGGAGCGATAATGTTGATTGTCAGAAGCGCTTTGCAGGATACGGCGAAGAAAAAAAATTGGTATACGGTTGATATTATTAATTAATAAATAAGTATATTTGCAGTCCTCAATGGTACTGCAGGATAACGAATATTTAAATACTTACAAACATGACGAAGGCCGATATAGTTAATGAAATCTCGAAACAGACCGGAGTAGAGAAGGCGCAGGTTCAGCAGATTGTTGAAGCGTTTATGGAGAGCGTGAAGAACGCGCTCATAGAAAACAAGGACAAGAAAGGCAAGGACAGGGGCGTATTCCTGAGGGGGTTCGGCAGGCTTCATCATCAAAGACCGTGCTCCGAAGGTGGCGAGGAATATTACCGAGGGTACCTCCATCGATATTCCCGCTCACTGCATTCCTGCATTCAAGCCTTCCAAGAGTTTCGTGGCGCAGATTAAGAACGACACGATGAAGGAGCAGCCGAAAAAAGAAAAAATAGGCAATTAATTTCTATCTAACCACAAATATTAAAATTGAGAAACTATGCCAAGTGGTAAAAAACGCAAGGGGCATAAAATGGCTACCCACAAGAGGAAAAACGTCTGAGAAAAAACAGGCATAAAAAGAAAAAATAGGTAGCTGAATTTATGTTTTCGTAAGAATAGATAAAGGCTGAAGACGCAAGGTTCTTTGGCTTTATTTATTGATTCTTGGCGGAAAGGCATGCGCAGGAGACCTGCGGGTCCGGCGCATGCGGCTTTCCGGTTTGCGGTTTCCCATAATGAAGTAACAGATGAACAGGGAACTGATTATCAATGTATCCAAAAGTGAGATAACCATAGCCCTCGCGGAGGACAAACGGCTGGTCGAGAGCTTGGTAAGGAGAGTGTAAAGACCGGATTCGCGGTAGGCGATATCTATCTGGGTCGGGTTCGCAAAATAATGCCTGGTCTGAATGCGGCATTCGTGAACATAGGTCACGAAAAGGACGCTTTCATACACTATCTCGACCTCGGTCCGCAGTTCGCCTCCCTGCAGAAGCTCGTGGGACAGCTCACCGGAGCGAAGAAGAAAAACGTGCAGTTCGACACGTTCAAACTCGAACAACCCATCGGCAAGACCGGCAAGATAGCCAACCTGCTCACCACGGGACAGTCCATCGTGGTGCAGATAGCCAAAGAAGCCATCTCCACGAAAGGACCCCGGCTTACGTCGGACATCTCCCTTGCAGGGAGGAACGTGGTGCTCATTCCTTTCTCGAACAAGATTTCCATCTCCCAGAAGATTCGCTCGGCGGAAGAGCGCAAGCGGCTCAAGAAGATAGCCCTGTCGATACTGCCCAAGAATTACGGTGTGATAATACGTACCGCCGCGCAGGGCAAGAACGAAACGGATATAGGTCAGGATATAACTTCCCTTATCGATAAATGGGAGGAGGTGCTTCGGAATATCAAGACGCTCGAACCTCCGTCGCTGCTGCTCGGCGAGATGAATCGGGCCAATACCATCCTGCGCGATTCGCTGAACGGTTCGTTCAGTGCCATCGTAGTGGATGACAAGGAGATGTACGACGAAGTGAGGGAGTATATCAAGGTCATCGCGCCGGAACAGGAGAAGATAGTGAAGGCTGTACAAGGGCAAGATTCCCGTTTTCGACCATTACGATATTTCGCGCCAGATAAAGTCGCTCTTTTCCAAATACGTTTCGCTCAAGCGTGGGGCGTATCTCATCATCGAGCATACGGAGGCGATGAATGTCATAGACGTGAACAGCGGCAACCGTGCCAAGGTGGCCGACGACCAGGAGAGCACCGCAATGGACGTGAATCTCATGGCGGCCGAAGAGATAGCCCGCCAGGCTCCGGCTGCGCGACATGGGAGGTCTCATCATCATCGATTTCATCGACCTGCACAAGGCGGAGAACCGTCAGAAACTCTATAAGACCATGCAGGAGTTCATGGCCGGCGACAAGGCGAAACATACGGTGCTGCCGCTCTCCAAGTTCGGATTGATGCAGATAACCCGCCAGCGGGTACGGCCCGAGGCCATCGAGCATCTGGAAGAGGTCTGCCCCATGTGCGGCGGTACGGGCAAGGTGACCTCGACGGTCAGCATCGAGCGCGAGCTGGAGAATATGATTTCGTATTATGCGGGGAGAAAAAAGATAAAAACAGGCTCCGGCTGCTCGTGAGCCCTTATGTGGCGGCTTACCTGAAGAGCGGTTTTCCGAGCGTCAGGCGCCGTTGGATGAGCAAATACGGTTTCCGGCTGAAGATAGGCATCGACCAGTCGCTGGGCATCGTGGAATATAAATTCCTGGACCGGAAGGACAGGGTATTGTTATAGCATCGGAGCACTATCGGATGAAACCCGGCTGCCGGAACCGTTATGAACGGGGAGTGTGGCCGGGTTTCCGTTCCCGGTTGCAGCAGCCGGTACCGTTGGGGTACCGGCCCGTGTCGGATAGGGGCCTGGCAGAGAGGCGGAACCGTTTCGGACCGACAGGCTGATGTATTTGCGGACGGCAGGGGTTGGCGGGCGTGTCTGTCCCCGGGCAACCCGCTTCCGGTGGAGAATCGGTATTGAAATTGCGTGTATGGAAACGATGAAGGAGATATTGAGCGCGCGGCGGCCTCTCCGGCCGGAAAGGAACTGGCCGCTGCGGCGGCGTCCGGAGAGGTGGCGGTACTGAAAGGCGTGTCGGGTTCTGCCTATGCGCTGTATGCCGCTGCGGTCGTGGAGCGGCGGGGTGGCGTGCACATCTTCGTCTGCGGGGACAGGGATGCGGCAGCCTACCTGATGAACGACTTCTACCCCTGCTGGGCGAAGAGGGGTGATGTTCTTTCCGACCGGTTACAAGCGTTCCGTACAGTTCGGGCAGGAGGATGCGTCGGGTGTCGTCCAGCGCACGGCGGCGCTGAATGCCCTCCGCGGTTTCGAAGGGAAAAGGCATCTGGTTGTCTGTACCTATCCGGAGGCTTTGGCCGAGAAGGTGGCCGATGCGGGAGAGAGCTCGGCCGGCGGACGGTGACGGTTGGTTGCGGCGAGCGGATGGAGATGAGTTTCCTGGCCGATGTGCTGGAGGAGTATGGCTTCACGAAGGTGGATTTCGTCTATGAACCGGGGCAGTACTCCCTGCGCGGCGGTATCATCGATATCTTTTCGTTTGCCGAGAACAGGCCCTGCCGTATCGACTTTTTCGGCGACGAGGTGGAGTCTATCCGCCGTTTCGACATCGCTTCGCAGGCTCTCCACGGAGAAGCTCGAACAGGTGGAGATAGTGCCGGGACATGAAGGGGAGCGTAAGCGCCGGCCACAGCGTGTCGCTTCCGGAGTTTGCCGGCGAAGCCGTGTGGTGGGCCGACGACCTGAGCCATACGCTGCGCCGGGTGGACGACATCCGTAAAAAGATGCTGGCCGAGGCCGATGCGCCCG
>VOFD01000780.1_pt1 | contig 47465 bp, 48 predicted proteins | sample 5384101 | NCBI WGS metagenome assembly VOFD01 (sample SAMN12384723, study PRJNA508395) | human gut metagenome | isolation source: healthy gut C | host: Homo sapiens
TTTTGTGCCAGTTCCGTAATACTGTTGCATCAAAATGCATTCCAGTGAGTTTCACACCCGATTTCGTGCCTTTTTCCGAAAGTTTTTTGCAAAAAAGACTTTACAAACCATTTCTAAAAACTTATTATATAAATAATATATTTCATGGAGCCAATGCTGTGCAGCCCCTGTGCAGCATCCAAATACGATCAAGGAGGGGTTTATCTATGCCCGAAAAGAAAAAGACCGCAGCGGCTGCTCCTGCTGTGGAAGCTCCTGCCGCTGAGGCCAAGGAGTCTAAGACCCGTAAATCTGCCAAGGCCCCTGCACGCCGCGGCCGTCCCCCGCTTGCACCGGAGCTGTATGTGGAGTTCAGCGGCAAGCAGTATAACGTGACCGATATCATTGACCGCGCCAAGGCCGATTACCGCGCCACCCACAAAGTGGGCGTCCAGTCCTGCAAGGTTTACGTCAAACCCGAAGAGGGCGCTGCTTATTACGTGATCAACAAAGTCTCCGGCAAGCTGGAGCTGTAACTTTTCCTGTCTTCTTTTCTCCTGCTGCAAAGCACTCCGCACCTGTTTTGCGGCAGGTTGTCCGTTCCCACACAAGGCTCCATTTTAAACCGTAAAAAAAGCTGCCCTGCATCCAAAAATGCAAGGCAGCTTTTCATTTTACATCAAACCATCTTTTCCAGAACGGATACTGCTGGATCACTGGGTCCGGGTCCGGGATCTCGAACACATAGCGCTCGGTAGCGTTGATCACGGTGGTCTTGCCGCGGGTGCACACGCGCGGCAGCTTTGCATCATAGTTCAGGTGCACATGGCCGTGCACGAACCACTGCGGCTCGTATTCATCCATCAGATCATTGAAGCACGCAAAGCCCTTGTGAGCATGATCCGTGCTGTCGTTCAGGCCAGCCGCCGGGGAGTGGGTGAGCAGCAGGTCGATGCCGCCCACATGATGGGCCTTGCGCCAGAGTTTGCGCACACGGCGGCGCATTTCCCTTTCCGTATACTGGAAGCTGTCCTCCCGGTTATTGTAGCGGATGCTGCCGCCCAGTCCCATAATGCGCAGGCCCTTCCACACATACACGCTGTCGTCCACACAAATACATCCGCCAGGTTCATTTTCCCTGTAACTGCCGTCGTGGTTGCCGTGGACATACAAGATGGGCGCAGCCGTAAAGTTCGTAAGATATTCCAGATACTTCTGCGGCAGATCCCCGCAGGAAAGGATCAGGTCGATGCCTTCCAGATGTTCGCGGGTACCGTAGTCCCACAGTGCTTTAGAGGGCACATCCGAAATTGCAAGAATTTTCACATCGGTTTGCTCCGTTCTCTCTCGGCCTGAGGGCCGCTTATTTCACAAACCCTTTCAGGGTATTGAGGCCGTTGATCGCCATAAGCACATGCGTTTTTACATCCAGTTCATCGTAGTGCGGCAGCGCACCTTCCACGCATTCGTCCAGCCAGTCCATCTCCATCAATTCCTTGGGACTGTAGACCACGGCCTCCGGCGAGTGCAGTACATGCCCCTGCGCGTACAGGTCTTCCGGGAAGATGCGCAGGTCATCCTCGTGCAGCATCTTTTCCATCAGGTCCAGCAGCTGTAAAGTGCCTGCGGGCAGGTCTTTGCTGTAATCGATCTCCTCTGCGCCGCTGCGCATGCCCCACCAGTAATTCACGGCTCTGGCTCCCGCTGCATCGCTGTCCCATGCACCGTCAAAAATGGAGCGGATGATCTCGATATAAAACGTATCCCACCGCCACACGGGCAGGCCCAGCGGCTGCAAACTGCCGTCCGGCATGCGGCGCACAAGGCCGTAATCCCGGTGGGTGCCTTCCGGCTCCCGGTTATCCCGGGCATAGAAGATCTCCACATCCGGCCTGTCAGAGAAATCCAGCGGGTGTGCCGGGTCCGGCAGGCAGGACCACCGCAGCACCACCTTTGCGTCCGGGCGCACGGTCTTCAGGCCCTGCGCATAGGCGTTTACTGCCGCCGGGATGCCATACACCGGGTTTGCCGCCACATAGCCCACACGGTCGGTCCTTGCCATCACGCCGGCCAGCATTCCCAGCAGATAGGTCACCTCATAGGTGCGGGGGTAGTAGGTACGCACCAGGGGGTGGGGCGCATTCAGCGAACAGTTCAGGATGCGGATCTTGGGGTGCTGGGCCGCCACCTTCAGGCAGGCGGTATGCATCCGGGCACTTGAGGTGAACACCACGTCGGCATTGTCGTGAGCCACATCCTCCAGCACCTGCTCCGCGTCCACCTCAGGCTCGATGTTCTCTTTGCGGGTGATGAATACCCGGTCCGGAAACGCCTGCTGCAGCGCTTCGATGCCTTTGTCGTGGGCACGCACCCACGCGCTGTTTTCGGCGTTGTGCTCGTGCAGGAACACCACCTTCAGCTCGCTGGGCTTTGTAAAGATGTTCAGCTTTGCCAGCAGCGGTTCGCCGGGGCCCTGCTTCGGCTCCAGCGAAAGGGCCACGGCCTGCGGCTCGGTGAGCACCTTCACCTCATCCCACAGCTTTTCCAGATTCTGCTTCATCTGGCTGGGCGTGCTCTCGCAGGCATCCGCGTAACGGTAGACCGACAGATACACCAGCATGGCATCGCCGGCAGTCAGATTCAGTCCGCCGCCGCCCAGAGCCAGAAACTGCTGGCGGAACATGGTATAGAAGGCGGAAAAGCTCAGCCGATCATCATCCGTCCAGCTTTCACCGCTGGCCTTGCACACCAGCGTCTGCAATTTTGCGTAACCCCCCAGACGGGAGAAATGCACATCGTTGACCGTGGAGAGCTTATAAAAATCCAGAAATTCGTAGTAGATACGGTTTTCCAGACTGTCGTTCCGTTCCGGGATGAGCCGCGTGACCGTACCCGCGATCCTGACCGCATCAAAATACTTGAGCACCGATACCCGCTTGTTGCCTTCCTGCACATAGAATTTGTTCAGGAACTCGTAGGCGATGATGGGGGTGTGGATGCCCTCTTCCAGATGTGCATCGCAGAGGTTTGACCACTTGCCTGCAAACTCGGTGTCCGGCTCCAGCAGGGGCATAAAGTTCGGTGCAAAGGCGGTGTGACGGCCGCTGGTCTTTGTGCCGACGATGCTTTCCGCCGGGATCTCCACAAGGCCCAGCGGCTCCTGCGCTACGATGTTCACATTGACCAGAATATCGTCCAGCACCGCAAGATACGGCGACTGGCCGCGCGCCACACAGGCACGGTAAGCACGCTGGCCGCTCTTCAGTGCGTTCTTGTAATCTTCCAGCATAGTTGCTCCTTTTTCTCAGCTGCAATGCGCTGCAGCCAGCTGCCGCAGCGTCCTTCTTTAGTATACCATGAAATTTGATTTTATGGGAGGATTTTCCGCACAAAAGAGTTGATTTATCCTGCAGTTTCAGGTACGATAATAGAAAGCAAACAATGATAGGAGCATTCTTTCCATGCAGACCGAACAGATCCCCGTACTCAAGGCCGACGAATATCCCGGCGGCATCTGGTATTACGAGCCGCATACATATCAGCCTTACCGTTACGTACTGGGCCGCGTTGGCACCCACCCGCTGGTATGCATTGGCATCAACCCCAGCACCGCCCAGCCCGGCGCACTGGACCCCACCCTGAAGAGTGTGGAGCGTCTTGCCGCCGCCAACGGCTTTGACAGCTGGATCATGTTCAACGTGTATCCCCAGCGCGCCACCGACCCTAACGATATGGACCGTGTGCCGGACCGCGCCCTGTGTGACGAAAACCTGCGCTGGCTCAAAGCCGTTCTGGCCCAGACCGAACCCACCATGTGGGCAGCGTGGGGCACGCTGATCGAAAAGCGGGACTATCTGCCCGGCCTGATGCGGGAGATGGTGGCCCTGACGCGGGAGCGGGAGATCCCGTGGGTCACCTTTGGCAGGCGCAGCAAAAAGGGCCACCCCCACCACCCGCTGTACCTGCGCAAGGATTCCACCCCGGAACCCTTTGATGTGGAAAATTATCTGGACACCTGCTTTTAATTTTTCAGGTGCCCGATGCGGAGGGATCTTTTTTGACCGCAGAACATTATCACGCCCTGCACAGCTGGATGGATGCCCACCCCACAGCCAAGCGCTGTGTGGTGGCACTGGACCGCTGGCTGCCGCTCATCCCTTTTGTATGTTATCCGGTGCTGCTCTACCTGCTGAACGTCCGGCTGTTTCGGCTGCTGGGCAGTCAGCGTCAGGCCGCGCTGGACCTCACCGCCGTCATTGCGCGGACGGTGTTCGTGCCGGGGCTTACCTTCTGGGGCGGCACCATCCTGCGGGACAGGCTGAACCTGCCGCGCCCCTATGAACAGCCCGGCTTTGAACCGCTGCGGCACAAGGAGACCCGGGGACACTCCTTCCCATCCCGCCACGCGCTGAGCGCTTCCGTGCTGGCCATGGTATGGATGTATTTCTACCCGAAGGCGGGCTGGGTGATGGTGGGCATCACGGTGCTCATCTGTGTTGGCCGTGTGCTCACCGGCGTGCACCATATCCGCGATGTCGTGGGCGGAGCCGCGCTTGGCTTTGCTTTGGGCTTTGCAGGCATGTGGCTGCTGTAAAGCAGTGCTTTGCGGGCTTTGAAAAAAAAGAAAAAAGATTTTTGCATTTTTTGCTTGACAGAATGGGACCTGTATGGTATTATACTTCTCGCAGCGTGTGCCGACACACGACTGCCGCCATAATGGAACCCATGGGATTACAACGTGCGCCCGTAGCTCAGGTGGATAGAGCAACTGCCTTCTAAGCAGTGGGCCGGGGGTTCGAGTCCCTTCGGGCGCATCTATGTGGTGCCCATAGCGTAGTCGGTTAACGCGCCAGATTGTGGATCTGGAGACCGTGGGTTCGAGTCCCACTGGGCACCCCACCAAAAATCCGCTGATGCTTTGCATCGGCGGATTTTTTATTTGGTGGGGTGCCCAGGGGGGCTCGAACAAGGCGGCTCTGACGCGCGACAGAGCAACCAACAGCCCAGTGGGCTGTTGGTTAGCCTGCGGGTCCCAATCAGTAGGAATTCTACCAAGACAAATGCTGTGCTGATGCTTTGCATCGGCGGATTTTTTTATTTGGCGGGGGTATCCCAGTGGGACTCGAACAGCACGCCATTATTTTCTGCTAAAAAAGCATGTGCAGAACACCTCTGGCCGGAACGGCTCCTGTGTGCTCTGCACATGCTTTTTATTGTTTGATATCCACCCGAACGGTCAGCGCCTCATCTGCTGCAGGATCTGTGCGATCTCTGCGCTGGAATAGCCATCCTGCCGCAGTGCGGTGCTGATGCTGGTATCGCTCTTGCCCTGGCTGCGCATCAGCATGGCCATGTAGGGCACCGTCACATTCCGGGAGGTGTCACTGCCCAGACGGGTGGCAGTGCCCGTGCTGCGGTTGGCTGTACCGGAGGACGTACTGCCCGTGCCAGTGCCGCCAGTCTTACTGCCTGCCGCCGTGCTGCCAGCGCGGCTTGCTTTCTGCGCTGCATTGGACTTTTTCAGGTTCCACTCACCCAGTGCGATGTTCAGCTTCTGGCTTGTGACATCGTTGTTGAATTTCTGCTGGTTGAGTTTGTCCTGATACTCCCGCTCGCTCGTCTCGTTCTCGTAGCGCTGCTGGTTCAGGCTGTCCTGATACTGCCGCTCCTGCAGCTGCTGGTTCCACTGAGTGTCCGCACGGTTTGCCTCGTACTGACGGTTGCCGGAGTAGATGTTGTAGCCGGTATTCAGCAGGCCGCTCAGCATGGAGCCAACGCCCGTGGTGCCGCTGAGAACGATCTGCACCGCATCGCCCAGCACACCCAGCACGGTCATCACATTGCTGAACACCTGCTGGCGGCGTGCTGCCTGCTGCTGTTCCTGCGCGGAGTAATAATCGTGCAGGGTGCCCAGCTGGCTCAGATAATCCTGATACGCGCTGTAGTCCTGCGCATAGGCGTTGTTGTATGCTTCGCCCTTCTGCTGCAGCTGAGTGTAGTAGTCCGAGAGCTTGTTGTTGTACTGCTGCTGGGCATCCTGTTCGCTGTTGTTCAGCTGATCCAGCTGGCTCACCAGCTCGTTGCCGCCGCTGGTATACGTATCCAGTGCCAGACTGTACAGCGTGGGGATGGCGCTGCTCAGCGCACCGATCTGCTGCTGATACGCCTGCTGGGCGGCGCTCGTGGCATAGCTGGAGCCATAACCGCCGGTCAGGGCTGCAGCCTGCGCCGCAGCATCTGCGCTGGCGTTGTGGGCGTTCTGCAAATAGTTCTGCTCGTACTGGCGGTAGAGCGGATCCTTGGTGTAGCTGTACTGGAAGCTCTCACGCTGCAGCAGCTGGTTCAAAAGCTGATCGATCCGCTCCTGATAGCTGCTCTGATAATCGCCCGGGCGGTTTGCCTGCCACTCCTTCAGCGCATTTGCAGCATCCGTCACGGTCTGGCTGGGCTTGTAGCTGGAATTTGCCAGCGCGTTTTCCACCTCCGAGCGGCTGTCCAGTCCCGCCGCCGAATAGCCGCTCTGCACGGCAGGCTGGCCGCTGCCCTCCGTCTGCGCCTGCACAACGGCAAGCGCTTCGTCCTTTTTCTTTCTGTTTGCCATATATGATCCTTTCCTTATAAATTCTGCAGTTTCGTGCGCATCTCGTCGGACATGTTCTCAACGTCCAGATTGCTCAGCACATACTGCAGCTGTTCCTGCATCTGGTACAGGTAGCTGCGCAGGGCGCGGGCATCCTCCGGGTCCATGTTCTCGCTGAGCTTGGGCAGGCCGATCTTGTTAATGCCCATCACGCTTGCCATTCGTCACACCTCCCCGCCTGCAATGCCGCCCTTGGCAGCGGCCATTGTTTTTGCAATGCTGCGCAGGGTGATCTGTCCCCTGCCCTTCAGGCGCAGCCGCAGGGTGCTGTGCCGCCGGGGCACGAGCGGCAGGTCATAGCTGCGCCGCTTGTCCTGTGCCGTCAGGCTTGCCACTGTCTCCCATGGGCCGCCGTCGTAGCTGGCGGCCACCTCCACCGTACTGCTGCACTCGGCATCCAGCCGCAGCGTCAGTCGGGAAAGATACCGATCCTCGGCCCCGTCCAGCCCAATGTCACCAGTGGTCAGCTCAAAGTTCAGCTTTTCCTCCACACCGTCGGTGGCCTGCCAGTCCGCTTCGCGGCTGGGATCTGCGGCCCACAGTGCCTGCCCGTCCCACAGATAAAGCTGTCCGCCGGTGCTGGTCATCTCGTAGGAGCACACGTCTTCTTCGCTCCAGAGCGCGCGCTCGGTATCGTACACCAGCAGCCTTGCCGTATTTTCGCCTGCCGCCGTGCGGGCCACATGCAGGTAATAGCGGCCATCTAGCGCACTGCCCACCGCGCTCTGCACATTGGCCAGTCGGCCCGAATCCAACGCGCCTGACACTTTTGTTGGAATGCTGCCGTCCCATGCCATCACTCCGTCCGGCGAAAGATAATAGAGCGTCTCGTTCAGCACGGCTGCGCGCCGCGTTTTTGGCAACGCCCCGGCAGCGCAGCGAGGTGAGCTGAAAATCCGAAGGCTTGGAGCCATAGAGCTTGTGCAGTGTGTTCTCCTTAAAGAACAGCGCATAGCCCATGCATGTGGCCGCGCCGGTAAACGCACCATCGCTGCCCACCGTCACTGCGTAGCTGTCTGCCGCAATGCCCCGGTAGGAAAACCAGTTGGTGGGGTCGCCTAAGCGGCAGGCATAGATCACGTTTTCCTTGCTGCTGCAGCCCCATACCCGGTTGTCGCACTCGGTAACGTAGTCCAGATCCGGCACGCGGCGTTCCATCCGCACCGGCGTGCTCACCGCAAAGCTGCGTGTCTCCTTGCCGTCTAAGCTGGTCCACTGGGCGCTCTCGGCGCTCTGCACCAGCGTGCCGTAAACATGATCTCCCTCCGGGTTTACCCGCACGCGCAGCCCGTTTTCCAGCACATCGTAAACTACCAGATCCCCGTCCAGCTTTGTCCACATGCCAGCCTGCTGTGCTGCCGTGCCCTGCACGGTCACGGTGTCCCACTGGGCAAATAGCCTCTGCGCGCCCGCCGCTGTGATGCGGCAGTATTCCAGCGGCACTGCCGTCCAGCTGCCGGAGGATGCGCTGTACTCTTCCAGTGTGCTGGTGCTGGCCCATGGGTGCTCCTCGTCCTCCACCTTCAAAAAGAGCTGTCCGTCTGCAGGCTTCTCCGGTTCCTCCTTGCCGTAACCGCTCACCTCGTAGGCCTTGCCCGCGGCATCGCAGGGTGCAAACTGCACGCTCTGTCCCTCTGCCTGCCATACAGCTCCCAGTGCCGAAACACTTCCGTCCGCTGTATCAAAGGCTACCTTGTCCGGGAAGATCAGGATTTTTGTACCAATGCCCACCAGTGCCTTTTTGCCGTCGGTCACTGCCTCGGTGCAGGTCACCGGGTTCGCGCCGTCGGCATCCGGCGTGTAGATCAGATCCTTCCCGCAGACGGTCAGCAGCCCGTTCAGGTGATACATGCCGTTCAGCCCGGTCAACTCCCTCAGCTTGCGGCGCGGCTTGCGGGTGCTCAGCGCCGGGAAATCCCGGGCAGAAAAATTCACGCCCGCGCTATACTCTGCTTCCGAGCAGGCATAGGTCTCGTTCAGCCCGCCGAATACCCGCACAAGACTGCGGCTGTTCTGCAGCTTCGCTCTGTTTGCCAGAACCATGCTCTCACCTCCTTACCAGCGCCACTGGGCACCCGTCAGGGTCGGGTAGCTGCGCCGCAGCCACGCCGCCAGATCTGCCAGCAGACTGTTGTACTGGGCCTGCTCCCCGACGTAGCGGTCGGTCTCCCCAAGGGCCGCATCGGTCATGGCACACAGATAATGCGGATACAGCGCATCAAAAGGTGCCGGTGCCAGCAGCACATCGTCGTCCTGCAGGCCGTCGTCCCATGCAAGGTCTGCGCCCACATCGTCGTATGCATCTGTGATGCTGTTTTTAAAAAGGCGTTCCCGCAGCATCGCGTCTGCTTCCTTCAGCCACGCCTGCCGGGTGGCCAGCGCAATGCGGCTGCCCGGGCGCAGCTCTTCGGCGCGTTCCAGCGCCTGTCCTACGGTCATATGCTCACTCTCCTTTTTATAAAGGCCCGGCCGGGCAGGCTCCCCAGCCGGGCTTTTTGTCTGTTTCGGGTTTACTGGGCGGCGTTCTCTGCCGCCGCAATGCGGGCGGCGGTCAGCTCATCCTGCATCTGGCTGTGCTCCAGCACCTCGGCCACTTCGGGCGGCACTTCCACCTCCACGCCGCGGCGGATCTTATAGTTCACGCCGTTGACGCTGACGAACAGATCGCCCTTGTACCGGCTGTTGTCCTTGAACAGCCGGATGCGGACATTCTTCTTTTCTGCCATGGCTCACGCCTCCTCAGTTTGCAGCAGCGGTGGCGGAATAGCTGGACGCACTTTCAATGCGCACCATGTACTGCTCCACCAGACGCTCGGCCGCACGCATGCCCTTCCAGCCCACGGAAGCGCGCTGGTTCAGCGGGTCGTCGCCGTAGCCCAGCTGCTTGACGATGTGCTCCAGACCGCCGCCTTCCAGCTCGGTGACACCGTAGGCGTGGGCACCCAGCACCAGAGTGCCGAACACCGCCAGACCCTCCGGGCAGGTAGCGTCCTTCCAGATCTTTGCCTCGCTGGTCTCGATGAAGCGGATGTTGCCCAGCTTGCCGATCTCGCCGCGGTACATGGTGTCGGGGTCGGCGTACTTGTGGGCCTCGATGAACTCCTTGCAGGTCTTGAGGTCGTAGGCGGCGTAGGGATGGATGATGGCGATGTAGCTGTCGCCGATGGGGTCAGCGTTCATCGCGCCCAGCTGTGCCGCCGCCTGGAAGAACAGCTTCGGGGTCAGGGTGCAGCTCTTGTCCAGCGCCTTGCGGCTGGTGACGGCAGTCTCGGTGCCGTCTGCGGCCAGCTTCGGCGCATAGATGACATTGGTGCCGCCGGCCAGCACATCGCGGGTAATGCTGTCCATGGTGCGGCCTGCCTGACTTGCCAGCACACGGGTGGCCTGCACCACATTGTTGTCAATGGCGGTCATCTGCAGCACGTCGGTCAGCGGAGTCCAGCCGCCGTACTGGTGCAGATCGCTGGTGATGGTGGTCACATTCAGTGCCTGACCGTTCGGGGTCACGCCCTCGGTCAGCGGAGTGGATGCCTTGGGCAGGCTGTCGTACTTGCGGAACTCAATGGTCTTGCCGCCGTTCTGGGGCACGGGGTAGTAGTCCGCGAACTGATCGTGCACCAGACGCGGCTCGGCCTGATCAATGAGGCGCTTCTCGTAGAAGGTCTTCATCTCTTTCGACATGGTAGCGGTGGTGTTCTGCAGGTTTTCCGCAAACAGCTGGATGTTGAAATTCTTGTTCATGCTCATATTCCTTTCTCTTGTAAAATAGTCACAATTCGATCTGTGCTCCGTGCAGCACACGGCGTTCCAGTGCTTCGCGCTGGGCGCGGGTCATGCTGGCCACATCCGGGCGGACGGTAGCCGCGCCGCCGGGCCGGATGCCGTTTTCGGTGGGGCGTGCGGCCCGCTGCTGAATGCGTTCCACCACGCCCTGCTCCACAGCCTGCGCTGCAGTGCGCAGGTTTTCGTCGTAGTGGGCCAGACGGTACGCATCCCGCACCCTCATGCCGGGCAGCTGCATCAGGCGGCGCATCTCCGGGCTGCGCAGCTCGTTCTGCAGATCAAAATCCGGCTGGCTGCGGCGCATGGCCGCTTCCTCTGCCGCCCAGCGGGCATGCAGGCTGTGCACAGCAGCCTGTGTGCTGCGGGCAAAGCTGGACAGCGGCGGCAGTTCCGGGCGCTGCACAGGCAGTTCCTGCCGGGGCTTTTCCGGCTGCAGCTCTACGGTTTTCTCTGCCGAAGCCTGCGGCACAGCGGGCGCTTTTGCCTCGTCCGGCTTCATGGTGCCGGAGGCCACCGCCTGCCGGGTCTGCGCTTCGCTCAGGGCAGGGGGAGCGGCTTCTCCCTCTGCAAAGAGCTGTAGCATAAAGGCTCCCCACGGGTTGCGGCTCCCAGCGTCCACCTCGTGCCTTGAGCGGCACTCGTGTTCTGCTGGCCGCTGCCCCAGCCTCGGCTCCCTGTTTCCGCCGCAGGCGGCGGTCGCCTCCGCTGCAAACAGCTGCAGATCCATCATGCTCTCCTTTCCTCTGCGGCTCACATCTGCAAAGCGGACATTCTCCGGGTAGCGTTCGGCCAGCAGTGCAAAGCAGGCTTTGGCCAGCTCAAAGGCACCGCGCACCCATTCTTCGCAGGGCGCATCCACGCTCACTGCCAGACGCGGGCCGTCCGGCTCATCAAAGGCTTCGCTGTGGGCGTTCTCTTCCCCGGCCAGCAGGTACACAAGGCCCTGCATCACGGTGCTGGCTCCTGCACAAACGATGTCCTGCCCGGCAGGCGCATAGCCTGCATGACCGGCAGCTTCCAGCCGGCAGCTCAGCCCGGCGGGGGTATCCATCTCGCTGTAACAAACTTTCATCATAAAATTCACCTCCTTTTTAATGGATGTCCATGGCACGTGCAGCGGCGGCCACCGGCAGGACATTGCCAAGGCCCGCCAGCTTTACCGCCTGCCCGTCCTTCTGCGCAGACGCACCGCCTGCACTGCGGGCCGGTTCGTCAGGCCCGGTGCCCTGCTGGGCGATCACCGCCGCCATCTGTGCCATCTGCTGCTGCATCCTAGCCAGCTGCTGGGCGAGGGTGCCGTTCTGCCGCACCCTCTGGCGCACCTTCTCAATGCCCTCAAAATCCATCATTTCCAGCGCCGCCAGGGCGGCATCGGCATTTTCCGGCTTGAAAAAGCCCAGCTGATAGCACTCTTTGGCCGTCTCGTTCTGGGAAAGACGGCTGAAGGTGCTCTTCTTGGCGGCGCTCACCACGATGTCAAAGATCGGCTCCCGGCTGCCCAGTTCCACGCCGCCCACGCTGCCGCCGGGCACCGCCCGCAGCGCCTGCGCCGAGAAGGGCACGAACCGGCTCTCGCCGCTTTCGCCCACGATGCGGAATACCCGCTGCTCGTCGTAGAACTGGCGCATCAGCTCGATGATGAGATAGCACTGCTTTGCAAAAGCACGGTAGGCGCTCTTGAGCATATCGCGGCTGAGTTTGCTGCCTGCCTCCTGCAAGGCCGCAATGGCGCTGGCTGCAGTCACACCTCCGGCAGTGCCGCCCTGCGTCATGTCCCGGTTGCCGCTGATCTCCTTCAGCTCTTCAATGCGGCTCTGGCGGTAACTCAGGCTGTTGCCCTGCAGGCCCGCCGTCTGCAGCGGACGGAAACTGTCGTCGTTGAGCCGTCCCACCACATGCACGATGTCCCGGCTGAAATCGGCCAGCTCTTCCTCGTTGACACCCTGCCGTGTCGCTGAGCACATACCGCTGCTTTGCACTCAGCAGCACGTTCTCGTCCATGGCATGGTTCATCTTATCAATGGCCGTCTGGCAGTCCTTCATCACATCGATGTAGCCAAAGCCCGCCGGGCTGTCCTCTTCCATGAACAGCGGATCGAATACGAAGGGGTACTGCCCGTGGTCATACAGGCCCCGCTGTGCCAGTGCCGGGTCGTTCTGGCTGGCGTACAGCACCACCCCGTTGCAGAACTTGCAGTAGTGCAGCACCATGCGCCCCGTTTCATCCGGGCGCTTGTAGTACCAGTCCACCACCACGCTCTTGGAGCTGGTGTCCTGCCCTTCATCGTGGATGTACCGAGGCACGTCCAGCACGCTGGCGGTGTGTCCTGCCAGCTGCGGGTACTGCGCGCACAGCCGGGCCGTGTCCTCAAGGCTCAGGCTGAAAAAGTCCGGCGATGCCTGAATATCCGCCACGCCCGGCTCCCAGTAGAGCATCAGCAGGTTCACGCTGCGCACCGCAATGTCGCCAATGCCGCCGCGCATTGCAGGGTCCCAGAAGATACCGGTCACGCCGGTGCCCTGTTTGAGCTTGCGCCACCAGCAGTCGCTGTATACCTGCTCGTAGTCGGCCTGTTCCAACACCACCGGCAAAACGCTGGAAAGTGCCCGTGCGGTGTCCTCGTCATCCGCCTCTCGGGGCAGCACGTTCGGTTCCGGGTAGTTGTCCATGGCATCGGCGTGCTTGTTGGCAATGCTGTTGAACAGCCATCCGCTGCTGGGCTGGGCCTTGCCGGGCATCATGGGGTTCTGGTAGTTCTTCCAGTGTCCCATGCGGAACCACAGCTCGTTATCCACAATACGCTTGTCCAGCGCGGCCTTGCCCGCCTTGTACCGCTGCAAGGTCTGCATGGCCTCGGCCACCTGTGCTTCACCCACGGGCAAAGCTTCGTTCTCGTAATCGTCCATTGCGTTTCTCCTTTAAATTCTGTAAAATCTTGCCCGCTTGTGCAGGTTCAGCGGGTCGTCGGGCATGGGCGGCGCAGCACAGCGCACCGGCGGGCTGATAGGGTTCTCCATCAGTACATAGCGGCACTCGTCGTAAATGTGATCCTCCTGCCGGGTGTCGATATCCTCCACGTTGCTTTCGTCGTACACAAGGTTCGGGATCGTGCGGATAAAGTGCTTGCAGGTATTGAACACCTGAAACATCGGCCTGCCGTCCGCATCAAAATTCAGCCGGTAGTGGAACTGCATCTTGCCCGCAAGCCGGGTGTTGTCGCCGGGGCGACCAGCGCAGGAAGTTCGGGCTGCGCTCCATCATAGCGGCAATGCTCTCGCCGCGGCTCTCATCAAAGATGGCCGGATCGGCAATGCCGTGGATCACCCTGCCGCGCAAAAGCGGGTCGTTCTGCTCTGCCTCGCGGATGCGCCGGGCCTGTTCCACCGGGTCAATGCGCAGGCCCTCGTTGGGGCGGCCGGTACAGCCGTACAGCTCCTTGATGCGGTAGAGCCGCCCCTCTTCATCGGCCGCATACCACCCCACCGAGAACGGCTTGGAAAAGCCAAAGTCGAACCCGCGGTAGATCTGCCAGTGCTTCGGGATGGTGAACGGTGCGATCACATGGGTCCAGCGCTGGTCTTCGTAGCGGGCCGGGTCGTTGCGCCATTCGGTAAACACCTGCCCGGAAAAGCTGTCCCAGCTGCCGTAGAGCAGCGCCTGCTTTTCCGCTTCCGGCATACTGGCAAGGCTTGCAAGGTAGCCGGGGTCGTTTGCCAGCAGGGCGGGGTTATCAAAAATGCTGGAAGGGATGAACACCCGCGCCCGCTGCAGCTTCTGTTCGGTGCCGTCCGGCAGCTTTACCGTGTATTCTTCGGTGATAGGCGTGCCGGGCGGTGCGGGCGTGATGAACCGTGCCTTCACCCACCCGTGGCCGATGCCGCCGGGATTGGTGGTGGCCCGCATGTACACCCGGGTGCCCGGGCCGGTGGGACGGTTGCGGCTCATCATGTAGCTGTACTCTTCCCATTCAAAGTGGGTCAGTTCGTCAAAGCCGATAAAATCGAAGGCCTTGCCCTGATAATTGGTGCGGTCCTTGGTATACTGCATGGAGCCAAAGTAGATCTTGGCCCCGCTGGGGAAGTTCCACACATGGGTCGTGGCGTTGTACTGCGCCTGCGGAAAGGCCCGGCGGTAGTACATCTGGCTTTTGTCCACCAGATCCGACAACTGCGGGTAGGTCTTGCGCAGGATCAGCGCCCGGTAGTGCGGAATGTGCACCTGCCGCAGCGCTTCGATCACCAGCGCGTCGCTCTTGCCGCCGCCTGCTGCACCGCCGTACAGCGCTTCCGGTTCCGGGCGGCTCATAAATTCGGCCTGCCGCGGCTGGGGCCGCCAGACCACCGGCACTCTTGCTTGTACAATGCTCATGGTTCTTCCTCCACCGTCGGCAGCAGCACCACGCCGCACTCCGCTCATTCTGCCTGTGCCCCCTGATCGTTCAGGGTCTTGGCTACACCGGCCAGATCCTTGAGCACCGCCGTGGCCTCCTTGAGGTCTTTCATGGTGCCTGCTCCCGATGCGCCTTCCTTTTTTGCCGCCTTCTGCCGGGCATTCAGTTCCCGCACCTGCTGTGCCAGCAGGGTGCTCAGGGTGTCCGTGGCTCGGCTCAGGCTGGCCAGCCCTCTGGCCTGTTTTGTCTGCCCCATGGTGTTGGGTATCAGCTCCTTTCCGCCCTGGTGTGCTGGGCTATGGCAAAAAGGATACCACTGGTGCTGCTTTCCCAACAGTGTGCACTTTTACAGGGCCATAGCGTATATTTTAAATTCAAGAATCCGATTCGTATACTTTTATCCCTTGTAATTCATCGTTGTTTCGTATCTTTTCAAAAGCAGTGTTTTTTCTCCATCAAAATTTGTGGCAGACCCGCAGAAAACCTTCAAAGTCATACTCATTTGCGATTTTTGGACAGAAAATGAAAAAAGTGTGTTTATTCTGTGGACAAATGCTTTTGTAAAATGTTACAATAGGTTCTGTTCTTTCTCGTCCCACGCACGGACGGGATGTTTTATCTGAATCAGGAGGTTCCTCATGTTAGAAAACATCTTTCATCTGAAGGAGAACCACACCGATGTAAAGACCGAGATCATGGCAGGTATCACCACCTTCATGACCATGGCTTACATCCTTGCGGTCAACCCCAACATCCTTTCTGCTTCCGGCATGGATTCGGAAGCCGTTCTGATCGCCACCGCGCTGGCATCCTTTGTTGGCACTGCGCTTATGGCTCTGCTTGCCAACTATCCGTTTGCACTGGCACCCGGCATGGGCCTGAACGCCTACTTCTCCTACACGGTCGTTCTCACCATGGGCTACAGCTGGCAGTTGGCCCTGATGGCCGTCTTTGTAGAGGGCATCATCTTCATCGTGCTGTCCCTCACCAATGTCCGTGAGGGCATCTTCAATGCCATCCCCATGACCCTGAAGAGCGCCGTCAGCGTGGGCATCGGCCTGTTCGTTGCTTTCGTTGGTCTGCAGAACGCAAAGCTGATCGTCAACAGCGATTCCACCCTCGTCACCTACCAGCACTTCAAGGGCGACACCTTCTCCAGCGTGGGCATGGGCGCGATCCTTGCCCTGTTGGGTATCGTGATCACCGCCATTCTGCTGGTAAGAAGGTCAAGGGCGGCATCCTGTACGGCATCCTTATCACATGGGTGCTGGGCATTCTCTGCGAGATCGCCGGCATCTATGTACCCAACCCCGATGCAGGCATGTACTCCGTTATCCCACCGCTTTTGTCAGCTTCGACTTCTCCGCGCTGGGCAAGACCTTCGGCCAGGTATTCAAGACCGATTTCTCCGGCGTTGGCATCCTGAACTTCTTCGCCGTCATGTTCTCCTTCCTGTTCGTTGACCTGTTCGATACTCTGGGCACCCTGATCGGTGTTGCCTCCAAGGCCGACATGCTGGACGAGGACGGCAAGCTGCCCCACATCAAGGGCGCGCTGATGGCCGACTCCATCGCCACCTGCGCAGGCGCTGTGCTGGGCACTTCCACCACCACCACCTTCGTCGAGAGCGCTTCCGGCGTCACCGAGGGCGGCCGCACCGGTCTGACCGCTATGACCACCGGCATCCTGTTCCTGCTGGCCACCATCTTCAGCCCGCTGTTCCTCACCATCCCGTCCTTTGCAACGGCTCCGGCCCTGATCATCGTGGGCTTCTACATGATGGGTTCCGCCGTCAAGATCGACTTCTATGACCCCAGCGAGGGCATCCCCGCCTTCCTGACCATTCTGGCCATGCCCACCGCTTACAGCATTTCCGAGGGCATCGCCATCGGCGTCATCTCCTGGACCATCATCAATGTGGTCACCGGCAAGGCCAAGGAGAAGAAGATCAGCCCCCTGATGTATGTGCTGACCGTGCTGTTCATCCTCAAGTACGTGTTCCTCTAAGCCGCTGATCTTACCGCAAGCAAAAAAGCTCCCGTCCATCATCAGGACGGGAGCTTTTCTGCTTCCTGTGATCGGAACAGCCTGCGCATTCGCTCCGGGCTGTCCGGCGTGGAACTATTCTTTTTTTAGCAATCGGGGTTATTTGCGCCGCGGTGGATATGCACTTCCGGGATAGCCACGTTATCATAGTGGATCGGCTTATCTGCCGCCGGAGTGCCGTCCGCATCCGTATGATGTGCCACCTTGCCGGTATGGATTTCCGGCACGGCCACGGTTTCTTCCTCATGGGGATGCTCCCGCTTTTTTTCCGAGCCACGTTTTCAGATGGTGATAAAGCGACATTGCACGTCTCCTTTCCCGGTGCGGAAGCCCGCCCGAACTGTAAAGATCAGCTTCAGATAAAGTTGATGAATACCGTAATGACCAGACTGTTCAGAAAGTCCGCAAACAGACTGCCCACCAGCGGGATCAGCAGATACGCCTTGACCGAGGGCGAATATTTATCGCAGATGGCCTGCATGTTGGCCATAGCGTTGGGCGTTGCGCCCATGCCAAAGCCGCAGGTGCCGGATACGATCACCGCCGCGTCGTAATCGCGGCCCATGATGTTGAACACTACCAGCACCACATACAGGATCATGAACAGGGTCTGCCCAGCCAGCAGCACGATCAGCGGCAGGGCCAGCTCTGCCAGCTGCCACAGCTTCAGGGTGATCATGGCCATACCCAGGAACAACGAAAGGCAGATGCCGCCAATGTCATTGATCTCGCCCATATACACGGTGTAGCCGCCGCCATACTCACCCACATTGCGGATGATGGCCGCCGCGATCATGGCACCGATATAGATGGGGAAGGTCATGCCCGTCAGGCTCAGAAGTCTGGACAGCACCGTGCCGATGCCCATGGCGACGATCAACTGGAAGCTTGCCGCCGGGTACATGCTGCTGTGACGCTCGTGCTTGATCTCTTCTTCCACCAGCAGGCTGTCATCCTCCGGCACGATGGTGTCCAGCAGGTGGTGGCGCTCAATGAGCATCTTGCCGAGCGGGCCACCCATCATGCTGCCGGCGATCAGGCCGTAGGTGGCGGCGGCGGTGCACAGGGTGGTGGCACCCTTGATGCCAAAGTCCTCCAGCACCGGGCCAAAGGCACCGGCGGTGCCGTGGCCGCCCACCATGGGGATGGAGCCGGTGCAAAGGCCCACCAGCGGGTCCACACCCAGCAGGTTGGCCAGCCCAACGGCCAGGAAGTTCTGGCTGACGATCAGCACGATGACCACGCCCAGAAACACGATCATCGCTCTTCCACCGCTTTTCAGCACCTTGAGGTTTGCCTGGAAGCCCACCGAGGTGAAAAACATCACCATGCAGACTTCCTTTAGAATATCATCAAATGCAAACTCGGCAACGCCGGTCACATAGCACACACAGGTAAAAATGGCGAACAGCACGCCGCCAATGACCGGAGCCGGAATGCAGAAACGTTCCAGCACCTGCACCCTTGCCCGCAAAAATTTGCCCAGCATCAGCACCAGCACAGCAACGGCCAGTGTCTGATACATATCCAATTCGATCTTCATTGCTCTACTTTCCCTCAGTTCCCAGCCGCTTCATCGACCGTAATTCCTGCCGCCTTATAATATGCGGCCGCACCCGCATGGAACGGGATGCCAACGCCCTCTACTGCGTTTTCCTCCGGGTCCAGCGGGATGCCCAGCTGCTCTTCCAGCCCTTCCCGGCTGGAGAACAGAAGCTGTGTCAGCTGCCGCACCTGCTTTGCAGGCAGCGCGTTGCTGGCCAGCAGAACGGCTTTCACGCCCACCGTCTGCACCTCCTCCGTCTGTCCGGGATAGGTGCCTGCCGGCAGCGTAACGCCGCTGTAGGCGCTGTAAGCGCTCTGCAGGCGCTGTGCTGCCGCACCGTCCACGTTCAGCAGCCGGATGCCGCACTCGCCTGCCAGAGCGGTCAGCACCGGGCTGGGCGCGCCCACTGTCATAAAGATGGCATCCACCCTGCCCGCCTTCAGCTGGGCAGCGGCATCCTCATAGTTCAGGTTTACCATGCTCACCATCTTGTCGTTCAGACCATAGGCAGATAAGATCTGCCGCGCGTTCTGCTCGAACCAGATTCCTCCGCGCCAATGCTCGCCGTCCTGCCATGCAGGTCCTCAATGGACTGGATGTCGGAATCCGCCCGCACCACCACCTGACAGGTCTCGGTGTACAGCGCCGCCACGGCACCAAAGCCCCGGCTTTCCTCCTCGTCGGCAAAGATGCCGGTCTGGTCATAGGCATCCTGCACAAGGTCTGCCTGTGCAATGGCCAGCTGCAGGTATTCGCCGGCCAGCAGACGCAGGTTCGCTGCGGAACCGGCGGTAGCCTTCAGCTCCACCTGCCCGTTATCCGTCTCATTTTCCAATGCTGCGAACCGCTCACCGAACTCCCGGTAGATGCCGCCCTCGCCAGCCACGCCGAAGCGTAGCCGTTTAACGGTCTCCACCGACGAGCATCCGCTCAGCAGCGCTGCTGCCAGCAAAGCTCCGGCCAGCACCGCCGCGAGCCATTTCTTTTTCAAGATCACCACTCCTCTTCCTGCCGCCGCAGTGCGGCAGAGCTTTTATCCTAAATTATACGCACATTGCGGATGAAATGCAATCACCTGCTGCAGAAAAGGAATGCACTTACCCTCCGAACAGCCCGAAGAAGCTGGTATGGGTCACCCCCAGCACAAGGAACAGTGCGATCAGTGCAAACAGCACTCCGATGATAATATCCATCTGGTGCACGGTCAGCGGAAAATGATCATACATCTTTTCTTTCGCATTCACAAAGTTTTTGTCGCCGTTGTTGAGCAGGCTCTTTTTTCCTTCCTCAAAATCCACCTTCTGCGCGGCCAACTCTGCCTGCTCCTGTGCAAGCTGTTCTTCCCGGGCCGCAAGGGCAGCTTCCCGCCGGGCAAGCTCCTCTGTGAACTGCGCTCTTGTCTGTTTTTCCTGTGCCATAACGTACCTCCTGATGGTGTTTTTATTATAATACCACACAAATGCAAATAAAAAAAAGCGGGCCGTCTGCCCAAAAGCAGACGACCCACAGAAAAAAGCTCTTACTTCTTTGCCAGATACTTGCGGATATCGATAGCCACAGCCACGATAATGACCAGGCCCTGAACGATGTAGGTGTAGGAGGAGTTCACGTTCATGAACTGCAGCGCCACCTTCATCAGCTCAAAGACCAGAACGCCGACCAGAACGCCGGGCACAGTGCCGACACCGCCGGTGGTGGAAACACCGCCGATGGTGCAGGCTGCGATGGCGTCCAGCTCATAGCCCTGTGCGGTGTTGACGGATGCGCCGCCGGACTTTGCAGCCAGCAGGCAGCCAGCCAGACCGAACATGCAGGAAGCGAGGATGTAGATGCGGATCTTGGTGGCAGCGACGTTGACACCGGCCACCTCAGCAGCAGCCTCGTTGCCGCCGATGGCGTACATATACTTGCCGTGACGGGTCTTGTTGTACAGGAACCAGAAGCATGCAGCCACCACCAAAGCGATCCAGATCAGCACGGGAACACCGAGGATGGTGTTGGAGGCCAGAGAGGTGAAGTCTTTGTTCAAAGAGCCGATGGGGGTACCGCCGGTGTAGACGAGGCAGATACCGTAGACCACCTGCTGCATACCCAGCGTAGCGATAAAGGGCTGGACCTTCAGGTAGCTGACCACGAGGCCGTTGCACAGGCCCACGATGGCGCAGATGGCGATGACGAGGATGAAGACCACGGGGGTGGGCAGGGTGGGCATATTGGGGTAGAACTTGCCGGCAGCGCCCTCGGTCTGGGCGAAGATACAGGCCAGACAGGCGGCAAAACCAGCCAGACGGCCAGCGGACAGGTCGTTACCGGTGGTGATCAAACAGCCGGAAATGCCCAGAGCGATGATGTAGCGGATGGAGACGTTCTTGAACAGGTTGATCATGTTGGTGCCGGAGAAGAAGTTGGGGTGCATGATGCCAACGATCAGAGTGATGGCCAGCATCATCATGATAATGGCGTTGTTGCTGAGCCATTTGGCCACAGCCTTGCCATTCAATTTTTTGGTAGCTTCCACGATAGACAGCCTCCTTATTTACTGATTCGCCGCAGCGGTGGGTGCGGTCTCGAACTGGGTGGCCAGAGCCATGATATTCTCCTGCGTAGCGTCCTTGCCGTCGATAAAGCCGGTGATGCGGCCATCGCACATGACCATGACACGGTTGGACATACCGATGATCTCGCTCATTTCGGAGGAGATCATGATGATGCTCTTGCCCTGCTTGGCCAGGTCGGCGATGATGCAGTAAATTTCATATTTTGCGCCGACGTCGATGCCTCGGGTAGGCTCGTCCAGAATGAGGACATCGGGGTTGTTGGCCAGCCAGCGGGCGATCAGCACCTTCTGCTGGTTGCCGCCGGACAGGCTCTTGATCTGGGTCTTGGGGCTGGGCACCTTGATGGCCATCTTCTCTTTGTTGGTGGCCACCAGCTCGAGGATCTTCTTGTTGTCCAGCATGATGGGGCCCTTGCGCAGGGCGTCCAGCGAGGCGATGGAGATGTTGTCGGCCACGCTCAGCACACCCATGATGCCGGTGGCGCGGCGGTCCTCGGTCAGCAGAGCCACGCTGTGCTGGATGGCGTCGCGGGGCTGCTTGATGGTGACTTCCTGGCCCTTGATCCATACCTTGCCGGAGGTGTGAGCGCGCAGGCCGAAAATACCTTCCATCAGTTCGGTACGCTGGGCACCCACCAGACCGGCCACGCCCAGGATCTCGCCCTTCTTCAGCTCAAAGCTGCAGTGGCGGAAGGAGCGGGGATGGATGGAGGTGAAGTCCTCCACCTTCATCATCACTTCGTCGGAGGGATGATTCTCCAGCGGGGGGAACAGGTTGGACAGCTCACGGCCGACCATCTTGGCGATGATCTGCTCCTTGGTCATGTCCGCCACTTCCCACTTGCCGATGTACTGGCCATCGCGCATGATGGTGACTTCGTCCGCGATCACCTTGATCTCGTCCATCTTGTGGCTGATGTAGACCAGTGCGACGCCCAGAGCCTTCAGCTCCCGCATGATGCGGAACAGGGATTCCACTTCGTTTGCGGTCAGGGAGGAAGTGGGCTCGTCCAGGATCAGCACCTTGCAGTTTGCGGAAACGGCCTTGGCGATTTCCACCATCTGCATCTGAGCGATGCTCAGAGAGCCAAGCTTTGCACGGGGATTGATGTCCAGCTTCAGCTTCTTGAGCAGCTCCTCGGTGTCCTTGTACATTTTGGGGTGATCCACCACGGTGATGGGACCATAGCTCTTGGTGGGGTAGCGCCCCAGCCAGATGTTCTCAGCCACAGTACGTGCCGGAATCGGCTGCAGTTCCTGATGCACCATGGCAATGCCGCGGTTCAGTGCATCCAACGGGGTGGGGATGGTGACTTTTTCGCCTTCGTATTCGATCTCGCCCTCGTCCATCTTGTAAATGCCGAACATGCATTTCATCAATGTGGACTTACCGGCGCCGTTTTCACCCATCAGCGCCATGACCTTGCCCGGGCGAAGCTCCAGCTGTGCGTGATCCAGCGCTTTGACGCCGGGGAAGGTCTTGACCACGCCTTTCATTACCAGACGGTATTCTGACATTCCGCAGAGCCTCCTTTTCGTTTTTTTTCAGGCCGCAGAAAAACCTTTTTTTCAAAACAAGGCGCGTGCGCGGAGAAATTTCTCGCACGCACGCGCTTTATAGCTTTTGTCAAGCCGTCAAGGTCCACTGCGTACCTTGCATTGTTGCAGGGGAACTTTGGTCTTACTTCACATACTGAGATGCGTTGTCCTTGGTGACCTTGACATAGTCGACCCAGTAGTACTGCTCGACAGGGGAGCCTTCGACGTACAGCTTGGTAGCCTCGGCAGCTGCGGTGGCCTGGCCCACGTCGTCGTTCAGAACGGTACCGGTCATGTTGCCGTCCAGAACGTCCTGAACAGCCTCGGCCAGTGCATCGACGCCGACCAGATAGATGTCCTTGCCGACGGTGCGGCCGGCCTGCTGGATGGACTGCAGAGCGCCCAGTGCCATTGCGTCGTTGTTGCAGAAGACGACTTCGATCTTATCGCCGTACTGAGACAGAGCGTTTGCAACGTCCTGCTGAGCAGTGGTCTGATCCCAGTTGTCCAGGTACTCGTACAGGCACTCGACTTCCTTGCCTTCATCGGTCAGAGCCTTGATGGAGTACTCGGTGCGGTACTGAGCGTCGATGTTCTCGGGGTCGCCCTTGCACATGATGTAGGTGATCTTGCCGTCGCCGTTGATATCGCCCTGAGTCTCGGTCTCGAGGATCAGCTCGCCCTGATAGGTGCCGGACTGACGTGCGTCAGCGCCGACGTAGCAGCACTTGTCTGCGTAGGAGTCCAGAACGCTCTTGTCGGGCTCACGGTTGATGAAGACGATGGGAGTCTCAGAGGGCTTGATGGTATCAACGATGGTCTGTGCGGAAGTGGTCTGGACGGGGTTGATGACCAGGACGTCCACGCCCTGCTGCAGGAAGGTGTTGATCTGCTCGGTCTGGGTGTTCTGGTCGTTCTTGCCGTCCATGATGGTGACGGAGTAGCCCATGTCCTTCAGGTACTCTTCCAGATCGGTGCGGTACAGGGTCATGAAGTTATCAGCAAACTGATAGATGCACACGCCGATGTTTGCGGAACCGTTGGTTGCAGCAGCGCTGGAAGCAGCAGCAGAAGATGCAGCAACGGAAGAAGCAGCAGTAGAGGTGCTGGAGGAACCGCCACATGCGGTCATGGCAGCGGTTGCGCCCACGACAGCAGAAGCCTTCAGGAAGTCACGACGCGAAATCATTTTCATAATAATGTTCTCCTTCAATTCGTATCTCAGCATTTTCACAGGAGCAATCTTGCATGCACCTGTAATTCCTGTTCGTATTATACCCTTGCAGCACCCCACTGTTCAAGAGAACAAGTTCACAAGATTGAAGGAGTTCTTTTGTGCTATTTCAACAAATGCTTTTTGGGCTCGCCAATTTCTTTTCTCGAAACATCACAATTTTTCATACATTTGCAACCTCCCTACAAAAGCAAAAAAATTATGTCATTTTTCTCTCAAAAAGATTACAAAATGTTGCATCGTCCGTTTTTTTGCAGCTTTTTTATTTCTTGTATATCTTGAAAAATATTTTCAGGAATAGTTCATCCCTGTTCTTCCGCATTTTTTCGCTTCATTTCTGAAATTTTCTGAAAATCGCCTGTCATTCCCGGTTCCTGCCGCCCGCCTTTTGCAAAGAAAAATGCCCGGAAGCTTTCCTGAGCCTCCGGGCATTCCGATCCGAGTATCTTTTACAGATGCAGCAGCATCTTTGCAATGTTGAAGTAGATTAGCAGCGTGGTGGTATCCACAATGGTGGTGATCAGGGGTGAAGCCATCACGGCCGGATCCACATGCAGCTTTTCTGCCGCCACCGGCAGAATGCCGCCGATGATCTGCGAGAGCAGGATGGTGCAGATCAAAGTCAGGCACACCACCAGCGCCACCGGAGCCGCGATGCGGTCAAACACCAGCAGCTTTACAAAGTTGCATACGGCCAGCGTGCCGCCGCACAGCAAGGCCACGCGGCTCTCGCGCCACAGGATGCGGGGCAGATCGTGGGGCTGGATATCGCCCACTGCCATGCCGCGGATGATGGTGGAAGTGCTCTGGCTGCCCGCGTTGCCGCCGGCGTCGGTCAGCATGGGGATGTAGGCGGTCAGCACGGTCACAGCGGCCAGTGCGTCCTCATACCCCCGGATGACCAGACTGGAGAAGGTGGCGCTGATCATCAGGAACAGCAGCCACGGTGCACGGCTCTTATACAGATCCCACATGCTCTGCTTGAAGTAGGGCTTGTCGGAGGGGCCGATTGCGTTCATCTTTGCAATATCTTCGCTGGCCTCGTCCTGCAGGATGCTGATGGCATCGTCAATGGTCACGATGCCCACCAGCCGGTTTTCGGCGTCCACCACCGGAATGGCCAGAAAGCCGTATTTCTCAAACAGGTGGGAAACATCCTCCTGATCGGTGGTGGTGCTCACGCTGACCACATTGGAATCCATCAGGTCCTTGATAGGCTCTTCTGTGTTCTTTGCCAGCACCAGCGCCCGCAGGGACACCACGCCGATCAGCCTGCGGCTGTCATCGGTCACATAGCAGTTGTTGATGGTCTCCTTGTCAAAGCCATTCCTGCGGATGGCCTCCATGGCCTTCGCCACCGTCATGTCCGGGCGCAGCTCCATCAGCTCGGTGGTCATCACGCCGCCGGCAGAGTCCTCCGGGTATTTGAGCAGCTCGTTGATCATGCGGCGGGTGGTGGGGTCGGCCTGACCCAGAATGCGCTTGACCACGTTGGCAGGCATTTCCTCCACAAGGTCGGTGGCATCGTCCACGAACAGTTCGTCCACCACGGCCTTCAGCTCGGTATCGGTCAGGCCGTCGATCAGCTTCTGCTGGGTGGCAGGGGTCAGCTCGGTGAATACATCCGCCGCCAGATCCTTGGGGCACAGACGGAACAGCACCGGGAGCTTTTCTGCAGGCAGATCCTCAAATACCGCCGCAAGGTCGGGAGCCGGCAGGGTCTCCATCACATCCCGCAGGCTCTGGTATTTTTTGGCGTCGTCCAGATTCGCCAGCATGGTCTTGAGGGTATTGATCGAAATTTCAGACATAAAAAAGCTGCCTCCTTTTCAGTGGCAGCTCTCGTTTCTTCTTTTCAGGGAACGCAAACACGCACCGTGTGCATTCACACACAGCAGGGTCTGCGCAAAGCAGAAACGGCGGCTGCCATCATATAAAGTAATCGGGGAGAAAGACTGCTGCTACTGCCAGCAGGTTCCATGACAACCACCTCGTTTTCCTGTTGTAAAAAGACACTTTTTGCCTTTTCCGCCCATTACTTTACCACTGCTTTTTTGCTGCGTCAACCCTGCTTTTTAAATTTTTCCGTTTCTTTACAAAAAGTAAAAGTGCCCGATGACATTTTTCGTATCATCAGGCACTTTTATCCTGTCAGAGCATGTCCCGGGCGGGATGGAAGGCTCTTTGCTTACAGCGTTTCTACCGTATCAAACATTTCTTTTGCAGCTTCCACAGCATCTTGCTGCCAAACACCACCCGCACGCCGTTTGCCATGGCGGCACCCAGCTCTGCGGCCTGCTCCTTCAGCAGTGCGGCATCCACCGCACACAGGGCCTTGCGGTCTGCCGCCATCATTTCATCAGTGATGCCGCAGAAATACCGGCGGTCCGTCTCGCGGGCCTCAGCACGCGGCTTGCGGGGGGTGTCCAGCTTGGCCACAGTACCCACAATAAAATCGTTCAGGTCTTTTTCGGTGTACTCCCGTGCTGCCAGTTCTGCCGGACCTTTTGCAAAGGTGTCGTAGCTTTCCTTTACATGGGGGTCGCGGTAGGTGTACAGGTATTCCACGCCGTCCGAGGAGAGCATTCCGGTGCCGTAAGCGCCGCCCACCTCACGGATGTTGTGCCACAGGTATTCGTAGCTCATCACGCGGGCCAGCGCCTTGCGGTCGCTGCGGCGCTCCATGGGCCATACCTGTACATCGTAGTTCACACCGCCGTCAATGATAAACGCTTCGTTCACCGGCGGTGTCAGCGGCTCCACATAGGGCTTTGCCGCAGCGCGGCCCTTGGCAGCAAAGCGGCTGTCCGGCAGCAGAGTGCGCAGCTTTGCAAGGGCATCCTCGCTGCCGTACAGGCTGACCGTCAGCTCCGCGTGCTGCAGCACCTCTGTGCGCAGGGCATCCAGCTTTTCACACAGTGCTGCCCAATTGCCGCGCTCCTGCACGCCGCACAAGAACTTGTAATAGCTCACACCGCTGCAGCGTTCACTCACCGCACCGTCCACCGTGTAGTGGGCACTGGCGCGGGTGGCTGCGTATACATTGCCCTGCTGGATGAACTGCTGTTCCATGTTCAGTTTCTGCTGGCTCAGCACACGGGCAAAGGCGGCTTCCGCCGCCGGGCCGGTGAGCTGCGTGTCATACAGCCACTCACCGCCCAGCTCCACGGCCTTTTGCAGGCTGCGTTCCAGCAGGCTCAGGCTCATGGTCAGTTTGGCATGGCAGGGTGCGCCCTCCTGCCGGCCGGTCCAGAAGTCCAGCTGGGTGCGGCTGTCGCCCAGCCATGTGCTGCGCAGAGTGTTCAGTTGCTGAGCGGTGTGTTCGGTGCTGTCCAGCTCGTCCAGCACATCGGTCAGCAGGTCCAGATACGGCATGTCCTCAGGCTTCACATTACCAAGGTCATAGTAGAAGTTCAGGTACAGGCTGCCTGCCGAAGGGTGATGCACCAGCTGCGCACCGGCCAGAAGTTCCCGCTCGCCTGGGGCCGTCCTTGCTCCGTCGCCAAGGTCGGCAACGGTCAGCGGGTGCTCCAGCGCAAGCTTGCCATCGGTGCGGATGGGTTCGCCCTCCTCTTTTTTAGGCAGGGTGGGCACCTGCACCACCTGCACCGGAGCCGGTGCAAACAGCTCACGCAGCAGCTCATCGAACCAGCCAGCGGCCATCTTTTCCCGCAGGGAAGCAAACAGCCTGTCCGTGTGCAGCAGCAGGGCGGGGTCGCCGGTGTGCAGCCAGCCGGTGGAAGCGTTGATGGCATCCAGCACGCCGTCTGGCAGGGTGCCCGGGCGCTCCAGCGATGCAAACTCTGCTGCGTTCAGCGAAGCCAACAGCAGTTCCTGCGGGATGCCCTCGGCCAGAATGCCGTCCACCGCCTTGCGCACAGCGGCAGCAAACTTGCGGGCGCTCTCCTCGGTGGCACCGCGCAGCACCAGTTCCAGCACCGGCTGCAGGGTGCTGTCGTCAAAGCCAATGTCAATATCTGCGCCCAGCTTTTCGGCCAGCAGCGCCGCCTTCAGCGGGGAGTTATTGGTGCCAAGCAGGGCATCCAGCAGGATCTCCACACCCAGCTGCCGCTCCCGGTCTGCAAAGGCACCGGTGTACCATGCCAGAGCACACTGCACCTCGTCCGGCTCCGGGTTTTCGGTATAGTAGGGCAGTTTCACGCAGGCACCCGCCTGCTCGTGCTGCACGGTCAGCTGCGGACGGCTGGTGCCCTTGGGCATTTTGGAGAGATAATCCCTGTCCAGCAGTTCCAGCTTTTCAGCCATATCCATTTTGCCATAGAGGGTAATGCAGCAGTTGTCGGCGCTGTAGTGGCGGTGATATACCCGCTTATACTTTTCATAGGTCAGCGCCGGGATGCTGGCCGGGTCGCCGCCGGAAACAAAGCCGTAGGCCGTATCCGGGAACATGACCCGTTCCAGTGCATTTTCCAACTGAGCATCCGGTGCAGCCAGAGCGCCCTGCATCTCGTTGTACACCACTCCGCTCACGGTGCCGTCGGCACTGCGGTGCCAGCCCTCCTGCTCAAACACGCTCTTGTCCACCATAGCCAGCGGGCAGAACACCGCGTTCAGGTAGACATCCATCAGGTTTTTGAAGTCGGTCTCATTGGGCGTAGCGAACGGGTAGACCGTCTTATCCGGGAAGGTCATCGCATTCAGGAAAGATGCCATGCTGCTTTTGAGCAGCTGCAAGAACGGCGAGGTCACCGGGTATTTTTCGCTGCCTGCCAGCACCGAGTGCTCCAGAATGTGGAACACGCCGGTGTCATCGGACGGGAAGGTGCCAAAGCCGATGCCAAACGCCTTGTTGGTATCCTCATTTTCCACCAGCAGCACCGTGGCACCGCTCACATCGTGGGTAAGCACGGTCAGGGTTCCGTGCTGTTCAGGGCAGTCCTCGGTACGCACGAGGGTATAACCGGGAAATCGTTCCATTTCGTTTTCTCCTTTGTGGTTTTGAAATCATTGCCTCTATTGTATCATTCGCCGCTCAAAAAGACAATTACCGGTTTGTTAATAATAACCAGAAGGGCGATTTTCAACCATTTGCTTCCCGTGCAGAGCGTTTTCGCGTAGATTGAGTTTAATGCCTTTTGCAAAAGGCATTGCCGCCGAGTACGTTCTCTTTTGGTTGCAAAAGAGAACCAGAAAGGACGGCGGTGCCCGCAGGGCATGAAAGCCCCAGTGGGGCTTTTTAAGCCGCAGACCGGTTTGCGCAGCAAATGCTGTGTGTTCAGCACAGCAAGGTCACAGCTATTTCAACGCGCTGGATCCATGAAAAAGGGGCTGCTCGCCCCTTTTAGACCCCAAAGCTGTTAGGCTCCATACAAAAAATCCAAATCGCTGCGCTAAAGGATTTTTTGTGTTCCGCCGATTTCGAGTCGCTTACGCGACGAGCTGTACGGGTAAGTTTGTGCTTTATCTGCTGCGCGGCTGACAGCGGCAATATGCCGTTTGCCATTGCGCCCTTCCCGTGAAAAAGGAAACAAGCCGGCCCCGCAGGGCTGGCTTGTTTGCAAAATTATAAAATAATATTTCCTCTGATATTGCCAAAGCGAAAGCATCGGCAATTTTAAATCGTATTTTTTACACCTGTTTTGCGCCCTCAGTCCGGCAGGACACCCGGAACAGCACAAAGCCCACTGCAAACAGCAGCGCCAGCATCCCAATGCCCACATTGGCGCTGCCGGTCAGCTGGCTGCCCACGCTCACGATCATGGTGCCAAGGAAGGACGCGCCCTTGCCGCAGATGTCGAACAGGCCGAAGTATTCGCCGGATTTTTCCGCCGGGATGATCTTAGCAAAGTGGCTGCGGCTCAGTGCCTGCACACCGCCCTGGAACATCCCCACCAGCACGGCCAGCACCCAGAACTGCCACTGCTGGGTGAGGAAGAAAGCAAACACCGCAATGCCGGTATAGGCCGCGATGCACACCGGGATCAACTGGCTGGAGGGGTATTTTGCGCTCAGCCGGCCGAAGATCAGCGCCGAGGGAAAGGCCACGATCTGGGTGACCAGCAGGGCCAGCAAAAGGCCGGTGGTCTCCAGCCCCAGTGCCGTGCCGTAGGCGGTGGCCATATCGATGATGGTATACACGCCGTCGATGTAGCAGAAGAAGGCCAGCAGGAACCAGAACACCTGCTTATCCTCGCGCAGATGCTTGAGGGTGTGGCCGATGCGCACAAAGCTCTGCCGGATGGCGTGCTGCTCTACCTCCACATAGTTGACCTGCTTATAGCTCCGCAGCAGCGGCAGGGTGGTGCCCAGCCACCACACAGCGGTGATGAGCAGCGCCACGGAAAGGGCGGTCATCTGGCTCAGGCCGATGGCCCCGCTGCCCAGCACCAGCGCCAGACACACCACAAAGGGCACGCAGCTGCCAATGTAGCCCCATGCATAGCCCTGCGAAGACACAACATCCATGCGTTCCGGGGTGGTCACATCGCCCAGCATGGAGTCGTAGAACACCAGACTGCCCGAAAAGCCGATCTTTGCAACGATGAAGATAACCAGGAACGGCAGCCATGTAGTGGCAAGGCCCATAGCACAGCAGCCTGCCACGCCCACGAACAGGCAGAGCATGAAGATGGGCTTTTTAAAGCCTCTGGTATCGGCCAGCGTGCCCAAAATCGGCCCCAGCACTGCCGTGATCACCGTGACCACCGAGCTTGCATAGCCCCAGTAGGCCAGATAGTTCACCGGACTCAATCCCCCGGCCTCGGCCAGCGCATTAAAGAAAATGGGCACCAGTGTAGCGATCATCAGCACAAAGGCCGAGTTGCCCACATCGTACAGGATCCACGCACGCTCCAGCGGTGTCACCTTGAATTTTTCATGTTTCATCTTGTTTCCTCTCGCACCGCCGGGCGGTGCCCCCTCTTTTTAGATTTCACCATTTAAAATGGCCGCCGCTCACGCTCTGGCCATCTTCAGCGGAAATTTTATTTTTATCTTCGTGTTTGTCGCGCTCTGCGGAGCGCTCCAAACACATTTTCACCAAAAGGGTCGTAGCGGGAAACAGCATCTTTCCCTGCTGGGCTGCATCAACTTGCTCAGAACTCCCCAAATGTATGGTCGTAGGCCTTGCTCAGGGGCTGGTCGGTATCCAGCTTTGCCACAAATTCCAGGATCAGCGTTTCTGCCAGCGGAAGCGCCTGCGCATACAGTTCTTCCAGCCGCTTGCCGCTCTCCACGCACTTCGGGTTCGGCTGCGGATCTGCCACAAGTCCGTGCAGCATGTCGTATTTGCCCACCACCTTCATGCCTGTCAGCACCACCCAGCGCTTGACCGGGTTGGATGCCTGCAGCAGCCTGTGCACTGAGATCATGCCCTTGAGCGAGTCCAGCGCCACCTGCTCCGAGATGCCCTCGTAAAAGGGCGCGATCGCCTTTGCATTCTGTTCCGACGGGTGGATATGGCTGGCTGTGAAAAACTTCAGCGGGTCGTATCCGTCCCGGCGCAGCAGCATGTTGTCAAACTCGGTCTCGATCTCGCAGTGGGTCACGCCGCTTTCCCGGGTGAACTGCTCCACATACGGGTGGCAGGTGCTGTCCAGCGCAAAGTGGCAGACAAAACCCAGTGCATAGGCCAGCGCAGCATCCCGGTCTGCCTCGCAGTGCACCACCCTGCGCGCCCGGTCAAAAAAGGCCCGCCCCGGCTCCTCGTGCATGGCATTGCCCAGTGCACCCACCGGGTTGGACTTGGCAGCATGGTAATAAAACAGCAGGTCCGGCCCATGCAGGCCGATATCGTAAAGCTCACGGTTCTGTTCCAGCTGAGCACGCAGTTCATCCGGCAGATGTTCCAGCACATTGGTGCCAAAGCGGCGGTGCGCATAAGTTGACGGCATGGCAGATTCCTCTCTTTCTCTCCGACAGGGTGCACAAAACGTCCCCCGGTTTTTGCGTTCTGTTTCAGTATAGCAGAAAGTTTCCCGACCTTCTACCCTTTTACGTCTGATTTTGGTAAAAAATTTGAATTATTTTGTGTTTTCGGCCAGTGGGCAGGCCGCGCAGCAAAAAAGGCACAGCCATCTGCAGACAGCTGTGCCTTCTCCCTTAAAATTCAGACTTTTTCGTAGCCCTGCGGCATCTCGTTCTTCCGGTTGCGGTCCATCAGGGTGCGCAGCGCGTCGCTGGCGCTCATGCCCTCCTTCACGATGGCGTTCACCGTCTGCACAATGGGCATTTCCACATTGTACTTTGCGGCCAGCTCCATAGCGGCGGGCAGTGCATTGATGCCCTCCACCACCATGCCGACCTCCTTCACGGCCTGCTCCGGGCTTTTGCCCTTGCCGATCAGAATGCCCGCACGATTGTTGCGGCTGTGCATACTGGTTGCCGTCACGATCAGGTCGCCGATGCCGGCCAGGCCCGCAAAGGTGTGGATGTTGCAGCCCATGGCCACGCCCAGGCGGGCGATCTCGGCAATGCCGCGGGTGATCAGGGCCGCGCGGGCGTTGTCGCCGTAGCCAAGGCCGGTGGAGATGCCAACACCCAGCGCAATCACATTCTTCAGCGCGCCGCTCAGCTCCACGCCCTTGATGTCGGCGTTGGTGTACACCCGCATACAGGTGTTGCTGAACACATCCTGCACATACTCGGCAGCGGCTTCATCCGGGCAGGCCGAAACGATGGTGGTGGGCAGATCCAGCGCCACCTCTTCCGCATGGGTCGGGCCGGAGAGCGCTACCAGCTTTAGCCCTTTGGGGGGGCCGCCCTCTCGGTTCAGCTCGTGACCTCAGTCATGGTATATAAGGTGTCCGGCTCCATGCCCTTTGCAACGTCCACAAGGATCTGGCCGTCCGGGATGTAAGGCCGGGCCTTGGCCGTGGTGGAGCGCACAAATACCGACGGCACTGCAAACAGCAGCACATCCTTGCCGATGCACACTTCCTCGATGCTCTTGGTGAACTGCAGCTCGGCCGGGATCTTCATGCCCGGCAGGTTGGGGTGCACCCGTGTAGTGGAAAGGTTCTCCACCTCCGCCGGAAGGGCCGACCACACCTGCACTTCGTTGCCGCTGACGGTCAGCATCCGCGCCAGCGCCATGCCCCAGGTACCTGCACCCAGAACGCCAATTTTTTTCTTCGTCACGTTCGTGTCCTCCGTGTCTGCACCGCGCAAAGGGCACTGCGCCCTCTGCGGTGAATTTGCGCCTGTGCCGGGCCAAGCCCGGTGCGCGTTGTTATGTTCATTGTACACGAAAGCCGGTGCGCCGTCAACCGCTTGCCGCATTGCACAAAGTTTTCCAGATGGGTCGTCCGTTTTTGTACACATCACGCGTTTTGAGCAAACCGTTTGCACTCCATCCGGATTCATGCTATAGTATTCTGGTAGGTTTTGTAGGAATTTTAGAAAAAGCCCTTGACTTCAAGCGCACTCCAAGCCTTATAATACCTTTGTTCTTACGATTTACAAAGTATTTGAATACCGTTCTGAGGGAACATTTTTCATGTTTGAAGCACTTCTATCCAACCGCACGGTCAGCGTGCTGGCGGAGGCCCTGCCCCGCATCCTGACGGCCGGCCTTACCATGACCATCCCGCTGACGCTGGTGTCCTTCTTTTTTGCCATGATCATTGCCGTGGCCGTTGCGCTGGTGCAGTACGCCAATGTGCCGGTGCTGCGGCAGATCGCGCGGTTCTACATCTGGGTCATCCGCGGCACGCCGCTGCTGGTGCAGCTTTTCATCATCTTTTACGGCCTGCCCAGTGCGGGCATCATGCTGGACGCTTTCCCGGCGGCAGTCATCGCCTTCGCCTTCAACGAGGGCGCTTACTGCGCCGAGACCATGCGCGGTGCGCTCGAGAGTGTGCCGCAGGGCCAGCTGGAGGCCGGCTGCTGCGTCGGCATGAGCTGGTGGCAGATCATGCGCCGCATCGTGCTGCCGCAGGCCCTGCGCACCGCCGTGCCTGCCCTCTCCAACTCCCTCATCGGCATGATCAAGGACACCTCTCTGGCCTCCAACATCACGGTAGCGGAGCTGTTCATGGCCGGCCAGCGCGTCGCGGCCCGCACCTACATCTTCCTGCCCATCTACTGTGAGGTGGCGGTGGTGTATCTGCTGTTCTGTACCGTCATCACCAAGCTGCAGGGGCTGCTGGAGCGCCAGCTCAACGCCCACGGCTTCCAGTAAGAAAGGAGTGTGGCAACCATGTCCATGTTAGAGATCAAAAACGTCCACAAATCCTTTTTCACCTACACAAAGCCCCGCCTGCAGGCAGGCATCTTCCACCGGCCCGGTGCACGCAAAGTGACCAGCGAGCTGCAGGTGCTGCGCGGCGTCGATCTGACGGTGGAAAAAGGCGATGTCGTCGCCATCCTCGGCCCCTCCGGCTCCGGCAAGACCACCCTGCTGCGCTGTCTCAACTTCCTCGAGACCGCCGACGCAGGCCAGCTCACCTTTGACGGTGAGACGTTCGACCTTGCCCAGGCCAGCCGCGCCGACATTGCCCGGCTGCGCAAAAAGACGGCCTTTGTGTTCCAGAGCTACAATCTGTTCCGCAACAAGACGGCCCTGCAGAACGTCACCGAGGGCCTCATCGTTGCCCGGAAAATGCCCAAAGAGGAGGCTGATGCCGTCGGCATGAAGATGCTGGAAAAGGTCGGCCTCGCCGACCGGGCCGACTACTACCCGCGCCAGCTTTCCGGCGGCCAGCAGCAGCGCGTGGCCATTGCCCGTGCGCTGGCCTCTGACCCGGAGATCATCTATTTTGACGAGCCGACTTCGGCCCTTGACCCGGAGCTGACTGGCGAAGTGCTGGCCGTGATGCGGCAGCTGGCCGAAGAGGGCATGACCATGCTGGTGGTCACCCACGAGATGGGCTTTGCCCGCAATGTTTCCTCCAAGACCGTTTTCATGGAGAACGGCGTGGTAGTGGAGCAGGCTCCCTCGCATGAGTTTTTCGCCAACCCCAAAGAGGAGCGCACCCGCGAATTTTTGCGGAAGATCGCTCACACCGAGTGAGGTTACCATTTAGAATGGCCTCCGCTTCGCTCTGGCCATAATCAGCGGGATTTTGTTTTTATTTCGTGTTTGTCGCGGCCTGCGGGCCGCTCCAAACACATTTTCACCAAAAGGGTCGTAATGGACAGCTGCATCTGTCCCAGCAGGACGGCGGGAAGTTTCTCTGAGGACCGTCCGCTGGGGTGGGACCCTGTTGCCGAAGGCAATAGGGCGGGCGATGGAATGGCCCGATTCGTGTCTGAGGAGAAAGCTGCCCGCTGCCCATCCACTATTATCGAAAGGATATACAATCTATGAAACGCAGAACTTTTATTTCTCTTATGAGCGTCATGGCCGCTGCCGGCGTGCTGACTCTGTCCGGCTGCTCCAATTCTTCCGGCAGCACCGCTGCTTCCGGCACGGCCGCCTCTGTGGCTTCCTCCGCCGGCGACCAGCTGTCCAACATCCAGTCCAGCGGCAAGCTGATCGTCGCCTTGGAAGGCGCATGGCAGCCCTGGAGCTACCACGACGAATCCGATACTCTGGTTGGCTACGATGTCGAGGTCTCCCGCGCCATTGCCGAAAAGCTGGGTGTGGAGCCGGAGTACGTCGAGAGCGACTGGGACAGCCTGTTTGCCGGTCTGGACGCTGGCCGCTACGACCTCGTCTGCAACGGTGTCGAAGTCACCGAAGAGCGCGCCAAGACCTACGACTTCACCACTCCCTACGGTTACATCCACACTGCCCTCGCCGTCCGCAAGGACAACGAGGACATCAAGAGCTTTGAGGACCTGAAGGGCAAGACCACTGCCAACAGCCTGGCTTCCACCTACATGGAGCTGGCCGAGAGCTATGGTGCCACCGTGCAGGGCATCGACACTCTGGAAGAGACCATCCAGCTGCTGACCGCCGGCCGCATCGACGCCACCCTGAACGCCGATGTGTCCTTCTACGACTACCTGAACGTCCACCCGGATGCAGATTTCAAGCTGGTGGCCCAGACCGAGGATGCCTCCCATGTGGCCATCCCCCTGCGCAAGGGCGATGCCAGCGCCACCCTGCTGGATGCCATCAACACCGCCATCGACGAGCTGCGTGCCGACGGCACCCTGAAGGAGCTGAGCGAAAAGTATTTCGATCAGGATATTTCTGCGGAGAACTGAATCATTTGAATGCCCTCCGCTTTGCTCTGGGCATTTTCAGCGGAAAATTTATTTTAATATTGCAAACCCCGGCAGACTGCGGTCTGCCGGGGTTTGCCTTTTCACGGGAAGGGCCGTAACTGGCAAATGCATCCATCGCGTTTTCTTCAGCTCTGCACATTCATTGCATCTGAATGCAAAAAGCTCTCCCTTTCGGGAGAGCTGGCATCGCGCAGCGATGACTGAGAGGGTTTTATTCGTGAAAATATGCGTAGATGATCTGTGCCGTCTGTTTGCCCACGCCGGGGGTGTTTTCCAGCTGGTCAGGCGTGGCTTCCTTCACCGCGCCCACGCTCTTGAACTGGGCCATCAGCGCCTTGGCCGTCTTGGGGCCGATGCCCGGGATTTCCGTCAGGGTGGAGAAATAGCTCTTCTGGTTCATCTGCTGTTTGCGGTACGCATTGGCAAAGCGGTGCGTCTCGTCCTGAATGGCCGTGATGAAGGTAAACGTCCCCCGGTTCATGTTGATGGCAATTTCCCGGCCGTCGCTGTCCACAATGGCGCGGGTGCGGTGGTGGTCGTCCTTCACCATGCCGTAGAGCGGCACATCCGCAAGGGCAGTCCCGGCCAATGCTTCTTTTGCCGGCGCTCACCTGCCCCCTGCCGCCGTCCATCAAAAGCAGATCCGGCTTCTGCCCGAACCAGTTGCTGCAGGGTTCTCCCTTTTTTGCAAGCTCTGCGTACTTTTCGTACTCTGCCGCCCGCCGGGAGACAGTCTCTGCCAGTGATGCATAGTCGTCAGTGCCCGCCACCGTCTTCATCTTGAACTTGCGGTAGCCCGCCTTGTAGGGCTTGCCGTCCTTGAAAGTGACCATGCCGCACACGCTGGAGCCATCGCCCCAGTTGGAGATATCGTAGCTCTCAATGGCACGGGGCGGCTTTGCAAGGCCCAGCACCTGCGCCAGCTCGTCCAGCAGCTTTTCCTCCCGGGCATAGCGGCCGCTCTCCCGGGCAAGACGCTCCACCGCGTTGGTGTGGGCCATCTCCACCAGGTGGGCCTTATCGCCCCGCTGGGGCACATACAGCTGCACCTCACTGCCGCGCTTTTCGTTCAGCGCCTGCTGCAAAGCGTCGCTGTCCGGCGGCAGCTCGTCCACCGCAATGATCTTGGGGATCTGTTCGTCATCCAGATAATATCGGGGCAGAAATTCCTCCCGCACGGCGGCAATGTCCGAAGTATCGTGGAACAAAAACTCCCGCTTGTCGGTCAGCCGTCCGTCCCGGAAGCGCAGCACCGCCGCACACACGCTGTCCGGCGTGCCTGCCAGCGCCACCACATCCATCTCCACATCCGGGTCCACAATGACCTTCTGCCCGGCGCTCACCTTGGTGATGGCTGCGATCTGGTCCCGCAGCAGCGCCGCCGTCTCAAATTCCAGCCGGTCAGAGGCCTCCTGCATCCGCTCGCTGAGGAGCTTCAGGATGTCCTTCTTGCCGTAACGAATGAGGTGGACGGCGCTTTTGACGGCCTCGTTGTAGTTCTCGCAGCTGATCTTGCCGCTGCACACTGCCATGCACTTGCCGATGTGCGCATTCAGGCAGGGGCGTCCTTTGCCGATCTCCTGCGGGAAGCGCTTATTGCACCTTGGCAGCAGAAAGGCATCCATGGCGGTTTCTGCCATCTGCCGCGCCGCAAAGCTGGAGGTATAGGGGCCGATATACTCGGCATCGTCCTCCTCCTTTTGCAGCACGAAGGAGAGCCGGGGCCATGGCTCCTTTGTCACCTTGATATAGCTGTAGCCTTTATCATCCTTGAGCAGGATGTTATACTTCGGCGTGTGGGCCTTGATCTGGCTGGCTTCCAGCACCAGCGCTTCAAACTCGCTCTGGCAGACGATCACGTCAAAGGCATAGGCATGGGCGATCATCTGGCTGACCTTGTTGTCGTGGGGCACGCCCTCGCGGAAATACTGGCTCACCCGGATGCGCAGGCGCTTTGCCTTGCCGATATAAATGATGGTGTCCGTCTTGTCCCGGATGATATACACGCCGGGCAGCAGCGGCAGCATACAGGCTTTCTGATACAGTTCAGCTTTGGTCATGGATTCTCCTTGAAAAACAAAAAGCGGCAGGTTCCCCCGCCGCTCCATTTATAGACACAAATTACTCAGCAAAACCGGACTCCACCAGCTTGATCAGGCCGTCAACAGCAGCCTGCTCATCAGCGCCGTCTGCGATGATGCGGATGGTGGTGCCGCCCACGATACCCAGAGACAGAACGCCCAGCAGGCTCTTTGCGTTCACGCGGCGCTCTTCCTTCTCGACCCAGATGGAAGACTTGAACTCGTTGGCCTTCTGAATGAAGAAAGTTGCCGGACGGGCATGCAGACCAACCTGATTTTCAACGGTAACTTCTTTTACGTACATAGTAAAGCGCTCCTATCTAATATCGTTTTGGGTACAAAATCTGCATCCTGTGCCTGTTGCGTTACGATTATTTTAGCGCAAGTCGAAACCGTTGTACAGACCCCCGGCGCATTTTTGGCGGTTTCTCCAATGAAAAGCGGGCCATTTTTCATTATTTATACAAAGATAATAAAATTATTCCCCGAAGGTTAGAGGGTAGATACAAAAGTTTTCAACATTTTTCGACCGTCGGGCAATATCTCGGCCGTTTTTGTGCGTTTCCAGCACCATACCCTCCGGCCCGAGCATCCATTTTCGTGCCTTTTTCGCTGTCCGATGCACCTGCAGCTGCCGCCCGGAGTTACTTCTGTGCGCTGCCCTCGTACCGCATCCAGACCAGAGCACACTTTTTTCACCACAGCCGGATATTGCTCCGGCGTGAACTCCAGCTCAGTGCCGCTGGTCAGCTTCCAGCCCATGCGGGTGTAAAGCGCTATGGCGCGGGTGTTGGTGTTCAGCACGCTCAGCACCGGGTGCGGGTGCTCGCTGAGCTTCCTGCGGGCAAAGTCCAGCATCTTCATGCCAATGCCCCTGCCGCGGGCTTTTTCAGTGACGAACAGATGTTCGATGTGCCCCACCTTGTGGTTGATGCTCACGATGCCGTCCGGCACATCCTTGGTGGTGTGCAGGTAGCACACCCAGCCTGCGGCCTTTTCCTGCCGCAGCTGCAAAAGATATTCTTCCTCGTTGAGGCTGGCACAGTATTCCGGGGTCCAGTTCTCGGCACAGGTCGCACGCCGTCCCTCCACAAAGATGCGGGCAGCAGCAGCAAACTGCTCGTCGGTCTTGACAAGGCGCATGTTCTCGCCGCGCTTCCACTTGGGCAGCTCGGTCACAGGGTGGGTCTCATACCACTGTTCATACAGCTCCGGGCGGCGCAGACGGGTGCGCTCCCGGCTCTTTTCGCCCCGCCATGCGTCGATCTTCTGGTGGTCGCCGCCCAGCAGAACGTCGGGCACGGCGCGGCCCTCCCAGACCTCGGGGCGGGTATACTGGGGATATTCCAGCAGGCCGTCCCAGTAGCTCTCCTCCTCGTAGCCCTTCTGCTCGGCCAGAACGCCGGGCTTGAGGCGGAGCACGCTGTCGGCCACCACGAGGCTGGCCAGCTCGCCGCCGGTGAGGATATAGTCGCCGATGGAGATCTCTTCGTCCGCAAAGGCATCGATGACCCGCTCATCGATGCCCTCATAGTGGCCGCAGACCAGCGTGAGGTTGTCGTACTCGGCCAGTCTGCCGGCGTGCTCCTCGGTGTAGCGCTGGCCGCCCGCCGTCAGGAACACGATATGCGGGGCCGGGCGGCCCTGCGCGGACACCTCCTGCTGCACGGCCCGCAGGCAGTCGGCGATGGGCTGAGCGTACAGCACCATGCCGCAGCCGCCGCCGTAGGGGTAATCGTCGGTCTGCTTCTGTTTGTTCAGGGTGTAGTCCCGGATCTGGTGGCAGTGGGTCTCAATAAAGCCCTTCTTTGCCGCGCGCCCGATGATGCTGGCATCCAGCACCTGCTGGCACATTTCCGGGAACAGGGTCACGATGTCCACACGCATTCCCATGGCTCACTCTTCCTCCCGTTCGCTGTCAAAGTCATCGTCCAGCAGGCCCGGAATGGGGGTGACGAGGAGATAGCCCTCCGGCGGGTTGCGCTCTTTCAGAAAAGCATCCACGCCCGGGAACATGTATTCCTTGCCGTTCGGTGCTTTGACGGTGTAGATATCCTGTGCACCGGGGTGATCCACGCTGGTCACAACGCCGTACACCCTGCCGGTGTCGGCATCCCGCACTTCGCACCCGATCAGGTCGGCCACATACCAGCGGCCTGCGGGCAGGGTGGCATCATTGCGGTCAAAGTAGAACACCTGCCCCCGCAGCGCACGGGCAGCATCCATATCGTCCACGCCTTCCAGCTGTAGCAGAGCCATCTGGCCCTGCGGGCGGATGGACACGATCTTATAGGCCCGGCCGCCCTGCGCCGAGGGGAACAGCCGGCCGGCCTTTTTGAGAAAATTCACACCGTCGCACCAGAGCTCCAGCTTCATTTCGCCGCGCACGCCGTGGGTGGTCACGACCTTGCCCGCTTCCAGATATTGCTGCATAATCTTGCTCCTATAATCAAAAAGGCCCCTTGCCGCAAGGGCAAAGGGCCTGTAGGGTGCTCAGTCGATCTCAACAAGGACCTTTTCATCGACCCGCACAGCAGCCGCGCGCATCACCACACGAATGGCTTTTGCGATCCGGCCCTGCTTGCCGATGACACGGCCCATATCTCCCTCTGCCACGCTCAGGTGGTAGACGATGGTGCCGTCCTCGCGAGGCTCGTCCACCGTGACCTTAACGGCTTCCTTATCCTCCACGAGACCGCGGGCAACTGCCAGCAACAGCTCCTGCATGAGTCAGCCCTCCCTACTTACAGAACGTTGGACTTCTTCAGCAGGACGCGAACGGTATCAGTGGGCTGTGCGCCGTTGGCGATCCACTGCTTTGCCTTCTCAGCGTCGATCTTGATCTCGGAAGGCTCCTTGTTGGGATCGTAGGTGCCGATCTCTTCGATGAAACGGCCGTCACGGGGGAAGCGGCTGTCAGCAACAACAACACGATAGAAGGGAGCCTTCTTGGCGCCAACGCGGCGCAGACGAATCTTAACTGCCATGGTAAATATCCTCCAAAAATTGTTTTGTGCGGCCCTTGCGGGCGCATGTTGATTATATTGTACAAACCCGCAAGGGGGTTGTATCACAAAAATTATTTCAGTCCGCGGAAGGCATTGGGGTTGCCCATCATGCCGCCCAGACGGCGGGCAAAGCCCTTAGGGCTTTTCTTGAACTGCTTCATCATCTTCTGCATCATTTCAAACTGCTTGAGCAGCTTGTTCACGTCGGCCACGGTGGTACCGCTGCCGGCCGCGATGCGGCGCTTGCGCTTGGGGTTGATGATGGAGGGCTTCTCGCGTTCTTCCTTGGTCATGGAATAGATCATGGCCTCGATGCGGTCGAACGCCTTTTCATCGACCTGACTGGGATCGATGCCGCTGCCGCCGGGCAGCATGTTCAGCATCGCGCCTACACCGCCCATCTTGCGGATCTGTGCAAACTGGTCCAGCATGTCGTTCATGTCGAACTTGTTCTCCATCATCCGCTTGGCGGTCTCTTCGGCAGCCTTTTCGTCGGCCGTCTCCTGCGCGCGCTCGATCAGGCTCAGCACATCGCCCATGCCCAGAATGCGGCTGGCCATGCGGTCCGGATGGAACACATCCAGATCGTCCAGCTTCTCGCCGGTACCCTGGAACTTGATGGGCTTGCCGGTGACGGCCAGCACCGAAAGTGCCGCACCGCCGCGGGTATCGCCGTCGGTCTTGGTGAGGATGATGCCGTCGATGCCTACCTTCTCGTTAAAGGTCTTGGCAACGTTCACAGCGTCCTGACCGGCCATGGCATCCACCACCAGCAGGGTCTCGTCCACAGGAACGGCTTCCTTGATGTCCACCAGCTCCTGCATGAGCACATCGTCGATCTGCAGACGACCGGCAGTATCCAGGATCACGATGTCATTGCCGTAATCCTTGGCGTGTGCCAGCGCCTTCTTTGCAATTTCCGGCGGCTTTGCGCCCGGCAGCGTGAACACCGGTGCGCCCGCCTGTTTGCCCACCACCTGCAGCTGGTCGATGGCCGCAGGGCGGTAAATATCGCAGGCCACCAGCATGGGGCGGCGGCCCTGTTTGATAAAGTACTTTGCCAGCTTGGCGGCGTGGGTGGTTTTACCGTTGCCCTGCAGGCCGCAGAGCATGATGATCGTCTGGCCCTTGTTCTTGATGTTCAGGCGGGCCGCTTCGCTGCCGCCCATCAGGGCAACCAGCTCTTCGTTGACGATCTTGACCACCTGCTGTGCCGGGGTCAGGCTCTCCATGACCTCCTGACCCATGGCACGCTCGGACACCTTTGCACAGAAGTCCTTGGCAACCTTGTAGTTGACATCCGCTTCCAGCAGGGCCATGCGCACCTCACGCATCGCGGCCTTGATATCTGCCTCGGTCAGCTTGCCGTGACCGCGCAGCTTTTTGAACACACCGGCAAGGCGGTCGGTAAGGGATTCAAATGCCATTGTACGGTGCTCCTTTCGTTTCAGCTCTCGTTTGCTTCGTCGATGGAGCGGATGAGCTTTAACATTTTGGTCAGCTGGTGTTCGTACTCGGTGGTGGTCAGGCCCTGCGGGCCCGTGCACTCGAACCGTGCGTCGATCACCAGCTGTTCCAGTTCTTCCAGCTTCTGCTGCACCCGGCGGTAACGCGCCGCAAAGCCGACCTTTTCCTCCAGCTCCTTCAGCGCGTTCTCGCCATGCTTGATGGCATCCCGCGCACCCTGACGGGTGATGCCGAAGTTCTCGCCGATCTCGCTCAGCGAAAGGTCATCGTTGTAATACTGGCGCAGCATTTCGCGCTGTTTCTCGGTGAGCACCTCGCCGTAAAAGTCCAGCAGATAGCCCATTTCCAGATCTTTTGCCATCCTCTGATCCCCCGGTTTTGTGCCTGTACTTTCGAGAAGTGATGTAAAGTTCATTTGCTTTACGGATGAAGTATAGCAGATGCACCGCATCCTGTCAAGAGCCTTTCGGAGATTTTTCCAGAAAATCCGCCAAAAATTCGCCGTTTTTGCTAAAACGCATCTTGACGCGCGCAGTCCTTTTGCGTTAGGATAATATTGTTGTATCCCATGAAAGGAGGGTCTTCGTGCCGATCTACCCCAATTTTTACCAGACGCTCAGCGCCTGCCCCATCGTGGAGCTGCGCGGCTATGCTGCCGCCTGCGGGCTGAAGGGACGGCTGTATGCCTATCTGGACTTTGCAGGCCCCACCGGCACGGCCCGGGACGGCCTTGCCGAAGGGATGCTGGCCCTTGCCATTGAAAAAAAAGAAGCTGATCTCCGGCCAGCCTATCATTGAGGCGGTGTCCGGCCCCTTTGCCACTGCCCTCACGCTGGCGGGCCTGACCGCCGGGCACCCGGTGGTGCTGGTGATGCCGGAGGATGCCCCCGCTCTGCGGCAGGAAAACCTGCTGCGTCTGGGAGCACAGATCCGCCACAGCCCGGCCCGCAGCGGTGTGAACGGTGCCCGCCGTCTGGCGGCACAGACCGCCGCCGCCAACGGCTGGTACTACATGGACTGGCTTGCCAACGATGATAACCCGGAGTACCACCGCCGCGTTACCGGCCCTGCCATTGTGCAAAGCATCGCGCGGGAGGGCAAAAGCGCTGTGGACGCTATCGTGATCGGCGTGGGCAGCGGCGGCACCGTGACCGGCGTGGGCGAGACCATCAAGGCATGGACGAACGATGTGCGCATCGCCGCCGTGGAGCCTTACGAATCGCAGGCGCTGGGGGGCGGCCTGACCGGCCCCCACGGCATCAGCGATCTGGGCTACGGCTTTGTGCCGGAAAACTTCAACGCCTATGTGGTGGACAACGTGGTGGCGGTGAACACCACCGATGCGCAGCGGGCCGCGCAAAAGGTGCTGCGCACCGATGCCATCCCGGCTTCGGTGGCATCCGGTGCCGTTTTGCAGGCGGCCGCACAGCTCATCCATGTAGGTGCCAGCCGCTCTGCCCTTGCCATCCTGCCCGGACGGCAGATCGTAAACACATTATAAGGAGAAATCATAGAGTTCCCATGACAAACGACATGACAAAGGGAGCCATTACTCCGCTCCTGATCCGTTTTACCATCCCGCTGGTGCTGGGCAATCTGTTCCAGCTCACCTACAACGCCGCCGACAGCATCATCGTGGGCAAGTTCGTGGGCGAGGAAGCCCTTGCCGCCGTCGGCACCTCCAACCCGCTCATGACTCTGGCCATCCTGTTTATCAACGGCATGTGTCTGGGTGCCGGCATTCTGGTCAGTACCGCATTCGGTGCCGGTAATACCCAGCTGATGGAGCGTCAGGTGTCCACCACCGCCATTGCAGGCACCGTGTTCTCGCTGGCATTCTCGGCGCTGTGCGTCATTCTGGCCACGCCCCTGCTGCAACTGATGCAGGTGCCCGCCGATATCCTGCCCATTGCGGTCAGCTACCTGCGCATCGTGTTTGCAGGCCTGCTCTTCACCTTTTTTTACAATTTTCTGGCCGCCACGCTGCGTGCCCTGGGCGACAGCAAGAGTGCCCTGTACTTTCTGATGATCAGCGCCGTGCTGAACATCGGCGGCGACCTGTTCTTTGTGCAGGTGCTGAACTGGGGCAGCAACGGCTGCGCCCTTTCCACCGTGGTCAGCGAAGCACTGTGCTGCCTGCTGTGCGTACTGTACATCCGCTGGAAGGTGCCCATCCTGCAGCTGGGCAGGCGCTGGCTGGTGTTTGATGGCAAGCTGCTGCGCAAAACGGTCAGCTACGGCTGGGCCAGCGCCATGCAGCAAGCCACCGTGCAGCTGGGCAAGATCGCGGTGCAGGCCATCGTGAACACCATGGGTGTCAACGCCATGGCCGCCTTTACCGCTGCTTCCCGCATTGACGACTTTGCCTATACCCCGCAGCAGAACATCGGCCACGCCATGACCACCCTCATGGCGCAGAACCGGGGTGCCGGCAAGCACGACCGTGTGAAGCAGGGCTTCCACTGCGGTATGCGCATCGAGGCCGCTTACGGCGTGCTGATCGCCGTTGCATGCTTTGCCGGTGCGCCCTTTATCATGAAGCTGTTCGTCACCGACCCGGAGGTCGTCCATCTGGGCGTGCGCTTCCTGCGCACGGTTTCCCTGTTCTACCTGATGCCCGCAGCCACCAATGGCATTCAGGGCTTCTTCCGCGGCATTGGCGATCTGAAGGTCACGCTGGTGTCCAGCACCTTCAACATGGTGTTCCGTGCGGCGGCAGCTGCGGTGTTCGTGCTGGTGTGGAAAATGGAGATCGAAGCTCTGCCTTACAGCTATGCGGTGGGCTGGGTCGTCATGCTGCTCTACGAGCTGCCCATGCTGGTTCGGTATCTGCGCAGCCATGGAGAGGAATTATAATCGTTTTATTTGATTTGTGATACGAAAAAGGCTCTGCATCGCAAGGATGCAGAGCCTTTTTCGTATTAAACTTACTTGCGGCTTGCCAGCAGATTCTCGATCTTCTTCAGCGGGTCGATAATGCTGGAAACAGACATGTCGTGGTTCAGAGCCACCACAAAGTATGCAGCGTACTTGGAAACATCCACATCCACATACCAGTCGCGGGTCAGCAGCTCAGGCATCCGGTAGGTCAGGTTGGTGCCCACCACATAGGTCAGCTTGCCCTCGGCCACAGCCTGGTCAAACTTGGCCAGGCCGCTGGTGAACAGCGGGAAGGTAGCGTTGGCGATGATGTTGGCAGCGCCGCGCTCCTTCAGGTTGGTGGCAACCTCCAGCATGCTCTCGCCGGATGCGATGATGTCATCGGCGACAAAGACGGTCTTGCCCTCAACGGAGTCGCCCAGATACTCGTGGGCGACGATGGGGTTGCGGCCATTGACCACGCGGGTGTAGTCGCGGCGCTTGTAGAACATACCGAGGTTGCAGCCCAGCACGCTGGAGAAGTACATATTGCGGTTCATGGCGCCCTCGTCCGGGCTGACCACGGTAAACTTGCTCTTATCAAAGGAGAGGTCCGGGTCCTTCTTCAGCAGGCTCTTCAGCACCTGATAGGTGGGCATGGCGTTGTCGAAGCTCATCAGAGGCACAGCGTTCTGCAGGCGGGGGTCATGTGCATCGAAAGTGATGATGTTCTCGACGCCCATGGCCTGCAGCTCCTGCAGGGCCACGGCGCAGTCCAGGCTCTCACGCACCACACGGCGATGCTGACGGCCGCCGTACAGGCTGGGCATAATGACCGACACACGGTGTGCCTTGCCGGCCACTGCCTGGATCAGGCGCTTCAGGTTGGCGAAGTGATCGTCCGGAGACATGTGGTTCTCGTAGTTGAACAGCTTATAGGTCACACTGTAGTTGCCGGGGTCAACAACGATGAAAATATCGTCGCCGCGCACGCGGATGATGGCGGCGGGGGTCAGGTCGAACACCTTCTCCACAGCCTGCTCGATTTTCTCATCCGAGACGGTGCCGGTGCCGAAGGTGTCCACCATGATGGACACAGGCTTTGCCACGCCGATGGCGTAGGCCACCTGCACTTCGCACTGCTTGGCAAGGCCGGCAGCCACGATGTTCTTGGCCACCCAGCGGGTCGCATAGGCAGCGCTGCGGTCCACCTTGCTGGGGTCCTTGCCGGAGAAGGCGCCGCCGCCGTGGCGTGCGTAGCCGCCGTAGGTGTCCACGATGATCTTGCGGCCGGTCAGGCCGGAATCGCCCTGCGGCCCGCCCACCACAAAGCGGCCGGTGGGGTTGATGTAGAACTTGGTGTTCTCGTCCAGCAGCTCGGCAGGGATGGTGGCCTTGATGACCTTTTCCATCACATCGGCGCGCAGCTGTTCCATGCTGACGCTGTCGCTATGCTGGCTGGAGATGACCACGGCGTCCACACGCACGGGCTTGTTGTTCTCGTCGTACTCCACGGTGACCTGGCTCTTGCCGTCCGGGCGCAGATAGCTCATCTCGCCGCTCTTGCGCACCTCGGTCAGGCGCTTTGCCAGCTTGTGAGCCAGGCTGATGGGCATGGGCATCAGCTCCGGGGTCTCATCGCAGGCATAGCCGAACATCATGCCCTGGTCGCCTGCACCGCCCACCTGATCGTTGGTGCCCAGGGCGATGTCGGGGCTCTGGCCGTCGATGTTGGAGATGACGGCGCAGGTGTCGGCGTCAAAGCCGAACTTGGCACGGGTGTAGCCAATGTCGGCCACGACCTCACGGACGATCTTCTGGAAATCGACATAGCAGTTGGTGGTGATCTCGCCCATGATGTGGACCATGCCCGTAGAGGCACAGGTCTCGCAGGCCACACGGGCATTGGGGTCGTGGGTCAGGATCTCGTCCAGGATGGCATCCGAGATCTGGTCGCAGATCTTGTCGGGATGTCCTTCGGTGACGGACTCAGAAGTAAACAGGTGTCTTGCCATTTGTTTTGCCTCCTAAAGTTTTTACAGCAGGGTGTGTATTTCTTGCTCCAACATTCCGTTCAAGCTTTTTTGCGCGAAAAATAAAAGCGCCCAGAGCCCGAAAGCTCTGAGCGTTGCACTCTTATCTCTCGGTTTCCCGCACCTTGCGCTCACGCGCAGGTTGTCGGGCTTCACAGGGCCTGTCC
>VOFD01003014.1_pt1 | contig 47385 bp, 89 predicted proteins | sample 5384101 | NCBI WGS metagenome assembly VOFD01 (sample SAMN12384723, study PRJNA508395) | human gut metagenome | isolation source: healthy gut C | host: Homo sapiens
TCAGCCTTGATTATTCTATATTCAGGTTTAGCACTACCCGCAATATGCAGTCATCTCACCTGAAATCAAACTGGGCTGTGCTGATTTCCTGTGCGACGACGGTATTTTCATTCTTATTACTGTCAATGACAAGCTTTAAATTAATAAGCTCACTTGGTTTTATACTATCTGTCGGGCTAACGACCTCATATATTTTGAGTTTGTTTTTAATTTCAGAAAAATCCAATGAATCAGAAAATGAGACAGAAAGCATATAATCTTTTAAAAATTGCATACTAAAAAGAAGATACAGCCTTTTGCTGCAGTTTTATTTCTGACTCATACTTTGTCCAAAAGTTATAGAAAAATTCTTTTTTATCAGAGTTAATATCCTGCTCGATATTATAATAAGCAAAAAGTCTGTCAAAATCTCTGTCCTTCATAAACTCTATATCAGCACCTATTGCACCTTTGTAAAAGGCAGCAAGGATAATATTATGTGAATGAGAAATACTAAAGCTTACGGAATTATTCCCTTCCAAACAGGGCTTTTATTTTGTACAACAACTTTAGGTTCCGAAATATCATAGTAATTCTTTAAAACAAATTTGACCAAAAATCTGCCGAGACAAAAACTGTTCGCATCTTTTTTGGGATTTAAAAAGATTATTCTCCAGAAAGAATTCAAGAGATTTTTTATCAATATTTTTCAAAAATTTTTGTGCATCAATAAAAAAAACATTAACTTTATCCATGATATAATTTTAATTGCATTATGGAAGAAAAATCAACAAAAACAAAATATAGCAGGAAAAAGAAAAATACATCCTCAGCTTTTAATGCACTGACGGAAGCACAAAAAAATAGAATTCGCATATTTTAATTTTAAGGTTGTTGCAAAGCCATGCTTGAATTTGGTATCTTTAAATCAATTAACCAGCAGACAAAAAAAAAAGAGCAAATATCAAAAAGACTGCAATATCTCAAGATACACAGTTGACACTCTCTTTGATGCTGCTGTTTGTGCAGGGCTTATAAAAGGAAATCAAGACGGTATTTTCTCAAATACAAAACTTGCCGAGGCATTTTTATTTGATGAAATGACAAGAGTTAATTTTAACTTTATGAAAGATATCTGTTACATAGGTGCACACGAGCTTACGGAATCTTTTAGAACAGGCAAACCGCTGGGACTCCAAAAGCATTATTTTAACTCGCCAACTATTTATTCGGAACTTACAAAAATGACACCTCAAATGCAAAAAGCTGGTATGAATTTGACCATCATTACTCGGATGATTGCTTTGATGAAGTTTTAAAATTATTTTTGAAAAACAACCTGATACTATATGCGACATAGGAGGCAACACGGGAAAGTTTGAAAAAGCCTGTCTGGAGTATAGCTCGGATTGCAATATAGTTATGGTTGATCTGCCGGAGAATATAGAAGAAACTAAAAAGCCTTTGACACTCAAGATGCAGCTTTGTTGCAGCCAATATACTATCAGATGAAAAAAATTAAATTTTGGAAAAATACCGGATGCATTCTTCATGAGTCAGTTTTTGACTGTTTTTCAAGAGAGCAGATTTTTTATACTTAACAAAGTTGCGGATGCATCGGATAATAACACAAGAATATACATACTGGAGCCTTTTATAGACAATCAAATATTTGAAGGTGCAAAGATATTCGCTTTTTCACATATTTCGCTTTATTTTACCTGTATGGCAAACGGCTGCAGCAAAATGTACAACGAAGCCGACATGAGAGAAATCATAGACAAATCAAAACTAAAAATAAATAAGGCATACTACAATATCGGCAAATATGATTACACTTTGCTGGAGTGCATAAAAAAATGAAATGGTACCAACAGAAAGAACAGGCAGCCGGAGTAAAAAGGCTGTTAATTTCATGGTATATATACAAAATTTTCGGTAAAAAAAGCAGTGCAATTTATTGCTTTTTTAGTGTCGTTTTTTGCATTTATTTTTTCAAAACAGGTTAGAAAATATACAAAAGAAATCTGTCAGTAATCTATGACTGCACAAAAAATCAAGACGCTAGGCCGACACTGATTAACCGTTACAAAAAAATTTTTTAACTATGCTTTATCTCTGGTTGATAAAATGGAGACCTTTGCAAGAACATTTGATGTAAAAAACTTCAGTTTGCAAAAGACACTGATGAAAAAAAGAGCTGTTAGAGCTGATGTCTCACAAAACCGGCATATTTTTTATCTGTTCTCACATAGGTAATGTAGAAGTACTAAGGAGTTTCATATCAAACCCTGACAATTTTATATGGCCGATGAATCGAATGTGAATATATTTTTAAGCGAAAACCAGTGCAAAATTTTTAACGGATTTTAAAAAATATCCGCAAAAACAAATGTTACAACATACCCCGTAGAAAATATCGATATATCAACAGCAGTAGAAATACAAGAGAGCCTTGAAAAAGGAGATATTGTTTTTATAGCAGGTGACAGAATATCGCCCGGCTCTTCCACTGTAACTTTCAAAGCAAATTTTCTTAACCGCAGCGTTGAATTCCCGGCAGGGACCTTTAAACTCGCACAACTGACGGAAGCTCCCGTATATTTTATAGCAAGCAATAAAATCCCAAAAAGATAATTACAAAATTTATGTAAAAAAAATTTGAACAGGATACAATGCTGAACAAAAAACAAAACCTTGTAAAAATGCACGAAGAGTATTTAAACTTTTTGGAACAAATGACCAAAACAGCGCCTCTGCAGTTCTATCACTTTTTATGATGTATTTGAGTGATATTCCGTATTGCCAATTATTTTCTAAACACGCAGTGCCTTTTTATATAATAATTTTATTCACCCATTACTTTTACAATGACTCGTTTCTTTCTTTGTCCGTCAAATTCAGCATAATATATTTCTTCGCCACGGACCGAAGTCCAAACGTCCGTTTGTCACCGGCACAATTATTTCATGCCCGATTAAAAGACTCTTTAAATGGCTGTCACCGTTAGTTTCGCCTGTTCTGTGGTGGTTGTAGTTTATATTAAACGGAGCAATTTCTTCCAGCCATTTGTCTATATCCGCTATCAGTCCGTTTTCTGCATCATTTACATAAATACCAGCTGTTATGTGCATTGCGGATACCAGCACCATACCTTCTCGTATACCGCTTTTTACAACAATTTCTTCTACCTCATCCGTGATATTTATATATTCTCTATGATGCTCAGTATTAAACCAGAGATATTCCGTAGCAAATTTCATTTAAACTCCTTTCAATGCCGGACAAAATTTGACTATATGCCAAGTTTTGTGAGTGGGCTTTGATTCAGTACAAAATATTTTCACAAAAAACTGAAGACATCTATTATACATCTTAAACTAATATATACCTTTAGAATTCAAAAAGTCGGTATATTTCCTGTCAACCATCATTATATGGTTTACTATCCAGTTTTTTAAAAACACTGCTAGTTCAAAATGAAGCAGAAATTTGTCTGAATTAAAATCATCACAAGCCTGCTAGTTTTTTTTCTTTAAAAATTTTATGCTGTTTTATGTTCTTCGTATTCCGGATAAGAATTTTCCAGAAGACAAGCTTCTTCAACAGATAAATGTTCTTGAGCATACTGTCTCAGATTATTTATTATTTGAGCAAGAGCCAGTTTGTCATCTTTGTTCTGCATGGCTTTATAAATATCATTCAAAGCGGTAAGCAGCTGTTTATGCTGTTCATCAAACAACTTTACACCGACATCATATTTTTTATCCCAATCAAAATTATTCAAAATATTTCTCCAAATACCTGTTATTAATCAATAGAATATATTATATCCGATTTTTTGTCGACTGCAATCAATATCTCTGTGACTCAATCATAACAATAACTCTTATTATTTTCACAAGAATTGCAGATTTTATAAATTTTATCTGTATAACAATATGTACAAATAAAAAATTATAACATAAACTCATAAAAACTAAATTTATGTTATGATTAAAACATTCTGTATTCCAATTTAAAAAGGTTGCTTATGATAAAGAATTTTTGCTTTATTATTTTAATTTGTCTTACATTAAACTTATCTGTATTTGCCGCAGAAGGAAAAGAATCAAGCCAAAAAACGGTTTCTCCTCCAGTATGGAATGATTATGTACCCACCAAATATGAAAATCCAAGACAATTTACAAGAGGAAAATCTATTGCTGAACTATCAGTTGGTATATTTTTAACAGATTTGATAATAACATGTCCAATCGGAATACCCATGATTGTACACTCAACTACAAAACTAAAAAAACCAGGGTTACTATGAGAAAAAAATTAAATTTGAAGAAGGTTTACAGGAAGCTGAAAAAATAAAAAGATCCAGTGGAAAAGCAAAAGTATTACGACAAATTAATAAAAGATTGCAAATTGTCTACAAAATATAGAGATAAAAAATTAAACAAACAGAAGAAAAAATCAGAAAAGAAAAAGGATAAAGAAAAGAAAACTACTGAAAAAGATATTAAAGAAATTCCTGAAAGTTAATTTGTGTGTTAATTTTCTTATAAATGTGTATCTGTAGATTGTTTTTTGATTTGTACCCATAAAAACGTAACAAATCAGTAAACAAGTTTTTTCAAATATAACAAAAAAGCAGAATAATAAGGAAACAAAAAGCCTGAAACTTAATTGTTTCAAGGCTTATATATTGGTGGAGGTTAGGAGATTCGAACTCCCTGACCCCCTGCGTGCAAAGCAGGTGCTCTACCAGCTGAGCTAAACCCCCACGAGTTCTTTTGTTGTATGTGCACCTGCTTCCAGGTGCTTAATTTTCAAATCCGTAAAGCTATATGCTTTTACTCGGGCGTGAGCTAAACCCCACGAGTTCTTTGTTGTATGTGCACCTGCTTCCAGGTGCTTAATTTTTCAAATCCGTAAAGCTATATGCTTTTACTCGGGCGTGAGCTAAACCCCCACGAGTTCTTGTTATATATGCACATACTAATTTCAAATTCATAAAGCCCTTTAATTTCAAATTCAACATAAGACAAAATAAATTAACATAGACAAAATAAATTTCAAATACTTTTATTTTTTTATTAAATTTCCAATCCTATAACGCTTATATCGTTATATTGAGCCTTTATCTTTGCATTATATTCTGTTTTATCAGAGGCCATAATAAAGCCTAAATAAGCGCCCAAAATTGCTTCCAGTTGAGACACGCGAAGCATGTTAGAAGGCAGTTCCTTAAATCCGAAACGATACTTTAAAGCACTTTGCAATGCTTTGCAATCAACCGGAGACCTGTCTTTATACACACCTGATAAACCAAAAGATGATTTTAATTCATGGATATCATATCGAAAAACATCAACCCCCTGGCTCTGCAATTCTTTGAAAAAGTCACATCCTCTGTGAGAATAACGCTGAATCCAATCACTGTCATGGTTTATTAGTTCACAGCTTTGTATAAGCTGGTATTCTCTTGAGAGCAGTTTCCATTTTGCATTTAACATTTGAGGGTTTTCCGGCAGTGCTATATTGATTATAAATTTTGCTTTCCGACCATGCGTTTAAAAAGAATCTTACATCTTCCATGGAAAACAGTTTATCAAGAGTAATTATGTTTAAATTTTTATCAATAATTGCTACTCCGGTTTCATTCGTAGAGCACGAGCCGAGAGAAATACCTACAAAATAAAGCTTATTTTCAAACTTAATATCTTTAATTCTGCTATCCTTAATCATTAAAAACCTTTAAATAACGCTAATATATAGTTCTGTGAATATTATTGAACCTGCCGTGGTTTCTGCTCTCATAAAGTTTTTCAAAACTGTTTTGAACATCTTTATAATTTTGAACGGTCAATTCAATAGACTTGTTAACAACAACAAACATTATAGGCAAAGATAGTAAAACAGTCATTATCCCGACAAACATATGTTTTGAAAATTTAATCAAATGTTTCTTTTTGTTTTTTTCATGTTCGAGACTTTTTTTATGATTTGAAAGAAGAGTGTTGAACAGTTTTGTCCTTTCTTCCATCGGTATCTTATCGAAAAATTCTACATTCTCCGCATTAACCATAACAACAAACTTCTTTGCTCTCGGACCGGTATTTCTTACAACAGGTTTTTCAATCTCAGCATAAGGGTCAAAATCAGAATTTTGTTCGGGCTGAAGATTAAGACCTCCTTCCATCAAAGCTTTTGGGCTTTGTGACAAAAAGCCTTCGGAGTCATCAGAAAAGTTGCTCATGCTCTAATTGTTGCCTGAAGTTTTTCAATCTCTAACTTTTCATCAAAGTCGAGACTATGAAAATCATCATTATTGTCGCCCGGAGTACCTGTCATTTTACCTCATTTTGTTGTATGTTGTTTTAGTACAGTCTAAACATATTTTTATGCTAAACTAAAAATATTATACTACACTATTTTTAAAAAATATGACCCGCAGTTAAAGGATATTTGAATATTTTTCAAAATACGGAGAAAAAAATGCCCGAATTACGAAATTTTGATTTTGACAAAGATGAACTTGATAAATATATAGACAGACTGAGCATCCCTAAAGTCCTTATAATCGGAGACATGGGGATTGATGAAATGGTGTACGGCGATACCGAAAGAATTTCACGAGAAGCGCCGGTTTTGATTTTAAGACATTCAAACACCAATATCATACTGGGTCAGGCTGCCAATGCCGCACACAACCTTGCAACAATTAACGGAGGCAAAGTTTCAGCAATAGGTCTATACGGCAATGACTACTACGGGCCGATGCTTATAAGCGCTTTTCAAAAAGCAGGTATTAATACAGATTATATGGTTCAGGATGACTCACGCACAACTACAGTAAAGTCAAGAATATCTGGAGCAAGCTTCCATTCCGTATCACAGCAGATTGTCAGAATTGACAGAGTCGATTCTACACCGATAAAAAAAAGAAATTGAAGATAAGATAATAGAAAACATAGAAAAAGCAGTTCCTCTGCATGATGCAGTTATTCTATCAGATTACAACATAGGAATGCTTACTGACCGTATTATTTGCAAAGCAGTAAATGCAGCAGAAAAGCACAATAAAATTATAGTGGCCGATGTACAAAAGGACATGCACAGATATAAAGGTGTATATGCCCTTACACCAAATCAACCTGACAGTGAAAAGGCTGTCGGCTATTTCATCAGGGATGAAAAAACTCTCAACAACGCCGGCGCAGATATACTGGATATCACAAAAGCAAAAGTGCTTCTTTTTGACAAGAGGCGGAGACGGTATGGCTGTATTTGAACAGGGCAAAAAGGAACATACAGATGTACCTGTGTTTAATAAAACAGATGTTTTCGATGTTACAGGTGCAGGGGACACTGTTGTTGCATCATTCACTCTTGCTCTTCTTTGCCGGTGCACCGCCCAAATATGCCGCTATTATCGGTAATATTGCCGCAAGCATAGTTATTCGTTCTTTTGGCTGTGCCACAACATCTGTTGAAGAAATAAAACAAAGCCTTAACAAAATGAACATGCAGAATTACATAATTAAAGTATAAATAATCGATTTACTGAGGAGTTAAAAATGAAACAGCTAAAACCTTTTGATTACATAATCATAGCAGCAGTTATTGCTGTGATTGCTATTGGAATCCTTTGTATATGCAGGCAAAAATAAATTTTCGTCTTCACCTGTTGAAGCAACTAAAAAATTGCATTTCAAGTTATGCTAAAAGGCGTATCAATAACCGACACACAAATCCCATATAAGGCAGGCGAAGAAACCTTTATTACAATCAGAAATGTACCATATACAAAACTAAAAATAGTAGATGTTGCTTACCAGCCAAGAAAGATAGTTCTTCCGGTAAACAATCCGCAGCAGACCGTTTATAGTTGTTGATGATTTTTCACAGCCGTATCAATATGATTTTGTCATAACCCTTATGGATGAAGCAAAAATTACTGCGGACGGTGCAGTAGCCGGCGGAAACAAAATAAAAATAGGTACGCCTATTGTTCTTGAAGGTTACAATTATCGCACAGGCGGAACAATTTCTAATGTTCAGGTTCTTACGGATAAAGATGTTTTTATTATTAACGAACAATTAAGACAGATTAAAGCGGCTGAAAGCAAAGAAGCAAAAGCAATAGAAAATAACACCGAGGATAAAACACAACAATCCCAAAAGACGCAAATAAAGAAAAAAGTGCTAAATAATTATGATTGAATCAAAATTACTGGACTTAAAAAATCAGTGTTTTGCATTTTTGCAAGACAAGTTGGAAGTTATTACAAAAAATAGTTTTATTTTGTCTAAGATAGACACAATTATTTTGTTTTTTATGTCATTAACGCTTTTTTGCTTCTTCATTTATGGCAAGTGAAAAGCTTGGTGCAATTGCAATAGTTGTAATATTACTCACAATTGCAAAACTCTGCACAAAAAAATCATCAAAAAATTGTGCTTAGCAAATTTGATGCAAGCTATAATAATATACTTTATCATCTGTTTCATCAGCACAATTAATTCGGAACTGCCAAGACAGAGCATCCGGTTTTTAAAAACAGTAATATACATACTTTATTATTTCTGTGCGGCAAATTACTTTCAAACAAACAAAAATAAAATACGCTGGTTCTTTTTTCTCGTTTCAGGCTTGTGCTGTATTGAAGGAATAATTGCGATATACCAGAATTTTTCCGGAGTGGAGCAAATTTCTACCTGGCAGGATACAAATTATATAAATCCGGAAGATGCAATAGCAAGAGCCTACGGAACACTAAAGCCATATAACCCTAATCTCTTAGGCGGATATCTGGTTGCAGGAATATCTTATGTTATCGGATTTTTATCAATTGCACTTGTAAAAAAAAAAGAATGGAAAACAGCTGCAGCCGGAATATTTATATTTTTAGTATGCGCACTGGCAATATTATTCACGGGTTCAAGAGGTGCATATCTCGGATTAGGTGCATCTGTTGCCGGTGTTATAGGGCTTGTAACATTAATAATAAATACCGATTTTTCGTTTGCACAAAAAGCTAAAATCAATATGGCATAAAATAGTTATTTCAATAATCGGAGCATTTGCACTTATTCTAATAGCCGTACCCAAAATCACAAAAAGAATCTTATCCATATTTCTGCTTAGAGGAGATTCTTCCACATCTTTCAGGATGAACGTATATCATTCTTCGTGGCATATGTTTTGCGACAACTGGTTTTTGGGCATAGGTGCAGGCAACCAGACCTTTAGAGAAATATACGGTCTGTACATGATAACAGGATTTGATGCACTCAGCACATATTCCGTTCCTTTAGAGATTGCGGTAGAAAGCGGAATATTCAGTTCCTTGCATTTGCAGCTTTTCTTTGTCTGTTTTTATTTGATTCAGTAAAATTTATAAAATCATCTTGTGATACAAACTACCTAGCTGATAAGGCAATAGTTTGTTCAGCAATATTAATAATTATAGGTGTGATGACTCACGGATTATTTGATACAATATATTTCACGACCGCAGGTGCAATTTTGTTCTGGACAATGATTGCAATATCGTCGGCAATAATTCTGAAAACTGATCTTGTTACTTCAATCAAGCTGTCTTTCATATATTGGGATGCAAACTTCAATCCATATGCGCTATCCAGCTTTTTGCTCCATTAATGAACTTATAGATTGCGACGGCGTTGCAAAAACGTCGCATTCTCAGTTTTTCGGTATACCTCTTGCTTTATGGGGAATATTTTTATACTTTATATTTCTTGTTTTTACTTTTTTGTGGACAAACTTCAAAATATACAAATTAAAGGCTTTAAAATATTCGGTTTTTTAGAAGTATTTAAAAATCCGGAATCTTACATATGCGCTCTTGGCATCATTGCATTCTTTATATCAATGCTGCTTGCAGGGTTATCAATTTTGAAATAAAGAAAATATGCATACTATGCTTTTTTACTTATGTATTAAATCTTCTAATAGGTATTGTCGGTAAACCGAAAGATGAAAATATAATTCAGGTATTTGTTACAAGTTTCAAAGACTTCATATCAGCATTAAAAATAAAAAAATACGCAATAACATTTATAATTCTTCTTTGCAGCGGCAATAGGAGTACTCGCTTATACAACAATATCAGATGTACTTGCACCGCAGGTAAAAATGCAAAAAGAATTGGAATACTATTCACAACCTGATAAAAGATATGAAACAACAGGAAATACGCTGGGTGAACATAATGCAAAACTCATTGTACATGAATACACTGATTATCAGTGCCCGTTCTGTTTTGTACTTAATACAATGATGTTAAGGGCAGTTAATGAACTTAAAAATCTCAAAATTGTTCACCATAATCTGCCTCTTGATATAGAATGTAATCCTGCCCTGCCCGGACAAATGCATGCCGGATCCTGCCTCATGGCTAAATATGCAATAGCTGCAGGTTATCAGGGTAAATACTGGGATATGAATGCACTGCTCTTTGACAAAGAATTTCAGGGTGAAGAATCTATTTTGGAAAATGCAAAAAGCAATAAAAAGGATTAAATGTAGAAAAACTTGAACAAGATGCACACTCTGAAAAAAGTTTTGAAAGAACTTCAAAAAAAAGAAATTGAAGAAGCAAATAATCTGGGTATAGACGGAGTACCTGCAATAAGAATAAATATAGAAACCAAAATAGGTATAATGCCATATGAAGAACTAAAAAAAAAAACTGATAAAGGCAGGAGCTGTTGAACGATAATAAACCCAAAATTTTATTACATGCCTCTGCGCGCAGTTTGTATGGCATATCCGATAGAGCTTTTAAAAGAAAATTACAATCCTGTAGTTTTCTTTTGCAATCCTAATATCTATCCGGAAGAAGAATACCTAAGACGCCGTGATGAACTCATCAAATACTGCGAGCAGGAAGAATATCCTTATATCATTGATGATTATGAGCCTGTAAAGTGGTATGAATACATAAAAGGTCTGGAAAAGGAGCCTGAAAAAGGTCTCAGATGCAATAAATGCTTTGAATACAGACTGAACAGAACAGCGCAGAAGGCAAAAGAATTAAATATAAATATATTCACTACTACATTAACGGTAAGCCCGCATAAAGTTTCTAAGAATATTTTTGCAAAGCAGGAAACAAAACAGCACAAATTTATGATCTGCAATTTTTAGAGTCTGATTTTAAAAAGCAAAACGGCTTTTTAAAGACAATGGAAATAGCCAAGAAAAATAACTTCTACCGCCAGCAGTACTGCGGGTGTGAGTTTAGTATCCGTGACTAATAGGCAAATTTACATTTTACTGTCTCTTTTTGGAACTTTTAATAAGAATCCAAACGGTATAAGAATGAATGCTATCAAAGCAAACATCTCAAATACATCCACATAAGCCATCAATTTTGACTGAGCAAGCAGCTGCTTATACAACAATCCGCCTGCCTTATGCGTTGCATAATTACTTGCAAAAAGACATGAAATGACCGGCCATTGAATGCAGCCTGTTTTGGAAAATAAGATTAAAGTTAGAAAGATTTTCTACAAGATAAGTTTGGTGAACCTGAGACAATCTGGCAACAAGAGTAGAAGACATAGAGACAACAAATGCAGTCATAACACACTTACACAAACTGTGCAAACCTGCTCCGTTTGACAGCTCAGACTTTGGCAGTGTACCCAGAACCAGACCTGATACAGGGATAAAAACGAGTATTACACCTATACCCATAAGCACATTTGGTATAACAGCAAACTGGAATGATATACCAAGATTCAAATTTGCGTAAATAATTGTAGAAAGCCCAAGGAAGAAAAAAACCTGATGCTATAAGTATCCTGTTGTCCAAAAAATTCAACCATAGGTCCGATAATCAAAAGCATTATTATACAGGAAAATACACGGGGTGCCAGTGCAAGACCGCTAAGCATTGCATTATAGCCCATCAGACTTTGTAAAAAGCTCGGCAAAAGCACAATAGTAACATATATAATCATGTTTACCGACGAGCCCAAAATTGTACCTATAAAAAAGTTCTTATCCTTAAATATTCTAAGATTTACAATCGGACTATGGTATTCTAATTCCCATACAATAAAGAAAATAAAAAGAAAACAATGATATACCGGCAAGCCAGGAAATCCAAGTACAATCAAACCAGTTATACTGCTGACCTTTGTCTAGAACAATCTGCATAGACATGAGCCATAAGACAAGTGCCCCGAATCCGACAAAATCAACTTTATCTGGTTTTATTCTGTTTTTCAGTTCCGCAATATTACAGTGAACAAGCACAACGGAAAAAATTCCTACAGGAATATTTGCAAGATAAATCCATTGCCAAGCGGAATTATCAACAATAAAACCTCCGAATGTAGGCCCCATAATAGAAAATACCATAACGGCAAGTCCGAATAGCGCCATTGCCTGTCCCCGCTTATTATAGGGGAAGCTTGCTATTAAAATCGCCTGAGAAATCGGCATCATAGGACCACCGCCGATTCCCTGTATAAGTCTTCCTACAACAAGCATATTCAGACTGCTTGCCATAGCGCATATGAGCGACCCTATCGTAAAAATAGTTATAAATACTTTCAGAAAAAGTACACGGCCCATATAGTTTTCAAGCCAGCCTGTTAAAGGGATAAGAATCGCATTTGCAATCATATATATTGTGATTACCCAGTTAGCCTCATCAACGGTAGAGCCAAAATATCCGGCAATATAAGGTATTGCAACGTTTGTTGCCGAAGTAGCAAGCATTGCAAAAGAGGTCGGAAGCAATATGCTTATTGCTATAAGCCATATCGGAGTCTCTTTGGTATCAACTTTTGGTAAAGGATTTCCTGTAACTGTTGGTGTTTCGGCTGAACTCATTTGTATACCTTATTTGACTTTAACTTCCGGAACAACTGACATGCGGAACTATATTGTATTTTGAGATATCCTCATCAAAAACAATTTTAACAGGCACTCTTTGAACGATTTTTACATAACTGCCTACAGCATTTTCCGGCGGGAAAAGACTGGCCTTTGCACCCGTAGCACGCTGTATACTGTCTACATGTCCCTTAAATTTTTTCCCGGGATAAGTATCAATTTTTATTGCAACAGGCTGTCCTGCTTTTCATGTTGGTAAGCTGCGTTTCTTTAAAGTTTGCAACGACCCATACTTTTTCCGGCACAATTGCAAACATCGGCTGCGCAATTTGTACATAATTACCTTTTTTCTACATTTCTGTTTGTAATCAAACCGTCCTGCGGCGCATATATTTTTGTATAAGAAAGGTTCAATTCGCATTCTTTACCTCAGCTTCCAAACGTTCAATATCGGCAAGAGTTGCTTCTTTTTTTTGCTTTAGCACTATCAAGCATTGCCTTTCTTCGCTTTTTTGTTTTTCTATTGCCGAATTATAGTTTGATTTTGCAACAGTTAAGCCTGTTTTGCTGGAATCATAGTCCTGTTTTGAAGAAATTCCCTCTTTGTACATATCGGAATATCTTTTATAATCTTTCTTTGCAAAATCCAGCTTCGAACTTGTTGATGCAACGTCATGAGAAGATTCTTGCACACCTGATTTTGATCTTGTTATATCTTTTTCAGAAATATTTAATGTTGCTTTTGCCTCTGCAAGTTTTGCTTTTTGTCTGCGCAAGTTTTACTTCATAATCATTCGGGTCAATAACTATAAGCAGCTGACCTTTTTTCACCGGCATATTGTCATCTATAAGCATCTGTTCCACAGGACCTGAAACTCTCGGGGCAATAGATACAATATGTCCTTCTACAAAAAGCATCATCAGTAGACTGATAATAAATAGAGTGAATCATAAAATAAATACCTGCCAAAAAGAAAATGACAGCCGTAATAGCAGGTACTATTACTCTTTTCTTTTTATAGCTCGGTCTGTGATCTTCTCCATCGTCAAGGTCTTCATCAGCTTCCGGTTGAGAAATATCCGCTTTGCTTTCTTCTTCATTACTTATTTTATCTTTTTTTCTTCATTATTCATTTCTTATTCCTCTTCTGAATTATATCTGTAGTTTTACTTTGTCTATCATATTTAATTGCATTTTTTCCAAAATTTTTAAAGTCTTTTCAAGGTCATCATTACTTATTCCTGCTGTCGTAATGGCTCTGAGTTCATACATGGTAGGCTGAATTTTTTACGCAGTTCAATTCCTTTTTGAGTTATTGCAATCTTAAAGATTTTTCTTTTATTTACATCCTCAATTCTTCTGACAAGTCCCAGATTTTCGAGAATATTGATTATTCTGCTAACATTCGGGCGATCCTTATAGGTAATTTCTGATATCTGTCTCTGATAGAGTTCCGTGCCTGCATCCATGATTATGGACAATACAAGATACTGTTCCGGAGTAATTTCATACTTTTTCAATGCGTATTCCTGCAACGCCATTACTTTTTGATAAGATACCTGTTGCAACCAGCATTGCACCTACTTTTTTATTAAGCAGATTATTTGTTTGAGTTTCTTGCATAGTGTAAATTTTTATAATAAAATTTTCTTGTGTTATTATAATAACACAAGAAAAAAAAAAATAGGGAAGTAAAAATTTATGAAAAAAATACTAGCCGCATTAATAACACTTTTTTTATTTGTCGTGCCGATTTTTTTGCAATAATGAGGCTATAGCAAAAAAGGCAAAGAAAAACCAAGAAACAGACAGAACACAATACTTGAATTTAAGCTGGTGGGAAAAATATAATGACCCGCTGTTAACAGGATATATTCAAGAACTGTATGAAAAAAAACCACGATCTTAAAATTCCGCAATAAAAGTAAAAGAAGGAGAAAATATAGTAAAGATTTCGCTTGCAAATGAACTGCCTCAGGTAACATTTGACGGCAAACTCGGCAGAATAATGAAAGGAAGCGAACAATATTTCGGAGACATGATGATTCCTGATTATGCACAGTGGAATTATCTTATGCCTCTTACTGCAAGCTACGAAATAGATATATGGGGACAGAACAGACTAAGAACAAAAAGTATAGAAAAACAGCTGGAAATTATTCAACAGCAGGAAAGAGCCAGCTATATTGCACTTACATCCGCTTTTTGCAAAGCAGATTACTTTAATCTTATAAAGACAGATAAACTGATTGAACTCCAAAAAAAAGAAATAGTTGATATACAGGAAGTTATTGCACAAAAGACACAGAAAAAATATGACGCCGGTTTGTGCAGTATAAATGAAGTTCTTAACGAGCAAAAGTTTTTAACCTCACAAAAGGAAATATTAAACAATCTTTTGCATACGCAGGAAGTACTGACAAACCAGCTTAGAGTATATCTTTCAGACAACGATAAAACAATAGCAAGAACAGATTGCGACAATATAGAAATATTACAAAACCTGCCGGAGTCAATTGAATCTACAGTAATAGAAAAAAGACCGGATTACGTTCAGGCAGAAGACGCTATTAAACGAATAGGATACGATGTAAAAGTAGCAAGAAGAGATTTTTTACCTAAATTCTTAATCTACGGCCAAATCGGTTTGAACGCATATCACTGGGATTCTATATTTAACAGACCCGCTCGCTGGCAAATGCAGGGATTATGCCTTCTTTTGACTTATTTTCCGGCGGAAGAAAAATGGCGATTCTTAAATTAAGAAAGAATCAATACGACGAAGCAATGGAAAATTATCAAAAAACCATACTTGTCAGTATAAAAAGAGGTAAATGACAGCTCTGCCGAAGTAAAAACTAATCTGAAAAATTATAATCAAAGCGTGGAACGTTTAAAACTTGAAGACCAAAAACACCAATTAATGACACATAAAAATGAAATAGGTGCGGCATCAAATCTTGAAGTTTTATACAGCAAAGAACAGGAATTAATGACAAAAAAGCCAGGAAATAGCAAACAAAGTTAATTACCTTGTCTCAACAATCGGCTTGTACAAAGCTGTAGGCGGGCAGGACTTATATGCAATAAGCACTGACAACAGCAATAAACAAACGGATAACTTATAAAATTATTAATTAATTAATTAATTCTTCTCTTTTGCCTCACGCTGAGTAAGAATATCTTCAAACTGCGCAAGAGTTTCCATTCCTACTATTTGTTCCAGAGCGGAACGCTTGGCAAAGAAAGTCGGAACGAAGTTTACTCTGTTTGTTTAATGCCTCACGATAAAACGTATCAAGCATAATTGTCTGCTCCTGAGACACATTCTGTGCATTCACAAAAAGCATTACGTCTTTTGGAAACAAGTTCATCAGAACGAATAAGCAATGCTCTTGCTGTCATATAGTCAAAATAATAATTAACGATTTTTCTTTGCAATTCCTCAATTTTTCTGATTAGGACAATCATATCCGCATCATTTACTTTAGAAAACCGGTAATTCAAATCATTGTCATCAACAGACATGGAGCCGAGTACACTGCTCCCCATAATTGAAGAAATAGCCGCAATCGGATTACCTATACCTATACCCGCTAGACTGCCGACAGTAGATATAGGCTGTATAATTTTTTCACAACACTTTCTTTAGGCTTATCCTCATCGGGATTCGACAATTTATAGACAATAAACTTAACAGTTTCGCTGTTTTGCGCAAAGACCGACCCATAAAAGCTGAAAATCCGCAAGTACGTCTTTGGAATCAAGTTCCGCGTCAGCACTGATTTCATCCGCTATTTTTTAAGGCTTAAATCCGCATAAGTAATGTTTTTTTACGGCCTCTCCCGTTTTATCGAGATTTGCCTCTTTTGACGCAGGTTTTTGGCTGCTGTCAGAAACCTTAAACGGGTTTTCAGGACTGCTTCCTACCCCCAAACGGCGTGCAAGAGGCAGGGGGTCTGTTACATCCTCCAGGTTAATGGCAAATGCAGGAGAAAATGATATAAATGCAGCTATCAAAAGTACGGGCAGTTTATTTTTGAGCATCCTTACCTCCGTTAGCTGACGGTGTATTAGAGTTCATTAACTTTTGCGAAAAAGTTCATTCTTAAATGCGTACTGGTAAAGGTTTAAACTCTGCACTGTCTTTTTGCCTGCAAGACGTTCCAAATCCATCTGGTATTTACGGGCTTCTCTCATTTGCTGAAATTCTTCAAAAAGCAAATCATCATACATATTGCCGGAAACAACTATCTCCATATCATTATCTCCTCGCAATGCCTGAGAATAATTTTTTATTATAAAGAACAAGCCTCTGTCTGGTATCTTTAATCTGGTTCAATGCCATTTTGTAATTGTAATAAGAATTTATAATCTGATCCTGCAAAGACTCAATCATTCCCGCAAGCTCAATCAGCTCCGTATCAGTCAGAGGCATTTCTTTTGGATTATTGATTTTTGATATGTAATTGTTTGCAAGTCTGCCGGTTGCATAAGAAGCAGACTGCACCATATAATTTGCACCAAACATAGCAGGAATAAAAGATGCTCCGTTAACAAGAGCCGATACGGATTTTGCAAGAATAGACGAATGATAGCGCTGCTGATCCGGAGGAACGGAGAGTTTTCGCATTGCGAACTTGATAATATCATTGTTTTCAACAGTCGCCTTCCATAGCATATCAATATCTTCCAGATCTTTTTTGCTTTGCTGGAGGCTGACAATACCCTTAAGCGCAGTATCTTCGTCAATAGTGAGCTCTTTTGTCTCTTTTTGTACTTTCGGCGTATATTTTACTTTCTGCTCCTGCGCGTTTTTCAGATTGATTTCATCTGCAGTTGCATAATTTATAAAACTAAATAGTATAATTATTACAGATAATAACTTTCTCATACATGTACTTTATAGCATATAAATATATGGGAAGAAAATTTAAAGCAAACATTGTTAAATAAGTTAACCAAGAGGCAAATATGGCAGAAAAAATATTACAAGAAATAGCACAATCATACTCAAAACTCGAGCAGGTATATGCGGTTGTTCTTTCCGGCTCAAGAACATCTAACCAGAATGATGAAATGTCGGACTACGATATATATGTTTATTCCGATGCGGAAATACCCGTTGAATTCAGAACGGAACTTGCAAAAAATACTCGGATGATTATGAAATTGACAACAGGTATTTTGAACAGGTGACGAATGGAAGCTCAGAGATTGTAATACTGGACTGGATTTTATGTTCAGATGTAAAAACTGGATAACAGATACAGTCGACAACATTTATTGCAAACACATGGCTTCTAACGGATACTCCACCTGTTTTTTGCATAATATAAAGACTTCGCAGATTCTTTATGACAAGGACAACTGGTTTTTGAACCTGCAAAACAAGGTAAACGGCCCATATCCCGAAGAATTGAAAAATAACATAATAAAAAAAAAAATATAATGCTCATAAGTGACAAGAAAAATGCCTCATATCTCGACCAGATAAAACTAGCCGTAAAAAGAAACGACCCGATAAGCGTAAACCACCGCATTGCAGCATTTATGGCAAGCTATTTTGATATAATTTTTGCCCTAAATAAAGTTTATCATCCGGGTGAAAAAGGATGATAAAATATGCACAAAAAACACTGCAAAATTCTTCCGGAACAATTTGAAGAAAACATAAACGAGTTATTTAAAGCGGAGGACAAAGACAAAACAGCCATATTGGAAACAATAATAAAAGAGCTGAAAAAATATTACCTGCAAACAATGCATAAATGACTGATAAAAAGATTTTCTGCTTTTGTACAATATAAAATACAAAAAGAAGGAGTATTTATAATGGACGAAAACAAAGAATTTAATGAACAAAACCGTGATGAATATAATGTAATTCCGCACAAACATTCCGGCTGCTGGCTAAAATTTGCACTGCTTTTTGATTGCACTGTTTATAGCCTGCTATCTTGCCGTATATTATGTACTGGATCAAATGCGCCACGCATATTATATGCCTGCAATGCCGGTAGAGAACATAGACAGAATCCTGCAGGAGCAAGACAGAATGTTTGAACGGGACATGGGGGCATTTCCCCATGCACGACAAAGCAATGATGGTAGTAAAAACCCCGTAGAAACATACAAAGACGACAATCTCGATGCTTACAAAATGATTATCAACCTAAGACCGTTTAATAACAATCCTGACAATGTAAATATAGATATCCAATCACACAAAGTCAGCATAACGGGCAGAAGCGAAAAACGGGCAAACATTCCGACAAAGTTTATGCATTTTCACAGAGTTTTGTCCTGCCGGAAGAAATCAATGTGGAAAAAGTAACAAAAAAGAAAAACACGGGCACAAATATGTAATAACAATGCCCATTGATGACTAGCTAAAAAAGAGCGGTACAACAAAATTTATATTGTACCGCTCTTTTAATTTTAGCTGAATGTTCCCAGAAGAACACTCTTCTTTTTAAACATAGATAACAATGTTATTAAAGTACTTGCCAAATCTGCATTTCCACCTGTGTCAGAATGGAATTGTCTAATAAATTTAGAGTAATCTGATTTTTTTTATTTGAACCAAATTGCTGTACTTCATTCCAAAAATCTTTTTCCAGTTCAGCTTGTTCTGCTGCAGATAAGGTTCTGGATTTAGCAAGTTTATTTAAAGCTTCGTGAAGAATATCTTGATTTATACTATTTGTCTCAGTTCTTGCTGATGATGTTGTACTGCCGTCCGTTGATGAAGTACGGCTTCTGCTTGATGATGAACCTGCGCCGTCTGTCGATGAGGCACGAGATTTGTCGCCGGATGAAGAACCCGCACCGTCCGTTGATGATGAGCGGCTTCTGCTTGAGGATGAACCTGCGCCGTCTGTCGATGACGCACGAGACCCGTTGCCGGATGAAGAACCCGCACCGTCCGTTGATGATGAGCGGCTTCTGCTTGAGGATGAACCTGTTTCGTCTGTCAATAATGTACGGTTCTCGTTTACTGTTGAACCTGCACCGTCTGTTGATGATGAGCGGCTTCTGCTTGAGGATGAACCTGTTTCGTCCGTCAATAATGTACGGTTTTCATTTGCTGTTGAACCTGCGCCGTCTGTTGATGATGTACGACCTCTGCTTGAGGATAAACCTGTTTCGTCTGTCAATAATGTACGGTTCTCGTTTACTGTTGAACCTGCACCGTCTGTTGATGATGTACGGCTTCTGCTTGATGATGAACCTGTTTCGTCAACTCGACCCGGGAGCAGCTGAGGAGAATCTTTTTGACCGGCCGGCAAAGCAATGCAGGATTGTCTGCTTTTGGCGCAGTTCCGGCATTCTTAATTTGTTTTAATGCAATTAAATTACCGGCGCCGGAGAATATAGCCTGGAAGGTAACGCCTTCTATTGTAATTTCACCGGTTTGTGCATACTCGGCAGCTGCACCTATAGCAACGTCACCTGCTGTCTGTGTAAGCATTCTGCCTCCTGCCTGTACAAACGCATTTGAATTTTTAAAGCACAACGCAGCTTTTAGTAAGTTTACCGCCGACAAAGACCGTCGCACCGTCAATAGTTGCATTTTTTAATATATTAAAGACTTCACCGTCTTGCAAACCGACCTTGGAGCTTGCTCTGTCCGTAAGATCAACAGACGCAGATAGTACGGCTGTTCCTAAAGCAAAGCAGCACCGAGACCGCCTGTCAAACAGGTTATTGCAACAGCACCAACGACTTTAATTGCCATAGCTGTCATTGCACCGCCTTGCTGTTGAGAAGCTATATAGTTATTTACTCTGGAGACGATATCACCTTTATTGCCGAATACTGAGACACATGCCTGATCAAGATCTTTTTCATTGTATCAAGGCTCTTGCCTCTTGTGTATTTTTCGAGTTCGGTTTTCAGCCCTTTTTTGTGTATCAGAAAGTATGTTTCTTAAATATTCTTTCTTTTTTGTGCTTCAGTAGCCGTATTAAAATCAATATTGTCATTTTGCATAGCCAGTGCTATACCTTTTTCTACCGCCGCATTACCATCCGTAATTTCAGGACTCAGAGATTTAATATAATCTCCGTATTTTTGAACCATTGTCTCGTATGATTCCTGTCCGTTTATACTGCTTGCAAATGTCTTATCAAAGCCTTGCATTTGTACAGTCAATGCAGATGCATTTGCATAATCGTTCTGCATTTTGCTGTAACCTCTTGCAAGATTCGGGTCATAATTGACTCGAAAATTTCTTTAAACTTGGCATCAAATGCGGCATCTCCGCCTTGTGCTTTAGCATCTTGCAATTCTTTTATATATCCGCCGAATTTATCCAAATCAGCTTTTACATTTTCATCAAGATTATCCGAGCCTACGCACCACTTGAGGCCCTCATAAAGGTCAGCACACCAGCCGTCTCTATCAAGCTGGTCTTGAAGATTTTGTCTGTTTTCTGAAAGTGCCTCATTACCTGCGTTTATAGTACTCTCTCGCATACCGGAATTATCCGTTACTTTAGAGGTTCTTTCTTCTCTTGTAACATGTTCTGCAGTATTTATAGTGGCAACCATATTACGTATACGCCCTACAAGCACATCTGTATTTCCGGATCTGGCATTATTTAATTCAGAAACAGCATCATTTTTTAGTTGCTGAGCATGCTCCTTATCGACACCTGAAGCTATTGCCCTATCATACAATGCATTTATAATCTTTGTGGTAGCGACTCTTTTTGCTCCGCCATCATTGCCCCATTCATCATAAATAGCTTCTATTAAAGTTTCATTAGGGGACAATTTATCATAAGCCTCTAAAACACCCACAACATTATCTTTATTAACCTTAGCAAGCGCATTTGCGAACTGTTTTTCTGTTACACCGCCCGCATGTTCCGTTATTGCCTCATACATATCCTGAGCAAGAGGTGAAGCATTCGAAGCCTCTTGTTTAGCTTTTTTAACCTGTCGTGTTTCTTCTCTTTGTATTTGTCCTTGACCGATAGAGGCATACGTTTCAGGTGCAAAGGTTGCTGTTATTTTCTTACCTTTTAGTTCACCGTCTTTAACATTTGGATTTAATTCTTGTAGTTCTTTTTATACGCAATTTAAGTTCATATTCACTCGGGTTATTATTCCCTTCACGGGCAAAGCAAGCTCTAGCCTGCTGTTCAAAAGTATCATAAGTTGTATTTTTAAAGGTTCTTGCATAGCCTTTCTTGCTTCCAGAGCCGCATCAGCAGCATCTTTTTGCTGTTGAACTTTTGCCTGATGTGCTTCGTATTTTGCTAAAGCCTGTTCTTTAGAATCCCTGCCTTGCAATACAGCAGCATCTGCGTCCAGTTCACCGGGGACTTTATTGTATCGCCCACGAGAAAATATGTATTTTGACCTTTACCATGGAGCTTATCTGCGTTTAGAGACTTTAAGTCTTCGAGTGTACAGCCGAATTTTTTGGCTATAACTGCCGGTGATTCACCGTTTTGGACAACAATATTTGTATTTCCGCTGCCGTCATATTGTACTTCGTATTTTGTACCGTTTACATCCACAGTCTGTGAAACACGATTATGCTCCGTGTGTACGAAGTAACGGAAGTTCTGCCGTTAATATCAGCAACGGTCTCTTTTGTACCATTATCAAAAAATTCGCGATCAAGTATCGTTCCGTTATTAAATTCAGAATGTTCTGATACCACGTTATAATCACTATCAAGTACCTGATTTGTTACACCCTGATTGTCTTTAACAACCGCATGTATTGCATCATCCGAATAAGAAAAATGGGTTGTTTTCTGATCATCAGCACCTTTATTTTCTATGCGTGACATAATATGGCGTTCGTCGTTTTGATACTCATACACTTCTACAGTAGAACCGCCGTCAGTGGTATATGTACCCGTAGACGGTCTGCCGTCCACGTAGTTGATCTCATATTTATGGGCACCGTTGTCAACAGTAGAAACAGATTTTAACGGCACCTGTTCGGACTGATTGGGGTCATAATCGGTGATTCTGGTATTATTATCGGCATCCACGGAAGTTTCACGCAAAAGTTTATTGCCCGCACTATAGAACTGTGTAACAACTGTTCCGTTTTCATCAGTATTTTTTACATTATATGTACCGCCCGGGTTTGTAGTAACTTCACGTCCGTCATCATAAATAAGAACAGTACTTTTAACTCCGTCATTTTCTTCGGTTTTTGAGCCCGTAACATTTTGTATATCCAAATCGCCTTCATCAAAAGAAAACATGTCATCCGCATTTACAGTTGCATTATCTCCCGTTGCCTTAACAATGTTTTTTATAAAGTTTTTAAGATCTTTAGACTTTATGGCATCCTTGCCTTCAGAGAAAGTTGTGAGTTTAAATATTGAGCACCCTTTTCAAGTTCTTTTTGGAAAGTTTTCCGTCACCGTCCGTATCCAAATTGCCAAAATAATCCATAGCCTTCAATAATTCAACGTTATCAAGAGTTTCGCCACCGTTCATATTGAAAGAATTAAAAATTTGAATAAGTTTATTTTTATTTTTAGTAAGCTCTTCAACAGAAATTTCGTCCTGCGAAATTTTTGAAATATCCACTTTTCTCCTTGTCCGATTTTCAAATCCCTGTTAAACATGCACACACCTTTCCTTTTTATAACTGTTATTATTTTGTTCGGCGCTTTTGTATATTTCTTAAGGCAGGGCACAATTCGCCACGCTATGCTATGCTATCAGGCATTATAGTTGGGTTTGAGGCATATGTAAATTTTTTTTAAGAAATTATTTTTAACCAAATTTTTGCTAAAATAATACAGTTGAGAGGACAGGATATGAATAAAATAAAATTAAAATTTAAAAAATTGGATGAATCTGTAAATATTCCCTGCTATCAAAGTGCAGGAGCTTCCGGAATGGACTTATGCGCATTTTTAAGCGAGCCGGTAACTTTGAAGCCGCTGGAGAGAAAGCTAATCCCGACAGGTTTAAAAATGGAACTGCCTCAAGGATACGAAGCACAGGTCAGACCACGTTCAGGAATGTCAATAAAACACGGCATAACTCTTGTTAATTGTGTAGGGACTATTGACGAAGACTACAGAGGCGAGTTATGTATACCGGTAATAAACCTTTCAACCGAAGAATTTACAATACATAACGGGGACAGAATTGCGCAGATGATTATCTCACCTGTTACAAAAGCAGAAATTGAAGTCGCAGAGGAATTGACAGATACACAAAGAGGCGAAGGCGGTTTTGGCTCTACGGGAAGGCAGTAATGAACAAACTTGCGGTTTTTGATTTTGATTCCACACTTATGGATGGCGAGACCATTGAAATAATTGCATCAGAACTAAATCTTCAGGATAAAGTTGCCGAAATAACAAAACGGGCAATGGAAGGTGAGCTGGATTTTTTTGACAGTCTCACATATCGTGTATCTCTGCTAAAAGGTCTGCAAGAATCCAAAGTTGACAATATTTGCAGGAATCTTCCGTATATGACAGGTGCTAAAGAAACAATAGCAAAATTAAAACAGCACGGTTATACGGTTGTATGTTTTTCCGGCGGATTTAAAAATGCCACAGGGTATGCAAAAATATCCTTGGATATGATGCTGATTTTTCAAATATACTGCATGCAAAAAGAGGGTATATTAACGGGACAGGCCGGCGGAGAAATGATGTTTTCTGACAGCAAAGGAGAAATGCTCAAAAGATACAGACACTGCTTGGCATAAATCAGGAACATACAATTACGATAGGTGATGGAGCAAATGACCTGAGTATGTTTAAATATGCAAAAACAAAGGTTGCTTTTTGTGCAAAGGAATGCCTGAAAAACGAAGCAACAGTCTGTATAGAAGAAAAGGATCTAAGACTGTCTCTGCTCGATAAAGTTCTATAAATTTTTTAATTTTATGTTTGTGCGGCTGATGCAGACTGATGTGTTCGGTATTACATTTGTCTTTGTATATGAATACAAGGTGTAAGGATGTTTTGTTTGATAATCAACCACATCGGTTTTTGTTGTGACAGTACCGTTATTATTGCGGGTATATACATTTGTCAATTTTTGCTCAAGTCTTGTTTTTGCGTTTTTGTCGGAATCGACATTCTGGAAACAACATTTTTGTAATATTTCCTTCCTTGTCATAATATACGGAGTATCTTTCATTTTTGGTCATATCATGGATTATTTCCGCACGCTTATTGCCATCCTTGTCAAAGTAGGTTTTATGGATTTCTCACCGGAAATAACGATATCTCCGTTAGCTTTTCTTGATTTAGTTTTCAAAATTTGTGTTGTTAATCTGCCGCCGTCTTTTGTTGCCTTTTCAGAGTTTTGTATAATCGGTTTAAGAGCCTGAATATTTTTTATATTTTACAAAAGCATAAGTTGCTGCACCCAATAATCCAAGATACATCAAAACTTTTGCCGGATTTGATGAAGATTTTTCGGTTCTTCATATGCCAACCGACAGATACCGCATTGTAGGCTGTGCAGAATTTTGTACATTCAAATTTTGAGACCGACCACAGGTATTCCTGCAGTGCTGTTAACACCTTTGTGCATAAAAACCTTTTGTACTAAATTCAAATTTTGGGAGATGCAAGTATAGCCACAGGTTTACAAAATATTCCGAAAAAATTGTTAAGTGCATGGTCAAAGATTCAATATACATCAAGTATTTTACAGGCATGCCGAATATAAAATTTTACAAAAAAATCCCGAAAAATTTTTCGGATTTTTAATTATTCATATTGTCAACTGACTCCGACTACTTGATGAACCTGTGCGATAAACAAGTCCGTTTTTACCAACAAGTCCGGCACAGGCAACAAGTGCGTGGGGTCACTTTATGCTTATGTGGCCTCGCTAGGCCTCTCATTCCTGAACGTGCACGTCTTACTGCATCAGAAACTACGTCTACAGCTTCGTCCTGGCCGATTACACGTTTGTGCAAAAAGTCTTCCATTCGAAGGAGCTTGTCTCTTTCGCTTTCAACAAGTCTTGAAACTTCAATACCTGTCCATTTGCTTACAATTTCAGCAATATCATCTTCGTCGACTTCTTCTTTTAAAAGCTGATTTTTCGGTTTTTCTTTTTACATGTTTTTGAACATCTTCAAGACGTTTTTGCAGTTCTATCATCTTGCCGTATTTAAGCTCCGCTGCTCTTTCAAGATCAGCATCACGCTCCGCAATATCTATCTGGGCTTTTGTTTTTTCAATTTCCTCTTTGATTTGAGCCTCATCCATAATATTGCTTTTTTCAAGTTCCCATTGAGTTTTCAGCTTAGTAATCTTTTCATCAAGTTCATTAATAGTTCTGTTTAAACCGTCAATTTTCTTGATGTTATCTTCTGTCTGCTCTTCTTTTTGGATTGCTTTTCTTTCTATTTCAAGCTGCGCATTTTTGTCTTACAAGAGAGTCAATTTCCTCGGGCATAGAATCAATATCTATCCTCAATGCGGATGCTGACCTCATCAATAAGGTCAATTGCCTTATCAGGAAGGAATCTGTCCGTAATGTATCTGTCAGACAATTTAGCTGGCCTGCAACAAGAGCAAAGCATCTTTGATTCTTATACCATGGTGAATTTCATAACGTTCTTTTAAACCACGTAAAATACTGATTGTATCTTCAACAGACGGTTCATCCACCATTACGGGCTGGAATCTTCTTTCCAGAGCGGCGTCTTTTTCTATATATTTTCTGTACTCGTTTATTGTTGTAGCACCTACAGTTCGTAAAACACCTCTTGCGAGCATTGGTTTTAAAAGGTTGCCGGCGTCCATTGAACCCTCTGTTGCACCTGCGCCTATTACTGTATGAAGCTCATCAATGAATAGAATTATTTCACCGTCAGAGGCTTCAACCTCTTTTAAGACGGCTTTTAATCTTTCTTCAAATTCACCTCTGAATTTTGCTCCCGCAACAAGAGCACCGAGATCTAAAGCTATAAGCTGAGTATTTTTAAGGCTTTCCGGAACATCGCCTCTGACAATTCTTTGCGCCAGACCCTCTACAATAGCTGTTTTACCTACGCCAGGTTCACCTATCAATACAGGGTTGTTTTTGTACGTCTGTTCAAAACCTGTATAACACGTCTTACTTCTTCATCACGACCGATTACAGGATCCAGCTTACCTCTTTGGGCAAGTTTGGTAAGATTTTGTGAGTATTTTTCAAGAGCTTTGAATTTTTCTTCCGAGTCTTTAGAGTCCACTTTATTTTGACCTCTGATTTTTTTCATTTCATTTAAAATTTTGTTTCTTGTAACACCAAAGTTATCAAGAAGCGTTTTAATTTTGAGCCTTGAAGCTCTGTCATAGCAAAGGAGCATATGTTCAATACTTATATATGTATCCTTTAATGCTTCTGCCTGTGTCTGAGCCATATCCAGCAGGTTTATTGTCTCCTGTGAAAGATAGAGCTGCTGTGTATTAACAGGTGCTCAACCCTTGGGGAGATTATTAAGCTCTGACATAACCGCATCTACAAACTGCGGCCGATTAAGCTTAAGAGCTTCCATATAGTCATTGAAATACCTTCTTTTGCCTCCAGCATTGCCATCATTATATGAGACGGTTCAAGTTGTGTGTTTTGAAACTTTGCCATAAGCTGCTGGGCAGAAAACATTATCTCCTGAGCCTGATTCGTCAGTTTATTAAAGTCAATCATAATTTAACACCTCACCATATAGAATTTCATATTTTCATTTTAATGAGGTTTTTCAAAAATCAGCAAAAAATTAATTTTTATTTAATGATTTAATGCTATAAAAAAATATTATTCGCAGAATTTACGGGGAGAAACACCGTTTATCCAATTAGCCTCAATTTTTTCCAGCGAAATACCCTTTGTCTCAGGGACAAAGAAATAAACAAAAAATATACAGAATAAAAGATACAACAGCAAACATCCAAAAAGTATAAGCTTCTCCGATTCTGTTTATAAGAGGAAGGAATGAGAATACAACCATAAAATTAAAGGCAAAATTTGCAACCGTACACAAACTCATTGCTGCACCTCGTATACGAAGAGGAAATACCTCGGACACAAGAATCCAGCCGATAGGGCCCAGACTGCATGCAAAACATATTATATAAGCAGCAAGACTGCCTACTGCCACCCATTTTAAATATCCGCCGAGAACTGCAGAGAATTGGAAAGCACAGCCCAAACAAATAAGACTAAGCATTACACCTGTCAGACCAAAATATAATAGAGGTTTTCTGCCGAGTCTGTCCGTAAATGCAATAGCAACAATAGTCATAAGGAAATTAATTATGCCAATGCCCATAGCAAAGCATAAATTGCACTTATATTTGAATCAAATCCGGAAATTTTAAAGATAGTAGGAGCATAATATATTATAGTATTTATGCCTGTACATATCTGTGCAAACATAATACCTACACCGACAACAAGAGGCATTATCATCCATTTTTTGAATTCAAATTTTTTGTCTTTTGCCTGAAGTTCATCTTTTAAAGTTTCTTTTTATTTCCTGTATCTGTTTATCAGCATCTATATCGGGCTCAATTCTTTTAAAGACTTTTCGTGCCTCGTCATCCTTATTTTTACTAAGCAACCATCTTGGTGTGTCACCGAGAAAAGACATACCGATTAAAAAGTACCGTTGCTGGTATGACTCCGGCAAAAAGCATCCATCTCCAGTTATAAACTGCAGAAGCAAAAGCTCCGTTTATAAGATACGAGAATAAAATACCGGCAGTAATAGCCCATTGATATAAGGAGACAAGCATGCCCCGGATATTTTTGGGTGACACTTCTGACAAATACAGCGGTACTACAAAATTGACCATACCAACTGCAAGACCCACCATTATTCTTGATAATACTAGTATTGCAATATTAGGAGCAACTGCACTTAAAATTGAACCGATTATAAATATAATTGCTGTTGCAATAATTATTTTTTACGTCCGAAAATATCAGCCATTACTCCGTTTGCAGCAGCACCAATTACTGCGCCTATCAGTACGGAACTAACAAAGGAACCCTTGTGTAAAATCAGTCAGATCCCACGTCTCATTTATAAACAAAAGCGCACCTGATATTACACCGGTATCATAACCTGAGAGCAAACCGCCCAAAGATGCAACTATTGCTACAACATAAAGCCAGAAATGCACTATCTTCATAATAACTCCCAAATAACTAATATTATCTATAATTCCATATTTTCCTAAAATGTAAACACTCTGGTATTTGATTAAGAAATATTATAGAAAATTTATTTATATAGCAAAAAATCTTTTTTTTTTATTTTATACTTAAATACTGCATAAAGTATGAAACATTAATGAAAGGAAACGCAATGAAAGTACAGAACAAACCCTCTTTTTGGTCATATTATAAAAAGACCCTAACATCTCAAAAGAAATGCATAAAAGAATTATGAAAAACCCCAGTAGTTAAAAAATTTGCAAAAAAGATATAATGCTACAATGTCCGTTGAATCATTTTTCAGCAGCAGAGAGAGCAAACATAAACTACAGCTGGGTCTTAAATTTTATGAGATAACGCCCAAAAAATATATTTAGCAGAATTAAAAATGCAATCACGGGTAAAATATCAACAAAAACAATCCTTCTAAAAACTCACGCAGTAGATGAAGAAGGATTGCTAAAATCATTATCAAAAACAAAATCAGATACGCTTGTTAAAATATACAAAGAAGTGTAACAGATAAATTTGTTCACGAATTATATAAACATATTAATAACAAAATTACATTTTCTATATTCAGGAAATGTAATTTTTGTTTATTGACTTAGAGCAGCTCTAATGTAATAAGATTATAATAAAGGATTTTAACAAATGGATAGACGCAGATTTATAAAAAAACATGCTTATATCAGCAGCAGGCAGCGTTATTATAGGAACAGCAGCAGGTTGTACTGATAATAAAAGTTTAAAAGGAGAAAGAAAAATGAAGATACTTGTTATTACTGGAAGCCCCAGAAAAACGGAAATTCAAACACTTTAGCGGATAATTTTATAAAAGGAGCACAAGAAGCCGGACATAGTATTGTAAGATTTGATTCCGCATTCAAAAATGTTCACCCTTGCATCGCCTGCAATAAATGCGGAATGAACGGTCAATGCGTATTTAAAGATGATTTTGAGTTTATCAGAAATAATATTGTAGATGCTGATGCAGTTGTTTTTGCATCGCCTATGTATTACTTTTGGAATTTCAGCCCAGATAAAAGCGGTTATAGACAGATTTTATGCTATTAACGGACAAATCCATGTTCCTAAAAAGGTCGCTTTAATTATGACCTATGCAGATACTGCGGCAAAAGAAGCACAGCCTATAATAAATCACTACGAAACATTGTTAAATTATCTCGGCTGGTCTGATGCAGGAAAAGTTATTGCATCAGGCGTCTGGACCGAGGGTGATGTTAATCATACTCAATATCCCATACAGGCTTATGAGTTAGGAAAAAATATATAGGACAGATTTTACTCACACCTGATTTATACTATCATGGATGAATAACTCAAAAAATCAGTATGAATATGAAAATTAAAGAAATTACTAAAAACAAATCAAGGTTTATTGACTTGCTCTTAATCGGAGATGAAGAAGAGTCAATGATTAACAAATATTTAGAAGAATCAACTCTTTTTACTTTGTATGATAATGATATTTTGATTTCAGTATGTGCAGTTGTAATAAAAGATTCAGACACTATTGAAATAAAAAACCTTGCAACTTATCCTAAATATCAAAATAAAGGATATGCCTCGACATTAATGGGCTTTGTCCTTAATAAATATAAAAAAGAGTTCAAATATCTGATACTCGGTACGGGTGAAAATCCTAAAACTCTCGATTTTTATAAAAACGGGGTTTCAAAGAATATAAAAGGGTAAAGGATTTTTTACGGAAAACTATGCTCATCCGATATATGAAAACGGCGTGCAGCTTACGGATATGATTTATCTGAAAAATTTATAAAATAAAAAGGAGTTGTTTTGTTCACAACTCCTTTTCTTCAAATTACAAACCCGTTAATTTTTCCTGTTCTTCCGGATATCTTGCACCGGTGATTTCTATGCTTTCAATGTGTTTTCTGATATCCGCAAGCTCTTCAGGTGTGAAGGTTATATCTTCTGCGCCGATATTTTTCCTGCAACCTTTCAACTTTTTTTGTGCCCGGAATAGGTACAATCCAAGGATTTTGGTGCAACAGCCAAGCTAGTGCAATTCTTGCAGGTGTTGTTTGTTTTATCTCTGCCAGTTCTTTTACATAATCAACAAGAACAATGTTTTTCTGTAAATTTTCGTGGCTGAAACGAGGAATGGTGCTTCTGAAATCTGTTTTATCAAAAGTCGTATCTTTATTAAATCTGCCGGTTAAAACAGCTTTTGCCCAAAGGTGAAAACGGTACAAAACCGATTCCGAGTTCTTCTAAAGTATCTAATAAACCGTCTTCGGGCTTTCTGTACCACATTGAATATTCACTCTGAACCGCACACACAGGGCAGACAGCATGCTTTTTTCTGACTGTATTTGCACTTGCTTCAGACAGCCCAAAATTAAGAACTTTGCCTTCTTTAATAAGTTCTGCTACTGTGCCTGCAACATCCTCAATCGGCACATTCGGGTCAACTCTGTGCTGATAATACAAATCAATATGGTCAGTTCTTAAACGCTTCAAAGAACCGTCCACCGCTTTTTTGATAGTTTCCGGACGGCTTGAAAGTCCTGTCGGACGGTTAGAGACATCAAGTTTGTAATTGTCAAAATCGTAGCCGAATTTTGTTGCAATAACAACGTTATCTCTGAACGGTTCAAGTGCTTCGCCTAAAATTTCTTCGTTTTCAAACGGGCCGTAAACTTCCGCCGTGTCAAAGAATGTTACGCCGAGTTCTACTGCTTTTCTGATTGTTGCGATTGAATCCTTCTTCTCAGGAAACGGCGGATAGCTCTGGGTAAATCCCATACAGCCTAATCCGATACATGAAACTTCCAGTTTGTTCTGTCCTAAAATCTATTTTTCATAACAATCTCCTTTTGTTAACTCATTTTAACTATAAATGGTTAGAGTTACTCTAAGTCAATTGACAATAAACTTTATAAAAACACACCGGATATAATAATATCAGCGGGGTATTAAAATTATCTTTTACTTTTCATAATCACAGGACTGAACAATTTTATTTATTTCATTAATAATTGCAGCCAGCGTTGTACTTTTTACCGCTTCCTGTCGGACCTGTAACAATAACAAGACCGCTTTGAAAGCTTGAAAATGAATTAATCACTTCCGGCAAACCAAGTTCTGCAACTGTCGGGATATTATATGGAATATTTCTCATTACAATTGCAGGATTGCCCAGTCTTCTGCTGTAATTAACTCTGAATCTTGAAACACCGGGTATTTCATATATAAAGTCAATATCTTTTTCTGTATTAAACTGCTGTAGTATATTTTGCGGAGCAATTTCTAACAGCATATTTGCAATATCAGTTCTTTTTATCTCCTGCATTGCGACCTTCTTCATAAAACCGTTTATTCTGACAAAAGGAGGCTGACCTACCATCAGATGTTCATCTGATGCACCCATTTGTATTGCCTTCTTTAAAAAATCATTAATAACCAATTCATCTGCCATATTTAATTACCTCTGCTTATTTTATCCTTATTTATAATTTTAAATAATTATATTATATTTCTATAAATAAAATATCATCTGATATATTTAATTTTTCAAATATATCAAAAAACGCTAATCGAAATGTTTCTATTTTGTCATCCAATTTTGTTTTCAACAAATAAAAAAATAACTCCCACCTAAAAATTAAAAAATCACGGGCAATATTATAAAACATTCCGTGATGCTAATAATATTACCCGCCCCAAATCTGTTATTTTAAACAAGCATTAAAGAATTGCTCAATTTTATCAAATGGAATTTTTTCAAGATTGTCATACAAGTCAACGTGATTTGCACCATCAACAATAAGGAGTTCTTTATTATCACCTTTGAGTTTTTTGAAAGCGTCTTCACTAAAATATCTGCTGTGAGCTTTTTCGCCGTGAATCATCAATACAGCGTTATGAATTTCATTGCTGTACGCTAAAATCGGCATATTAATTAAAGCAAGAGATGCTGTTGTGTTCCAGTTTCCGTTAGAGTTTATTGAACGTTTATGGAAACCTCTTTCAGTTTTGTAATAACCGTAGTAATCTTTTACAAACTGCGGCTCTTCGCCTGTTAATTTTTCAGGAAGCCCGGGAGCTTTAGCGTAAGTTCCGTTTTTAAAATCTTCGGTTCTTTGCTTGTTCAAGGATTCTTTTAATTCATAACGTGCTTTTTCGTCCATTGAATCGAAGTAGCCGTTTGCGGTTACTCTTGTCATATCGTACATGGTAACAGTGACTGTTCCTTTAATTCTTGTATCAATAGCGGCGACATTCAAACCGAACCCGCCAAAGCCGCAGATACCGATAATCCCTATTTTATCAGGGTTAACATCTTTTGATTACTCAAAAAGTCAACAGCTGCGCTAAAGTCTTCCGTATTGATTTCAGGGGAAGAAACATTTCTCGGTTCTCCTGAACTTTCGCCTGTATAAGAAGGATCAAACACTAACGTTACAAAACCCCTTTCTGCCATTGTTTGAGCATACAAGCCGGAAGCCTGTTCTTTAACAGCTCCGAATGGGCCAGCTACAGCAATCGCGCCATTTTTTCTGAAGGTTTATTTTTGGTGTGTACAAATCTCCGACAAGGGTAATGCCGTACCTGTTTTTAAAACTTACTTTTTAACATCAACCTTGTCACTTTTTGGGGAAAGTTTTATCCCAATCATTATTTTTTGCCATAGTCATACTCGCACCTCCTACAATTAATATGAATGTAACTATAAAAACTAAAACTTTTTAAACATCAATTGTCTCCTTAATATGTTTCTTTACTTTGCATGGATTTCCGACAGCTACCGCATTTGAAGGAATATCTTTCACAACAACGCTTCCGGCGCCGATTATGGCGTTATCACCGATTATAACCCGGGGACAATTGTAACATTTGCACCAATCCAGACATTTTTCCCTATTGTTACTGATTTTGGAAGTATTGACTGCCTTTTGGATGGTTCCTCAACGTGATTAAGCGTTGTAATTATAACGTTATGTCCTATCAGACATCCGTCGTCTATTGTTATGCCGCCTTGATCCTGAAAATGACAGCAGGAATTGATGAAAACATTTTTCCCGATTGTGATATTTTTTCCGCAATCCGTATAAAACGGCGGGAAAAGCCTGAAAGATTTGTCGACTTCTTTTCCGGTAAGTTCCGAGAAGATTTCTACAATTTCTTCAGGTGTATGGTATTTATTATTAAGCTCTGTTGTAATTTTTAGTGCGTCCTGACTGAATTTATGAAACGCAAAAGCAACAGCAGATTCAGGCTCTACAACTCTGCCTTCCTTCATATGTTCATAAAATTCGTCCATATTAATCTGATTGTTATTCATATTATGTTTTCCTATGCCGAAAGTTTTTGTTCTCTTATCAAGACTTCGCCTCTGCACTTCATAATCGCATCCTCAGAAATTATTTCTCCTACGGAATCCGCGACTATAGTGCCTGACTTCGGATTTTTACGGAATCAATATGTCCTTTGATATCCGCTTCAACTTCCGAATATTCAAAAGACAGGTCCGTACTTTCCATCGTACAGTTGATTAATTTTTAAATTTTTGCAGTAACACAGAGGCTGTGTTCCGATAATTTTACAGTTTATAAATGTCAGATTTTCGCTGAACCAGCCCAGATATTCGCCTTTTACAACAGAATTTTCAACTACAATATTTTTGCTGTGCCAAAAGCGTCTTTTGTGTCAAGATTTGAATTTGTAATACTAAGGTTTTTCATATACTGGAATGAATATTTGCCTGTCATATTAAGGTTTTCTATCTCGACATCCTTTGACTCAAATAAAAAGTACATTGAATCAATTGTTGAATTTGTAATTTTAACGCCTTTGCATCTCCATCCGAATTCCGGAGAAATAATATGAGAGTTATCAACAGAAATATTTTTGCATTCTCTGAGGCACTTAATCCCCTGAATGCCGCAATCGGTTATTTCACCGTCTTTGCAATACCACAGCGGTGCTCTTGTCTTATCATCCATTGATGAATTTTTCAACAGGAATTTTTTTGCGTGCCACATTGGATAGCGGAGCGAAAAAAGAACATTTGTTTACGGAAAAATTTCTGCACTCTTTTTAAGACAGACTCTCCGTCAGCCGGTCCTTCAAATTTACAGTTCAAGACTTCAGTATCTTTTATATTGTACAAAGAACGTTCTTCATCAAATGTTTGCTCATAAACCAGATTTTTCATAGTAAATTTACTCCTAAAAACCTTCCGTAAGAAATATTTCTTATGGAAGAATTATTTATTTTTATTATTTACTCATTTTTTAAAAATAGCAAATACTTATAATGAATAACAAAATATGCCTTATAAGCATAGAATATTTCTTTTATTTTATTTTTCCGAGTAAATCAACTTCTTCAAAGTAAACGGACGGTTTTACCCTTATAATTTCATTAAGAGAATTTAAAGATTTAACAACATTCTCTTTATTGGCACGCATTGCTAAAATATAATTTTCTCCACCCCTTTGTTTTTAAAACCAAAGAGACATATATTTTGCAACAGCATTAAAAGGTCCGTTTGTTATTGCATCTAAATCTATATACATATAATCATTTTGTAAAAAATCTCTGAACAATACAGAGAATAGAGTTTTTCCAGCATAAGGGACCTTTTTATCGGGTTCAACAGGCCAGGCGCATATTGTATTAATTTTGTATGAGTTTTTCTCTTCGTATAATTCATAACAGAACACGGTTTATTTTTACAAAACCCCATCAATGTAAACTTATCTCTGGATTTTGCTTGTGATATAGAAAGATTAAAAATCTCCTGCCAGATATTGCACATGTTTTTCGGATAATCTGGACATCAAATCTCTCATTTTTAAAGATTTACCCAATTTATCCAAAAAGGCATTATCTTTTGGGTAATAAAATAAACACTTATAGGCGTTTCTATATTTTTTTATGTAATTTTTTGTATCGGCAATTTTTATTGCACAAGAAGAAGGTTTGTAACCGTGAGATTGATTTATATTCATAAGAGGAATAAAACCCGTAAAATTATTTTTTTTGACAAAGATTTTTAAAACAATATTTTTTGTTAATTTGAAAGCAGTTTAAGACCTGTTATCCCGCATACAATAAGAGCTATACACAACAAACGTACTGCGCTGACAGGTTCCTTAAAATTATAATCCCTAGTATCACCGTACCGATTGTGCCTATTCCTGTCCAAATAGCGTAAGCAGTGCCCAAAGGAAGATTTCTCAGCGCTAATGCCAAAAAATAAAAACTTGCTATCATACCTGCAACCGTCAAAATTGACGGAATAATTTGCGTAAACCCGTGAGAAAATTTCAGACCTATTGCCCAGCTTATTTCAAATAATCCTGCCACAAATAAGAATATCCAATGCATTTTTGTTCCTTTCTGTTATAAAAAAAAGCCGGAAGATAGAAACTACTATCTCCCAGGCTTTTATCCTTCCGTGTACACAATATTTTGTGCATTTTCTCTCGGACCAGCCGGCAACACCGCGGAACCCTAGAAAATTTTATTATTTATTTTTACATATTTTATATTAAACCTTGATTATTATCAATAAAGCTTGATAAGAATCCTTGTACTACCGCATGGCAGCGGCAGCGACTTTCAATTCTAGAGATTTATTTTCAAACTCCTTACGATCGATGCAATCTGTCCGTTTTAAAATAATGCAAAAAAATAACAGAATTTTTACTTTTCCTTTAATAAATATTTACTAATCTATTGATAAATCTTTTTCTGTATTATTATAGATTTAAAAAGAAGATAAAGAGGTTTATTGTGGACACCAATTTAGTTGTAGGAGCAGGTTTTAGCGGAGCTGTAACAGCTCATCTGCTGGCCGACAAATTAGGCGAAAAAGTTCTGGTTATAGACAAAAAGAACATATTGCCGGAAACAGCTATGACTATACAGATGAAAACGGAATAAAAATACATAAGTACGGCTCTCATATTTTTCATACGAATAATGAAAAGGTCTGGGAATTTTTGAAAAATTTTACGGACTTAAATACGTATATGCACAGAGTTGTAGCAGTAATTGACGGTATTGAAACAACTATTCCGTTTAATATAAATACGCTTTATGATGTACTGCCCAAAAGCCTCGCCAAAAGACTTGAAGAAAAGCTTTTGGATACTTTTGAATACAATACAAAAGTGCCGATTTTAGAATTTCAAAAACAAAATGACAGCGATTTAAAGTTTTTGGCTGATTACGTATACGAAAAAAGTCTTTTTACATTATACAAACAAGCAATGGGGAACTTCGCCCAAAGAAGTTGACAGTGCGGTAACAGCGAGAGTTCCCGTATTTATCAGCAGAGATGACAGATATTTTCAGGACAAATATCAGGGCATACCCGTATGCGGATACACAAGAACCATTGAAAAAATGCTGAAACATCCGAATATCGAAATTAAATTAAACACAGATTATAAAGATATAAAAGGCGATTTCAAAAGGATTTTTTATACAGGACCTATTGATGAGTTTTTGATTACAAATTCGGACAGCTTCCCTACAGGAGTGTCAATTTTAAATTAGAAACGCATAATCACGAATATTATCAATGCAATGCTGTTGTAAATTATCCTTGCAACTATGATTTTACAAGGATACATGAATACAAATACTATCTTAATGACATTTCTTCCAAAAAACAGTAATAGCAAAAGAATATTCAGAAGATTTTGTGCTTGGCAAAAATGAGAGATACTATCCTGTACCAAAAAGAAGAAAATAAAAAATTGTACGACAGATATTCGGCTGAAGCAGAAAAACTAAATAATGTTTATTTTTCTCGGCCGTCTTGGCGACTACAAATATTACAACATGGATCAGGCAATAGAACGGGCATTAGAAGTTTTTGAAAGGATTGTAAAATAAATGATTTTAATAACGGGCGGAGCCGGCTATATAGGCAGTCATGCGGCCATAAATTTTTTAAATAACGGCTATGAAACAGTCATATTTGATAACCTTGAAAACGGTCATATAGAAACAATAGATGCCTTAAAAAAGCTCGGCAAAGTTGAATTTGTTAAAGGTGATTTAAGAAATACAGAAGATATTGAATCTGTCTTTAACAAATATGATATAGATGCAGTCATCCATTTTCTTTGCATTTGCTTTAGTCGGCGAAAGTGTTACAAATCCTTCAAAATACTACAGGAATAACGTCTATGGAACATTGAATCTGCTCGATACAATGATAAAACATAACTGTAAAAAGATTATTTTTTCATCGACATGCGCCACTTACGGAGAACCTCAATATACACCTATTGATGAAAAACACCCGCAAAGTCCGATAAATCCATACGGAATGTCCAAGCTGATGGTCGAAAAAAATAATGGAGGATTATGATACAGCTTACGGCCTAAAATCCATAAGACTAAGATATTTTAATGTTGCAGGGTGTGATGAACGAATAAGAGTGGGAGAATGGCATGAACCGGAGACTCACTTGATTCCGAACATTTTAAAATCAACTTTCGGCAATGAAAAAACATTTAAAATTTTCGGAAATGATTACGACACTCCTGACGGAACCTGTATCAGGGATTATGTAAATGTAGAGGATCTTGCAGAAGCACACAGACTGGCATATTTATATCTATTAAAAGAAAATAAGTCAGATATTTTTAATTTGGGAACGGAAAACGGAAATAGCGTTAAAAAATATTTTTGATATTTGTGAGAAAGTATTAGAAAGAAAAATACCTGTACAAATTGTTGAAAGAAGGCCCGGTGATCCGGCAAAGCTTTTTGCAGACGCAACGAAAGCAAAACAACTTTTGCACTGGAGACCTAAAAGAACTATTGAACAAAGTATAAAAACTGCTTACGAATATGAAAAATTAAGGAACAATTAATGCTTCAGGGAACAATAGAGCAAAAAACTATAAAAAACCAAAGGTCACTTTTGTTGCAATGGCTTGCAATACTTTTTGCAGATTTGAAATGCTAAAAAGATGTCTGGATTCTCTAAAAAGTCAAAGAACTATTGATAATATAAAAATAGAAATAGTTGTTGTTGATAATGACAGACATGGTTCATCTAAAAAATTGCAGAAGAAGCAATGGCTGATTCTCCGTACAAAATACATTACTGTATAGAAGAGGAAAGGGGTCTTTCCAGTGCACGAAACAGATTATTAAAGGAATGTATAAATATAGGCGCCTCACACATTGCAATTTTAGATGATGATGACATAGCTGATAAAAACTGGCTGTATAATCTTATTGAGACATATAACTCAAATGAAGAAGCATATGTTGTATCAGGTCCGGAGTATACATTTTTTGACGAAAATTTTCCTGAATACCTTACAAACAACAATATTTTTGTAAAAAATACAACAAAAAAAGAGGGCGAAGTCCGTAAGACCAGTTCTACTCATAATTCTTTTTTCCCTGTTGAAATCATGACAAAAACCAATATATGGTTTGATTCTTCATTTGTTTTTATGGGAGGAGAAGACGGCGATTTCTTCTCGAGAGTCAGTCAGTCCGGTTATTCGATTGTCTTTTCACCCAATGCTATTGTTCGGGAAATAAATGATAAACACAGAGTAAATTTAAAGTGGATATTAAACAGAAATTACTATAACGGCTACTCGGGCTCCTATCTAAAATTCAGAAATAAAAAAGAATATTTTTAGATTAATATTGTATATATTCAAAATAATAGGTGTATTATTGCTGGATGTTATTTTGTTATTATTTGCCATACTCGGAGGCGTTACATTTCTGTTCAATGTGCTTGGTTTAACTTATAAAAATTGGGGCAAGTTATGCGGCGCAGTTATAAGAAAGCCCATAAATTATTATGATAAACTCAACGGAGGGATAACTGTTGATTAAAATTTCCGTTGTTGTTCCGATTTATAATGTTGAAAATATCTGGCACAGTGTTTGGACAGTATTCTGGAACAGTCTTTAAAAGACATAGAAATTATTTGTATCAATGACGGCTCAAAAGATTCTTCTTTAGAAATTTTGAAAAATTATGCGCAAAAAGATGCAAGAATTTTGATTACTGATAAAGAAAACACTGGCTACGGAAATTCATTAAATATTGGTATTTCTTCTGCACAGGGAGAGTATATTGCAATTATTGAGCCTGACGATTTTATCTCAAAAAAATGTTTGAAGATTTATACAATCTCGCAAAACAATATGATGCGGATGTAGCAAAAAGTGACTGGTTTAATTTTTTGGACCAAAGAAAATCAAATTTTAAAAAAGGAAAAATTTCACCCAAATATTCTGACAAAATCATCACAGCTGAAGATTATCCGGAAATTTTGTGCATACAGCCTTCTGTCTGGAGCGCAATATACAAAAAATCATTTTTAACTGACAATAATATAAAATTCTTGAACACGCCAGGTGCATCTTATCAGGATACTTCATTTTCTTTTTAAAGTGTTCTCCATTGCAAAAAGAATAATAATGACAACAAACGCATATCTTTATTACAGGCAGGATAATGAAAACTCATCAATAAACAGCGGAACAAAAGCTGATGCCATATTTGCAGAATATGACGAGATAAATAATTTTATTTGCAATAATAAAGAAGCAGAAATTTTTATTAATCAAAAATTAATAAATGAATACAAGGCTTATATCTGGACTTTAAAAAGAATCTCGCCTGAATTAAGAAAAGATTTTGTGTATAAATTTTCAAAAAGATTTAAAGAGTATTCTACAGGCAACTATTTGAAAGAAGATTTTATAAAAAAAATCGGCAGAAAGAAAATTGAGATGTTAATAAACTCACCTTCCGGGTTTCTGGAAAAATTTGAACATTCTTTAATTAAAGAAAAATGGAATAATTTCAGAAGAAATTTAGTTTCTGTTAGAATAAACAAAGCAAGAATAAGTATAAAATTATTTGGTAAGCAAATTATTAATATAGGCTAAGGATGAAGATAATAAAAGAAAAAAATAAAAGAGTTTAACAGACAAAATCAATAATCTGCGTTTTGTCATTAACTATAAAAAGGATGTGGCCTTATGTAAAGCCCTTTTGGTTCAGGGCACTGCTTGCCGTAACAATTTGTATACCCATTGGCGGATTGGATGCAGTTATAGCTCTGTCATTAAAACCGTATATGGACCTTGTAATGGTAGAAAAATCAGTACAATCTCCATGGTATATTCCGTTTGGAATAGTTGCTTTTACATCTTTTCAAGGCGGATTGAATTATCTTGCCACATATTTAAATACCTGGGTCGGAGGAAAATTACCAACAAATTAAAATTTGACTTGTTTAAAAAAATGCTTACTTTCCAAACCTCGTATTTTGATACTAAAAATTCCGGAGATGTAGTTTTTACTTTTAACAACAATGCTGATATGGCCTGCACGGGGCTTCTTGATAATCTTAAAGTCTTTACACAAAGACTATTTTCATCTATATCTCTGGTTTGTGTATTATTTTACAATTCCTGGCAGCTTGCGATTATTGCGGTAGCGGTGCTGGGTGCAGCATTTTTGCCTGTTGCAAAAATAAGAAAACGCATTCAGGATGTTATGAGCAAAACCCTAAAGGCGGATGCAGCTGTTATAACTGCATACAACGAAGCTTTTTTGCCGGTAATAAAACAATTATTTCATACAACCTTGATTCGCAGCAAAAAAACAAATTTCAAGATATTTTAAAAAGCATATTTAATTTAAGAATCAAAATGGTACAAAGAACATCTTGGCTCTCACCTATGATGCACGTAATTGTTTCTGTCGGTATTGGTCTGGCAATAGGATACGGCAGACAATTTGATTTTGACAAAACAAATCACTAGCGGCAACTTTGTTTCATTTATAACTGCGCTTATTATGTTATACACACCGATTAAGAGTCTCGGAAACAACTTTAATCAGGTTCAACTATCATTCTTTGCAATAGAGAGAGTCTTTGATGTAATGGATATGGAACCATCCATTAAAGACAAACCGGTTGCAGTAAAGCTTCAGGATAATTATTCAAAAATAGAACTAAAAGATGTATGTTTTGAATACAAAAAAAGGTATACCCGTTTTAAAACATGTTAATTTAAGTGTGAACAAAGGTGAGACAATCGCATTCGTAGGAAATTCCGGCGGCGGAAAAACCACAATAGTCAATCTTTTGCCAAGATTTTACGATGTTACATCAGGCTCTATCCAAATTGACGGAATAGACATAAGAGATTTTACGCTTAAATCTTTGAGACAGAATTTTGCGGTTGTGTTCCAAGACAATTTCTTATTTTCAGGCTCCATACAGGAAAATATTATGCTCGGTAATGAAAGAGCTACGCAAGAAGAGCTGGATAAAGCCGTACAAATGGCATTTCTTGATGAATTTATCTCCACGCTAAAAGACGGACTGGATACACAAATAGGAGAAAGAGGGATACTTCTTTCAGGCGGACAAAAACAAAGGGTTGCTATTGCCAGAGCATTTTTGAAAAATGCGCCAATAGTTATACTCGATGAAGCCACATCTGCGCTGGATAACAAGGCAGAGGCAATTGTACAAAAGGCCATAGACAATTTGATGAAAGATAAGACAGTATTTGTTATTGCACACAGATTATCAACAATCCAAAATGCAGACAAAATAGTTGTTATAAACGAAGGACAAATTGTTGAAGAAGGTACACACGAAGAGCTTTTGCAATAGATAACGGAGCATACAGGGCACTGTATAACGCACAGTTTAAGCATCAGGAAGCTATGGCTAATGTTAGTACTTCCAAGAGCGGGGCACGAAGCTGCCCATGTGAGCAAGGTTGTTGGAATGAAGAAATTTTAGAATAAAATTTCGAAATGGAATACTAAACCTTGTGAACGCCAATAATCCAAGAGACGGATTTTGTGTAGAGTGACTTAAAATCCTACCCGCCAATGTTATACGGCACGCAGATACTTCGTATCTGACTTAGCACCTCTCATAAAAGCAACATTTAGTTGCTTTTATTCGGCAGAGTCTCTAAAAAATGATAATTAATCATTTTTTTAGAGTTCTTGGAACGAAGGAGTAAATATCATCTGCTTATTATGTATAATTAAACCGTGTCTTGGATTTTGACGATTCGGAAAAGCGTGGTTTTCCTTCGCTTGGGCACTGGGTTCGCTTCACTCACACGGCGTACATATTATCAATGTACAAGTTTGTATTATTCTACATATTTGCAATTATGCCTATCAAGTATTTTTAGTTATGTAATATAAGTATTTGCTATTTTAAAATAATAGTAAATAATGAAATTAAGGAGAATTTTGTATTGATTAATAATAGCGATAAAATACTGCAAAACCTTAAAGATGCTGATTGTTCGTCTGATTTAATAAAAGCTTTTTTTGATTTTGAACAGGACGGAAAAATTTTTGAACAAATTAAATTATTAAAAAGCACAAAGCCGAATTGTTGGACAATCTGCACAAATACCAAAAACAGATAGATTGTCTGGATTTTTTTTGATTTTTAATCTCGAACAATCAAAACAAATTAAAGGAGCAAAATAATGGATATATTAAAAGTAACAACCCCAGAGGACTTGAGCTCAAAGGGGCAATATTCGGAGACAACATTAATGATACAGCACTTATTATGCTTACCGGGATATGTTCCAATGTATTTCAAAATGAACTTTTGTACACAACAGGCAAATTATTGAGCGAAAACGGTATTACATGTATCATCGCCCACGCACATGATTCTTTTTCTTGTTTTGCATACAGTGATTTTTCTATCGGTAAACAAAGACATGCCGGCACTTTCAACGATGATTTTAATATGGTATACGAAGATGTTGAAAGCTACGTTAAATACGCAAGAGAAATGGGCTTTAAAAATATAATCCTTGCAGGCCACTCGCTTGGCTCAAACAAAATTATCCACTACCTCGGCAACACTCCTGATAATTTTGTGGACTATTTTATTGTGTCTTCACCGGTCGATATAATGCACTGGTGGACTGTTATGCCAAACATTGACAGCTGTTTTGCAATGGCAAAAAAATGGGTTGAAGAGGGTAGAGGCGATGACATTTTACCGTTTTTGTTCGGGGATTTTCGCCAATGACGGCAAATACTGTACTTGGATTTTATAATGCGGATAATCTCAAGAACTGTCCTGTTTTAAGCGGTCAGGGAGAGACGAATTCACTGTACAACATAAATCCGAACGGTTCTTTTTGTTATAGGCTCAAAGGACTCCGTCACCGGTGAAAGCCCCAAAAGATTTATGGAAACGCTTAATTCCTGGACAAGAGACCCCAAACATAATCAGGTGATAGAAGTAGAAAACGCTTCTCATATTTTTTACGGCAAACACAAAGAGTATGCAGAAACAATAATGGATTGTATCGAACACTACAAATCTTTATGTGCTGTTTAAAAATATTTTATAAACTTGCGTCATTTGCAGTTATAATATATGTATGTTTTCAGACAGCGATATAAGTGAAATAAAAGCACAATCAATCAGATATATAATAACAGGCATATGGAATACCGTATTCGGCATTCTTGTTTATGCTTTGCTAATAAAACTTTTGGGTGAAAATCATTACATATTGCTTGCTGTTGTATCAAATATCATAAGCATTACAAACGCTTATATCTGTTATAAATTGTTTGTATTTAAGACAAAAGGCAATATTCTCAAAGAATATTTAAAGTGTTATGTCGTGTACGGACTTTCGATGCTTCTCGGGCGCTTCTTTTATATGTTTTTTGTTGATATTGCCGGACTTAATCCGGTTATAGCAAATATTATTTCCGTACTTTTGCTTACAATCGTAAGTTTTGTCGGACACAGATATTACTCATTTAAAAATAAAAGCTAAAGCGCAGACAAAGAGTTTTTTCGTCCATAGCTGATATTATTTCGCAGCAAATATCGTTATAAGGTGTAGGGATATTGTGTTTTTGCCGAGTTCAGAAAGATATCCCGCAAATATTTCGACCTCTGTTTTTCTTTTTTTTTGCCTCTATATCCTGAAGCATAGATGTTTTTGTCTCAGGCAGCATTGTTTTTATAACCTCTAAAACTTCCGGAATTAACTTTTTCGGTATTTTTGACACCTTCCGCCTGTGCAATCAATACAGCTTCTTGCATAAGTTTGATTGCAATATCATTAACTTTTTCTTTGCGCTGAAAATCGCCGTATGAAGCGCCTAATAACGCCGATGCCTGATTATATCCGACGTTAACAAGGAATTTCCACCACATGGCATATTGCATATCCTCAGGAATCAAATACGGAATTCCTGTTTTGTCAAAGAAATTTGCCACGGTTAAAACTTTATCGGATTTTGTAAGATTATTTTTTCGCCGAAAACAGTATTGTATACCCCGTCATGTATTATGTTTCTTCCTGTTCTCGTACTTGTATGTCGAATGTAATAGGAATACAGGACTTTATCCTGACCGTATACATTTGCAATTTCTTCTTCGCTTTTTATGCCGTTTAACAGGGATAAAATTATAGTGTCAGGAGCAACAAAATTCTTTATTTCCAATAATGCAGACTCTAAGCCCGAGCTTTTTGTTGCTAAGATAATGAAATCAGCTTTAATGGCATTTTCCTGAGGGTAACAAATACAAAATCCAACTCTTTTCCGTTAAAAAGAGTCGGATTTTATGTATATTTATTTATTCGTTCTTTATCAGCAAGAATCTTAAGATTTACATCTTTTGATTCTGAAATTTTTTTGCCGCATATATGGTGCCTATTGCACCAAGCCCGCAAATAACTACATTTTTTATTTCTTTCATATCACTATTTTATTGTAAAAGTAGCATTTACAACAGCATTAATCTTTTTGTTTTTAGCTCTTGTATCATAGATTCCGTAATCAGACACATCTGTTGAATTTTTTGCAACTATTTGGAAAACGCCCATTTTAGCGGAATTCATAACGCCTATATTTCCGCCTGTGCTTTTTACCATACTCTGAGCTCTTTGTTTTGCATCTTTTGTTGCTTCAGCAAGCATTTTTACCTTTAACTCATTCAAGTTTGATACATAGTATTCAACAGTGTTTGAAGTTAATTCAACATTCTTATCAACCAGTTTAACAACATCCTGTGATATTTTTGTTACAGCATCCACATCCGAAGAAGAAACTTCTACATTCTGTGAAAGTCGGTATCCGTCAATAGTGTTTGAATCATACCCGTTTGCAAGCTTTTTGTACACAGGATACGAAGAAACAGGCGTAAATTTTATATCTTCTTCTTTCATACCGCTTGAAATCAAAAACTCTTTTACATTATTCCTGTCAGCATTGATTTTTGCATAACCCGATTTTAAATCATTGCTCCTAACTTCGTAATATGCTCTCCAGACAGCAAGGTCAGAAGATATATCCTGAGAAGCAGAACCCGTAACCGTTATTGTCTGATTTTGCAATTTCTGGTAAGAAACAATAGCATTTGCAAGAATAAATGTTGAAATCATTGCGCCGAGTGCAATTACAATACCAAGCAGAATTATCTGATAGTCCTTGATTTCTTTAATGTCTTTCATTTTAAACTCCCTGAAATATTAACTTCAAATAAGTATAATATATTTTCTAAATTTTTGCTATTATTATTTTATGTTTAGACAAATTGTACCGATAATATTACTTACAATATCAAATATATTTATGACCTTTGCATGGTACGGGCATTTGAAGTATAAAAATGCCGCGTTATGGCTTGTTATACTTGTAAGCTGGGGGATTGCTTTTTTGAATACTGCTTTCAGGTTCCGGCTAACAGAATCGGATACGGATATTATGATGCCGCACATTTAAAAAACAATACAAGAAGTAATTACTCTTGTTGTATTCTGCGGATTTTCAGTGTTTTATTTAAAAGAAGAACTCAAATGGAATTATATAGTAGGATTCTTATTTATAATACTTGCGGTATTTTTTATATTTAAAAAGTGGTAAATTTCATTTCGAAACTTACCACTTTATTAGTTATTCAAAAAGAATTACTTTTGCTTGTTTGTCATGACACGGACATTTGCAGTCAGCAGGTTCTTCCTTACCGGCATTTTGTTCATGACAGCCGCATTGGCATTGAGGCGGACACATAGGTTTTGCACAAGGTCCCATTGGTCCTTTAGGGCCGAATTTCGGTCCGCAGGGTCCCATTGAGGTGCCATTTTATCCATTTCTTCTTTTACTTCTGTTTTAATTTTTCAAGCTCTGCCTTTTGGTCTTCTGTCAATACAGACTCAAATTTTTGATGTTTTGCTTTCTGATCTCTTTCTTTAGCAAAGAGTTCTTCCATTTTTTCTGTTCTTTTTTAATTTTTTATCTCTATATGGAGCTAAGGCTTTTTTCTCATCAGCTT
>VOFD01001133.1_pt1 | contig 47130 bp, 66 predicted proteins | sample 5384101 | NCBI WGS metagenome assembly VOFD01 (sample SAMN12384723, study PRJNA508395) | human gut metagenome | isolation source: healthy gut C | host: Homo sapiens
GGAGTGGCGGAATTGGCAGACGCCCGGGACTTAAAATCCCGTGGGAGAAATCCCGTGCCGGTTCGATCCCGGTCTCCGGCACCATATCGCGGGGTAGAGCAGTTGGTAGCTCGTCGGGCTCATAACCCGAGTAGCTACCAGCACTTCCGGGCAGTACCGGAAGCCGCGGAAAAGTGAACATCGCGGGGTAGAGCAGCTGGTAGCTCGTCGGGCTCATAACCCGGAGGTCGGAGGTTCAAGTCCTCCCCCGCAACCAGAAAGTCCTGAAACTCAAGGGTTTCAGGACTTTTTCTTTTACCCCGTTGCAATTTGCAGTTGATTTTCCCGAAGAGTCTCCTCGGGATTTTTTCTTTTTTATTCCCTCATAAAAAGTTCCTCCAATTTGTAGAACGACGATCCAGCTCGAAATGCTCTTCAAACTCCGTTTGCAATAAAGTAGGCAACCGCACAGAGTTTGCAAAATCATCTCTTGACCGGCGATCCTGCGGATGCATAGTCACCCGAAAAGTTCGGCAGCGTAATGCCCGCAAATTTCGCCCGCTTCTTGGCTCCGTTGAGCCGAGGCGCATTTGACAGCTTCTCCATGTCCAGATAATCCGTCATGGCGGTGATCGCGTCCCGCTCCACATCGTCATTCTTATGCAGATACTTTCTGGTCGTTTCAATAGATGAATGTCCCAGGATGCCCTGTACAATATTCAGCGGCGTCTTCTCTTCCACCAGACGGGTCGCCAATGTGTGTCTCAATGCGTGGGGATTTACCTTTTTGATCTCGCACCGTTTGGATATGGCGGTCAGGCGGATCTCAAAGGACTTGGGATCAATGTAAGTTCCAGCTTTCGAGGGGAACAGCAGGTTATCCGGATTAGGCCAACTGGAGTGTGCCAGCGTGAAGATATGCCGCACCAGCAGTTCGCACAGCCCATCAGAAATCGCGATCTCCCGGTTTGAGCTTTTCGCCTTAGGCGTACTCTGTACAATAAGATGGGTCTTTTTCTCCGGGTCGTAGTTGAGAATCTTAATGTTTGGATTCTCCAGGGACAGCGCCTCAGTTTTCACCCGAATGAGATTTTTATTGATCGTAAGGGTCTGGCGCTCCAGGTTCAAATCCAAAATTTCCAGCGCCAACAGCTCTCCCACTCTGAAGCCAACGAACAAATCTGTAAGGATTGCGATACGCTGGGTTTCCTTCATGACTTCTTCAATGAAAATCCGCATTTCATCAGGACTCAGAACACGCATCTCTTTCTGAACGACTTCCGGCCGTGTGGTACTGAGCGTTGGGTTGCCCGGCAGCTTGTACTTCCCGATGGCGTATGCAAAGAAGTCCTTTAGTATCATGTGGTGGTTCCGGATCGTCTTGGGCGAGAGGCCGCCCTTCTTCCCATCCATTCGGCCGCCGTTTAGCTGCTTGATCTGGTAGTATTCCTGTATCACATCCTGCGTGATCTGATACAACGGCATGGCGCCGAATGCTGGGCCAAAATGAGTGTTATAGGTGTCGATATAGCTGGCATAGGTAGAGGGCTTGCGTGTGGGAGGGGATTTATAAAGCCGAAGCCACTCCAGAAAAGCCTCCTCAAACAGTGTCTCCGACTCTATGGAATGTCCCAGCCGCTTTTGTTCTTCTTCGCCGTTCTGTCTCTCGCTGCTCGTTCTTGGCCTGTGCTTTCAACGCGGCCTGCTGTGCTTCCCATTCCTCTTTGCGCTGTTTGCAGATCGCTTTCGTGCGGCCTTTGAAGGATTTCCTCTCAGGAGCGCCATTTTCCTTGCGGCCAACCGTGATTTGATAGACCCATGTGCGGTCTGAAAGCTGCCAAAAGCTACCTTCACCATTTGAACGTTTCTTAGCCATAAATACCTCCAATTAAATACGTCATAATTGAAGATTTGGCTTAGTGTTTCGCAGCACCGGGATTCTCCAGCCATGCGTAAAAAGGCCCTTTCGGAATCCGGTAACTCTGACCTATTTTGATGACAGGAAAGGCTTTGCTGTGGATCAAATTATACGCGGAGTTGGTTCCGATGTTCAGAATCTCCCGCACCTCTTTCACCGTCAATGTTTCCTGAGTCTGTTTACACATGATGATCCTCCTCATTGTGCTGCGGATCGAAGTCTGTTTAATTTTCGAGGTACACTTGCTGACTCATAGAACTATTTTACGATAGCTCTTCGGGCATTTCAAGTCATACCTCTTGTCTGAAGCACTTTTATTTTTAAACGTCTTCGCCGCAAAAATTTTGTCAAAATGAAGGTGCTTTCTTATCCACTTGAATCCGGCCCGTTGCAGGCATGGTGGTATTGTGCCGTCGTCTCCATTGTTCTGGCATCAGCATTGACTGTTCATAAGCAAACAGCCGGCCTAGTATGCACTCCCAGCCTCGACGTGCGAAAATTTCTCCGTTTGGAGCTATTACAGTGTACGGTTCCCAGCACTCCACTCAGCGGCCTGCTCGTTCTCTGTCCGGTGGAATACCGGAAACCTCGTATTCATGCAATCGCCGAACCGCAGAATCATAACCGTACCGTGCGGTCACAGATCCATCTTCCCACAATACCAAACTGCTCTCAAAGGAATCGTGATCTTCACTGGTATTGCCCATCATGGATGCCGTCCCACCTAATGAAAGAAAAGAAATGCTCTCCGGTTTAGTAAAACCGGAGAGCACTCCTTTTTGACAGTCTAATGATACCATAATTGGAGGCGAAGTTACAAGCCATCTAAACCCACAAATATGGTACAACTTTCATGCAGAAAAGGCGAAGCGAACGCACAGCCACTCAATTCAGCCCGGCAGTAAAGGCATACATCTCCGCAAGCGCGTCAATGGCCTTGGCTTTAATGTCCTGCACGCTCCTCACAGACACCCCGAGTTCTCCACCTGTTCCTGCGGGACTTTCTCCAGGTAGGCTTTCCGTAACACCTGCTCCTGTCGGGGCTCCAGCAGAGAAAGGTAATAGTTCAGTCTATCTTGCTCCTGTTCCAGCTTCATCAGCTGGGCGGAGATCTCCTGGAAGGTCTCGGCGTTGAGCTGCCTGGCCTGGTCCTGGTAATTCAGGGCGATGTAGAGCGTCTTGTTGGAAATATGTCCCTCCGGACGGCCCGCGCCCTCCTGGCGCGCAAAATTCATCGCCCCGATCAGGTCTTTCTCCGTGACCTGGGCTGGGTGAGCCAGTTCATAGCGCAGCAGGGCGATCAGCCGGGCCCGCTTGTGGTAATTGTCCAGCAGTTCCAGTACGCGATTTTTCATTTCCGTATTCATAAGTCAAAATCCTTTCCAGTCAAGTTTTTATCCGGGCTTCGCTGAACACCCTTGACTGGGGGACCCCTGCACCTGAGAGGCCAACCAAAGCGAAAGAGGAGCCAATCCGAATGACGCGGCTCACCACGCTTCAGATACGCACGGAATGATACCGGGCCATCGCTTGATCGGGCAGGCGGAGGCTTTTCGGACCGGTCTGCCCGTTCCCTGCAATGGCCGCGGCAAAAGCAGAGCGCCGCCACTTTTCTTCCAGGCACGGAACATCGTGGTGCACCCAAACGGAGGACTCTCTCAATACGATGGATATTCTGCCCCATCGCGTACCCCTCTTCCGCTTACGCGGCCGGTACATGGCGGAAAATCGTATCCTCGCGTCCCAATGGAACAGCGGCTTGCCGGCAGAAAGTCGTCGCCCCATCGGGCATCTTCTGTCCAGCATTGAGGAATCCTGTCGGAAAAATCAGGCGCACATACTCCCTTTTCGGGATATGTGCGCCTGTGCGGATGACCTCATGGACTTGTCGATATTCCGTTATTCCCTCATGCCCGGCGCATCTCCTGATCCTGCTTTTTGGCAATAAAGCATTTTAAAATTTTCTGACATAAACAGGATTATATAAGCGAAAAGGGGCGAGAGAAGGGAATAAAGAGATGGGACAGGGGGAGATTTCGCTTTTTTTCGACTCTGCTCGACCCTGCGATATAAAAACGCCTATCCCGCGAATCGGTATCCAACGCCGCGAACATTTTGTATATACTCTTTGGGCGCCTGGGCCAATTTTTTTTCCTGAGCGCTTTGATGCTGGACTTGACTGCTTCATCCACATTGTAGTCCGCCTCATTATGCCAGACGTTGTGATAGATCTGCTCTCGTGTGAAAACTTGGCCCGGATAACTGGCCAGAAAGTACAGCACGTCAAACTCCTTTCGGGTCAGTTCCAGCCAATTCCCATTTAAGACCACCTGGCGATGGAGTGGGTCGATGGTCAATTCCATACCAAAGGACAAGGTATAGCAGCGCTTTTCTGAATACTCCGACACCATATAGAATTGGACAAGAGTGCGGGACTGAGCAATGAAGTGCCGTAATTCAACAGGCTTCGGGACACAAACGTTGCCCCCAGCGAGAAAAATTTGATTTCGTCCTCAACAGGCTTCCCATCTGTGAGCACCAGGATCGGGACCGGTTTGGCCCTGTGCATCATTTGGAGCAGTTTTTGACTGTCCACATTCTCCAGGCAGCTATCCATAATAACCAGGCAGTATCGCTGCCTGGTATAGCTGTCCAGAGCATCCGCCACGGTTAGAAAGTATTGAATGGTTGTGGTGTCGTCCTGCATGGTCTCCTGGAATCTTCTGCAAAAAAAAGAGAAGTCGTCGCACATTAAGAGAATCTGTTTCCGCATCGCATAGAATTACCTCAAAAACGGAATTTTGTTATTTATTGCTAGTCAAAGCGAACTAAGTATAACGCTTTTTGCGGTTATGGGTCAAGACGAATAGCAAAATTACCTACTGGTTAAGAGGGAAAAGAGCCGCTGTGCCGTAGTTTTTGAACGCAGCACAAACGGAATCCCAGAATAAGATGACTCCTTAGAGACAAATCGGAGATTTGAGCCCCTATCTAGGGGGCGAATAGGGAAACGGGCCATTTTAGCCCGCTTCTTATAACTTTAAATAGATTGCAAGGATTTTGTTAAGACCTTGAGAAATTAACCCGGAGAGGGTTTCGCCGGGCGCTAACACCTAAGCGTTCTTCCTACAATGCGTACTTTTTGATCAGATAATCAAAAAATCCTTGGCCTCATATACCGCTTTGTCCGGGAGCTTTTGTTCTGTCAGGGCTTTTGGAATCTCCAGCCCGGAAACACCTGCCGCCACTCGGCGGAACACCACCCGGCGGTCTGCCAGCCGCAGCCGCATAATGCGGTAGCCCTGGCTGATCCACGCATTGGAGATGCAGTATTCTCTTTCCGGAGGGGTAATCGCGTGGAAGGGAAACTCCAGCTTCCAGAGCGCGGAATTCATTCCAGCGGCTTCATCAAACCACCACGCCTCGCAAAAAATAGGCTTCCCAGTCCAGACGGTCCCCGATGATCTCCTCAATGTCTGAATCGCTTCTGCCCGTACTCCTTCGCCCAGACGTTTCACCCAGTCATCTTTACGATATTGCGTACAGAAGATGGTAGAGGTTGTATCCGAGCGCCTTTCCATAAGTTCAAACAGGAAGTAGAGTTCCGCATCCGATATGTCAGACACAAGCCACTCATCCAGTATCAGGAGAGGTATCCGGCTGTAGCGTTCAAGCAGCTTCCTTTGATTCCCGGCAACTATGGTGGAGTCCCCATACTCCATTAACAGGTCAGGCAGTCTGACATACCGTACCCTGACATGGTTCAGGCAGGCTTCTTTTCCCAGGGCACAGGCTAAGTAGGTCTTCCCTGAACCGGTAAATCCCTGGAGGATGATGCTCTGATGCAAATCGATGTACTGGCCGCTGAACAGGTTCTCGATGAGCTCCCTGTTTAATCCGCGGCTGGCATAGATGACGCCCTGCCGGTTTGCCTGCGGAAAACGGAGCTTCGCTGACTTGATCAGCCGCTGTATCTTCCCATTGTATTTCTCCTGGTAGATGTAATCCACCAGCCGCTGCATCCTTTCGTCGAAGGGCAGAGCTATTGTCGCAGGATCCGCCTGCTGTACCTCCAGCCCCGTGATTGCCTCACCCAGATTAATTTCACGCAGCTTGCGTCTGGTCTCTTCATTGATCATCATTGTCACCTCCGTAATAACTGCTCCCCCTCAGGTATCCCATCTGGGAATGTTCCTTTGCATCTGCTTTTTTGCGCTCTACGTAAATCTTGTCTTGATTGGATGCAAGGATCGAATTAAGATGGTGGTAACGGGGCTTTTTAATCCCGCTGGTGATGGCAAACTCACAGGCAGCTTCCAGGCGTGCTTCGGAGTATTTGTTGCTCAGTCTCAGGACAGCCAGCGCAGGGTTATAGCCCTGTTCTTTTATGGGAACCCCCTCAAAGATACGGTCAATCGCCTGTGCCGTATAATCGCCGATGGATCTTGCCCAGTTTTTGATCCGGATATCATCCCATGGGGAAAACTTGAACTTATCCGGCATATCTTCCGGATGGGTGGAATACTGGTTCCTCCGGCCAGACGGGAAGCGATTATGCGTGGCTATGCGGGCAGAACCGCTGTAGATCTCCACGGTGCTATCCGTAACCTTCAAGTCAACACTCTTCCTGGCGTACTGGTAAGGACAAGAGTACCGGTTATACTCAAAGACGACATGGTAGTCGATGTTTACCTTTCTTCCATAGACCCACGTGGCGATCTCATAAGGGACAGACGGCAGTGGATGCAGGAACGGCTTCTCATCCAGGTAAGAGTCGTAGCGGCTCCCTTCACGTTTCTGGAAACTCTCGTGGTTGAATCCGTAGAGCTTTTTTTGCAACGGCAGCTTTCAGATCCTCAAAGCTGTAAAAAGCCTCATTTCTTAGCCGTGCGATGATCGCTGTTGCAATCTTCCCCACTGTGCCTTCCACGGAAGCTTTCTGTTTGGGTTTACGGATACTTGCCGGCATGATGGCTGTCTGGTAGTGGCTGCCCATGGCTTCATAATCCACAGTCAGGACGACCTCCCCTTCTTTGGGATGGGATACAACGCCCGTCTTCAGGTTATCGCAGACAAGACGCGTGGCAACCCCGCCGAAAAACTCATACATGTGGATGTGGGCGCGGATAAAGCTGTCCATCTTCATGTCCCGGCAGGGTTCCACATAGGAGTACTGGCTGTAGGGCAGGGTTCCTACAAACAGGTATACGGTTACGATCTCCCCTGTGGAAGTGTCGACATAGGCCATGGAAGGCCCTGACCAATCTACCTCCACAGCAACGCCGGGCTTATGTTCCAAGTGGTTCGTAAGCTTGTTTACAATCGTGTATTCGCTGTATCCCTGGCAGTATTTCGTATATCCCATGGGAATGTTGCCAGACGCCCTGCATTTGTCCTGGTATTCCTGCCAAAGGAGCTTCAGCGTCACGCCCGTACGTTTCAGTTCCTGATGGACATACTCGTAATCTGGCTTGTCATACAGGCTTTCCAGGGCAAACTTGTCCGGATAAAACTTGCGGTAAACCGCATCCTCATCCATCTGGGCGATGTCCTCATAGGATATGCCCATCCTGTCAGCGATGTGGAACACATCACCGACAGAATTCTTGGAAATGTGCCTGCTAGCGGCGATTGCATTCCGCCCCATCCCGGCACTGCGAAGCTCCAGTATCAGCTTCACATTAATCTTTTTGGCCATGTTTTCGGCCTCCTTTCGTAGAATCGGAGACTATTTCTCCAATAAAGATTCTACAAAAGAAAAGCTGAAGTAAAAACCTGGCATTCAGGGAGTAGGCATACAACGCCTGCATCGCTTTGTCATAGGCGGCCGGGACGTGGATACGGCGCTCCTTCCCGCGCTCCGATACGATAATACGGCGGTAGGGGCTTGGCATGGTATCCACGGGAGGTCAGCGACAGGGCCGCGCGCATTTTCTCCGCGTCAGTCTGCCAGCGCACGCCGTCCACCCCTGCCTCGGAGTTGATCTGCACTACATGGCGCACCGCCAAGACCTTGGCCGGAAGTGAGCGGACGAGCTGCTTTTGGAGCGCGGTCACGGCCTCGCTGTCCCCGCTATATGCGGCGCGGGCCAGCCGCTGCTGAACGCGCAGGAGCTGATTCTCCATCTTGCCCCAGTCAATAGCGCGCCACATGACCGCCATATCCTCATCAGACAATTCCTTTCGCGGAGGCGCGGCTTGCAGGGTCAGGGAAATTGGACAGTGATCGGACCCCAGAATGTCGGTGTGATGCTCCATGCTTCGGACAGAGGGAAGCAGGGCGTCGGACACCAGGAAATAATCCAGCCGCCAGCCCCGGTTTTCCAGGCGTTTGTTCAATCGGTTGGACCACCAGGTATAGGCGCCGGTTTTTTCCGGATGGAGCGCCCGGAACACATCTACATAGCCGCGAGTCAACAGCCGTTCCATTCCCTCCCGTTCATCGGAAAGAAAGCCGGGCGGATTTTCTTCGTTGCGGAGGTTTTCGGGGTACACATCGAGATAGCTCCGCGCCACATTAAAGTCCCCGCAGAGGATGGCCGGCTTGTTCAGCCTGTCCAGAAAATCCAGCAGCGCCTGATCCCATGCAATCCGGTAATCCAGCCGCTCGTCCGAGCTCTGGGAGTTAGGGACATACACGTTGACGATGCAGAAGGAGTCATATTCCAGCGCGATCAGCCTTCCTTCACAGTCGAGCTGGTCAATCCCAAACCCATACTGAACGGAGCGCGGTTCCTTTTTAGCCAGGATCAATGTCCCGGAATAGCCGCTTTGCTCCGCCAGATTCCAGTATTGAAGGTACTCCGGGGTATTCAGCGGGCAGTTCGTTCGTACCTCTTGGCAGCATACGATGTCCGCCCGGAGACGGGCGATGGATTTCAAAAATCCTTTGCGCTTACAGGCGGCCAGTCCGTTCACATTCCAGGAAACCAGCTTCATGGGACATCCCTCATTTCCTGTATATTCCATCTTCTTTTATCATAACGCACGATGCGACTAAGACCAAATAGAAATGCAAAAAATGACAATCCCATATTCCAGACAGCTCATGCCAGGGTGTATATATGGTTTGTCCAACATTACATAGAATGGTACTTGTCCTTCTCAAGCATATTCCACAGCAGTCAAAGCGCCAAGAGCGGTCGGAACGTCCCGTACCGCTACGGGTATTAAGAAGTGCTGCGGTTGGTAGCCTGGATGGGGAGGCGGCCTATAGTGTCCGCTGACGATCTGGCGGCCAAATGCGCCGCCCATACTGTAGCGCCGATGCCGTGACAAACCGGAAAACCTATGATATGATAACAACCAGAGCGGTCTGATCCGCACCAAATTTTGTACGAGCGAGGCAAGGACCATGAATCAGAAAGAACTCAGCGAACTGCGCCGCCGGTTTCGCCCGGAAAGAGCGCCATCAGCCATATTTATGGCTGCTACGTCAATGGAAGCCGGGAGATTATCTCCTATCTGGATGAGCCTATGGGCATGATGCCGCAGGAGGAGGCCGAGAAATACCTGGGCCTCTTGAAAAAAGCCCTTTCCGGGACGCTTGGCCGGAATCTTGTAGACATTGTGTTCTCGACTCAGCAGGTCATGGACAGCGACGAACACCGCTTTCTGATGGGACTGCGGGATTCCCAACTGAAGGATGGGGCCCTCCGTCAGTCGTTCTATGATAAAGTTATCGCCTCTCTGGATATGGACGGCAGCAATTACCTGATCCTTCTGGCCCATGACGCATACGATGTCCCCTATAAGGGCCGGGACGGCGAACTACAGGATGACGCATCGGACACCGTCTTTTCCTATATCATCTGCTGTGTCTGCCCAGTCAAGGATGGTAAGTTGGAACTGGGCTTTTTCTCCGGCGAAAATGAATTCCATAGCTGCGCGGCAAATCAGATCGTAGCTCCGCCAGAGTTGGGATTTCTCTTTCCGGCCTTCGACGACCGGGCGGCGAACATCTATAATGCTCTGCTCTATTCTAAAAAAGCGGACCAGCTCCATCAGGAATTCATCAATGCGGTATTCCGTACAGAGCCACCGCTGTCCGCGGCGGAACAGCGGGAGGCGTTTGAGGGGGCGCTGACTGGTGCGTTGGAGGATGCCTGCAGCATAGAAGTAGTACAGGCAGTTCATGAGCGTCTGCGGGATCAGATTGTTCAGCACAAGGAAACCAAGGACCCGGAGCCGCTGGCCCTCACCGCCGGCGATATTGGGAATATCCTGCGGGACTGCTCCGTACCGGAGGAACGGGTGTCCGCGTTCCTGGAACGGTGTGGAGAGGCTGGGCGCCAACGTCGTACTCAACCCAGTGAATCTCATCGAGAGCGGAAAATTTGAGGTGGAAACAGCAGACGCCAAGCTGTCTCTTGACCCGGAGCATAGTTATTTGCTGGAGATGCGGGTCATTGATGGGCGTCAATACCTGCTGTTTCCGGCAGACAGTGTGACAGTCAATGGGCTGCCGGTCCACACATAGAAGAAGCTGGAAGCGAAAGAGTAACAGTGAAACAGAAGGAGAACACGGAAGCCATATTACTTTAGCAGGAGATAGGGATACGAAAGAGAGTAGACGGGTAATATGACAGACATCGAACGGTTAAATTTTATATATGCGGCGCTTCAAGAGCGTGGCTATGCGCCAATCAGTCAAATTGTTGGTTTTTTGCTGTCTGGGGACCCAACCTACATCACAAACCACAATGGAGCCCGAGCCATAGCTGGTCAAATTAACCGTTCCGAAATTCTGACAGAAATCGTTGGCGATTATATAAGTCATCATTGCCATAGTCAAACACAATGAATTGAAAAATACAGGAAATCTCCTGTATCAAAGTAATATGGCGCAGATGTCGATATGTTCTTTCCGTTGCTTCAAATAAGAGTTGCTGAACGAAAAAAAAAAGCGGGGAGGGCGATTGCCCTCCCCGCACGAAACCGGGACCATTATGCGGCGAGATCTATCGTCTGCTGCATAGGGTCCTTTTTTCCTTTCTGCGTCTTTTTTTGTGCCCGGAGACTATTGGCACGGAGCTGAAGCTCCTGTGCCAAGAACTTCAGCGTGGAGAACTCGTCGTCCAGCCCGTTCAGCTCCTGGCGCAGCACCGCTTCATAGTGCCGCTTGCGCTCCTCCAGAGCCTGCACCTTCAGTACCCACCGGTCCATCACCGCGGGGCTGTTGCTTCCGCTCTTAATGAAGTAATCGCACTTGTCCTGATACTCCAGGATCTCCTTCTTTACAGCGATATAAAATTCCTGTGCCATCTTATCCCGCTGCTTGGCGTCGTCAATGACATAGAGGCTGTTGACGGTCAGCGGCGTACCATTTCGGTTCAGCCTGCTGAGAAGCGCCAGAAAGTCCTCAAAAATATCTACCTTTTCCATATGAGTGCGGGGCACAAAGTACATATGGCCCGCGATGCTGACTTTGGTGGACTCCAAAGAGCGCAGATAATTTGCACAGATGGTTTCCACCTGCCTGCGGTTGGCGCACCGCTGGTAGAGTTCAAACAACTCCTCCGCCCGGCGGCAGCACCCGCGCACATCCACCGCATCGTCCGGCACCAGGTTATCGCAGCGGAACACGCCGTCAGATTTGTCATAACTGATATTCGCCAGTTTTTTCATAGTGGTTGGTCTGCTGATTCAGTGTCTCCTTCACCAGTTCACGGGAGAGAACATTGGCCGTGCGCTTGTTGTCCCGGCAGTAGGCCAGATAGATATTGGTCTGCCCATCGGCCGTGACCGGGATGCGCTCCCGGATGTCCCCGGTGGCGCTACGGAATGCGTCGGCCACGGACAGGCGCACCCCGCCTGAGTACGGGATGCCCATATCTTCACACAGCTTGGTGAGGGCGTCTTTTTCCACCAGAAGGTTAGCCAGGGAGAAATAAAGGAACTTCCCCAGCACGTGCCCTTCGTCAGCCTGCGTGGCCACAATGAAATCCTGCATATCAAATACCTGTTCCATAAGCTCCTCCTATACTTTTATAGCTCCTGAATACTCCGGTTTGTGGGAATCGGCCTCCGGGTCCGTTTTGCTCCGGGCGATCTCCTGATAGAAGTCGAACTGCTCAAGCCCGGGGAAGTTATGCTCACAGCCCCGGCACCAGCCTGTGCCTCTGTTTGCACAGCTGTCACATTTTTTCATACTCCCGTTCCCGCCTTATGTGTGAATGGAGTAATGGGCTGTTTTCAGGTCCTCCTGGCCGTGGAGGATCAGACCTCCGCAGATTCCGGGCTGCCCACTCAGGATCTCCCGGAAGAAAAAGCTGTACGGCACATAGTCGCTGTAAAAATGGATCGTTCCGCCGCTTTTCCATTGAAAATGGTCCCGCAGAAATCGGGCCAGCTTACGGCGCACCAGTTTGTTTGCCGCCACCTCCCGAATGGTCTGCCCCCCGCAGAAAATCAGCCTGGGGGACAGGTTTTCTTCTGAGGATAGCACGCTCCACTGTTCACCTTCCGCGGCGTTGTGCAGGAAGCGGACGAACGCCTCATAGGGAATCGTCACCGCCTCCGTCCAGCCAGTCAGGTGGTCGTTGGTACAGTTCATCCAGCTGAAGCGGACCTGGAGCTCTCCACGGGCTACATTCCGCCGAAATTCAGCGAAATCAGGAAAATTACTGACCACTACCACCGGGTCGTACAAGCCATCCAGTTTTTCCAGGCTGTTGCGCGGGATGTAAAATGCGGTTGGCGACTTTTTTGCCTGGGAGATCGTGCGGAATAACAGGTATTGATCTTCCGCTTTGATTTTTACAAGCGTTCTTGACTTCATTTTATATTCACCTCGTATAATCATTTTAGGCTGTTCGGTTCTGTGATACGGGTAGGTCACCCGCCTATGTATTACCGCATCATGATTGTTGAGCCTCAAATCCCCCGGCCGTAATTCCGTACTGGCCCACAGTTGAAGCGGAACAGGCTTCACTCGGATGCCATCGCTTCCGCCTGCGGCGGCCTGCCGGTTGCCAGCCATGCTTTCCAGCACGACTGGCAATCTTGTTCACAGCAGGAAAAGTCGCCAAGTTCGAGCGGGAACGGTGGACAGGCGCCGCAGATCAACTGTGCTATATGCTCCGCATCCATGTTCGGTGCCCGGAGCATAACAAGCCCGGGGCAGTCTGATTTTGCCGGACATTCTCCCGGCCCCAGCACTAACTCAATGACGCGCTCCATCGCCTCGGCAAATGCCTTTCGAGGGATAGAACTGCGATACCGCTCCAGCACGGAACTGGTGATCTGGATGATCTCGTTGGACTTATTCATTCCTGTTTACCCCTTCTGTATCCACAGGAACTGTTATGGCCGGTTTGAGCGGCCGCATCTCTTCATAGAGTTCCTGCCGACGCTTTTCTGAAATGAGGCCCAACTGCCGGGCGAGGTCAATAGAGCCGATGTGCGACCAGTACCACGCCAAGCGTGATGTCTCTGAAGCGTCCGGATTTTTGATGCTCCGGCTTGCCTCCTGCTGCATGTCAGCTAAGTGGGTTTCAATATTCGTTCCGTTCTCCGCCCACGCACTGCCGCATGTGGGGCAGTATTGGAACGGCGGCAATGAGGCATTACATACCGGACAGGGCTCACCCTCCTCCAGTTCGTAGAGCACCACAGCATCTCCGGGCCGTTCATCCATCATATCCAGGCAACCGTTGCCGCCCATCGTCACCTCCGTACAGTCGAGGAGGATGACATAGCGGCCGACCCAGCACTGCCGGTCTCCATAATGCAGAGTATCGGTGATCTCAGGGAGCGTCAATTTCCCGCGTTTCTTTTTGATGACAACGCACGGGATGCCTTGGTAGTCATAGTCACGGTTAATGCTAATTCCGCGTTTCATACGATATTCTCCTCTCGTATAATAAGATTTGCAGACAATTTTAAGTGCATTTGCTTAGTTCACTCAGAGAAGTCAGCAGGCTTTGAGATGCCCGTGACACAATAGCTGTAGGACAGCAGGGCCAAGCTCTATCATTCCTCGTTATTACATGGTGGCTGCCCGGCTGAGGAAGTAATCGTCCACTCCCTTATAGGCTGGGTTCCATGTATATTTGGAATAGCGTATGCCGGGGAGCTTCTGTACCTCCCGGCGCATGGTCTGAATGGCGCTGCGCACCTGCTGGTTGGTGTTCTGGTCCATGTCCATGGCCTCCACCACCTCCCGCACGTCAAGGGACCGCAGGGCTGCCGTCAGGCCGCCCAGGGCGTTGACGCCGCCGATACAGACGAAGAGGGCGTCGCCCGCCAGAAAACTGGCCACATCCCTTTCAGCGGCCCTTCCGTCAGAAAGGCCCGCTTGCTGCTGGTATCCCCGGTGATATGCACCCAGGAATAGCTTCGGGTGCCGCCCGGCATATTGCGGCTGGAAAGCCAGCGGTATTTCCGCTCGGGTTGCTCCTCTTGATCCAGGCGGATTTTCAAGCCCTGAATCAGCCCATTCTTGTCCCGGACTGGGATGAGAAATCCGTTGGGGCCGCTCAGGGTCCACTCACCGTAATAGGTGCGGAAACCCGGCAGACCCAGCAGGTCATGGCCGCCGGCGCGGAGCAGGGAGGCAAGTAACCGCCGTCCCCGGTCCGTCTCCGGCATACTGCGGTATTGATTCTGCTCAATACGCGCTTCAGACAGCCCCCGCTCCAACAGGTTTTCCCTGTGCTTGGGGAGCAGCGTCAGATAATCCAGCATTTCAGAATACATCTGATGCCGTGCCTCCAGGGCAAGCGGCTGCCGTTCTTGTGTTTTGGGAGCCGGCTGTGTGGGCATGGGATAGACCTTGCCCTCCTTTGCCAACTCCAGATATGCCTCTTTATTGCTGATTCCTTTGACCCGGGCAAACAACGACACGCTGTTGCCGCGTACACCGCAGAGATTGCAGCGGTACTGGTCCGTCAGGGTATTGAGGCTCAGATGATACTTTCCCGGCCCGTGGTCGCCGCAGAAGGGGCAGCTCGCCTCGACTTCCTCGCGCCGCAGCGTCCGGGAGTCGAGGACGAGCCCGCACCGCCTGGCCGCGTCCACGATGGGAATTTTGTCATAAACTTTGCGGCTCAGGCGGGGTCGCCCCCTTCCGTTTACGCTGCCTGCCGCACAGGCTCAGATACCGGCCGCACCTGCAGTTCAGCCCCCCGGACGCACTTGGCCATGATGACCTGCCCTGTGGGCCGGACATTGGCCAGATCGTCGATGGACTCCATATTGTCCACGAATACCGGGTAGTTGCGCCCGGTCAGACGCTTGATAAGTTCGGAAACCTCCATGCCGGCGCGCACCTTTTCCGAAAGGGAGAGGCGGTCATAGCGTCGGCCGCCATAGGTAAACCGGAAAGCGTCCTTGAACTCGCCTGTGCTTTTCACTATATCGTAGAGCGAGATCTCCACCCGGTTCATTTTCAACTGGGAAAAGGTCAGCTCAGCCCGCTTGCTCACATAGATGACCACATCGGCAATATGCTTTTTGAGTTCTGTGATTTCCTGTTCATCCTGCGCGATCTGCTGGTCGAAGTCGGATGGGTACATTTCGGTCATGCCTTGTAGCGTGGAAAGTTCGGTTTCGGCTTTCCTGACCTCCTTGCGGCATTCCACCATCCGGTCGTACTCCTCTGGAGTCAGGCGGCCATAAGTCAAGTCGTCGTTCAGCATCTGGATTTTCGCACGCAGTTCCTGTGCCTGATTCCCGGCGGTCTGTTCCGCCTGGTGGTCCTGCTCCTCCAGCTTCTCGATCTCAGCGCTCCAAGCCTGAATATCGTCGGCCTTGAATTGCTCGAAGGTACTCGCGCTTTTCTGATCCAGCTCCTGAAGCTGCTTGAGTTCCTCCTGTTTTGTCTTGCCCTCGGCAAGAAATGGCGCCCGCGGCCTTTTTCAGTTCTTCCTGCACCTCGGGCAGTGATGCCTCTGTGATCTGCCGGTGGCAGGTGGGGCAGACCGTGCCCGGGACCAGCGCCTCATACGCCTTGGTTTCCCGGCTGTACCGTCTCCCAAGTTCTTTCATTTTGGCCTCAGCCTCGGCCATGGCCTTGGTGTGGGGGAGGCATACTGTTCCGCCTGCCGCTGCGCGACCTTCTCCCGAAGCGTCTGCAGCGAGGCCCGCCTTTGGGCGGTTTCCGCCTGGTCATCCCGATGGCTCTCGCCATACCGGGCGCTCAGGTCTACCAGATGTTCCTGCAGGGCGGGAACATCCATGCCGGCAAACTGCTTTTCCTCCAGAGCCGCCAGTTCCGACCGCACGGCCTCCAGGCTTTGGGCCAGCGCCTGAGCCGCCTGTCTCCGTTCACGCCCCTGGCTGACCGCGAGATCCTTCTGGCCGTTTAAGTAGATGATGTGATTTTCCAGCTCCCGGATCTCAGCGCGTTTCTTGGTCAGGTAGGTTCCCGGGGACAGGATCTCTTTATCCCGCAGGCTATCTTGTACCGGCGCGGACAACTGGGCCAGCACGGCCTCATGGGGGATCATGGGCAGGTACATCTCCAGAAGATTTTTCCCCGCATCTCCCAATTCCTCAATGAAGTAGAGCGGGTTGAAGATGGACAGGAATACGTCGCGCTCACCGAACATATCCGTCAGGTCGAGCTGGCGGAGTTCATACCCGTCATAGGTGATGGTCATGCGGTTTTTCTTCCGGGTCCGGGTCAGCTCATGGCTCCCGGTTTCATCCACGAAGCGCAGGCTGACGAATACATCCGGGCTCGCTTCATTGTGCAGCTTGTCGATACCGCGCTCGCCAAAGAAGGGCGTGCCGGTGATGGCAAAGGCGATGGCGTCTGCAATGCTGGTCTTTCCCCGGCCGTTACCGCCGGTGATAATGGTGGGATTGCCAAAGGTCAGCTCCGTGGGGTCCTGGTAGGACTTGAATCCGGCGATGGTCATGCTGGTGATCTGGAACTGTTCAATTTTTTCAAAACAGAAACTCCCTTCTTTCAGTTCTGTGTCAGGCTGCCGCCGGTTGGGGTGCCGACAGCTCGTAGCTTTCCAGAACGTAGTAAGCCACTGTGTCCTGTCTGCGAAGAGTCAGCTTGACGCTGGTGAGATGCACGCCGGTGGCCAATTCCGTCCGGGAGCCCCGGGCAAACGCCTGAGTACGCTTGCCGTCCGCGTTTTGCAAGATGACCAGTGTGTTGCTGCCCTTCATGCCGCCTTGCACCCTGGCCTCCACTACCACATATTCATAGGCGGACTTCGGCGGCTCCGCGGCGGGAGCGGGAGCGGTTTCCGATGCCGCAGGCGGCTGCTGCGCGGCGGCTGGCTGTCCCGCGCCTGCAGGTGCGCTTTGCGCCGCTGCCGCCGGTGCGGGAGGATTCGCGTTCTGCTGCTGTGCGTCTGTCCAGGGTGCTTCCACCGTGTTTTTCGGCGTCAGGAGGGACTGCAATCCGCCTGCCGACGCAGGCTTCAGGCCGAGCCTCTGGAGCATCCCGAGGTACGCCTTATCCAATCGGGCGCGTTCACCGTCTTTAATGATAAAGCTCCGGCCCTGTTTCTCAATGTCTACCCATACCGTATTCATACTGTAAAGCACGCGTCCAATCCCCCACTGGACCGCCGCGCGCTTCATACTGTCAGAGAGACCGCCTTTGACCTGCTCAATATCCGTGTCCTCGGCACCGTCCCATTTTACGACCCACTCTTTGCGGTCCTCAAAATAGATCGCAATTCCGCATAACTGTGATATGATCTCCTTTTCCTCAAATTCGGATGGATTTCGTTCTGACCGCACCTTTGTGGTAAAACGATGCCAGGGCTTGTACTCGTTATACCAATGATCCGGTCCAACCACATCATCCAGCCGGTTTTGAATGGCCCGGTTAGTCACGTATGGGATCGCAAGCCCCCTTGTTTTCTCTTTGTTCGTTGTCTGCAGCCGCCACTCCAGATCCTCTGGTGCAAAGGGCAGTGCCAATGCCTGCTGAATTTCCCGTGCGCTTTTCTGCTCCATCTTTACCTCCCGCAGATAAAGTCTGCCAATGTCTTTCCATTCGGAACCAGGATATCCGAATAGTAATAGCCCGGTTCCTTATCCTTCAGATGCTCCAGCAGCTCTCCATGCGGAAGCTCCAGGCGGTTATGCTGTTTATCATAGTAGTCATCATTGTCCGGGACACCCAAAAGGTAGCGCGGAAAATACTTGAGCGACGTCAGCTTCTTGTAGCGGGGCAGCACGTTATTTCCAGTACATACCCTCCCACTGGTATAGACATTGGAGAAGGGGTAGTAAAACATCTGGGTATCAGGCGTGGGCGCTTCATCCGCCACGACGCCAATCGAGCAGTCCACCACCCGTCCATCCGTCAGCATCCGCACGCCGAATACCAGCCTCGGGATCGGAAAATCCAGGTACTCTTTGTCGCGGTAAGCCACATCGGCCCGCAGCTCTGGATTCCAAAAGACGATCTGGCGCTCGGCGGTATTCATGGAAATATGCAGGCAGTGCTCCGGTAAAAAGCCGCTGCTCAAAAGGTCCCGGCTGACATAACTTTTATTGATGGCAAAGTAGAAATCCACCGGGTCGATCTCCTTATAATTCACGATCCCGCCCGGCTTCTGTTCCTCTACGATCAGGGTATTGCGCGCTGGCGATACCCGCACAATGATGTCCCGGGTCAAATCGGTTTTCTCCACGTGTCATTGTCACGCAGCCTCCTCTCGCGGTAAATGTTCTGTTTTTGTTCGTCCTGCCGAATCAATTCCTCCAGCCGCTGGCTTTCCTGCCGGAAATAGAGCAGCATATCAATAAAGGAATTGAAAAACGGAAGCGGGTCGTAGCAGTCCGGGGAAAGCTGCAAGTTGATTACACTGGCGTCAACAACCTGTACGCTGAACTGGAAGACAGAATAGGTGGCGCCGCAGAGGAAAAACTCTACAATATCATGCACTTTCTTCTGACTTGCTCCGGTCTGCTGCCCCTCTATAAGCTCCAGACGCGCCAACAGCGCATAGAATCGGTTGATTTCCCGATGGGAAAAGGTGGCTATGGTAAGTTCTTCCGCCTCATCGGAAGCGAATGTAATGTCGGTGAAGATGTCCCAAAATGTGTATTCGATAAACTCATACGGGTCCTCCGGGACAAGCGTCTTGAATGCCTCTACCGCTTCCTGCGCCCTGGCCGGACTCTCTTCCTGCAGGTATTTCAGGAGGCGCAGCGTCAGCAGAACATCCTCTTCATACTCGTAATCGTACATAACGACCCTCCTAAAAGAAGGTTTTTTGCTTCAAATATGCCGCCGGCGTCTCCTTCAGGAAGTGATTGAGGCCCTGCGCCCATCCCTGCGCCACATTCCGGTAGACGTCCGAATAACCTTTCGGCGTCAGATCGTGCAGGGAGACAGCACTTAGATCCAGCGCCATCAAATCCAGACTGCTATTCTTTCGCAGTCCATCAAACACCTGCGCCAGATATTTGTTGTAGTGCGGCTCCCGCAGCGGCGATCTGCGCTCCGGAAGCTCCCGCAGTGTCTGGAGAAACAGCAGCTTATCAAACTCAGCCATCGTCCTCCTCCATGAGTTCCAGTGTCACCATGCACAGGGCGTATCCGGCGACATTTGACAGGATCGCTTCCTGTTCCTTCTGGCTGGCCAAAGCCTTACCCGTTTTAACATAGTACACACCGCAGTCAGGGAGCAGAGCGCCCTCATGCAGAGCAATCTGCCAGAGCGCGTGGGTGGTCTGAGCCGGATCGCTGCTATCTACCACCACCGTGCAAAACGGCGCGTCTTCCTCCATGGCCTTTTCCAGCATACAGGGGTCTACCGTTTTGACCAATTCCGTTACATGGAAATGAATGGCCGCTGCCTGCGCCTGGCACGCCTCAAAATAGAGACGCAAAAACCGGTCCGGGGTGATTTTTCCCAGAACGACGCCAAAGGTCTCCGGGACCCTGTATCCCCATGCTTTTCTTGCCGGATAAAATTTTGCATAGCATTTCCCCAGGTGGGGCAAAAGCAGATGCGTCACGGTACCCCACACTTCCTGGCTTGCTTCTTCCATATCCTGCGGCAGCCCATCCACTGGGACGATCACCGCCAGATGACTCACGTTCATAAAATACCCTCCATTTCTCAGTATTCCTCCGGAAGCAAAAGCGTCGTTGCCGACCGGTCTGCCTCTGTGATGATCCAAAACTTTGTCTTGGTTTCGCTTTCATAGGCGGAGATGATACGTCCGCCATGAGTGAGCGCCAGATCATTGGCAGCCCAATCCGAAGCCGGTACTTCTCCCCAGTCGCAGTGTTGGTGACGCTTCAGCGCCGCCAGCAATTCACCTCTTGGCACAGCATCCAATATACCGGGTTTTGCCACCACCTGCCCCAGACGGAACTGTGTAACTATTCCTTTGCGCTGCATAACAGCCCTCCTCTTATGTCAGTGCCTTGAAGCCGTTGGGAGTCAGAACGTTGAAGATCATCTTATTGGAGATGGTCTCTCTGACCTCGCTTCCCATGTGCTTTCCCCGGGGGCTGAATTTTTCTTCTGTTTCCAGTCGTTTCACTTTGACAATTCTTCCCTTGATGATATGAGGCGTATCACATTCAATGAGGCCGTTGATCATGCCGGAGCCGCCGATAAGCCCGATCTGACTGATAGACAGGGGCAGAAGGGGCCGCTTGGCGCCATTGTCCAGCTCACTGCGGGCCATCATCTGCGTGAAGCTCCCGGAGCGTCGGAGCTGCTGCTCCAACTCTTTCTGGTTGAATTTCTCGCCCTTGAAGGTATGGACCTCCAGAGGGATTCCGGGCAGAGCATAGCGCCCTTCCGCAAGTCCTTCCAGGCTTGGGATACCGGCCGGATGCAGCGCATGTTGCTCCAGAGCGAAGGTGTCCTGCGGCTCCACATCCCTGTGCTTTCTCACCCCGAACACGGCGATCTGCTTGAGGCGTTGGAACTCCTTGTCGGTAAAGCGCCAAACAGTGAGGTCGTCAAAATTGTCCATCAGAACGCGGCAGATGTCCGGCGTCATGCGGTAATAGGGAATGATGTAAATGAGCAGGCCGCCGTAGGTCAGGCAGGACAGGCTCTCGATCAGAAACCGCTTCTCATGCCGGGCCCGGCCGCCGCTCTCGTTGAGTACGGACAGATAGGGCGGATTGAGGAACAGCAGGTGAAACGCCTCGCGGCTGATCGTGCTGTGAAAGAAGCTGCCGAAGCCGACCCGGTGCAGGCGCGTCTGTGCCTCCTCCGCCCGGTTTTCATCCAGCTCCACCCCGTAGGTATAGCAGCCGTTGCCCTCAGCAATCTGCCGCAGGGCCTTGCCGCAGCCGCAGCACGGGTCCAGAAGATTTGTGACAACGCCCTCCGGGAAGTGTATGCCCCGCAGGATCAGCGCGATATTCGCCGGGTCCGTGGGGTAGTAGCCCAACCGGATATTGTTCATCAGCCGGCCCACCACTGCGGCGTTGGTGGTCTCATTCACAGGAAAAGCGTTGGCAAACGCGCTGAGCGTGTCATAGACAGGCTTATAGGTGCTGCTCATGAGGTCAAAGCCGGAAAGTCCGGCCCGTAACTTTTCCGCAGCGGCCGCCGTCCGGTACTCTTCCGTCTCCATGAGGAGCGGCTGCGCCTCGGCAATGGACTGGCAGAGCTGTCGGCGGGTCCGCTGCAGTTCGGAATAGGTGTCCCGCGCGGACGCCAGATCCCCCTGGCGGTACTTTTCCACCCGGGCTCTTTGGATGACCATTCCCTGCAGCAAGTGAATGATCTCTTTCTGGAGCTGGGACAGCCGCTCAATGGCGTAATATCGTCCTTCGGAACGATCAAGCTGCTCGCTCATAGCCGTTCTCATCCTTTCTCAGCTCGGAGAGGGTATCAAGCAGCTGCCCATAAGAGAGCTTTTCCAGGTCGTGAAGCGTCAGATAGCGGTTATAGCCGCCCTTGTGGTCGTTGATGTTACGGATCGTGCGGTACAAAAAGACGTCCTCGCCAACGCAGGTCTGCTGGATACAGATGAACAGCCCGCTGCTCACCCACATTCCATAGAGGCAGCACTCCCCGGAGACCGCAATGCCGCCGGGATTGGACATGACACGCACATCCCGCAGGCCCAGATCCTTGGCCAGCGCCCGGAGGAACACCTTCCCCAGATTGAGAAACGCTTTCTTCGCACCGTTGGGGCCGCATTCCCGTTCGCCTCCAATGTAGCTGAGGTTCTGCTTCAGCAAAATAGCGAGGCGGCGCATGTTGTTTTCCTGAGACTTCATTGACATAACTGTTTCCTCCTTAAATACTGTTGCTGAATATAAAGAGGGAAGGGAATGGTGTCCATCCATTCCCTTCCGCTCTTTCACACGGCTTATGCCGCGGATTTCCTGTTTTCACCCGTGACATCCGGCTGCTTTGTCTGCTCCCGAGGCTGCGGAAAGCGTTTCCCGCAGCAGGCTAACAGACGAAACCCTCCGTCGTCACACAGCAGGCCGTGATACCTGCGTTCATAAAGCACGGTGCGCCCATTTTGGGACACCGTACTGCGCTCGATGACCACGATCTCCCGCATGGCCTGTTTTAAGCCGCGGGCCGCTGGAGCGTTTCCGTTTCAAAGTTGAACACGGGCGCGTTCTCCTCGGGAGTGCCGGGGACGATCTTCAAGGTGAAACCGCCCTCCCGCGCCAATTTGAACATGTTGACAAACCGGTTGAGTTCTTCGTCCATCGGCTCTGCTTTCTGCTCCGACTCGGCTGCGGCCTGGGGCTGCGCGGCGGGGGCCTCCGGCTCCGTGCCGGCGGCCTTCGGCGCGGTGGGTGCCGCCTCTGTTACAGGGGCATACTCGGCGTCCATCACTTCGCCATGCGTCTTGGGCGCGGTCAGGCCCACCCAGAAGGAGCGCAGCGCAGCGGCCAGCAGGGTCCCGAACAGAGTGCGCTTCTTTTTGGTCAGGTTGATCACTTCATCTGCCTTCACCTCGTCGATCTCACTGATGGATACCGTCAGCCTGCCCGTCTCCACATAGGCGGCGGACAGGAAGCAGGAGACAACCGCGCTCTCCGAGGCGAATACCTCCGGCGCCTGCACCCGCTTGGCGATCAGCCGCTTGCAGATGGCCGTAGCGGCCTCCAGGCTGTCGATGCGGATGCTGTCTGCCTCTGCGCTGCCGGCGCAAATGACGCCGCTACCGCTGATGGTCTTGGCCTTGACGCCATAGGTGACGTCCAGGTACCCTTTGACCACCAGATGGTCTGTGACCAGAGTCTCGTAATGGACGGTTTCTCCCCTGGGAATGTAAACGGTTTTCATATTGCATGACTCCTTTTCAGTATGATTCATCGTCTGCGTCTCAATCGGACCTTTCCATCTCCTGATTCAAAATAGCGGCCATTTCCCTGATTTTCTCCTGAAGTTCCCCGCCGCATTTCAGATTCGGGTCCTTCTGTACAAGGTCCTGTAAAACATCCAGAGTTTCCAAGACGGGCTTTTGAGCCTGATACTTCACAAGGACCACGGCGTTATCGTGGACGAACATCTCCAGCGGATCATTTTCCCGAATCCGGAGGATATTCCGGATCTCCCGTGGGATCACAATTCGCCCAAGGTCATCGATCCTGCGGATAATGCCGGTCCGTTTCATTTCGCTTCCATTTGCACTGCTCACGAAACAAGATCCTCCTCTCTCGCCGCTACATGAAAATACGCGGTGTAATCATCCTCCTCCGGCTCTGTCCACACCAGGACCTCACAGCCCGGGCGTGGCTCCGTGGGACGCACCATCGCAATATCCTGCCGCTCTCCACCAGGGAATACCAGCTCGATGGCCACTTCAACCGGCGCATCCGGTTCGGGCAGCGTTACCGACGTCTCCAGCACAGCGTAGCCAAGGTCGATGCCAAGGGCACGTCCGTCTGCCTGCGCCGCTGTTAAGGTCACGCATTCCGGCTCCTGGTCTTTCTCTGCGGCAAGGGCGGCGCGCTTCATATAGTCCAGCAAAACACTGGTTTCCAGTGCCGCCAGACTTTTGCGATCCCCACCATCTCACGCAGTTTTTCAGCCGTGAAAAAGTTCTGCAGCACACCCTGTAAGCTGCTCACAATTTCGCTTTCAGTAGTCCCCAGCAGAATCTCCCGGCCGTTTTGCAGCAAAAGCTCCATCGTGATATGCAAGGTAGCGGGATCGCCGGTATAGAGCCGACGAAATTCCTTGAAATTCATCATAGACTTCCCTCCGGTTACGCCGCCAGCAAGCGGTCGGTGAGCCGTGCCGGGCAGACCAGCGCAAAATCGCCGCGCCCTTCCGCCTCCAATATGACAGGAGACACCGCGCTGTTGACCTTCAGCTTTATCCGCGACTCGTCCTTGAACTGCCGCACGGCGTCTAGCATCTCAGGCAGAGAGAAGGCAAAGGTAATGTCGCTGTGCCCGTCGATCTCCACCCTGGTACTGCATTTTCCCGTAGAGGTCGGCATGACCAGACTGCCTTTGGTAAAGCGCACGTAGGGCTTCCGCTCATTTGCCGTGAACTCCTTGAGATATTTCAGCTCCCGCAAAAGGTCCCGGGTCTGAACATAAAATTCCTCCTGACAGCTATGGGGAACCGCGCCGTCCACAGGATATACGTCCACGCCGTTGATGCAGAAGATGATGGAGGCTGTTCCGTTCGTGATACGCCCCTGGCGCTCACCTAATTCCACCGTTACCTCCTGATTACCGAACATCCGCAGGTGGGACAGCGATTCCACATAGGTCATAAAGGGCCTTGGCACCATCAGCGTTTCGTCCGTGTCACAGGCCAGGCGGGTGCCATCCATTGCAAAAACATGGCCGCCGGAGAACTGCACGTTGCAGCAGGTGGCGCGTGCGTATGGCGTCGGCTTTCCCGCGGCATACCCCACGAGCTCCACCCGTTTGAGCAGGTCGGCGGCATTGGCGGTGAACGACGCCTTTGCCTCGACCGAGGCGCAAACCGGGTAGACCTCCGCATCCATCACCTCAAATTCCACGGCGCGGCCGCCGCAGCGCATACACAGCGTCAGCGAGCGATGCTTGCCTTCGCCGATATCGCTGAACTCCAGTTCCAGTTCTCCATCAAACAGGCGGCAGGCTTTCGCCACGTCCTTTGTCTTGCGGAATACAAAGGAGAGGTCGTCGCCTCGCGCGGGAACTGTTTGAAACAGATATGTCTCTATATCTGTGGCGGTCAGCGTGCATTGGCCGTCGGAAATCGAAACAAGCGCCTCTGCCAGTACGGGGATGCTCGACTTTCTCAGGACCTTGCTGACCTGATCCAGTGCCGAGGAAAACGTTTTTGCGTCCACGACTGCTTTTCTTACCATCATGCTGCACTCCTCCGTTTGTCTAAAACTGCCTGCATTCGCAGGGGACTTGGTGGAAAATTCACTTTGGCGGACCATATTTTCTCCATGCGCCAGGATGTTGTAGAGCATATCGACGATGGCGGTGGCGGCCGTGATATTGGCCGCGATGCTCTGCGGATCGGCGGCGGATGCGTCCTCACAGCTCAATTCAGAGGGAAACAGGTCCTTGCTTTTCAGCATCTCAGGGTGTACGCCCCCGATAGGCTTGGACCATGTGTGCCCTTTCCTCCGCACGCCGCATACGACCTGGCCGGAAAACTCTCCGTTGCCGCTGTCGATGTAGATTAAGTTCTCGCTTTGATAAAACGCCTCGTGGCAAAGCTGCCGGGACTTGTTGTTATCCACGCAACCAAGCAGAATTACCATTTCGGGGGTCTGTCTGCTTGAGTATTCCTCCAACTCCCAGCCTTTTGGCGAGATGAGTTCCTTCAGGTCGTCCAGCTTCTCAATAAAACTGGGCACATACTCCGTCTCCATTCCGAATACCGAGGCATACCGCTCGGCCAGTACCCGGGCTTTGTTCCCGCCCAGATCCGCCGGCGAAAAGTTCTGGCGGTTCAAGTTTTTTGCCTCTACCACGTCTCCGTCGCAGATGATGAAGCGGGCTGGCCGCTCCAGCGCGTACAGCAGGCGATAGATGTGTGGGGCGGCGAAGGCTCCGGTACCTCCGGCTCCCAGCATGACGATCTTGACTGGCACGTTCATGGGAAATTTCATGCGCCAAACTCCTTGGCTAACTGCTCAAACCGAGCAGTCAGCGGCTTAGAGCCCGGATACGCTTTCCGCCGTGTCACGCAATGCTTCCAATCCTCTGGGAACGCCTGATCCAACCCCTCGATCACTGTTGCCGGGTCGATGGGGACAAAGGTGCCGCCGCAGGAAATACGGGCCTTGAGGGCGGGGAAAAAGCGGTCTAGCTCACCCACCACGAAATATAGCCCGGTGCCCCGTTCATCCTGGTCATCCTTGCTGGAAAAGAAGGCTTCCATGCTGTTGTGGCTGTGGATGTCTGCGTAGCAGAGATACCGCTCCTCGTTATCATAAGGGCAATCCCGCAGATCGGCCTCGATCTCGTCCTTGCACACGGTCTGCTTGGGGACATAGGCGAAGAATTCCTCCTGCTCTTTGTCCCAGTAGATTTGGGCCATAGCCTCATATTCCTCCCCGTCCTGCATATAGGAGCGGAAAAACGCCACGAGCTGCCCAATCAGCTGCATCGGGATCTTCGGCAGGGTCGGGGTAAACCCGGCCCGGACCTGCTGAAATTCCACCACATTGTTTTTGGGGGCAATAAATTCGCCCTGTTCGGTCTTTCGCATCTCATAGATCCGCCCGTCTTGGGAGGGGATCAGGCAGATCACCTTATCCGACTCCCGCGCCTCCTCGACGCTTCCAAAGCGCCCTTTGTAGGAGGAGGCCACGCCCTTGGTTTTCATGACGACCTTGGGCTTTATCAGGCAGTCCGGGTTTTTATCCTTGGCTTTTTTCAGCGCGTCCAGGAACTCACGAGATCGCTCAATAGTCTCCTTGACGGAGATGATCGTGGTGCCCTTGGGGTCCTTGATATCCTTGCGGATACCGCAGTAATCCACGCTCCAGGAAACGTATTTGCCTTCCTCCAGATCCGCAAAGTCCTCCGACTTCCGAATACGGAGCTCCTCAAAGGTCATACTGGGGTCATCAATGGGTTCTTTTACGCCCTTGTGGCAGAATACGGGGGCCTTCTCCAAAAGGCCCTTTTGCGCGTTCTCTACCGTCTTTTTCTCAAAGGCGGCGGCGATGGGGTTGTCCACTGTGGCATCCGCCGGCTGAGCGGGGGGCGCTGCGGCTGCTGCTGCCGGTTGAGCCGGGGCAGGAGGGGCAGCGGGCGCTGCTGTTCCTGCGGGAGTCTCCGCGGGAGCGGCGGGTGCTGCCGGCTGAGCCGCAGCCGCCGGAGGGACCGTAGCCGCCGGGGGCGTCTGGGGCGTCACAGGCGCCGCGTCCACAGGTACGGGAGGCGCCGGCGCTTCAAAGGGATTCTTGCCGTTGTCGTTGGTTGCAGTACCGTTTCCGCCAAAGATCGCGCTGATGTCCAAGTCATCTGCGTCCGGTATCTCGGAGAAAGGCCATGTGTTTGTGTTCTGTTCACTCATAGGGGTTGCTCCTTTCATTTTGGGACAAAAAAAGACCGTAACCGCTCACGTTGAGCAATTACAGTCGTTCTTGTCCTTTTTAATTTTTCCAGGCCGTGTCAGTCCGGCGGCGCCCGCAAGGGGCGCGCCACGGTGCAGGCGGCAATGCCGCCGGCCCGTGCGGATGGGCGCACTTCGCCCCTCCGTTTCGCCGGTCCTCCCTAACTTACTCCGCCCTAACTTAACTCCGCCCTGAATACAGCCTCATTTTACTACCGCGCCTGCCACCTGCACAGGTGGAGTTTTTCCCCGCTCAGACACAGCCTGACGCCGCGCCGTCCTCGAATCGCGGGGCGTGATTCCCGCAAGTCGCAGACTACGATCCTGGCGGATTCCTGAGCGCATACATCACTGCGGAACCAGTACAATAACGGTATCCCATGCTGATTAGAGGAGGATACCGTCATGAAACCAACCGGCCACATTCTGCCCGCCGCCCATGTCCAACGCTACGCCGCCTACCTGCGGGAGCAGGAGCGCGCCCCGGCCACCATCCAGAAGTATGTCCGTGATCTCACCGCCCTGTTGGACTATCTGGACGGCCAACCGCTCACCAAGGCCGCTCTGATTGGCTGGAAAGAGCATTTAACCGCCTGTCACGCCCCGACCACCGTAAACTCCATGCTGGCTGCCCTCAATGGTTTTCTGAACTTCATGGGCTGGCGGGAGTGCGCCGTGAAGCTGCTGAAAATCCAAAAGTCCCTGTTCTGCGATGAACACCAAGAGCTGACACGGGCCGAGTACGCCCGTCTGGTATCCGCCGCCCAGCGGCGGGACAATGAGCGGCTGTCCCTGGTTATGTAGACCATCTGCGCCACCGGCATACGGGTGTCCGAGCTGCGCTTTATCACCGCCGAGGCCGTGCAGACGGACCGGGCGGAGATCACCAACAAGGGCAAGCGGAGGACCGTCTTTCTCCCGGACAAGCTGCGCCGCCTGCTGAAAAAATACTTGCAAGGGCAAAAAAAGACCGCCGGGGCGGTGTTCACCACCCGGACGGGCAAACCTCTGGACCGCTCCAACATCTGGCGGGATATGAAGGCCCTGTGCGAGAGCGCCGGGGTGGAGCCGGGCAAGGTGTTCCCCCACAATCTGCGCCACCTGTTCGCCCGCACCTACTATTCCATCGAAAAAGACCTCTCCCGGCTGGCGGACATTCTGGGTCACTCCTCTGTCAACACCACCAGCATCTACACCGTGGAGAGCGGCAGCGTCCATCTGCGCCAGATGGAGCGCATGGGGCTGGTTATCACATAGTTTCCGTTCTGTGGTGGAGGGCATGAAAAAAGGCCACAACAGACTTTCCGTTCTGTTGTAGCCGATATGGGAGGTGTATTCCAATGTGAGTTTATTATATACGGGTTCGACACGCTTTGACAAGATTTTTCCGTCAATAGGCATAGTGAAGCAGACGGGGCGGCAAAATTCCGCCAGTCCCGTCTGTTTTCCCTGCCTGTTTCTAAAAAACTCCTTGCGGAATGGAGGGTTTCTGTGCATAATCAACCCATATAGGTGCGTTTTTTACATAGGCTACAACAGAACGGAAAGAGTGTTGTTATGGATGATGATGCAGTTTTACTCAGCCGGAAATTTGTTGCGGGCTGGGAACACAGCGAGGAGTTTGAGGCTCCGCGGGCCGGCCGGAATGTCTGGCCCGACCAGTGCCGTCCCAAATTCAAGCTGCGGCGCAGATCCTTTGCCCCGATGAAAAGCTGCTATTTCTGTCAGCACGCGGATTTCCACCTGAACACCACTTTTGAGGGCCTGTCCTCCAGCAGTGAGTACAAGATCATGGCCCGCTATCAGGAGACGGACGCCTATCAAGCCTCCCCCACAAGCGAGGCGGTCATTCGGACGGATACGCCCAGCAGCTCTCCCAGTTATTCAAACAAGATTGAGGAGACAGAACATGGCACCGTAAAAGTCAGCGACCGTACCCCGGAGGCGGGACAGAAAGTAACCCATCACCCCCAGCCGGACGAGGGGCTACGAGGTGGCGTCCGTCACCGTCACCAGGGCGGGAAACAAGTCTGTGGAGGTCACGGACAACGGCGACGGCACCTGGAGCTTCAAGCAGCCCAGAGAGAAGGTCACAATCAGGGTGGAGTTCCAGAAAATCGAGCTGGAGCCCGTGGAGCTGCCCTTTACTGATGTACCCGCCGACGCATGGTACATCGACGGTGTGCGGTATGTCTACGAGCATCACATCATGAACGGCACCGGCGCCGACACCTTCAGCCCCAGTACCCCCGTCAACCGGGGCATGATCGTCCAGATCCTTTATAATCTGGCAGGCCAGCCCAAGGCAGAGGGCGGCTCCGGCTTTGATGATGTGCCCAGCGACTTCTGGTGCGCGGACGCCATCGCCTGGGCCAGCAAATTGGGCGTGGTGAACGGCTGCGGCGACGGAACCTTTGGCCCGAACGACAATATGACCCGTGACCAGATGGCCGTGATCCTCTTTAACTACGCGAGGGCTATGGGCTACGACACCAGCGCCCGTAGGGATCTGTCCGGCTTCACCGACATCCCGGAAAACTACTGGGCTGGAGAGGCGCTGGAGTGGGCCTACGCGGAGCATTTGATCACAGGAACCAGCGAAACCAGCATGAGCCCCACAGGACAGGCATCCCGCGCACAGATTGCGGTCATTATGATGCGGTTTTGTGAGCGGTACACGGCAAGATAACGCAGAACAGCACAAAAGAGGGACGGCAGTTGCCGTCCCTCTTTTGCATGAATGACATCAAAAACCAAAAGGATTCACAATGGGATAAGGGATACTCGCCCGATGCCCCTGAAGCGAATAACCGGGTGATGGTATCAAATTCCCATGTTACTGCGTCTCCGGTTTCTCACCCTCAATACGGACAGGCACATCCGGTATTTCCGTGCCGCAGTTTGGACAAATAAAATATATCCGTTCTCCGCCAGGGATTCCTTCCCGGCCTACAGGCATTTCATCAAGGGGAAAAACGCTGTTTGCACCGCTCACAATATCTGCTGGATACAACAATCCACATAGCGATAGCCTCCTCATCTATCTTTGCATGAAGTTTTCCGGCTCATCAGAAGCTGGAACGGGGATTACACCCGACCGCGAACCAGCGCGCCTACAACTTCTTCCCCTGTCAGCTCCGAGGTTCGGTAAATGTCCTGGCAAAACTCTTTCAAGCTGAACGTCCTGCCGGGCTTGCCCTTGTCCAGCAGGATGCCGGTGACGGTAAACCGTCTGGCAGCCTGTTCTGCTCGGAGCTGTTCCAGATATTCGTTCGACAGCGTGCATTGGCCGTCGGTGATGAACACCACATCGGCGTTTTCAAAGCCTTCCTCCTGCATCAGCCGCAGGGCCTCGCTCATGGGCGTTTCAAAATTCGTGCCGCCCCCTAAAAAGATCTCTGCCGCCGCCATTTTGTCCGCCGCAGTATAGGCGCCCGGTCGAAACAGATCGGTCTGGATGCTGCGGGAGCCGGAGAAGTGGACGAGTGCAAAGCTACGCCCGCCGTCCGCCGCGATCTCCAGGAGCGTCAGGGCCACGGCCTTGCCCCATGCGGCGGGGGCGCCCTCTGTGGAATCCGATTCATCCAAGCAGCAGATAATATCCCCAGCCCCTTTATAGATGGGCTCCCGGCGCTGGTACTGCTTGATCCGCCCATGCTGGTACTTACGCAGGAACAGCGGCAGCGTCTCGGGGCTGGCCAGCATCACAAGTTCGGAAGAGATCGCCCGGGACAGGTCCCGTCCCAGCTCCAGGGAATACTTTTCTCCACGGCCATAGGCGTAGCCGTTGCGCTTACCCTGAGCGAAGATCTCCCGAAACCGGCCCAGATAGTCCGCCACACGCCGCAGCACATCGCTTTTCCGCACGGTGTCCAGCATTTTCCTGTTGACGGCGCTTTTTTCCATATTGGCAGGATCATCGCTCCACGCGGCGATCACACTCTGTACCTCCTGGGCCTTTTGCGCTGCGGAGGTCACGGCCCGCGCCACCATCAAAGCCACCTTCTCCTTGTTTCGGGCGGCGTCGGCGTCAATTTTCTTCCCGACGGCCTCCACCTGCCGCCGCTTTCCTTCGGCGGTGTTGGCGGCCTCCACGACCGCCCGTTCCAGCGTCTCGTTAGGCTCTTTGCTCTTGCACATCCGCTCCAGCAGTGCGGCAAGCTCCTCTTCCGCCTTTTCTTCCGCAGCCTCCAGCTTTTCCAGCGTGTTGACCGCGCCCTTCTCCCCGCCAAGCCCGGAGAGCAGCCCGTCCAGTTCGTTGGCAGTCTGAGCGGCAAACTCAGAGGCCGCCTCATAGGCGGGCAGCTCCCGGCCCTCGCAGACTGCCTTGAGGGTGGGATAATCCTCGTTTTCGAGAATGTGGTCCAGGATCGGCGCGTTAAACCGCCGTGCCGCTGTGGACAGCGCATCGGCATCCTGCCGCCGGGGCATCAGGGAATAGAAGGACTGATAGATGTCTCGGGTCAGGGCGGGGAAGGAGGTCAGCTTTCCCGCGGCTGCCTGTTCAATCTGGTCCAGGTCAGGGTCATCGTTCCGCAGGTCGGCATAGATGCTGTCTTCCAGCTTCGTGGAGCGCAGCACCCGGTCAGTGGCCGCCGCCTTTTCGTCCTGGTGCTTGATGGCGCCCCAGGGGGAGCGCAGCACATCATCAATCGTGCGATAGATTTTTCTCATTTTCAGCACCTCCCTCACGCCCAATACTTGTGAATCCAGGACGCTATGGCATATTTCGCATATTCCTTATGGCTGGAAAGCCAGGGAAATTCTGCTTTCAGCGCATCCTCCGCCTCATATTGGCTATATCCACCTTGTTTTTGAAGTTCGTCCAAATAGGCGAAGTAAGCTTTGCAGCACACCTCCATCTTCTGATGATAGGCGGCGGCCCGCTTCAGAAGATACTGCTCCACGCCGTTGTAGCAGGGCGGGGCCATGCGCTCGCACGCAGGAGTGTTGGTAAATACGCACAGAGCGCACTTTTCCGCCGAATTTCGGCAGGCCAGATTGGAAGCCAGATCCCGCAGGAAATCCCCGAACAGGAACAGCGCTTCGGCCTCTTCACTGCTGGCGTACCCTTCTTGCGGCACATGAGTCTTTCCGAAGCCGGATCTCCAGGCGGTAACGATGCGGCCTGCACGCTCCGCATTGGCGGACAGCTCCGGGAATTTCCCCTGCAGCGCGGATATGGCCTCGCTCTTGCTGGGCTGGCCGGATTCACACAGGCGGTCTAAAGCATCAAAATAGTTCTTCATGCAAAAATTCCTCCAAAAAAGCAAAGTGAAGCAGTACCAATGGGGTACTGCTTCACTTTCTGTTCATGGTCTGGCCTAATCAACCCATCATAGATCAGTTGATTCCAAACCGCTCATATTGCTTCTTACGCTCTTGGGCGTCAACGCAAACTCGCTTGAGTAAATCTATAGAGCCTTCCTTCAGCAGAATCACAGCCAGCCTGCCAAATTTTGCTTCGCCTTCTGCCCGGCCTTCGTTCAGTCGGTTGCGCACAAATTCTTCCTCGTTAAATTCCGTCAGGCTCACGTCTCAGCCCCTTCCGGTTCGTTCAGGAGAACCCGTTCCAACGCCTCAGTTGATCCCAAACCGTTGATACTGCTTTTCACGCTCCTGGGCGTCAACAGCGACGAGCTGGGCTAAGTCAATCAGTCCCTGCTTCAGCAGAAGATCCACCAGCTTTCCCAATCTTGCCTCTCCTTGAACCACGCCTTTTTTGCCACGCCTTTTGCCACACCTCTTGCCTCGCCTATTGCCTCGCCTTCCTTCAAACGATTGCGCACAAATTCTTCCTCGTTAAATTCCGTCAAGCTCACGTCAACAACCTCCTCTCGGTGTTTCTTAAAGAACCCATTCAAATAATTCTGTGCAATGGCTTGCCGAACGGCGGCGTCTACCGCGTCCTTGGCCGGCATCGTTTCGCTGTTCTCCCGTACCCACTGAATGAAGTCCGCGTATTGAGCAAGCGCTACGCAGCTCTCCATAATGGCGGAATTCCGCCCCGCATTGACATTATATACCGTGGCGGTCCATTCAAACTCTCCGCTCTCATTCGGGATCTCAAAGGCGTCGGACAAACGGAGCTTGCTCACATCCGGCAGTTCCCGCAGCCCATTGTAGAACACCACATACCGGGGCGAAGGGATCTTCACCAGAGATGAAGAATAGAGGTCCGTGCCCTGCCTGGAGAGAAACTGCCGGTACAGGGCGGAAAAGTACATCAGCCCGCGCAGCGGCATATTCGGGTTATAGCTGCTCTGCTGTTCATAGAGGGACAGCTCCGAGTCCAGCAGGAACGAAATATCGTTCTTCTGCCGGATATAAATGACATCCTGAAGCGTGGTGATCTCCAGCTCTGATGGGTCAGTATAGCTGGTGCCGTTCAAGGCGTTGTAGAGCTGGAGCAGGTAGGGGCGGTTTTCCTCCTTCCCGAAGATGAAGGTAAACAGCCGGTCCTTATACTCCCGGTTTGCGGCAATGCCGTCGTTTGCGTTCATATCCATGATAGCATCCCTCGCTTTCTGCCGTTCAGTCGTCATTTGGATATACTTCTACAAATACAGTCTACCAACGCCGGCCCAAACTGTCAAGAGGCTGCCGTGTCGGTTCATGCACGAGTATCACGCTGACCTTCACGCATTTCCCGTAGCATTTTTCCATTGGATGCGCGTTGGCACTGCCACGCACAGAGAATTGCGTCAGCGCCATCGGCACACCGTTTGAGATGCGGAAACGCCTGTTCCAGCCGCTCTCTCGCCTGAGATATTTCACAACCAGAAACACGCAGCCGATCCAGGAACGCGAAATACTGTTCTTCCCGTACCGGCATATCCTCGGCATACGCCTTCACCTTGTTCAGCAGCCAGGTTTTGACGCCGTTCCGGCAGGTCATACCGCTGACCTGACTCTCACAGCCGCCGATCACACACATGCTGCACATTTGAATCTTTTCATCCAGCACAAGGTCCTCCGCCAGCCGGTCAATAAAATAGCTCAGCGCAACAGGTTCGCCGGTGCTGACGCCGCACGTCACATCGCCAGAGGGTACGGTGTCTTTCTGAATCGTACCATTTTCCATTTAGAATCAAGTTTCCTTCCTTTTTATTGATCAAGCGGCACCCTTAAGGCTGATCAGTAGCGCTTCATCTGGCGTCAGCCTATAACCTCGGGTTTTGGCGCGCTTCTTCATAAAGAAAATGCTGTCTTCGACCAGTACAAGCCGTCCTTCCCAGCCATGATAGGAGCACCGTTTTCCGTCCATGGACGGAAGTGCCCGCTGAATGAATCGGCGGATTTTTTCCGTGTCCAGCAAGCCCATGTACTGCACCGATATGTGAAGATTGGGATGCGCTGCAAACCGCTCCTGAAGGAGACGAATCACCCGGCCGCAGATTTCCATACGCTGCTCTACCGTGTGCTCACGATTAAATGAGAGCGTAAAATAGGAATAGTCCCGGCCTGCGGCCGAAGCATTCAATACGTTGAGCGCATTGCAATGAAAAAACAGATCCCACTTTGTACTGCGAAGAGCGAGCTTTTCCTCATGGTCATACTGATAGCAGACAAACTCACCTGCGATGGATTTCATCACAGGCTCCATCATTTCGCTTCTCCGCCGAGCCGCCCGGTCCGCGGAGGCTGCCCACACCTCTGACGAGAGTTTAACAGCCATTTCGCGGTTTTGGATTCGCTCCTCTTCTGTGTACTCAAACCGAAAAACGAGTTTATCCAATTCTTCCCGCGCGTACCCGCGTTCTATGAGCTCTCGGGTGCCCGCGCTAATGTAGGAACGGTCAAATTTAATTATCATATGCGTCCTTTCTGATTTTCTGTCAGCCGTGAACAAATTATAAAAACAATCCCTCACGCCGCCTGACTGCTGCGATACCGGCCGAAATTCAGCTCATGGATCATGCGGCACAGCTCCTCGTCATTGTCCCAGGCAGCGGAGAACATGGCCCGCTCGGGGCCTTCACCCACATAGACACACGCCCGGCCTTCATAGATCTGCAGCAGTACCTCCGGACGTTTCGCGCATACCAGAGCGAGATTTCCTAACTGTTTCATTTTTCATTCACCTGTCTTCTACTATTTTGAATCATGCTGGGGAGGCAGAAGCCTCCCCAGCAGCCAGTCAGAACGGCAGTTCGCCGCCCTCATCTACATCGCCAAAGTCCGGCGCAAATCCGGGCGGTACGCCAAAACCACTGCCGTCGGACGCAGGAGTTCTGGCCATCGGATCGCCGCCATAGGCCGGAGGCTCACCGGAGCCATCCTCCTTGGGCTTGAGTCGCCAAAGTAGGCGTTGTCAACGATAAGCTCCGTAGTGCGGCGCTTATTGCCCTCCTTGTCGGTCCAGTCCCGGTTTTGCAGACGGCCTTCCACCACGGCCATACGGCCCTTGGTGAAATGCCGGCTTACGAACTCGGCGGTCTGGCGCCAAGCGACGCAGTCAAAAAAGTCCGTCTCCCGCTCGCCATTGGCGTTCTTAAAGTTCCGGTCACAGGCGATAGAGAAACTACAGACCGGGATTCCAGTCTGGGTGTTCCTCAGCTCCGGGTCTCTGGTCAGGCGGCCCATCAAACAAGTTCTGTTCAACATATCATTTTCCTCCATTCTTCAGTATGACATTTTTCGGTGAGAGCGTTATCTGAAGGCCACGGGCATAGCGGCCTTCTTCAAAAATGTAGTAGGTCCCATCCGGCAGACGCAGATCGCGTCCTTCTTTGACCTTTCTCACGGCGCTTTCCAGGCTTCTCGCCCGCACCAGCGCGGCCAGTCCCTCCGGGGCGCACCAGGGTACATGGTTGACACGAAAGGATTTCATCTCTCGTCTTCCCCGCACGTATCGGCCTCGTCTGTTTTGGGATGCCAGTGGTAGACGCAATCCGGGTTTTCACACCGACCGTTCCACATGAGTGCGCCGCACTCCGGGCATGTCTCCACATCATACATGCTGCCGCCGATATAGCTCATTGCGCCGCCTCCTTGCTGTAGCAGTAGAGGTACACATGATAACAGCCATCCAGGGGGGTGCAGCGGAGCATATAGCGATAGCGCTTCGTCTCCACACGGAAGCCATATGCACCGGCCTCATTGGGGATCGCCGCATTGTACCGGGCATTGCAGAACGCGCGCATGGTATTCAGGTCCCGCAGCGGAGCGAAGCCGGTACGTAGCCACGCGACCACCCGCTCAAGATCCGCCTTGAACAAGGCGTTGTTGCACATCTCGTCCCAGTGGTGGGGACACCAGGTATGATGCAGCATCTTCCCTTCAAAATCGCCCCGCACATGGCCAATGCAGCCGTTCGTCACATCCCGGCCGTCATCCCAGCTGAAAAAGAAAGGCGCTTCTTCCGGCAGCGCGGATTGCAGCTCAATCACATCCCGGCCGGTAGGCGGATGCGCCTCCTGAAAGCGCTCCATGGTGATAGGCGCCCCGCCAGCCAGAATCAGTTCCTCCGGCTGGAAAGAGAGATACCCGTCCGCCGGTAGTTGGATCGGATCGGTGGTAATGAGAGTGCCGTAGTGATCTACCGCAATGCCCTTAGCAAGCTGACAGGGAACGCCGCCCTCTTCCCGGATCTCATAGCGGTGAACTCCACCCGGGAGCGTTTTCCGGTCTACCCGGAGACTGGTGAATAGTCCCGGCACATCCTGAAAGCAGGCTTCCTCATAAGAGACCGCCCGCGCATCTGCTCTCGTGCTCATGACGCGTTCCTCCTCACTGTAATGCGGCAAGCTGTTCCAGCGGTGCGTAGGTAAAGCCCACCGCCTCATGCGCCTGCCTGCTGATCTGTTCCAGGTCGCTCAAAAGGCCGCCAGTCAGCGTCGTTTCGCTGTCGGACTGCGCCGCGCCTGCCAGGTCCTGCTGCATCCCATAGAGCCGCACCAGCTCGCCCCGCAGTTTGATCAGGGCCTTGCTGCCGGCGTTGGGGATGTTTTGTTCATCCTTTGCCGCATTGAAGTCCTCCTGGGCCTCCATCGCCATGCCCCGAATGTCATTGACCTTGCTCTGCATGGGGTTGATGCACAGGCGGTTTAGAACGGCCTCCACATTCGCCAGGTCCCCCGGCAGCTTCCATAGGTAATTTTTCAGCGCCAACAGGTCGGTGGATTCCACTGACGCATGGCCGGAGAGCCATGCCTTGGCCTGGGCAATGGGGTAGTAGTTCAAATATTTGCGGTCGGAAACCGATACGCCGTTTTTGCGCAGCTCGCACAGGATATCGTCCGCCAGCTCATTGGCCGCGTCAGGCACCAGGACCGCCGCGACCGCCTTCTGCATGGCAAGCAGCTCATCCATCGTGATCGTGGCGCTGGTCTGCCCGAACGTGCCGGCCTGCTTGCTCTTGAGCACGGCCATGCGGTTGGCTTTCTCCTGAATGTTGTCCGTGATGACCTTCAGTTCCAGACGGTCGTACAACGCCTCCAGAATCTTTTCCTGCGGGTCATTGAAATTTGGAATCTCGTTGGACGCCGCAAAGAAGGAGATGGTGGGGATGGGATATGTACGTCCCTCGTTGGTGTACTTGTGCTCGTTGAGGGCGGTCAGCAGGGAATTGAGCACACCATCGTTGCATTTGAATGCTTCATCAAGGAAAACGATCTCCGCCTCGGGAATTTTCCCGGCAGTCTGCACCGACGGCTCACTGCTGTGGAGCAGGGCCAGGATGCCCTTATACCGTTCGGCCCAGGAGACGGCAGTTCCAGCGTTCATATACCCATCCATCAGATCCGGGTTATTGTCGATCTCCGCCTTGGCCCAACGCACGTTCTCCAGCGCCCTCTGGTACCCCAGGTCCCTGTCCAGCACGGACTGGGGCACCTGTCCGGGGATCAGAGTGGACAGGTCCACGCGCCCGAAAAGCTGTTCTTCGTCCGTTTGCTTGGAGAGCAGGCGCTCAAACTGCCTGGCGCCGGTGATCCGGGTGCGGAAGCTGTTGATGGCGTAGCTCTTGGCTTGACCGGGCGCGCCCAGGATAAACAGGTTTTTGCGGGTGAGCAGGGCGATGGCGATCATCTCCACCAGCTCAGACCGCTCGGCCACATCCCGGTTGACCTCCGCCATGACGGCGAGCATTTTGTCATGTAGCGTCATGCCGCCACCTCCTCGCCGCACGCGAAAAACGGCACCGGAACGATGGTGTATAGCAGTTCGCTTCCGTCCACAGGCTGATCCGCAAGTCCGTAATGAAACTCCATCGTGTTCTGCTCACTGGAGCAAAACACGTCCTTCAGCTGCAGCGCCGCATCCATATTTTCTGCCATCGACGCCAAATGCTCATCTATTTTCCGAAGCAGATAGTCCTTTCTGGCGGATACCGCCAACGGCTCGATATAACCGCCCAATAAGCTGTAGGCGATCAGCACACAGATCTCCCCTCCGGTTCCGGCAGTGCAGCCGCAATGGGCTCTAAACAGCCGGTTCCAATATGCACGTCTTTCAGGGGGATCTCATTCACCGGCGTTTTCCGTCCATACGCCGCAGTAAAGTTCTCCTTCAGCCTCTCCCACATCTCCGCAGAAGCAGGCGCTTCAAAGTCACAGTGGATCACGGTTTCCGTATGGCCGTTCTTGATGAATGATTCGGCGCTTTTCGCGCGGCCCCGGAGGCCGTGCCACCCCGTCCCATCATTTGCCCAGACGTCCGCACCCAGGGGAACGGTCTTCGCCTCTACATGGAGGATATCGTTTGTAATTTGAGTCATGGTCGATACTCCTTTTTTATTTTTCTGTCTCATTCCTGTGCGGCACAGTTATGTCCGGCGGGCTGGCTGAAAACACCGGGACGCCGGAAATGGTATAGCTCAGATACAGACCTTCCACTTCCGCGTCCTTTGCCTCGTAGGAAAACTGATAGCCGTCGATCCGCCGCTCCACATGGGAGAGGATGACCGGGATCTCATAGGTGTCCAGGTCCTCCCGCATTTTGCGAAGCAAAAGACCCATGTCGCTGGAGAGAGCCAGCGTCTGAGCGGCGCACCCGCTGTCGCTGTCGTAGAAGCAGGTGAGGGAAAGAAGCCAGCCATCCTCCGCCGGCAGATCCTCCGGCATCGGCTCCAGCATACTGGGTGCCAGGATCACACAGTCCAGTCCCAAGTCCTCCAGCTGCTTGGGATACCCAAACAGCGCAGAGAAGCGATCCTTGATCTCCATGACCATCGTTTCCGATTCGGGCGGCTGAAGGTCGCAGCAGATGTCGGGCTCATCCCGCTCCGTACACTGGTCCGGCCCGGTGCGGATTTCCGTTACCGTGCCGAAAAGGCCCCCGTAGTCGCAGGTGTGGTTGGCGAATACCTCACCGCCGACGGTAAACATCTTGCTGCCGGCAAGCACGGTATCGCCTTTTTTCTGGTACAACATAGCTCATATCTCCTTTGTTCAAGTTGTTTCGATGCGATCCTTCCTGTACTCGGCATAGCAAGAGGAACAGGCGGTGTTGTGATCCGGCCGGTACCCGATTGCCTCCAGCAAAGCCGAAAAGAGCAGCGCCTCCCGCTCCGCGGAGAAGGTATAGACGCCCATATCACAGCCGCCAAGGCAGCACCGCTCCGTCACGGCCTCCCACTCGCAGGTATCTTCCGCGGGCTGGACGGCGCAGTATCGGTATGCCAGAAGTTCCTCGTCCGTTTTTTTCAGAACGCGTGCCAGTGCCGGCCTTAGATCGCCCTTTTGCCGTCTCAGTGCCGTAATTTCCGCGCGCGCTTCTACCAGCTGGGCCTGTGTGCGGCGCAGTTCCCGCTCCAGATCCTCTCCCGGTCCCGGGGCTGCGTCGCTTCCAGTGCCGGACGTTCGGCCCTCAAACCAGGCGCGGATGCGGGCTCCCAATAAGTTTGCACGTCTTTTTGGGAGATTGCGCCATCCTCACCGCCTCCAAACCAACAGCCGCCCGCTGGACGGCTCCAGCAGATGTTGAGGGAGCTTCACATCCGCATGGAGCATAAACCAGGTCAGCGCTGGCGATGCAAAGAGCATATCCCACGGAAAGACCTCCACCGGATGGTGGAGCGGCCGTCCCCACGCGGGAAGCTCCCGGTCGATGTACGCCTGGGCATCGCCGCTCGTGAGAAATTTGCGCGCGTCCAGCAGCGTCCCATAGCCGATGGCATCCTCCATCTCACCCATAGGACCATGCTTGCAGTAGTTGTCGCTGTGCTCGATGTCACCGTCTTTGCGGCAGATCACAAATATTTTTCGGTACTCTTTCATTTGCGTGACTCCTGTTCTTGTTGTGTTTTGGCGTTCTTCAGCCGGAATTGATATCCTCCCTGCGGCTTAACGTCCTTCCGCTGGGTAAATTCCGGTGCGCCGTATTTTTGTGCCAGTTCGTCATAGGCGTCGATCAGTGCGAAATGGTCCCGCTCGGCCAGCCACTCCGCACCGTTCACCTGGAAGCGGTAATGACGGACATGGAGCACAGAGCCGTTTTGGACGGCCTCCTTTACCGCGGCGTAGCGGGCTTCATATTGAAGCAGCTCCCGCAGGTCGTATTCATCCGGGTGGCCGCTCTCCCACAGCTTCAGCGGCTTGCCGTCAACGCTTTCGGCCTTAATTTCTGAAAATAAAAGGCTCATGAAAAGTCCCTCTTTCTGTCCACCGGCCTCCGCTTTTTGTGCGGGGGCCGGTGGACGATTCTTCTGATGCGGTCATAGCCTGCTCATACAGGTCGCAGCTTTCCTGGATCGCTTCAAGGGGGATGATCTTCTCTTTGCAGTAATCCTTCGGCAGCCCGGTCATGCCGCACAGTCGGTAGGGAGTCTTACAGTTGAGCAGTTCAAACTTCAACTGGGCAAAGATGTGCTGCTCCAGCTTGCCCTTGTCCGGGTCAAAACCGGCCACGGCCCTGATGAGCCGGATGGCAAGCTGCTGGTAGACATCGTCGTAATCCAGTCCGGCTGTCCGCATCAATGCGCGGTTTTGTCGAATCACGGCGTTGATACACCAGAGATGTTCCACCACAATGGCATTGCGCTGGGCTACCGAATAGTTGTTTTTCATGTTTTTGATCCTTTCCCCGGCCTGGGAGCCCAAAAACGGCAGTGATCCAGGGCTCTGTCGGCCAGCATCATTTCTTCTGTGTACGCCGGTGAACGATACACCGGATGTCTGCATAACTGCACCCGCCCGGTTTTCGGGCTGACGCCGTGACGGTCCTTCTGCCAGTATGAATGCCGGCAGTTATTGCAGTGCTTTTTTACTCTCCGCAAATAGGTTCCTCCCTGATTTCCATTCAAAATCGGCTGCTTGCCGCAGCGTTCTGCAGATCCCGGTGGTATCTGGTGGAAGGGGCCGCAGACAGCGCCCCGGTCCAGTCGGCGCGGCTGCCAAAGCCGCAGGCCCTGGCAACGATGGCTTCCATGCAGCGCATACACCAGTCAGAGGGATGAAGCCGCTCATCCTGATGGCCGCGCCGGAACGCATCCAATTCATCCAGCAGCTCCAGCGGGGATTTTGTGTACTCCATATTCCGCCCCTCAGCAGTGCTGTTCATACCAGTCGGCCTCCTCCCGGCAGGCTTTTTGGAACGCATGTATCAGCCGCTCATCCCCTGCCAGGTCTTCCACCGCTATGCCGAGGGCGTCAAGCGCCGGCTCCGCATCCCTGGTGTACCCGTATTCATGGTCTGCCAGCTCGCATCGGAACATTTCCAGCAGGAAGCCGTCCCCGGTCTGGTCGGTGTCCATAGCCGACTTTCGTTCAAGGCGGTGGAGGCGGAACATCCTGTGAAACGCCTCAACATCCGTTTTCCGCACAAATCCGCCGCCACCGATGGAGACGACGCGATCCGTATCATCGGGCTGTAACCCCAATTTCAGCATCCCCTCGGCAAGCTGTGTCTTGCTGAACGCAAACGCCATAGGAAATGTGTTGATCTCTTCCTGCTGGCGGCGCTTCATCTCACGGTAGGTCTCCGAGGCGGCCCTCTGGAGCCGTTGCTGAGTCTCCGGCTCATCCGCTGCCTCGGTCGGCTCCAGCGCGGTCTGTTTCGACGCGGAGGGGAGGCGCTGCCGCTTTGGATGCGTACTGCTCCGGCCATTTCCTCACGAGTTCTGTCAGCCGGGCAATCCGCTGCCGCTCCTCCTCGTTTTGGAGTCTCTGCGACACAGCCGCCAGGGTGCTCAGCATCCCTTCGGTCAGTTCCTCCGGCCGATGCCGCGGGCCGGATGTTTTTTCCTCTTTCATACGCGCTAAAAAAACTTCTTGAAAAGGCTTCCAGCGCATACCATACGGCATCCGGAAATAATAGGCCGATCAGGGCCAGCGTCCATTCATACAACTGCACATCTTCTTCCGGGGCCCCGTCCATTTGATCAAGCTGCTTCAGGTCATTCCTCAGCATATCAATCAGCCAGATCGGGTCGGGAATAAATTCGTCCGCTGGGTTGAGAATAAAGTCGCTCATTCGCTCACCCCACGTTCCTTCTTGTGAGCGGAGCGTTTCTGTGCGGATGATGCGTCAAAATACGGCTCATAGCGCCAACCTTTTGCTGCTTTGTAGAAAAAGGCGGGCATCAGGCCGTCCTCGATCTCCACGACCTGATACCTTGCGGCCGTTACGCCGCCCAGCAGCTCCGCGTCGGTTTCATAACGCGACCGTTCTAAAAAGTCCCTGGCCGTCAAATCGGTGTCCGCCTCATGCTCCACGGCATATTGATAGCCCCCCCGGCGTGACGTCCCTGCCAAGGTCCCAGCACAGCCGCTCATGTAGCAGCCGAGCTCTGGCATCCTGAAAGTCGTAGATACGCAGCTTTCGCATGGGCAGGCGTCTGGGGCACCACTGGGGCACCTTGAGCTTAGGGTCGCTCTTTTTTGAAGCGCCGGGCCTTTTTTCCCGAAGACACAGAATACGTCGCCCAGCCTCATCATGACGCCGTACTTTTTCATGGGGACATCTCCGCCATAGTGGACCCGGTGGGGGCAGTTATAGCAGGTGGGCTCTCGCAGCTTCTTCACCTCATTCATCGCCGCGCTCCTTTTCCTCCAGACCTTCAAAGAGGGTGCTCAGGGTACCCTGGTCGTAGCTCTCGATGACGCCGTATTCCCGGCAGAAGGACAGAAACTCATCGAACATCCATCTTCCGGCTTTGGCTTCCACATCACTCAGCCGCTTATCCTCCCGGATCGCATCCAGGCAGTCGTTCAGGTCGCTTCTGGTGTTGGTGAAGCGGCAATAGCTCATATTAGACATTTACATTCTCCTCACGTTGCGGTTTGTCATAAATACCCTTTGTGTCGCGGAGCTTTTTTCCTGAGCCCTTCAATCGTGAAGGTCCCGCTCAGGCACGTTTCCAGTTCTTTATGGCGGTAGACCACATAAAAGGTGAATTTCGTGCTGTTGTACTGTTCCTCCGGCATGGCCTTCAGCTGGGCTTCCGTATAGCGTTTATCCCGAATCTCCATGACCGCACACCGCCGTCTTCCTCAAAAAAACGTTCATTTCGGGCACTGTGGCCCGAATCTTAATGGTGCTCTCCATCATGGTCCCTTTCCGCGGCATCGCTTTGCATACGCCACATACGGGAAAGACACTCCTTGGCTTCGGTCTCTTCCTCCAAACTGCCCTTCACCTCCTCTTTTTTCTCCGGCAGACATCAGGATCAGCTCGGATGGGACGACCTCCAGGCGGACGAACAATGCGGCGGCATTGCCGTCCTGGTACATCTCCCAGTAGTCCTCATCCTGATCTTCGCAATCATAGCGGTCATCCAGTTTCTCTTTTTTCCGCGCAGACCAGTCTTTGCAGCTCCTTCCTGGCCCGCAGGGGAGAGAAGAAGCTCCTCTCGGCCGCAGGCCCGGGGAATGAGCCGCGGTCCACATCGATGCCTGTACGGACGATGGTGTAGATCGTCATTCTGTGCCCTCCTCTTGAGCGGCAGGCTTCACGCTTCTGCGGTACATCCGGAAAATATGTTGATTTTCAGGCCGGTCAAGCCATCCTCGAATAAAGCTCTGGTCTGGCTCAAGGAACATGTGGATAAACCGGGCTCTAAATTCCCAGGAAGGCATATAGCGCCCTCCGGCATTGTGGACTTGATAAAGGTGCCGGTAAATGGCGGCGAGGAAATCATCCCCGGCCAGTTCGTCCGAAGCGTCCAGTTCCTGGCAGAGCCGGCCGCCGCAGATGCGGCACTTGCCCACCAGGCACAGCCGGCGCTTCTCGGGCCGGCTGAGATCTGTGTAGTCCAGCTCCCACTCCACATCCGTCATATTTTCGTGGATATGGGTAAGCAGGCCGATGATGTCGTTGTCTCTTTCCAGGAGCGCCCGGCAAGTGCAAAAGGGCGTCTGCTTCATGGGGGCACGATCTTGTTTCACACATTACGCGGCTTCCTCCTGTTCAAATTTTTTACAAAGGTCGATGACCGTTTGACACTGATCCATCTCAAAACTGCCGATATGGGCCCGTTCCTCCGAAAGCTGCAGCTGTTCCGCCAGCCATTTATACGCCTTCGTGCGGGTCATTCCCCTGCGCTTCCAGAAAGCGTCGTACACCTGATGGGTCTCCATGCGCTTGAGCCGCAGTACCTCGTTGGCGAGGTTGCCCAGCGGACGTGTCGTACCCTTATGGCAGCCGACTCTGGCATTGCAGTTTTGGCATTGATAGAACTTCTCGCTTTCCAGCTTCAGCCGTTTTGCCGCCGCCGCCCCGTAGACCATGCTGGCGGGGACGAGACGGACCGTTCCGCCACAGTAGCGGCAGATCTCGGGAATCTCCAAACGCGCACCTCCTTACGCGGCCTTGGCGGGCGCCGCATTCTCAGCCGGCGGCCGCATAGCGCTTTGCACATAAATGGCGTCCTGGGTATTCAGGGTCAGCATCCCGTTTTGGGACACGCCCAGGGTGACGTTTCCGGACAGGGCACGCAGGCAGGCCGCGAGTTTTTTGGCGCTGTACCAGTATTCACCCTGCGGATTTCCTGTGAGCGGGATCACCTCAATAGGCGCTGTGGCGGAGGCGTTGGTCCCTTGGCAATAGAATGTGAGCGCCGGACCGTCAAAGGACAGCGACACCTTTCCCTCCGCGCCGACACACAGAACAGAGGAGAGCGCGCTCTTCAAATCCAGAATATCCGTCAGCACGGTAAAGCCGTTCCGGATGGCCGTGAGCAGTTGATTGGTATTGATATAGCTGCCTTCCATGAGCCGCGCGCTGAACAGAAAATTCTCTTTGAAAAATACAATGCTCTTGCCGGTGGTGCCCACGTGGAACTCAACGTCGTTGTCTGTGATACGGGCCAGCTTTGCCAGCGATGAAGCCGGGATCAGCAGGCTGATGTTTCCAACGCTCTGCGTGTCGCCTCTGGCAGTCACAATGCAGTTCCCGTCACTTCCCGCGGCCTGCAAGCCCTGCGGGGTAAACATGAGATTGACGCATCTCATCAGCGGCTTGTCGTTTTCCGTGGAAACGGCGAAAACCGTGCGTTTTGCCATATCCGGGATGCCGCTGACCTTTACCGTGTCCTCCGGGAAGGGGATCTCTGGCTTCGGGAAGCTGGAACGGGGCCAGATCGGAACTGTGTAATGGGCACACCCGCTCCTGAGCGTTACGGCCGCACCGCCCTCCGGATGGATGATCTCCACTGTGTCCTCCGGCAGTTTTTCCACCATGCCGGTCAGCATCTGGGCGTCGATTGCAAACGTGCCGCTCTCGACCGCTGTGCAGGGCAGCTGTTCCATTAAGGCCAGTTCCAGGCTGGTGGCCGTCAACGCCAGTCTCCCGCTGCCGGCATCCGCTTCCAGCAATACGCCATGCAGCACATCCAGCGGGGAATCGGCCGGCGCGATGGAGGCCATACGGCGGGCTGTGTCCAGCATTTCCATACGGTTGATGGTAATGTTCAAAAGCAATTCCTCCTTTTACGCGACAAAATCGAAGATAGACAGTTGGTTTTCATCCACAACCGTTTTCTTCGACTTCTTCTTTTTTCGATCTTCCATTGTTCGCTCCAGCAGCCCGTCATAGAGGACCTGCTGTTTCTTAGACTGCGCGGCCCGCACGCCGAAGTCTCCCTCCGGCTGTACCGCGGTAATCGGGACCTGTTCCGGCGCTTCCTCGGCCACGGCCTGTTCTGCTTTGACGCGGCGGCGCTCCGGATTGATGATCGCCATTTTCTTAAACGCGGAGGCGATGTCCTCCACATTATCCTTGATGCCCTGGGCCAGCTCCTTGGCCATCTGCGAGGTCATATCCTTTACGTCGCTCATGGCCGCCAATCCTTCCTCTGAAAAGGTGCCTTCAATGATCCCGGCCACCGCCAGCTTGGAGGCCATCAGCTTCATGGCCTTGGCCTGCATAGTGTCGGCGTAGTAGAGCATATAGACCTCCACCCGGGGCGCCGTCTGATTGATGCGCCAGGAGCGCCGCGACGCCTGCCGGAGCGTGAAGAGGTTGTAGCCCATGGAGTAGAAGATGAGGGTCGTAAAGGCATTGAGATCGAGCCCTGTTTCCACGCAGCGCGGGTTTGTAATGAGCACCTGCAGGCCGGATTTGACCCGCTTTTCCACCCATTCCTCGCGCTTTTCCGTCTCGATCCGCGGTGTGAGAATATCGGTGCAGTAGCCCTCCTTTCGCAGCAGCTTCAAGAGCTTCTGCTGGGGAGTCTGTCCGCGTCCAGCTGGTGTAGATGAGCACCCGTTCCCCAGCGGCGATCTTGCGCCGCACAATGGCCATCGTCTCTTCCTCCTTGGGCAGTATCCGCTCGAAGCCTCCCAGATTTTCAGGGACCACAAGGGGCAGCCCGGCGATAGGATGGATGACGGTCGGCTG